>Ga0307505_10000589_pt1 | contig 38386 bp, 39 predicted proteins | sample 23_S_MG_FD_202183 | JGI IMG/M metagenome (GOLD analysis project Ga0307505, IMG submission 202183) | Soil microbial communities from Populus trichocarpa stands in riparian zone in the Pacific Northwest, United States - 23_S | ecosystem: Environmental > Terrestrial > Soil > Riparian zone > Trees...
GCGGTCATTGGTGCGGGGATCGCTGATGCGGAACTCCTTCGTGCAGGGTGTTGGTCTCGAGGACTCATGCCACCCGGCACGACGCACAGCGCCGGCTTCAGCACCCGTTTCCACAAAGGGACTACCCCGGCCGCAGAGCGGACGGGGCGGAGTGCGTGACCCGGTAGCCTGGAGCGGCAAGCGCGGGTGGGATGTGATCCTCTTTCGATTCCGAAGCAGAACGCTCCGGAGCCCGCCATAGTCTAGCAGAGAGAAGACCGTGACCACGATTCCCGCCGACGACGACGCCCGACACGCCCGGTGGGAACAGCAGGAGCGCGCGGCGGCATCCGCGACCCGCGACATCGCGGACGTCCCGGCGGTCGAGGTGATCACGACCGCGGCGGTGCACCTCATGAGCGCGGCCGCCGTCAAGGTGGGGCTCGCCGACGACCCCGGCACCCAGACCGACCTCGACGAGGCGCGCAAGCTGATCAACGCCCTCGCCGGACTCATCACGGCCGGGGCGCCCGAGATCAGCGACATGCACGCGCGGTCGCTCCGCGACGGCCTGCGGTCGCTCCAGCTCGCGTTCCGCGAGGCCTCGGTCATCCCCGACCCGATCGGCAAAGGCCCCGGCGAGAAATGGACCGGCCCCGTCACCTGACGGCACGCGCCGTCACGGACTCGCTCGTGGGGAGCGAGGAGCCGTCGGTGCGCTATCTCGTCCGCCGTGACGTGCTCGGCGACGACCCCGATTCGCGCGCGATGCGCGGGCTCGCCGACGAGATCCGCAGATCGCCGCGCGTCGCCGCACTGCTCGACGGCCACGGCCGCCGCGGGGCATCGACGTACGGCAAGTGGCAGGGCGCCCACTGGGTCACCCTCGCGCTCGTCGAGCTCGCCCACCCGGGCGGCGATCGCCGTGTCGCGGCACTCGTCGATGAGACGCTCGACCACTGGACGGCGCAGCGCTTCCTCCGTGACCGCGAAGTGACACCGTGGCAGGCGTCCGGTGCGTACGTCCCCATCATCGCCGGCCGGGCGCGGCGCTGCGCCTCCCAGCACGGTGCCGCGCTTCTCATCGCGGCGCACTTCGGCGGCGTCGACGACCGCGCGCGCCTCATCGAGCAGCGCCTCGCAGACTGGCAGTGGCCCGACGGCGGCTGGAACTGCGACCGGCGCACCGAGGCGTCGATGTCGTCGGTGAACGAGACGCTCCTCCCCCTCCGCGGGCTCGCCGCGGTCTCGGGATCGAGCGCCGCACCCGTGCGCGCTGCGCGCGAGTTCCTGCTCGAGCGCCGCGTCGCCTTCCGCCGCACCGACAGCCGTCCGCTGCACCCGAACGTGATGGACCTGCACTTCCCGCCGTACTGGCACTACGACCTGCTCGCCGGTCTCGACGGGCTGGCACAGTCCGGCGGGCTCGCCGACGAGCGCTGCGAGCGCGCCCTGGATCTGCTCGAAGCGAGGCGCCGCGCGGACGGCTGGTGGTCGGCGGACGCGCGGTGGTACCGCGTGGCCGATACGGGCTCGAACGTCGAGTCCGTCGACTGGGGCCCGACGGGCGCCTCACGTCGCAACGAGTGGGTCACCGTGCGGGCGCTCGCCGTCCTGCGCGCGGCCGGCCGCGAGCCGGGGGGATTCGGGACGATCAGCCGCGGACGAGCGTGACCGTCAGCGAGTCGACCAGCACGGCGATGCGGTCATCGGCCGCCCAGCGCCGCGCGAGCCGCGCGAGCACCGCGTCGAGCTCGGCCTGATCGAGCCCCTGGATGAGCTGGAGGCGCACGACGAGATCCGGTCCCCGCAGGCGCGCGGCGGGGTCGCCCGCCTCCACCGCCAGGTCGAGCACGGCGAGCTCCCCCCCGATGCTCTCCTGCAGCGCGGTGAACACCTCGGGAGACGTGTGACTAGGCTCCCAGCGGTGCCCCTGCGCGATCGCCCATACGGCCGGCCGGCGGATGACGAACTCGGTCTCGGAGCCCGGATCCACGACGATCAGATCCGTGTCGTCGGCCGACGCCGCCAGCGCCGTGCGGACGCCGTCGGCCGGGACCGGGCGCGCCGCGGCATCCCATCGCCCCATCGCGTCGACCGACGTGAACACCGGCAGCACCCGCCTGCCGTCCGGCGCGGCGACCGTGACGATCGACAGCTCCTGGGTCTTGTCGACCGGCAGGCCGTGAGCCCCGAGCTCCGGTTCCTCAGCCCGTCCCAGGGCACCCTTCTCGGCGACGAGCGGGATGAGGAGGCGCGCCGATCGATACGCGTCGATGACGGATGCCGCATCCCCCGTCCCTGCGCGGAAAGCCGTCAGCGCAGCGAGGAGCGCGGGATCGGCCGAGCCGTCATCGCTCGCGTGCGCGTTCTCCTGGAAGCTGCGACCCTCCCACGGGACTCCCGCGGAATCGCCGTGCGCGTCCGGGTGCGGGTCAGTGTCCCGCGACATCCAGCGCCTCGACGAGCGTGAACGCCCCCGCGTAGAGCGCCTTGCCCACGATCGCGCCCTCGACGCCGTGCGGCACGAGGTCGCGGAGCGCCGCGATGTCGTCGAGGCTCGAGACGCCGCCCGACGCCACGACGGGTTTGGGGGTGCGCGAGGTGATCTCGCGCAGGAGGTCGAGGTTCGGACCGCGCAGCGTGCCGTCCTTCGTGACGTCGGTCACGACATAGCGGCTGCAGCCGGCGTCCTCGAGCCGCTCCAGCACGGTCCACAGATCCCCGCCCTCGCGAGTCCAGCCGCGCGCGGCGAGCGTCGTGCCGCGCACGTCGAGGCCGACCGCGATCGCCTCGCCATAGCGGCTGATGGCATCCGCCGACCATTCCGGGTTCTCCAGCGCCGCGGTGCCGAGGTTGACGCGCGCGGCGCCGCTCTCGAGAGCGGCCTCGAGGGTGCGATCGTCGCGGATGCCGCCCGACAGCTCCACCTGGACACCCTTGACGTGCTTGATCACGCGGCGCAGCACGGCGGTGTTGCTGCCGCGGCCGAACGCGGCGTCGAGATCGACGAGGTGGATCCACTCGGCGCCCTGACGGGCGAAGTCCAGCGCGGCGTCGACGGGGTCGCCGTAGTTCGTCTCGGTTCCCGCCTCACCCTGGGTCAGGCGCACGGCCTTGCCGTCGGCGACATCGACGGCGGGCAGCAGGATCAGTTCGGGCGTCGACGCGAAATCGTTCATGGCTCCTCGTGCGGGCTGATCTCGGGAGCACACGCTCTCGCAGATGGCACGGATTCAGAGGTTAGCCCCGCGGAGGCCGTCGATCCAATTCGCAAGAAGACGGATGCCGGCTTCGCCCGACTTCTCGGGATGGAACTGCGTGGCCGAGAGCGGGCCGTTCTCCACCGCCGCGAGGAAGCGCCCGCCGTAGTCGCACCACGTGAGCACGGGCTCGGGAAAGGGCGGCTGCACGTCCAGCAGCCACTGGCGTGCCCCGAAGGAGTGCACGAAGTAGAAGCGCTCGTGCTCCAGCCCGCGGAAGAGAGTCGACCCCTCCCCCGGCTCCACGGTGTTCCATCCCATGTGCGGCAGCACCGGCGCGTCGAGCTCGGTGACCACACCGGGCCACTCGCCGAGGCCCTCGGTGTCGACGCCGCGCTCGACGCCGCGCTCGAACAGCACCTGCATGCCCACGCAGATTCCGAGGACCGGCCGTCCGCCGGCGAGGCGCCGGCCGATGAGCTCGTCTCCTCGGCTCGCCCGCAGCGCCGCCATCACGGCGCGGTATGCGCCGACGCCGGGCACGACCAGGCCGTCCGCCTCCAGGACGAGGTCGCGATCCGCCGTGAGCCGCGCGTCGGCACCCGCCGCGTCGAGCGCCTTCACCGCCGAGTGGACGTTCCCCGACCCGTAGTCGAGGACGGCGACGAGAGGCCTCGAGGACCGTGACGCGGGACCGGGCGCCGTCGCACCGCCGGATGCGGTCACAGGGCGCCCTTGGTGCTGGGAATCCCCTCGACGAGCGGATCGAGCGCCTTCGCCTGCCGGAACGCACGGGCGAACGCCTTGTACTCGGCCTCGGCGATGTGGTGCGGATCGCGTCCGGCGAGCACGCGCACGTGCACGGTGAGCGCGGCGTGGAAGGTGATCGCCTCGAACGTGTGGCGCACCAGCGAGCCCGTGAAGTGCCCTCCGATGAGGTGATGCTCGAAGCCCGCCGGCTCGCCCGAGTGCACGAGGTAGGGGCGGCCGCTGATGTCGACCACGGCCTGAGCGAGCGCCTCGTCGAGCGGCACGAGTGCATCGCCGTACCGCGAGATGCCCGCCTTGTCGCCGAGCGCCTCGCGGATGGCCTGGCCGAGCACGATCGAGACGTCCTCGGCGGTGTGGTGGGCGTCGATGTCGGTGTCGCCGGACGCCCGTACCGTCAGGTCTGTCAGCGAGTGCTTCGCGAACGCCGTGAGCATGTGGTCGAAGAACGGCACCGTGGTGTCGATGTGACTGCGTCCGCTGCCGTCGAGGTCGAGCTCGAGTTCTACCGTCGACTCGCTCGTGGAGCGGCGGATCGACGCAGTGCGCGCGGCGGAGCGGGTCATGTTCGCGAGTCTACCGAGGCCAGTGCGTCCAGGAACGCGGTGGTCTCGGCCTCGGTGCCGGCGGTCACCCGCAGGTGGTGCGGGATGCCGACGTCGCGGATCAGCACGCCCTCGTCGTAGAGTCCCTGCCACGTCGCGGCAGGGTCGGCCACGCCGCCGAACAGCACGAAGTTCGTCCACGACTCGTGCGGGTCGTAGCCGAGCGCGCTGAGGGTGGCCGAGATGCGATCGCGCTGCGTGACGATCTCGTCGACCATGCGCAGCATCGTCGAGGCGTGCCGCAGCGCCGCCGTGGCGGCGGCCTGCGTGAGCGCGCTCAGGTGGTAGGGCAGGCGCACCAGCCGGAGCGCGTCGATCACGGCGGGATCGGCCGCCAGATAGCCGACGCGGGCCCCCGCGAACGCGAACGCCTTGCTCATGGTGCGCGAGACGACGAGGCGCTCGCGGCCGGGAAGAAGCGAGAGAGCGGAGACCTCGCCGTGCGGCGCGAACTCCTGGTAGGCCTCGTCGACGACGACGATGCCGCGGCTGGCCTCGTAGACCGCGTCGATGACATCGAGCGACATCGGGGTGCCCGTGGGGTTGTTCGGCGCACAGAGGAAGACCACGTCTGGCTCGGCATCCGAGATCTGGGATGCCGCACTCTCCGGCGTCAGCGTGAAGTCGTGCGCCCGGGCTCCCGCGATCCAGGTCGCGCCCGTGCCCCGAGTCAGCAGCGGGTACATCGAATAGGTGGGGGCGAAGCCGAAAGCGGTGCGTCCGGGACCGGCGAAGGCCTGCAGGATGTGCTGCAGCACCTCGTTCGAGCCGTTCGCCGCCCAGATCTGGTCGCGGGTCAGACCGAATCCGAGGTAGTCCGCGAACCCCTCCCGCAGCGCGGTGAACTCCCGGTCCGGATAGCGGTTGACCTCACGCAGGGCGATGGCGAGGGAGTCCAGGATGTCGTCGGCCACCTCCTGCGGGACCGGGTGGGTGTTCTCGTTGACGTTCAGCGCGACCGGCAGCGGCGCCTGCGGCGCGCCGTACGGACGCTGACCGCGCAGGTCGTCGCGGAGGGGAAGGTCTTCGAGGCGAGCGCTCACCCCTCCCATCGTAGAGGCGCCCGCGGGGCGCGGTTCGAGGGAACGTGGTGATCGGAACGCACTCAGCGGGTCGGCGCGTACTGGGCCGGGATGGCGAGGCTCTGTCCTGCGACGAGGTGGCCGCCTTCGAGTGCGTTCAGCCGGGTGATCGCGTCCACGACATCGCGCGGATCGGCGGTGGGCGCCACCTCTTGCGCGATCGACCAGAGCGAGTCTCCGTGCGCCACGGTGACGGTCGAGAACGTGACGCCGTCGGCGCCGGCATCCCGTGACGCGAGCGCGCCGCCGCCGCTGATGATCGCGGCCCCGAGCGCGAGGACCGCCGGAGCAGCCGCGATCGCAGCGAGCACCCGGCGACCGCGGACCGTGAGCCGCAGCCGCGTCGCCGGCGCGGCGACGCGGCGCGCGCCGATCGCGTGAGGTGCGGTGATCCCGATCGCGGTCATGATCTTCCTCCTGCGGTGCTGGTGGGGAGGTTCGCATCCACTCCTCGGCCGGGAGGAGCGAATGCGAACTTCTCTTCCGAATCTATCTTCGATGTTGTAGAGTGTCAAGTGCGGAATCCAAACCGGATCCATCGAACACGACACGCGGCCGCCTTGACCGCATACGGCGCCGGGACCGGATACGGTTTCGACAGGGACACCCCACCACGAGCCTCCGACATTCGAAGACCGATGCCCCCGGAGGCGGACAGGAGAACGATCATGGCCGAGGCGACCGGTCGCGAGAAGCCGCAGACGCGCAGGCGGAAGAGCCTCAGCGAGAAGCAGATGGCGATCCTCGAAGTGATCCAGCGGTCGATCGCTCGGCACGGCTATCCGCCGAGCATGCGCGAGATCGGCGACGCCGTCGGTCTCAAGTCGCTGTCGAGCGTGACGCACCAGCTCAATCAACTCGAGCTGAGCGGCTATCTGCGTCGCGACGCCGGCAAGACCCGCGCGATGGAGGTGCTCATCGACCTGCCGGGGACCGCCACCGAGAATCCCGCCGACGCTTCGCCGTCGGTGGGCGACGCGGCGCTCGTCCCGCTCGTCGGGCGCATCGCCGCCGGGGTTCCCATCACGGCCGAGCAGCAGGTCGAGGAGATCTTCCCCCTCCCCCGCCAACTCGTCGGCAAGGGCGATCTGTTCATGCTCAAGGTCTCGGGCGAGTCCATGATCGACGCGGCGATCTGCGACGGCGACTGGGTCGTGGTGCGCACGCAGCCGTCCGCCGACAACGGCGACATCGTCGCGGCGATGCTCGACGGCGAGGCCACGGTCAAGACGTTCCGTCAGCGCGACGGCCACACATGGCTGCTCCCGCGCAACAGCGCCTTCGAGCCGATCCTCGGCGACGACGCCGTCGTGCTCGGCAAGGTCGTCGCGGTCCTGCGCGCGGTCTGATCGCGCGCCGGCGTCTTTCTCGCCCGCACGGAGTGATATCGCGCGGGCGCGCAATCCGACAGAATGGCGCCATGACCGACTCGACCGACACCCAGGCCCTCGCGGATCGCATCTCCGCACTCGAAGCCGAGAACGCGCGCCTGACAGCAGCGGCCCCGGAGCGGGCGCGCGCGAAGAGCGGGCGGTGGCGCACCGTCGTCTCGGCGATCTGCATCGTCGTCGCCTCGATCCTGATCCCGGTGTCGATCATCACGGCATGGGCGCGCGTGCAGCTCGTCGAGGAGGACGCCTTCGTCGCGACCCTCGCGCCGCTCGTCGACGATCCGGCCGTGCAGGCCATGATCATCGATGAGTCGATGGAGGCGATCACCGCCCAGATCGACTTCGAAGAGGTCACCGCCAGCGTGTTCGACGGCATCGCCGAACTCGGTCTGCCCCCGCGCGCCGAGGACGCGCTGCGGCTGTTGCAGGCGCCGGCCGCGAACGGCCTCGAGAGCCTGGTCACCACGACCGTCACGCGCGTCGTCGAGTCGGACGCCTTCTCGGACGTGTGGGCCACCGCGACGCGCGCCGCCCACCGCGCCCTCACGCTCGCCGCGACCTCGGACGGCGGCGGTCTCGTCGTCCGCACCGACGAGGGTGTCGGCATCCAGCTCGGCGCCGTCGTGGAGCGCGTCAAAGACAACCTGATCGATCGCGGCCTGGGCGCCGCTCAGCTCATCCCCACCGTGGATCGGGTGATCATCCTCGGCGAGGGGAACAACCTCGCGATGATCCGCACGGGCTACACGCTCGCGGCGACGCTCGGCTTCTGGCTCCCGGTGATCACGCTCGCGCTGTTCGGCCTCGGCATCCTCATCGCCCGCCGGCGCAGCACCGCGGTACTGGGCACCGGTATCGGCTTCGTGATCGGCGGCGGCGCTCTCGCGGCCACGCTCTCGATCGGCTCGACCGCCGTCGGCATCACGGCCGGCGAGCTCGGCCTGTCGCCCTCGGCGCTGGACGTGATCTACGGACAGCTCGTCGGAGGCATGACGCAGACCGCCCTCGTCCTCGCCCTGCTGGGCGTCTTCATCGCGGTCCTCGGCTGGGCCATGGGCGGATGGGGACCTGCGGAGAGCTTCCGGGCTGCAGTGCGCGGCATGAACTCCTCGGCGCGGCACCGCCTTGCCGCCCGCGGACTCGACACCGGTGCGTTCGGAACCTGGATCGCCCGTCAGCGCATCCTGGTGCGCACGATCGTCGCCGTGCTCGCCGTGCTGTGGCTGTTCTCGCTGCGCCCGCTCTCGGTGGGCGACATCCTCCTGGTGCTCGTCGTCGCGTTCGCGGTGGCGTGGCTGCTCGAGCTGCTGCAGCGGCGCCCCGAAGAGGTCGGCGAGGCGATCGCGTCCGATGACGGCGCCGACATCCTCGCGGACGACGAGGTACTCGACGGTGACGACGTGGGCGACATGGGCGAGAATCCCACGCTCGTGCTGCCCCCCGACGACGAGTCGCCCACCGAAGTGCTCGTGCCGACGGTTCCCGCGAAGACGACGGATGCCGCGACCACGTCGGCCGCGGCATCCGCACCCCCGAAGGGGAAGAAGCGCAGCTAGACCGTCGCGCCGACCCGGTCCCGCACGACTCGCGTGGCCTCGATGATGTGGCGCAGCGAGGCGACGGTCTCGTCGTAGCCGCGGGTCTTCAGGCCGCAGTCGGGGTTGACCCACACCTGTCGCAGCGGCAGCTCGGCGACGGCCCGGTCGAGGAGCTCGGTGACCTCCTCGACCGTGGGCACCCGCGGCGAGTGGATGTCGTATACGCCCGGCCCGATGCCGTGCGAGAAGCCGGACGCCGCGATGTCGCCGATGACCTCGCCGCGGCTGCGGGCCGCCTCGATCGAGGTGACGTCGGCGTCGAGGGCGGCGATCGCGTCGATCACGACGTCGAACTCCGAGTAGCAGAGGTGGGTGTGCACCTGCGTCGCGTCGGCCGCACCCGCGGTGGCCAGACGGAACGACCCGACCGACCAGTCGAGGTAGGCCGGCTGGTCTGCCTTCTTCAGGGGAAGAAGCTCCCGGAGCGCGGGCTCGTCGACCTGGATGACCCCGATGCCGACCGCCTCGAGATCGGCGATCTCGTCGCGCAGCGCGAGGGCGACCTGGTTGGCGGTCTCGGCGAGCGGCTGGTCGTCGCGCACGAACGACCACGCGAGGATCGTGACCGGGCCGGTCAGCATGCCCTTCATCGGCTTGTCGGTGAGCGTCTGCGCGAAGGCCGACCACGCCACCGTGATCGGCGCCGGCCTCGACACGTCACCCCACAGGATCGACGGGCGGGTCGCCCGCGAGCCGTAGGACTGGACCCAGCCGTTGCGGGTCACCGCGAAGCCGTCGAGGTTCTCGGCGAAGTACTGCACCATGTCGTTGCGCTCGGCCTCGCCGTGGACGAGGACGTCCAGTCCGAGGTCCTCCTGCAGGTCCACCACCCGCGCGATCTCGTCGCGGAGGAAGCCCTCGTACTCCGCCGTGCCGATCTCGCCGGTCGCGTGGCGGGCGCGGGCACGGCGGATCTCCCCCGTCTGCGGGAACGACCCGATGGTCGTCGTAGGCAGGACCGGCAGGTCGAGCGCCCCGGCCTGCGCCGCGACGCGACCCTCGTAGTCGCCGCGGTCGAAGTCGCGCGCGCCGAGCACGGCAGCGCGCTCGCGCACCGAGCCGTCGCGCACGCCCGGGGCGCTGCGGCGGTCGGCGAAGGCGACGGATGCCGATGCCAGCTCCGCCTCGATGGCGGTGCGTCCCTCCGCGAGGCCGCGAGCGAGGGTGGCGACCTGCGCGGTCTTCTGGTCTGCGAACGCGAGCCAGGTCGTCAGGCGCTCGTCGAGGTCCGGCTCGTCGGCCACATCGTGCGGCACGTGCTGCAGGGAGGTCGAGGTGCCCGCCGCGAGCGCCGCGGCGCCGAGCGCGCCGAGCTCCTCCAGCTTCGTCCACGCCCCCTCCAGGTCGCCGCGCCAGATGTTGCGGCCGTCGACGACACCGCCGATCAGCACCTTGTCGTCGAGTCCGGGCACCGCCGGAGGCACCGCGCCGCGCGTGAGGTCGACCGAGATCGCCTCGATCGGCGCCGCGGCGAGCGCGGACCACGCCTCGGTGGACAACTGCGCGTATCCGGCGGCGACAAGGATCGCCGGGCGATCGCTCGCGGCACCGAGCACGGCGTACGTGCGGGAGGCGGCATCCGCCAGCGCTGCAGGACGCGACGGCAGGCTCTCGCTCACCAGGGCCGGCTCGTCCAGCTGCACCCACTCGGCGCCGGCGGCGCGGAGCGAGGCGAGGAGCTGTGCGTAGACGGGCAGCAGGTCGTCGAGGCGGGTGAGCGGATCGAACCCGTCCGGCGCGGCCGCCGACGCCTTGGCGAGCGCGAGCAGGGTGACCGGTCCGACGACGACGGGGCGCACCGTGACGCCGTCCGCCGCCGCCTCGGCCACCTGCCGGGCGAAGCGGTCGCTGGAGAGGGCGAACACCGTCTCCAGACCGATCTCCGGCACGAGGTAGTGGTAGTTCGTGTCGAACCACTTGGTCATCTCGAGCGGGGCGTTCTCCCCCGCTCCGCGCGCGGCGGTGAAGTACGCCTCAAGCCCGACCGAGCCGTCGTCGCCCCGCAGGTGTGCGAAGCGCTCCGGGAGCGCCCCGACGGCCACCGCGGCGTCGAGGACCTGGTCGTAGTACGAGAAGGTCTCGGGGATCGACGAGTCGTCCCGTGCGAGGCCGACCTCGGCGAGACGCTCGCGGGTCGCGCGGCGCAGCCCGGACGCGGTCGCCTCGAGCGCCGGCTCGTCGAGGGCCCCCGCCCAGTGCGCCTCGACGGCGCGCTTGAGCTCGCGGCGGCGACCGATGCGCGGGTAGCCGAGGATCGTGCCGTGGGGGAAGTCGGGGCGAGTTGCGGTCATCGTGCGTTCTCCTTCTCGAGGGTGAGGATGCCGGCGTCGCCGAGGACGGCGAGCACCGTGTCGTGGTTGTTGAAGGCGTACAGGTGCACGCCCGGGGCGCCTCCGGCGACCACCTCGCGTGTGAGCTCGGCGGCGTGGGCGATCCCCACGGCGCGCCGCCCCTCGGCGGTGGGCTCGATCTCGAGGCCGATCGCCAGATCGGCGGGCAGCTCCTCCCCGGCGAGCTCGAGCACGCGACGCAGCCGCGCGGGCGAGACGATCGGCATGATGCCGGGCAGGATCGGGATCGTCACGCCCGCGTCGCGCGAGCGCTGGACGAAGGCCAGATAGTCGTCGGCGTGGAAGAAGAGCTGGGTGATCGCCAGCGTCGCACCGGCAGCCTGCTTCGCCAGCAGCGCATCGATGTGCTCACGCGGGTACCGAGATCTCGGGTGCCCGTTCGGGAACGCCGCCACCGCGATGTCGACCTTGGGCCGGGCGTCGACCCGCACGGCGCCGGGGACGCCGGGGATCGGCGCCTCCGTATACGGCGCGCGCTCGGCCTGGACCCGGTCGATGAGCTGGACCAGCTGGGCGGCGCTCTCGAGATCGCCGACGTACGGGTCACCCTCGAGGCTGTCTGCCGGCGGGTCGCCCCGCAGCGCGAGGAAGCTCGTGATGCCGGCATCCAAGAACTCGCGGATGAGCGCGCCCGCGCCTTCGTAGGTGCTGCCGACGCAGGTCAGATGTGCGAGAGCCGTCACCGCGGTCTCGCGATGGATGTATCGCAGCAGCTCGAGAGAGCGTCCGCCGGTCGAACCGCCCGCCCCGTACGTCACCGAGATGAATCGGGGACCGGCAGCGGCGAGCCGGGCGACCGTCTCGTACAGCTCGGCCCGCGAGGCCTCGGACCGCGGCGGGTACAGCTCGAACGAGAAGGGCACCGGGGGCGCGCTCAGATCGATGGGCATGTCGTTCTTCTGGGTCGTGACGGAATCGGGCCGGGCGGCCGCGGACACCACCCTCGGTCAAGCCGACGGGCCGGGTGTCATCGCGGGCGGGTGCCGGGCTCGGCTGTCGCTCCCATGCCCGGCCTGACGACCGGGCGACGATGGGCTCTACGGTAGCGAAGCCGCTGCGCACGCCCCCTGCGTGTGACCTTGTGTTTCGGCGTAGCGTGGAGCCGTGGCGACAACACTTCCCTACGGTTCCTGGCCATCTCCGCTGTCGCCGGCCGCGGTGTCTGCGGCCTCGCCCCGGCTCGAGGGCGCATGCTTCGTCGGCGATGACATCTGGTGGGGCGAGACGGTCCCCGAGGAGGGTGGGCGCACGGCGGTGCGCCGGCGAACGCCTGCAGGCGAGACCGCGGATGTGCTGCCGTCGCCGTGGAGCGCGCGCTCCCGCGTCCACGAGTACGGCGGCGGCGCGTGGACCGGCACCGACGACGGCCTCGTGTTCGTGGAGAAGGATGATCAGCGGGTCTGGCTGCAGCCGCTCAGCGACGAGGACGAGGACGACCGCGCCGATGCGCGCGCGCTCACCCCGGCGGGACGCGGAATGCGCTTCGGCGGACTCACGTGGCAGGGCGGTCGCCTGCTCGCGGTGCGCGAGACTCACGGCGAGACGGCGGTGCCGCGCCGCGACATCGTCGAGATCCCTCTCGACGGCAGCGCGTCTCGGGATGCCGCAGCGATCGTGTCGATCGCCGACGGCAGCGACTTCCTCGCGCAGCCGGCGCTCTCCGCCGACGGCTCGCACCTCGCCTGGATCGCCTGGGACCATCCGAACATGCCGTGGGACGCGACCGAGCTGCGGGTCGGGCGCCTGGAGGACGGCGTCGTCGAGGAATGGGCGACGGTCGCCGGCGGCGCCGGCACGGCGCCCCTCCAGCCGGCGTGGACGGGCGACGACGACATCGTGTACGCCGACGACCTCACCGGCCGCTGGAACCTCTGGCGACTGCGCCTCACAGCCGACCTGCATCGCGAGCCGGTCGCCGAGGCGGATGCCGACACCGGCGGTCCGCTCTGGGTGCTGGGACTGCGCTGGTTCGCGGTCCTCGACGACGGCCGCATCGTCGCGGTGCGCACGAACGGCGAGGACGAGCTCGTCCTCATCGCCCGCGACGGCGGGGTCACTCCGATCCTGCTCGACGCCACGGCGAGCATCGTCATCGAGGACGTCCGCGGCTCGCAGGCGCTGATCACCGGCGCCGGCTCCCGTGGCGCTGCCGCGCTCTGGCTGATCGACGTCGACGACCCCGCCGCGACGCGGCTGATCGCCGGCGGCTCCTCCCCCTGGGAGGACGAATGGATGCCGAGAGCGCGCCCCGTCACGTTCGACGGACCGCACGGGCCGGTGCATGCCTTCGACTATCCGCCCACCAATCCGGAGGTCGCAGGCCCCGACGACGAGCGACCGCCCTACGTCGTGTTCGTCCACGGCGGGCCCACGAGCCACGTCGGCGGTGCGGCATCCGGCAAGATCGCAGCCTTCACCAGCCGCGGGATCGGCGTCCTCGACGTCAACTACGGCGGCTCGACCGGGTACGGCCGAGCCTACCGGGAGCGGCTGCTCGGCCAGTGGGGCGTCGTCGACGTGGACGATGTGATCGCCGCCGCCCGCGGACTGGCCGCGGACGGCGCCGCCGATCCCGCGCGGCTCGCGATCGCCGGCGGATCCGCCGGCGGCTGGACCGTGCTCTGCGCGCTGACGTCGTCGGACGCCTTCGCCGCCGGCATCAGCCGCTACGGCGTGGCGGATCTGCGGCGCCTCGCCGCCGACACCCACGATTTCGAGGCGCGGTATCTCGACAGCATGGTCGGTCCCCTTCCGGCAGCGGAGCACCTGTATGTCTCCCGGTCGCCGCTCTCACGACTGGAGAGCCTTCGGACGCCACTGCTCATCGAGCAGGGACTGGACGACCTCGTCGTGCCCCCCTCGCAATCCGAGGCGGTGCGCGACGCGCTCGCCGCGCACGGCGTGCCGCACGCGTATCTCGCCTTCGAGGGCGAGGGCCACGGCTTCCGCCGCGCAGAGACCGTCGTCCGCACGCTGGGGGCCGAGATCGCGTTCCTCGGCAAGGTGCTCGGATTCGACACCCCCGGCATCCCGGAGCTGGATCTGGACTGATGTCCGGCCGGGCGCACGAACCGGCCGGTCGACAGGCTTGGGACACATGCCCTCAGTCGGTGCTGCGTGCGTCGTCCTCACGGTCGCGTCGCAGAAACGGAGCGACGCACGCGACGCTGAGCAGGATCAGGAGTCCGGTGACGAGTACGGTGAGCCATGCGCCTTCGGGGCTGGTCAGGGGCAACCCGGCGACGAGTGCCGGGGTCATCGCGAATCCTGCGAGCAGGGCGCACCAGACGGCGCCGAACGCGACCCGCACCCACAGGTGGCCGCGCTGTCCGAGCGTGACGCCTCCGATCAGCACGGTGGCCACGACGCCCGCGGCCCCGCCGCCGAGACCGCTCGTCAGGAGGGCGCCGAGCGCGCCGGGCTCGAGGAGCGGAACGAGGACCATCGGCGCCGGAGCGAACGCGAACCACATCGACGGACGCCCCGCCCTGGCGCGGAGCCAGGCGAGCGCGAGCAGCGCGCCGCTGACGGCTCCGGGCGCAAGGATCGCGCCGAAGGTGCCCCACCAGCTGAACGCGGAGATGGGCCCCGCGAGTGCGACCATGTACGCGCGCAGGGCCGCGGCCCACGTGAGACCGGCGATCGCACCGATGCAGACGAATCCTGCGCCGTGTGCCAGGACGCCGATCACGCCGTTCGCCGACGCTCTCCGGATGCGAGTGGCAGAGGACCTGGTGGTCATGGGTCCAGTATCCGCCTGCCGCCCGGCGACCGCGAGTGCGCTGCCCACATCCGGGATGTGGGCAGCGACCCGAGGTGGTGGGCTCAGCTCGCGAACGGCGAGAGCCGGGCGGCGAGGTGCTCGTTGACGAGGGCGTGGACGGCGGTGCCGCCCTCCTCGTGCTGCTGGGCGAGGAGGATCCCCTGCTCATGGATCGCCGAGACGAGTTCGCCGCGGTCGTACGGCACGAGCGCCCTGACCTCGACGGCCGGGAGCGGCAGCGCCGCCTCGATCGCCGCGCGGAGCCCGTCGATGCCCTCGCCGGTCCGCGACGACGCGAAGACGGCCTTCGGCTCGAGTCCGCCCAGGAGCAGCCGCGCGTCGTCGTCGATGAGGTCGGCCTTGTTGAACACGACGATCTCGGGGATGTCGCGCGCGCCCACATCGCCGATCACGTCGCGGACCGTCGCGAGCTGCGCGGCCGGGTCGGGATGCGCGCCGTCTACCACGTGGACGATGACGTCGGCGTCGCCGACCTCCTCGAGCGTGGAGCGGAACGCCTCGACGAGCTGGTGCGGGAGGTTGCGGACGAATCCGACGGTGTCCGTGAGCGTGTACACGCGGCCGTCGGAGGTGTCCGTGCGCCGAACGGTCGCATCGAGGGTCGCGAACAGCGCGTTCTCGACGAGCACTCCGGCGCTCGTCAACCGGTTCAGCAGGCTCGACTTGCCGGCGTTCGTATAGCCGGCGATCGCCACCGACGGGATCGTGTGGCGCTTGCGCTCGGCCCGCTTGGCGTCGCGCGCCGGAGCGAAGTCGCGGATCTGGCGGCGCAGCTGGGCCATGCGCGTGCGGATGCGGCGACGGTCCAGCTCGATCTTCGTCTCGCCGGGACCGCGCGAGCCCATACCGGCGCCGCCGGCGCCGACCTGGCCACCGGCCTGCCGGCTCATCGAGTCGCCCCAGCCGCGCAGGCGCGGCAGCAGGTACTCGAGCTGCGCGAGCTCGACCTGAGCCTTGCCCTCGCGACTCTTGGCGTGCTGGCTGAAGATGTCGAGGATCACCGTGGTGCGGTCGATGACCTTCACCTTCACGACGTCTTCGAGGGCGCGCCGCTGGCTGGGGGCGAGCTCGGTATCGGCGATCACGGTGTCGGCGCCCACCGCGGCGACGATGTCGCGCAGCTGCTCGGCCTTGCCGCGGCCGACATAGGTCGCCGGGTCCGGATGCGGGCGCCGCTGCAGGACGCCGTCGAGCACCGATGCGCCGGCGGTCTCGGCGAGCGCCGCGAGCTCGCGCAGCGAGTTCTCGGCATCCTCCTGCTCGCCCTGCGCGTGCACGCCCACGAGCACCACGTTCTCGAGTCGCAGCTGACGGTACTCGACCTCGGTGACGTCCTCGAGCTCGGTGGACAGGCCCGGGACGCGACGCAGCGCAGCGCGCTCCTCGCGCTCCCACTGCTCGCCGTCGCCGTACTCCGCGTCGCTGTCCGGACGCGCCACGGTAGCGGCATCCTGCAGCGCCTGCGCCGTCCCGAACGTGCGCGCGCCGTCGCGCTCCGTGAAGGTGCTGACCCGCACCCCGGAGCGCGCGTCGGCGCGCGCCAGCACGCGATCCACCGGGTCGACCGGCGTCTCGTCGGTGCTGGCGGGTGTCGTCGTATCGGTCATGGGTTCCTTTCGGGATGCCGGGTTTCGGCACGTGCACGGGGCGAGCCGCAGGCGAGTCGTGGTGCTTGCGGATTCTAGCCTCCCGCGGTGGGGACCTCCTCCGCTACGCTCGACAGCCATGGGGAGTGATCACTACTTCAGCGCGTCCCCTGCCAGCGCCGAGAATCTCCGTCGCATCCGCGTCACGCTCGCCGAGCGCGACGTCGAGGTGACCACGGCCGGCGGGGTCTTCAGCCCCGACCACGTCGACTCGGGCACAGGTGTGCTCCTTGCCAACACTCCCCCGCCGCCGCCCGGCGGGCAGCTGCTGGATCTCGGGTGCGGGTGGGGTCCGATCGCGCTGACGCTCGCGATGCAATCGCCGCACGCGACCGTCTGGGCGGTGGACGTGAACGAACGCGCGCTCGATCTCGTCCGCCGCAACGCCGAAGCCCTGGGCCTGGAGAACATCAACGCCGCGCTGCCCGACGATGTTCCCGCCGAGACGACGTTTCGCACCATCCGGTCGAATCCGCCGATCCGCGTCGGCAAGAACGAGCTGCACGGGCTGCTCGAGCGCTGGATCCCGCGACTCGACGAGCGCTCCGATGCGTGGCTGGTGGTGCAGCGCAACCTCGGGTCGGACTCGCTGCAGCGGTGGCTCACGGCGACCCTCGAGCGGGGCTACAGCGTCCACCGCGCCGCGACGGGCCGCGGATTCCGTGTGATCAGGGTGCGGCGCCACGGTTCACCGCCCAGCGAGCCGATCGACCTGCCCTGACCGCCGGCGGGATCAGGCGAGCGTGACCTCGCCGGAGTAGACGAGAGTCGCCGGCCCCGACAGGAGCACGTGACGCTCGGCGCCGATCTGCAGAATCCGCACCCCCAACGTGCCGCCGGGAACGTCCACCGTCCACCGGTCGGGCGCGGCGGGGCCGGCCCAGTGCCGCACCGCGAGTGCCGCCGCGGCGACCCCTGTGCCGCAGCTCAGGGTCTCGCCCACACCGCGCTCGAAGACGCGCATGCGGATCGACCCCACGCCGTCGTGCACCAGCGGATCGCTCGGAACGACGAACTCGATGTTGGCGCCGTGAACGGGCTCGGGATGCAGCTGCGGAACCGCGGTCAGGTCGAGGTTCTCGAGCTCGTCGGTGTCGGGAAGGGCCACGACCACGTGCGGATTGCCGATGTCGATGCCGACTCCCGGACGCGGCGCGCCGATGCCACGCGCGCGGACGAGCACGTCCCCCTCGTCCACCCGCCACGCTCCCAGGTCCACTTCGTACCCTCGATCGCTGCGCGTGACGGTCTTGACCCCCGAGCGCGTGCCGATCGCCAGCGGCGCATCGTCGATGCTCGCCAACCCGGCCTGCACGAGATAGTGCGCGAAGACGCGGATGCCGTTGCCGCACATCTCGGCCCTGGAGCCGTCGGCGTTGCGATAGTCCATGAACCACTCGGCGCCCGCGACCCCTTCGTCGATGGCGTGGGTGCGCACCACCCGCAGGATCCCGTCGCCGCCGATCCCGAACCGGCGGTCGCACAGCACCGCGATCTGATCGTCGCTCAGCTCGAGCGCGCCGTCGGGGTCGGGCACGATCACGAAGTCGTTCCCCGTGCCGTGGCCCTTGGTGAATGCGATGGAGGACACCGCCCAAGTCTAGGGATGCCGGCAGGTGGCGGCATCCGCTCGGCTGTACCGTGACTCCGCGGATCGAGCCTCAGTCGGCGATGAGACGCTTTCCGGTCGCACTGATGTCGAATCGCTCATACCCGAGGGCGTCGTAGAAGCTCAGGACCGCTTCGTTGTCCGGACGCACCTGGAGCTGCACCTTCGGGCACCCCATCTCCAGCAGCAGCTCCTCGGCGTGCTCGACCAGCGCACGGCCGATCCCCTGCCCGCGTCGTGCGGGCCGGCTCGCAAGGTAGTAGAGCCATCCGCGGTGACCGTCGTACCCGGCCATGACAGAGCCGATCACGTCGTCGGTCTCGTCGACCGCGACGAGGAACAGCTCGGGCTGCACCGTGAGCTTGCGCTGGATGTCGAGGTGCGGGTTGTTCCACGAGCGGGTGAGCCCGGTCTCCTGCCACAGGGAGATGACGGACTCGGTGTCACGGAGCGTGAAGACGCGGATGCTGACCATCGCTCCAGTATCACCCGAAGTCAGGGTGTCGCGGGGACGAGGTTCGCGGCCGGGTGTCCGGGTGCGACCCATTCGATGCCGGCGTAGCGTCGGAACCACGAGACCTGCCGGCGCGCGTAGCGGCGGGTGAGCGCCTGCGTCTCGGCGATGGCCTCGGCGGCGGTGCGCTCGCCGTCCAGCTGCGCGAGCGCCTGCGCGTAGCCGATGGCGCGCCGGGCGGTGACGCCCTGCTCGAGGCCCCGCGCCCGCAGTGCGGCGACTTCGTCGACGAGCCCGTCGGCCCACATCCGCTCCACTCGCGCGTCCAGCCGCTCGACGAGCTCCGCACGCGGAACGGCGACGCCCACGATGCGCGTATCGGCGTACGACAGGACCGGCTCGTCCGGCAGTGCGGCGCCGTGCGTCGCCGCGCCCTGTGCGAGCACCTCGAGCGCACGCACGATGCGGCGCCCGTTCTTCGGATCGATGCGCTCCGCTGTCGCGGGGTCGACCTCCCGCAGCCGCGCGAACAGCATCCCCGGGCCGTGGGCGTCGAGCTCGGCCTCGAGTTCGGCGCGGAGCTCGTCGTCGTGCGGGGGAAACCGGAAGTCGAAGACGACGCTGGAGACGTACAGACCCGACCCCCCGACGAGGATCGCCTCGGCGCCGCGACGATGGATGTCCGCGATCGCGCCGCGCGCGGCATCCTGATACCACGCGACTGCCGCCTCTTCGGTGACCTCCAGCACGTCGAGCATGTGATGACGGATGCCGCGTCTGTCGGCCTCGGGAAGCTTGGCGGTGCCGATGTCCATGCCGCGGTACAGCTGCATCGCGTCGGCGTTGACGATCTCGGCGGGGCGACCCCGCGCCGCCAGTGCCTCGGCGAGGTCGAGCGACAGGGTCGTCTTGCCCGTGCCGGTGGCGCCGACGACCGCCCACAGAAGTGGATTCCGGGGCCCGGGAGCGCTCCGCGAACCGCCGCCACTCGCTGACGCTGTCATTTCCGGTATCCGCGCCCGTAGTCCTCGACCGCGTGTGGCGGTTTCGACCGCGCGAGCAGCGCCGTCACACCCCGATGCGCAGCGTCGGAAGACCCAGCGATACGGCCTTCGGCGCGCCCGCCGCTATTGTCGGCGTCGGCACCGCGCACGATTCGGCCTGCGTGCGGTCCCACGCGTCGCCGGCGCGGGTGCGGCGGATGCGCAGCGGCGCGCCGTCGGCAGAGTCGGCGAGCAGGTGGAACGGCGCAGCGTGGGTCACCACGACCGAGACGACGTCGCCGGGTCGCGGCAGGTCGGAGCCTGCGGGCACCTCGAAGTGGACGAGGCGATTGTCTTCGGCGCGACCGGTGAGGCGGTGCGTCGCGGCATCCTTCTTGCCCTCGCCGGTCGAGACCAGCACCTGCAGCTCGCGGCCGACCTGCTTCTGGTTCTCCTCGTGCGAGATGCGCTCCTGCAGACCGATGAGCCGCTCGTAGCGCTCCTGCACGACGGCCTTGGGCACCTGGTCGAGCATCGTGGCGGCGGGCGTGCCCTCGCGGATCGAGTACTGGAACGTGAATGCGCTCGAGAACCGGGCCTGCTCGACGACGCGCATCGTGTCTTCGAAGTCCTCGTCGGTCTCGCCCGGGAAGCCCACGATGATGTCGGTCGTGATCGCCGCGTGCGGCATCCGCTCTCGCACGCGATCGAGGATTCCGAGGAACCGCTCGCTGCGGTACGAACGGCGCATGGCCTTGAGGATGCGGTCGCTGCCCGACTGCAGCGGCATGTGCAGCTGCGGCATCACGGCGGGGGTCTCGGCCATCGCGTCGATGACGTCGTCGGTGAACGCGGCCGGATGCGGACTCGTGAAGCGGACCCGCTCGAGCCCTTCGATCTCGCCCGCCGCGCGCAGCAGCTTGCCGAATGCCTGGCGATCGCCGAACTCGACGCCGTAGGAATTGACGTTCTGGCCGAGCAGCGTGACCTCGAGCGCGCCGTCGTCGACGAGCAGGCGGATCTCGTTCAGGATGTCGCCGGGACGGCGATCCTTCTCCTTGCCGCGCAGGCTCGGGACGATGCAGAACGTGCAGGTGTTGTTGCAGCCGACCGAGATCGACACCCAGCCGCTGTGGACCGAGTCGCGCTTGGTGGGCAGCGTGCTCGGGAAGATCTCGAGCGACTCGAGGATCTCGAGCTCGGCCTCGCCGTTGTGACGAGCGCGCTCCAGCAGGCTCGGCAGCGAGCCCATGTTGTGGGTGCCGAAGACGACGTCCACCCAGGGCGCCTTGTCGAGCACGGCCTGCTTGTCCATCTGCGCCATGCAGCCGCCGACAGCGATCTGCATGCCGTCGTGCTTGTCCTTGCGCGACTTCAGGTGGCCGAGCGTGCCGTACAGCTTGCCGGCGGCGTTGTCGCGCACCGCGCACGTGTTGATCACCACGACATCCGCCTCGTCGCCCAGCTCGGCGCGGATGTAACCGGCGCTCTCGAGCGACCCGGAGAGCCGCTCGGAGTCGTGGACGTTCATCTGGCAGCCGAACGTGCGCACCTCGTAGGTGCGGGCGCGGCCGTCCGCGGCGTGCGCAGCGGGAGAGGGCGCGATCATCGTCGGCGCCGAAGACGGGGTGGTCATGATGCCTGCCATTCTACGAGCCGCTGCTGGGAGCGGGCGTCGCCGACGGCTCTCAGCGGATGCGGCGACGGATGCGGCCCGCGGACAGCGCCGTGCAGACGATCGTGATGGCGATGAGGACCACCACGACGAACCATGCCGGCACCCACCACTCCCCGATCTGCAGGTCGAGACCGTACATCGCGCGCAGCGCCTCCTCCGCCTCCGGCGCCTCTGCCGTCATCGCGGCGAGAGTCTCATCCGAGAACTCGCGGCGCAGCAGCATCCCCGCCTGCGCGAAGGGAAGCGCGGCGACGACCGACGCGACCGCTTCGGGGAAGACGCCGATCGGGATGTAGGCGGCGGCGACGAAGCCGAGCACGGTGCCGACGATCGTCGCGAGCCCCGAGAATGCGCCGATCGTGCGCACGAACGACACGATGAGCGCCGAGAACGCCGTGAACGCGACGCACGAGAGCACGACGATCGCGAGGCTGCGCACAATGGCCGGGATGCCCAGCCATACGCCGCGCACGAGACCGAGATACAGGACGCTGACCACCAGCACCACCACCGACAGCACCACCGCCACGACCACGGCCGAGAGCAGGTAGCCGAGCACGAGCTGGCCGCGCCGGAGCGGCGCGACGAGGAAGTCGCGGAAGCGCCCGGTCTGGTCGTCGTCGACGAGCACCGCGAGTCCGCCGAGTCCCGTCGTGACAGTCGTGATGAGGACGATCCCCGCGAACATCCAGCTGTCGACGAAGGCCTGCACCTCGGCCGTCGTCGCGCCGGGGATCGAATCGGCCAGGCTCGCGGTCTGGAGGTTGCCGAGGAACAGCGTGTACAGGCCGAACAGGATGATCGCGCCCAGGAGCGAGAAGAACACGTTCATGCGGTCGCGGAAGAAGAGCCGCAGATTGCGCCCTACGATCGCGGCGACGACGCTCATGCTGCGCCCTCGGCGGAGTGGCCGGTCAGCGCCAGGAAGACATCGTCCATACGCCCGTGCCGGAACTCGAAGTCGCGGACCCGGTCGCCGTGCGCGGCGAGCAGCCGCCTGGCGGCATCGGCGTCCGCGACACCGATCTCGACGACATCGCCTTCGCGCGCCGGATCGGCGCCGATCGCACGAGCCGCCGCGACGAGGGAGTCCGGCTCGTCGGCGGTGACCGTGAGGATGCTCCGGCTGTGCAGGGCGCGCAGGCGCGCAGGGGTGTCGTCGGCGATGATCCGGCCGTCGTCGATGATGCAGACGCGCGCGGCCTCTTCGGTCTCCTCGAGATAGTGGGTCGTCAGGAAGATCGTGAGGTCGCCGCGGGCGCTCAGCTGGTGCAGGGTGCTCCAGACGAGCGATCGGCTCGCGGGGTCGAGTCCGGCGGTCGGCTCGTCGAGGAACAGCACGGCCGGTTCGTGCAGGAGCGCGCGGGCGACGTCGGCCCGCCGCCGCTGTCCGCCGGAGAGCTTGCCGTATCGCCGGTCGAGGAACTCATCGAGTCCGATCAGGTCGGACACGTCCGCGATCCGGGCATCGAGCGACGTGCGCGCGACGCGGGACAGGCGCCCGCGCAGCCGCAGATTCTCGCGCACCGTCAGCAGCGGGTCCAGCAGCGAGTCCTGGAAGACGACACCGATCGACTCGCGCACCCGCTCGCCCTCGCGACGGACGTCGTGCCCTCGCACTACGACGGTGCCCGCGTCGAACGGGAGCACCGTGGTGAGGCATCCGATCGTCGTCGACTTGCCCGCGCCGTTCGTTCCGACGAACGCGAACACCCCGCCGTCATCGACGGAGAACGAGATGTCGTCGACCGCGGTCACGGCACGGTAGCGCTTGACGAGTCCTTCGACCACGATCGCCATCCCGCCTCCGCTCGCTCATCTCCACTCTAGGAGGAGTACTCCCCAGGCGACCGCTAGCGCGGGGCGATGACTCGAATGCCCATGCCGAGGGCCGCCTCGCCCATGCGGCGGTCGTACGTGACAAGCTCGGTGAGGTCGTCGCCGAGCAGCCGTGCGGTCGCGAGATGGATCGCATCGAGCGATCGCACGACAGCCGGCCGCAGGATGGCGGCAGCATCGAGCACGCTGTCGTCGAGTCGCACGATCTCGACCGCGCGGAGCACGGTGCGCGCCGCGGCGAGCGCGCTGTCGCCCGCATCGAGCACTGCGCGGACCACCTCCGTGCGCGCGAGCGCGCTCGTCACGCCTGACCGTCCGATCAGATGCCGACGCAGTACGTCGGACTCCTGTTCGCGGACGACCAGCTTCACAAGGGCGGACGAGTCGAGATAGACGACGCGGCTCATCGTTCGTCTCGCCGAAGTCGCTCGAGCACCGTCGAGGGGCTCTCCGCACCGTCGGGCAGCGGTACCGGCGCGGGGAGTTCATCGAGGGATGCTGTGGCCACCTCGGTCAGGCCCGCGCGACGCAGGCGATCGAGCGGGCTGCCGGCAGGCGTCGGAGTGAGCAGCGCGACGGGGCGCCCGCGATCCGTGATCTCCACCGTTTCACCTCGCTCGACCATGCGCAGCAGCTCGCTCGCTCGCTGCCGGAGTTCGCGCACACCAACGGATCTCATGTGTTACATGTAGCACATTTGCCTCTGGTTGACAACGCGGGTCAGCGAAACCTCACGCCCGGCGTGGAGCCCTGCTCGTCGAGCGCCCGCTTGGCTGCGTCGAATGCGATCGAGCCGCCGTAGCCGCGACGAGCGAGCTGCCCCGCAAGACGCCGAAGCGCCGTGTCGCGATCGAGATCGCGCATGCCGTGAGTCTTCGTGCGGGCGTATTCGAGCGCCCGTTCGAGGTCGTCGTCAGGCAGAGCCGCGAGCGCGGCCTCCGCGATATCGCGCGGAATGCCGCGCTTCGCCATCGCCTGGGCGATGACCTTGCGTCCCTGTCCCTTGCGATCGACGCCGATATGGACCAGCTGTTCGGCGAGCGCCGCGTCGTCGAGGTAACCCAGGCGGACGAATGCCTCGATGACGGACTCGACGTCGTCGGGCCCGAGATCGCGCACGGACACGACCGCGCGCGCCTCGGTGACGGAGAGCTGGCGAGTGCGCAGCCGCTTCAGCAGGTTCTTCTCGGCGATCTCTCGTTCGATCGCGCCGCACGCGTCGTAGCCGTCATCCTCGTCGTAGGCCACGTACTCGTCGTCCTCATCGGGGTCGTCGTCCCACGTTGTGTTCCAGGGGATCGGTGACGACGCTTCTACACGCTCAGCGACCGGACGCTCAGCGAAGAGCGGGATGACGGGGGCGAGCCCTTCTCCGAGCTCACCCCCAACTGTCCTGGACATCAGGCGGGCCGGCGCGCAGCCAGCTCGTCCTCGGCCGACACCTCGACGGCCTTCGGCTGCCCGATGCCGAGCTTCGCCTTGATCTTCGACTCGATGTCGGCCGCGATGTCGGCATTCTTGAGCAGGAAGTTGCGGGCGTTCTCCTTGCCCTGCCCGAGCTGCTCGCCGTCGTACGTGTACCACGCGCCCGACTTCTTCACGATGCCGTGCTCGACGCCGAAGTCGATGAGGCTGCCCTCGCGCGAGATGCCGACGCCATACAGGATGTCGAACTCGGCCTGCTTGAACGGCGGCGCCATCTTGTTCTTGACGACCTTGACGCGCGTGCGGTTGCCCACGGCATCCGTCCCGTCCTTCAGGGTCTCGATGCGGCGGATGTCGAGACGCACCGACGCATAGAACTTCAGCGCCTTGCCGCCCGCAGTGGTCTCGGGCGAGCCGAAGAACACGCCGATCTTCTCGCGCAGCTGGTTGATGAAGATCATCGTGGTGTTGGTCTGGTTGAGGCCACCGGTGAGCTTGCGGAGCGCCTGCGACATGAGCCGCGCCTGCAGTCCCACGTGGGAGTCGCCCATCTCGCCCTCGATCTCGGCCTTGGGCACGAGGGCCGCGACCGAGTCGATGACGATGAGGTCGATCGCTCCCGAGCGGATCAGCATGTCGGCGATCTCGAGCGCCTGCTCGCCGGTGTCGGGCTGCGAGACGAGGAGCGCGTCGATGTCGACGCCGAGCTTCATCGCGTAGTCGGGGTCGAGCGCGTGCTCGGCGTCGATGAACGCGGCGATGCCGCCGGCGCGCTGGGCATTGGCGATCGCGTGGAGCGTGAGCGTCGTCTTTCCCGACGACTCCGGGCCGTAGATCTCGATGATGCGGCCCCGAGGGAGCCCGCCGACGCCGAGGGCGACGTCCAGGGCGATCGAGCCGGTGGGGATGACCTCGACCGGAGCGCGCTCGTCGGAGCCCAGGCGCATGACCGAGCCCTTTCCGAACTGCCGGTCGATCTGGGCGAGGGCCGATTCGAGGGCCTTCTCGCGGTTCTCGGGTGAGGGCATGTCGTGCTCCTTATACTCGCGTTCCGTCGCCTGTAGGCTGTCGCGCTCCGGCCCCGGTGGGACGGAGGCTGCGACAAGGCATGAGGTGTCGTTCGACGTCGTTCACGCTAGGGGTGGGCTCCGACATCCGTCTTCGCTCCTCCCCCGTCTGTGGACAGAAACGTCCTCGACACCTGCTGTGGAGGAGCCTACGCGGATGTCGAACACTTCTTCGATATCGACACGCCGATGCGGCGCGACGCTTCGACAAGCTCAGCGACCGGGATGGCGACGACGCTTCGACACGCTCAGCGACCGGGATGGTGGTCAGCGACCGGGATGGTGGTCAGCGACCGGGATGGTGGTCAGCGACCGGGATGGTGGTCAGCGACCGGGATGGTGGTCAGCGACCGGGATGGTGGTCAGCGACCGGGGGCGGCGATGACCGGGCGGGGCGGCGGCCGGGAGCGTCAGCGGCGAGGATCGAGCCGGCCGACGCCGTGCCGGCGCGCGACGGGCACATCGGTCTCGGCGCACAGCGCCAGCCAGATCTCGCGCGGGGGGATGCCGGCGTCCAGCGCCTGCGCGGCCGTGAGTGCGCCGAGGCCGCCGAGGCTCAGATCCGTGACGAGCGCCGGCCCGCGCGCGCCGAACTCGTCCGCGACGGCACGCTCGAACTCACTGCGACGCATGGGCGAGAGCCTGGTCCCTGAGCGTGTCGAAGGGTCAGCGCAGCGACAGTTCGGCGTCGACCGCGGCGACCAGGTCGTCGGGAACGACGTCGGGGAAGGACTGCAGTCCCTCGATCACCGAGATGCGGTCGCCGACCTCGCGCATGATGATCGAGATGGGGACGTCGAGCGCTTCGGCGACCGAGGCGAGGATCTCGCTCGACGCTTCCTTCTGGCCGCGCTCCACCTCGCTGAGATAGCCGAGGGCGACGCTGGCGCGGCTGGCGACCTGACGGAGGGTACGGCCCTTCTGCTGGCGGAAGTCACGAAGCACTTCGCCGATCTCTTGACGAACCAGGATCATTGTGGGCCCCCTCTCACTTCTGATTCCGCGCTGTCCGGGTGGACAACAGTACAGCACCGGTTGATGCCAATCTAATCCCGACAACTGGGCAATGGGTGGGAATCGCTGAATGTAACCGAGACGAAACACGGTCTGTTCCCGCGAGGACTCAAAGCTCCTCGAGGCACAGTGCGAGCGCCCGCACCGCCGTCTCGGCGCGGATCCCCTCGCGGCTTCCCGGGATCTCCAGTGACGAGATGCCGGTCCCGTCGGGCGTCACGACCGCGATGTGCACAGTTCCCACCGGCTTGCCGTCCTGCGGATCGGGGCCGGCGACACCCGTCGTCGCCACGCCGACATCGGCGTTCAGCAGCGCGCGCACGCCCTCGGCCATCTGCCACGCGACGGCCGGGTCGACCGCTCCCGCCGACGCGAGCAGATCGGCGTCGACCTTGAGCACCGACCGCTTGACGTCTGTCGCGTACGCCACCACGCCGCCCCGGACATGGGCGGACGCGCCGGGGATCGACACCAGCGACGACACCACCAGCCCGCCCGTGAGAGACTCGGCGACCGCGATGGTCCAGCCCCGGACCGCGAGCCGGTCGAGCACCGCCGCTGCGTCGGTCATGATGCCGCTCGCCGTGCGCGGGCCGCGCGCAGCTCCGACACGATGTAGTCGATGCCGCTCGCGATCGTGAGGATCACCGCGATCGTCATCGTCACGCCGTTGACCCAGAAGATCCAGTCCCCCACGAACGTCCACAGCGGCAGGAGCGCGAGCGAGAGCGCCACCCCCTGCGCCAGTGTCTTGAGCTTGCCCATCCACGCGGCGGCGAGGACATGGTCGCTGACGACCGCGAACCGGTAGACCGTGATGCCGACCTCGCGGACGAGCACCACGATCGTGATCCACCACGGCAGCTCGGCGAGGATCGACAGGCCGATGAAGGCGAACCCGGTCAGGACCTTGTCGGCGATCGGATCGAGGAGCTTGCCGAGGTCGGTGACAATGTCGTGCTTGCGGGCGAGGTAGCCGTCGATGCCGTCGGTGGCGATCGCCACGATGAACAGCGCGGCCGCCCACCACCGGAGCGGTCCGTCGGCGCCGCCGTCGGCCAGCAGCATCCAGAGGAACACCGGCGCGCACAGGATTCGCACGACCGTGATCGCGTTGGGCAGCTGCCGAGGGATCGCCATGACCGTGAGCCTATCGGGGCCGACGTTTCACTCCCGGCCGGTGAGCCCCCACGCGTCCTCGTCGCCGTCGCTCTCGACGACCGGATAGCCCTCGAACTGCGCGTCCACGGGGTCGGACGCGTCCGGCACGTCGTCGCCGCGCATCCTGGCGAGCACGCCCGGCAGCTGCTCGTTGGTCACGAGCACGTCGCGGGCCTTCGAGCCCTCCGAGGGTCCGACGATCTCGCGCGACTCGAGGAGGTCCATGAGCCGGCCCGCCTTCGCGAACCCGACGCGCAGCTTGCGCTGCAGCATCGAGGTCGATCCGAACTGCGTCGACACGACCAGCTCGGCAGCGGCGAGGAGGAGCTCGAGATCGTCGCCGATGTCGGCGTCGATCTCCTTCTTCTCGGCCGCGACGGCGACTTCGCGGTACTCGGGCCGGGCCTGCGCCGTGACGTGCTTCACGACCTTCTCGATCTCCTGCTCGCTCACCCAGGCGCCCTGCACGCGGATCGACTTGGAGGTGCCCATCGGCAGGAACAGCGCGTCGCCCTGGCCGATCAGCCGGTCGGCGCCGGGCTGGTCGAGGATCACGCGGGAGTCGGTGACGCTCGTCACCGCGAATGCGAGCCGCGAGGGCACGTTCGCCTTGATGAGTCCGGTGACGACGTCGACGGACGGCCGCTGGGTTGCGAGGACGAGATGGATGCCGCTGGCGCGGGCGAGCTGGGTGATGCGGACGATCGAGTCTTCCACGTCGCGGGGCGCCACCATCATGAGGTCGGCGAGCTCGTCCACGACCACCAGCAGGTAGGGGTACGGCTTGAGCACGCGTTCGCTCCCCGGCGGGAGCTTCACCTCGCCCGCGACGACAGCGCGGTTGAAGTCGTCGATGTGGCGGTAGCCGAAGGACGCGAGGTCGTCGTACCTCATGTCCATCTCCTTCACGACCCACTGCAGCGCCTCTGCCGCCTTCTTGGGGTTCGTGATGATGGGCGTGATGAGGTGAGGCACCCCGGCGTAGGAGGTGAGCTCGACGCGCTTGGGGTCGATGAGCACCATGCGGACGTCCGCGGGCTTGGCCTTCATCAGCAGGCTCGTGATCATCGAGTTGACGAAGCTCGACTTGCCCGATCCGGTGGAGCCGGCCACGAGCAGGTGAGGCATCTTCGCGAGGTTCGCCACGACGTAGCCGCCGCCGACGTCCTTGCCGACCCCGATCGTCATCGGATGCGTCGAGTTCACCGCGTTCTGCGACCGCAGCACGTCGCCGAGGGTCACGATCTCGCGGTCGGCGTTGGGGATCTCGACGCCGATCGCACTCTTGCCAGGGATGGGCGCGAGGATCCGGACCTCGTTGGAGGCGACCGCGTAGGCGATGTTGTTCGTGAGCGCGGTGATCCGCTCCACCTTGACGCCCGGACCCACCTCGATCTCGTACTGCGTGACGGTCGGGCCGCGCGAGAAGCCGGTCACCCGCGCGTCGACCTGGAACTGATCGAGCACGTTCGTGATCGCCCGGACGGTGTCGTCGTTGGCCTGCGAACGCGCCTTGTGCGGCGTGCCCGCCGCGAGCGCGCCCACCGACGGCAGACGGTAGGGCGCGGTCGGGGCGGATCGCGGCGCGTCGGACCCGATGCCGGACAGTCCCGGCAGCGTGCCGTCGTCGAGCGGATCCTGCTCGGCGTCCTCCCGCAGCGAGGTCCCGGAGCGCTTGCCCGGTGCCGCGGCATCGATCACCTCGGTGAGGGCATCGGGTGTGACCAGGGGCGCGGGCGGGGCGATCGGCGCGATGGCCTGCTCGAAACCGCCCTGCGGCGTGCCCACCGGGAGGAGCTCGGTCAGATCCTGCGATCCCAGCCCGCCGTCGGGGTCCTTCTCTCGGCCCGTCTTGTTGCGCCGCCACCATGGCAGCGAGGGGTTCTCGTCCTCGGCGTCGTCGGCTGCGGCATCCGTCTTCTCGACCTCGGGCCCCGGCTCGGCCCCGAACATCCAGTTGTACAGCTGGCCGAGGCGGCGACCGATGCGGTTGGGCGGCGTCTTGGTGATGATCAGGATGCTGAGGGCGGCGAGCACGCCGAGCACGATGTAGGCCCCGACGTCGGTGAGCAGCAGGGCGAGCGGCTCGCCGACCATCCACCCGAACAGTCCGCCCGCCTCGCTCAGCGCGGGCAGGCCCTCGTTGGGCTGAGGGCGGCCGCCGGCGACATGGCAGAAGCCGGCGATCGTGAGCATGAACAGGGCGAAGCCGATGCCGATGCGGCCGTTGTCGTGCACAGACGACGGATGCCGGAACATCCAGCCCGCGAGGAGGAGCAGCAGCACGGGGAGGATGAACGCCTCGCGACCGAGCAGGCCGCCGACCGTGTAGGCGCTGATCGACTGGGCGACCTCGTTGCCGATGAAGAACCACTCCACGACGGAGCCGGCCACCGCGAGGAGCACCAGGAGGAACGGGAAGCCGTCACGGCGCTGACTCTTCTCGAGCGTCTCCGGGCCGAACGCGCGGAACAGTCCGCCGGTCGCGTGCGCGAGACCGAGCCATGCACGCACCACGAGCGGAGGCTTCTCGGGCTCGTCGACGTAGCGCTTGGGCGCGGGGGCGGGCTTGCGGGCGCGCGAGGACCCGCCCTTCGCGGGCGCGCGTCCGCTCGTGGTCGAGCTCGAGCTCCTGGCCATTCCCCCACGTTAGGCCGGGCGGCCCCGGAATCCACGGATTGACGCGGCAGTCGGTCGTTCACGCTCGACCCGATCGGATATGTTGGGTACGAGTACCCGGGCTTTTACGCATCATGCTTATATGCGTGTGCCCACCTGAGGTGCGCACCATCTGAGAGGAACACAGTATGAATCGTCGTATCGCAGCCTTGGCGATCGCCGTCACGGCAGTACTCGGGCTCACCGCGTGCTCATCCGGCTCCGACGCCCCGAATGAGGAGCCCGCGGCGAGCGCGCCGGCCACTGCTCCTGAGGAGCCGACGTCAAGCGAGCAGTCGGTCGCCGAGGCGTGCCTCGAGCTTGCCGGACCGATGCAGGAGGCGTCGACCACGATGGCCGGACTGGCCGATGCCGCCTCAGACCCCCAGGCCGCCGTCGACGCCTGGACCGCACTCGTCGAGGCCTACGAGGACTTCGCCGCCTCTTTGACCAACGCTGAGGTCAAGGCAGCCGCGGCCGACGTCGCCCGAGACACCGGCGCCGTGCGCGACGTGATCGCCGTGATCTACGTGGACGGCGACACCGGCGCGATCGCGGAACTCACCACCGCCACCACCGACATGCAGGAGTCGCTCACTGCGCTGACCACCCTCTGCGCCAGCTGAGCCAACCCCTCCTCAAGGGCGTCCTGCCGCTGCTGCGGCGGGGCGCCCTTTCGTCAGCGCAGGCGCTTGACCATCGTGTCGCGGCCCATCCCGCTCTGGGTGACGGCGAATCCCTCGCTGCGGTACAGCGTGACGGCGAAGTTGCCGCGCTCCACGCTCAGGCTGATGCGCCCGTACCCCTGCGACCGCGCGAGGTCGCACAGGTCGTGCAGCAGCGTTCGCCCGACGCCGTGGGCGCGCCAGATCGGCCGCACCCCGATGATGAGCTCCGGCACGCCGGTGCCCACGTATCCGAATCCGGGATCGCTGCGCGGCAGCATCCGGTACCACGCCGCGCCGATCGGCTCGTCGTGCTCGTCCACCGCGATCAGGCCCGCGTCGCCGGGCCGCATCCAGCCGGTCACGTAGCGGCTGTGGTCGGCACTGGTGACCACCTCGTGCTTGGGCCGCGCGCCGCCCTGACGCCAGTTCGCCGCCTCGACGACCATGTCGCCGAGGAAGGATCCATCGGCCTGGACGGCCGGACGGACGCGGAAGGACGCGGGCATGGCCCGAGCGTACCGTCGCGGTGTTACGCCTCGATGACGAGCGGGATGATCATGGGGCGACGGCGCAGCGACTGGTTGACCCAGCGCCCGATCGTGCGACGGACCACCTGCGAGAGCGAATGGGTGTCGCGCACGCCCGACTTCGCCGCCTCGGCCAGCGCCGCCGCGATCTTGGGCTTGACGCTGTCGAACACGGCGTCGTCCTCGGCGAACCCGCGGGCGTGGATCTCCGGGCCCGAGATGATGGCTCCGGTCGCGGCGTCGACGACGACGATCACCGAGATGAAGCCCTCTTCGCCGAGGATGCGTCGGTCCTTGAGATCGGCATCCGTGATCTCCCCCACCGTCGACCCGTCGACGTACACGAAGCCGAGGTCGAGCTGCCCCACGACGGTGGCGTCGCCGTCCCTCAGGTCGACCACGGTGCCGTTCTCGCCGATGATGGTGCGCTCGGCGGGGATGCCGGTGTCCTGCGCGAGCCGCGCGTTCGCCATGAGGTGGCGGTACTCGCCGTGGATCGGGAGCACGTTCCTCGGCTTCAGGATGTTGTAGCAGTAGAGCAGCTCCCCCGCCGCCGCGTGGCCCGAGACATGCACCTTGGCGTTGCCCTTGTGCACCACGTTGGCGCCGAGCTTGGTGAGCCCGTCGATGACGCGGTAGACGGCGTTCTCGTTTCCCGGGATGAGACTCGAGGCGAGGATCACGGTGTCGCCTGGCCCCGGCTCGATCTCGTGGTCGAGGTTCGCCATGCGGCTGAGCACCGCCATCGGCTCGCCCTGCGAGCCCGTCGACATGTACACGATCCGGTCGTCGGGAAGGTCGCGCGCCTTCTTGTAGTCGATCAGCACGCCCGCCGGCACGTGGAGGTAGCCGAGATCGGACGCGATCGTCATGTTGCGGAGCATGCTGCGGCCGAGGAGGGCCACACGCCGGCCGTGGGCGGCCGCGGCATCCAGCACCTGCTGCACCCTGTGCACGTGGCTCGAGAAGCTCGCGACGATCACCCGCCGCGGCGCCCGCCCGATCACCTGGTCGAGCACCGGTCCGATGCTGCGCTCCAGGGGGGTGAATCCCGGGATGTCGGCGTTGGTCGAGTCGACGAGGAACAGGTCCACGCCCTCCTCGCCGAGCCGCGCGAAGGCGCGCAGGTCGGTCAGGCGGTTGTCGAGCGGCAGCTGATCCATCTTGAAGTCGCCCGTGGCGAGCACCAGGCCCGCGGGGGTGCGGATCGCGACGGCGAGGGCGTCGGGGATCGAGTGGTTCACGGCGATGAACTCGAGCGCGAATGGGCCCAGGTTCTCGTGCTGGCCCTCGGCCACCGTGAGGGTGAACGCCCTGATCCGGTGCTCCTTGAGCTTCGCCTCGATCAGGGCGAGCGTGAGTCCGGAGCCGATGAGCGGGATGTCCTGCTTGAGCTTGAGGAGGTACGGCACGGCGCCGATGTGGTCTTCGTGGCCGTGGGTGAGCACCACGCCGACGATGTCGTCGAGCCGGTTCTTGATCGGCTCGAAATCGGGCAGGATCAGGTCGACGCCGGGCTGGTGCTCCTCGGGGAAGAGCACGCCGCAGTCGACGATCAGGAGCTTGCCGCCGTACTCGAACACGGTCATGTTGCGACCGACCTCGCCGAGTCCGCCCAGCGGCGTCACGCGCAGCGTCCCGGGTTGAAGATTGGGCGGGTCGTACACGGTGCTGGGCATCAGTCACCCTTCCTCGGGATGCCGTGGCATCCACATCTGCGCTCCCCCCGAGTGGCGGGGCGCATGGTCGTCATCTGGTGGTGCCGGAGACCTTCGGCAGTGCGCCGCCCGCGGCGGCGTTGCGGTCGGGGCGGAAGTTGGAGAAGTCGGCGCCCGGGACGCCGGAGACCAGCGCGAGCTCGTCCTCGATCTTCGCGGCCTCCCACTCCTCCGGGCCCACGAGCGGCAGGCGCACGCGCGGGCTCCCGATCCGGCCCAGGCCGTGGAGGATGTACTTCGCCGACACCGTGCCGGGTACATGCGTCATCACGGCGCGCACGAGCGGCTCGAGCTTGCGGTGCTCCGTCGTGGCGGTCGTGAGGTCGCCTTGATTGACGGCGTCGACGATCGCCCGGTACGGGCCGGGGGCGATGTTCGCGGTCACGCCGATCAGCCCGGTCGCGCCGATCGACAGGTGCGGGAGGATGTTGGCGTCGTCGCCAGAGAAGTACATCAGGTCGGTCTGGTTGAGCACCCGGCTCACCTCGCTGAAGTCGCCCTTGGCGTCCTTGATCGCGAGGATGTTGGGGTGCTTGGCCAGGCGCAGGATCGTCTCGTACTTGATCGGGACGCCCGTGCGTCCGGGGATGTCGTACAGGATCACCGGAAGATCGGTCGCGTCGGCGACGAGCCGGAAGTGCGTGAGGATGCCGGCCTGGGTCGGCTTGTTGTAGTACGGCGTGACGATCATGATCGCGTCGGCGCCGACCTTCTCGCTCGCCTTGTACAGCTCGATCGCGTGGGCGGTCTCGTTGGAGCCGCCGCCGGTGATGATCTTCGCCCGGCCGGCCGCGACGGCCTTGCCGACCTCCACGAGGCGGATCTTCTCGGCATCCGTCAGCGTGCTCGTCTCGCCCGTGGTGCCGGTCACGACGATGCCGTCGGCCCCCGCCACGATCACGTCGTCGATGTGCTTCTCGACCGCGGGCCAGTCGACCTCGCCGTCGGCCGCCATGGGAGTGACGAGGGCGACGAGCACCTGTCCGAAGGGGTTGCCCGAGTGCGTCATGTGCTCCAGGCTATCGGGATGCCGCGGGCCGGTGCACCGGCTCCTTCTGCTGGGTCCGTGCCCTACTTACCCCGTGCCCTGCTTACCCGTGCCGAAAGTCGGCTTCGTAACCCGACACGCCGGGCCTCGGCATCCGTCACCGGCGTGTCGCCGTCACCAACCCGACTTTCGGTCCGGGTGTGTTGGCGAAGGACAAGGTGCCGCGTGCGGACGCGCACCCGGATCAGTCCAGCCTGCGTGCCGTCACCAGGTCAAGCCGGCCCGGCTGCGGTGCAGGTCACGGCCTAGTGCCGCGAGTATCGCCGCCTCGACCAGCTCCCACTCGTGGAGGATCATCGCGGAATCGAACCGGAGGGTGGAGAACCCGAGGGACATGGCCACGGCATCGCGCACTCGGTCGGTGTGGCGGCTGTCGCCGTCGTGCGTGGCACCGTCGGCTTCGAGGATGAGGCAGTCGCCGATCACGAAGTCGACGGTGCCGACGCCCGGGATCGCGACCTGGGCGGCGAGCAAGATGCCGTGTCGGTGCAGCCGCAGCCGCAGCAGCGACTCGAGACCGCTGTCCGCGTCGGGGCGAGCGAAGTCCACCAGCCAGCGATCCCGCTCGGGTACGGATGCGCGGAGTCTCACGCGATCGGCCTTGCGAAGAAGCCGCTTGCGGAGAGCGGACTCGAGCGCGGCGAAGAACGCCTCCTGACCACGGCATCCGAGGATCTGGACGAGGCAGTGGACGATCCCCACCCGATGCAAAGCGGGCGGATCGACCGCATCGTCTCGGTGGAAGACGCAGCAGGACGCGGTCATCGTCTCGGGATCGACACTGAACCTGACGGGGTGGTGCGCAGGATCGACCCAGGTGTGCGGCTTCTCCTGTTCTCCGTCATCGAGGGTCCACAAGCCGTAATCGCGCGCCGCCGTCAGGCAGGCGATCGCGCCGCAGTGGCTCAGCGCCTCCAGCGTGACAGCCGACGTGTCCGGCAGCACGTAGACGCCGGTCCGCGGGCGGATCAGCAGGCCGGCGTGCACGGCTGCCGCCATTGCGCGCTTTGAGACCCCCGCGCGGCGCAGCGCGCGCGCACGTGCGACTCCACCACTTCGTCTGACGACCGTCACTGCTGCCTGTGCTGACACAGCTCAACCCTGCGGGCGGGACGGATGCCGCCACCGGACGGAGGTCGAGATGTGGAGAGACTCCGCCAAACCCGAGGCTGGGGAGGAACCGTCAAGCCCGGCCTGTCGCCCTCCTCGAACCTGCTCCCCTCCGTCACACCATGTCCCGAAAGTCGGCTTCGTAACCCGACACGCCGGGCCTCGGCATCCGTCACCGGCGTGTCGCCGTCACCAACCCGACTTTCGGCACGGGTGTGGAGGGCGGGGGTTCGGGCCGGTCAAGACGGATGCCGATAGCCCGGCCGGTACTCTCAGCGCCCGCGGGCGGCGGACTTCGCCACGAGGGCCGGAGGAAGGAACCGGGTCAGGGCGACCAGCATCCGGTACTTGGCCGACGGCACCGAGACGGCCTTGCCGCGGGCGGCATCCCGCAGGCCCTCGCGCACGACCGTCGGGGCGTCGAGCCACATCCAGTCGGGCACGCCCTCCTTCCCCGGCGGAAGTCCGGCGCGCTCGTGGAAGTTCGTGTGCGTGAAGCCCGGGCACAGGGCCGTGACCGTCACGCCCCGCGGCGCGTAGCGGACGTTCGCCCAGCGGCCGAAGCTCACCAGCCACCCCTTGACCGCGCCGTAGGTCGAACGGGGAGTGAAGGCCGCCACCGACGCGACGTTGATGATCCGGCCGTGCCCGCGCTCGAGCATCGGCTGGAGCGCGGCGTGCATGAGGCGCATCGGCACCTCGACGTGGATCCGCAGATGATGCACCTCGTCGTCGATGTCGTTGCGCTCGAACGCGAGCGGCAGCCCGTATCCGGCGTTGTTGACGAGCAGTTCGACGGGGCGCTCGGCGTCGGCGAGCCGCGCCTCGACCCTGCCGCGCTGACGGGGCTTGAGGAGGTCGGAGACGAGCACCTCCACCTCGACGCCGTGGCGGGCACGCAGTTCTGCGGCGAGCGCCTCGAGCGCGTCGCGGTCGCGCGCGACCAGTGTCAGCGACGCGCCCTGCCGGGCGAGCTGCCGTGCGAACTCGGCGCCGAGACCTGAGCTCGCGCCGGTGATGAGTGCCGTTCTCGCCATGCAGCAACCCTATTCGCTGGTGCCGCCGCGCCGTCCGGGGCCCCGTCAGCGAACGCAGGTGACGAAGCGATAGCGGATGCCGCCGGCCGACGTATGCCATCCTTCTGCCGGATCCGTGGTCGCCGTCTGCCAGCCGTCGCGCGCGGGCGCGAAGGCGTCGCCGTCGACGCGAAGGTCGAGTTCGGTGACCTCGATCCGGTCGGCGCCGGCGATCGCCTGCCGGAACAGCTCTCCCCCGCCGATCACCCAGACGCGGCCGTGGCCCGCTCGCGAGAGAGCATCGTCGAGCGACGCCGCGCGCTCGGCGCCGTCGGCGGCCCACTCCTCGCTGCGCGTCACGACGATGTTGCGCCGACCCGGCAAGGGCCGGAAGCGGTCCGGCAGCGAATCCCAGGTCTTGCGGCCCATCACCACAGGCGATCCGGTGGTGATGGCCTTGAAGTGGGCGAGATCCTCCGGCACATGCCAGGGCATTCCGCCGTCGGCGCCGATCACGCGGTCCGCGGCCTCTGCCCAGATCAGCCCGACCCGTGCCCGCCCGGCCGGTGTCGTCATACGGCCACTGCTCCGCGGATCGCGGGATGGTGCCGGTAGTCCTCCACGACGAAGTCGTCGTACGCGTAGTCGAAGATCGACGCCGGCGTGCGCGCCATGCGCAGCGTCGGGTACGGGTAGGGGTCGCGGGTGAGCTGCTCGCGCACCTGCTCGAGGTGGTTGTCGTAGATGTGGCAGTCGCCCCCGGTCCACACGAAGTCTCCCGGCTCGAGACCGGTCTGCTGCGCGACCATCAGGGTCAGCAGCGCGTAGGAGGCGATGTTGAACGGGACGCCGAGGAACAGGTCGGCGCTGCGCTGGTAGAGCTGGCACGACAGCCGCCCGTCGGCGACGTAGAACTGGAACATCGCGTGGCACGGCGCGAGCGCCATGTCGGGGATGTCCGCGGGGTTCCACGCCGACACCAGCAGCCTCCGCGAGTCGGGGTTTGCCCGGATCTGGTCTAGCACCTGCGAGATCTGGTCGATGTGCGCGCCGTCGGGCGTCGGCCACGAGCGCCACTGCACCCCGTATACCGGACCCAGCTCCCCCTCGGCATCCGCCCATTCGTCCCAGATCGTGACGCCGTTCTCGCGCAGCCACGCCACGTTGGACTCGCCGCGCAGGAACCACAGCAGCTCGAAGGCGACGGACTTGAAGTGCACGCGCTTGGTCGTGATGAGGGGGAAGCCCCCTGACAGGTCGAATCGGATCTGACGTCCGAACGCGCTGGTGGTACCGGTTCCGGTGCGGTCGTCCTTGTGGGTGCCGTTTTCCAGCACATCGCGCAGGAGGTCCTCGTAGGGGGTCGGGATCGCCGTGGTCACGGCTGCCACGATACCCGCGCCGGCGACACCCGTTGTGTTACGGAGCGCGCGTCATACTCCGCGCATCCGGGTGTCATTCAGACGAATACGGATACCCTGGTCAGTTGTGAACCTCGTGAGCGCTCTCATCGGCCTCGCCATCCTCTTGACGGCGACGGTCGCCATCGGCGTGTTCCTCCAGTGGCAGCAGTCACGCCCGCGGCGCAGCATCCCCCACGAGGTGGTGCAGCCGGAGCGCCTGGGCGCCGACGCACTCGGAGAGGTGGCCACGCTCCTGCAGTTCAGCACCGAGCTGTGCGCGCGCTGCCCGGGCGTCCACCGCACACTCGCGTCGATCGCGGACGCGCGCGACGGCGTCCGCCATCTCGATGTCGACCTCACGCACCGCCCCGACATCGCGAGGCATTTCCACGTCCTGCAGACGCCGACCACGCTCGTGCTCGACCGCGACGGCGTCATCCAGACCCGCTTCGGCGGCGCGCCCAGCCGCGATGTGCTCGAACTCGAACTGAACCGACTCACCGGGGAGAACGCGAATGTCTGAGACGACGGATGCCGCGGCCACGCCCCGCGGCATCGATCCCCGTGGCCCGCGCTTCGCCGCCGGCATCACCTCGCTGCT
>Ga0307505_10000590_pt1 | contig 38365 bp, 34 predicted proteins | sample 23_S_MG_FD_202183 | JGI IMG/M metagenome (GOLD analysis project Ga0307505, IMG submission 202183) | Soil microbial communities from Populus trichocarpa stands in riparian zone in the Pacific Northwest, United States - 23_S | ecosystem: Environmental > Terrestrial > Soil > Riparian zone > Trees...
CTTCAATCGGCTCAAGCATTGCCGCCGTTTCGCCACCCGCTACGACCGCCGAACCGTCCACTTCACCGGCTTCGTCCACCTCGCCGCAACAATGATCTGGCTACGCTAAATGTCGATCCGTCCTAGGGCTTAGCGGCAAAACTCTTGTGCAAGTCTTCCAGCGTCTCAGCATTGCCGCGTTCAAAGAAGGCAACAAGCTCGCGTCCCGCCGCCGTGTCTGGATAACCGGTCGACGTAAGTCGGACGAGGGTGCCATCGCCCGCCGGCTCTAGTTCAAACACACTGGTGACCTCTTGATACGTCGTCCAATGCGGAAATCCTTCGGGCGCCTTGATGGTGCGGAACGCCAGCATCTTTTCCGGAATGCGTACCAGAAACCTGTGCTGAATAGTGCTCGGGCTGCCGGGTGAATCAGCCGGGTCGTAGCTAGTCTCGAGTACATCCCCGTCGACACTTGAAATCCATGCGATCGGCACCGCCCACGTCATCCAGCCTTCCGCGGTAGAAATGGCATGCCAGACCTCTTTTGGAGGTGCCTCTACCAGCGCCGTGTGAACCATCGTCGAGGAGCCATCTGACTCCACGCGGGTTTCCACCTCAACGGACTGGGCCGCAACAGCGACGGGCATGCAAATCGCAACGGCGAAAAGCACGTTCACGCAGCTCGAGATATCGCGAAACTTCATGCGCCATCATAGCCAGGGGGACTGAACGCAGCAAACCGTTCCTCAGGCTGAGGTCGGCAGCCACGGCAGCAGTTGGAGCGGAAAGTCCGTTCTTTGAGCTAGGCGAACCACAGCGGACGTTCCGATATCGGCCATCAGCTGACGCTTGCCCACTCGAGCCCGAAACGCGCGAGGTACTTCCGCAGCCTGTCGGCGTCATTGGTCGAGGCGCGCGCCTTTCGTGAGGCGGCAAAAAGAGTGCGCCCGGCTTCGGATAGGGATCGGCTGGAGCGGCAAACGCGAACGACCTCGGCCAGCTGCACGCGGTCGAACGGATCGATGGCCACGAACCGATCTTCGGACAGCAGGTCCGCCAGTCCGTCCTCGTCGTCAGGCGTCCGCGCCGACCATAGCCGGGTGAGCCTGACAATCTCCGCCTCGACACAGTCGCGGTCGATCCGCCCGTTCGGACTGAGCGTCGCCATGCGCGTCACGCTCGAGGCCAGGTCGCGGAAGTTGCCGGTCCAGGCGGCCGCGGAGGACATCGCGAAGGCCAGGTAACGCTCGCGCGCTTCCTTGTTGAACGTGACGCGGGTGCCTTCACGCTGGGCGAAGCGCTCGAGTTCGTATTCGAGGTTCGGTTCGATATCCTCGCGTCGGTCGGCGAGGCCCGGCAGCCTGAAGGTCCACAAGTTGAGCCGGGCGAACAAGTCGTCGCGAAAGCAGCCATCGGCGACGGCGGTCACCAGATCACGATTAGTACCGGCGACCAGCTGAAAGTCGCTCGCCGCTTCCTTGTCCGCGCCGACCGGCAGGAACCGCCCTTCTTCGATGGCGCGGAGGATCATCGCCTGCTCGTCGATCCCGAGCTCGCCGATCTCGTCGAGGAACAGCATGCCGCCGTCGGCGGTGCGCAGCAGCCCGGCGCGGTCGGTCATCGCGCCCGTGAAAGCGCCCTTCTTATGGCCGAACAACGCGGACATCGCGGAATCGCCCTTTAGCGTCGCGCAGTTGACCTCGACGAACGCTCCCTTGACCTGGTGGCGCAGGTGCTTGAGCTCGTAGACCCGTCTCGCGAGCTGGCTCTTGCCCGCCCCTGTCGGCCCCATCAGCAGTAGCGGAGCGCGGCTGCGGCCGGCGACTTGCTCGATCTCGTCGATCATCGCGTTGAAGGCACGGTTTTTGGTCTCGATGCCGCTCTTGAGGAAGGACGTGCTGTCCGCGGTCGCTGCGGCGAACCGAGTGGCGATGCTGTCGTAGCGCGACAGGTCGAGATCGATCGAGGTCCAGGTGCCGGCGGCATCGGGCGCGCCGCGGCGCGGCTGGGTCTGGAGCAGCTTTCCGGGCAGGTACCGCGCCTCGGTAAGCAGGAACAGGCAGATCTGCGCCACGTGCGTGCCGGTGGTGATGTGGATCAGGTAGTCGTCGGCGTCCGGATCGAACGGGAACTCGCGCGCGAAGTCGAGCAGCTTGCCGTAGACTTCCTCGAAGTCCCACGGGTCGGCAAAGTCGATGAGGTGCGGAGTGACCGTGGTTTCGGGCGAGACGTCGGCGATGTCCTGAGCGACGTATTCGGCCAACCGCCTGTGCGCGGTGCCGTGCAGCAGCACCAGCCGGTCGACCCGCAGATCCTCGTGCATGCACAGGCCGACCGAGGGCCGCCACTTGCTCCAGCGCGACGGCCCGAACTTGCTCGCGTCGAGCGTTGAGCCAAGAAAGCCGATGACCGTGGTGCTCATGCGCGAGATATCTAAAAGATTATCTCATGAGATACAAATGGCACCCGCAGCTAAACTCGCGTTGCTAGGCACGATCTCGCGAGTTTGGAAATTATAACGCTAAACTCAATAACCTATGCGACTTGACCGGCCCACAGCTCAAAACTGGCACGGTCCATGCTCTGTCGTTGGTGTCGGGTTGGTCGAACGCCCGGCGGATAGCGGAACGCGGGGCGGCCGGAATGGGCCGGCCGCCCCCAGACCGCCGCAACGTGGAGTTGGACGATGGCCAACAAGGCCCTTTTCGCTTCGCTGAGCGCGAAGTTCCTGCCGCGGGCTGACGCGGTGAACCAGGCCGGGGGCCGGGCTTATGCCTATGGCCCGGAGGCCAAGCTCGCGCAGCTTGCCGCCACGGGCACGCTCGCGGACGGTTTTTACGCCGGCGCCGAAGCGCAGCTCGCCGACGTGCTCGATGCCGCCTGGAAGGTCGACGCCGAATTCGTCGCCAAGGCGGCGGTCTACGCCCGTCAGTCGGGCGCGATGAAGGACATGCCGGCCGTGCTTACCGCGGTACTGACGATGTCCGATCCGGATCTCTCGGTGCGCGTGTTCAAGCGCGTGATCGACAACGGCCGCATGCTGCGCACGTTCGTGCAGGTGATACGGTCGGGCCAGACCGGGCGGACCTCGCTCGGCTCGCGTCCGAAGCGGCTGGTCCGCGAATGGCTCGAGCAAGCCTCGATCCGCAGCCTGATGGCGGCGGCGACGGGCAAGGATCCGAGCCTGGCGGACATCGTCCGGATGGTCCACCCGGCGCCGGCCAATGCCGAGCGGCGCGCGTTCTACGGTTGGCTGATCGGCAAGCCGTACGATGTCGACGAGCTGCCGGCGGAGATCGCCGCGTTCGAGGCGTGGAAGCGTTGCCCGGACGGGCCGCTGCCGCAAGTGCCGTTCGAGTGGCTGACCGCCTTTCCGCTGACCGCGGAGCATTGGGGTGAGCTCGCCGGACGCATCGGCTGGCAGGCGCTGCGGATGAACCTCAACACGCTGGCGCGCAACGGCGCGTTCGCGGTGCCGGGCGTGACCGAGAAGGTCGCAGGCCGGCTGGCGGATGCCGAAGCGTTCGCGAAAGTTCGTCCGGCGCCGTACCAGCTTATGGTTGCGCTCGGCCAGGTCGGGGACGGTGTCCCGCTGGCGGTGCAGGCCGCGCTCGAAACGGCGCTCGAGGCCTCGCTGGCGCGGGTTCCGCGGCTCGAGGGCAACGTGGTGGTCTGCCCGGACGTCTCCGGCTCGATGAGCATGGCGGCGACCGGCTACCGCAAGGGCGCGACCTCGGCGACCGGCTACCGCAAGGGCGCGACCTCGGCGGTCCGCTGCATCGATGTCGCGGCGCTGGTCGCGGCGGCGGTGCTGCGCAACAACCGCAACGCCCGCGTGCTGCCGTTCGAGCAGAGCGTCGTGTCGCTCAAGCTCGATCCGAACGCTCGTGTAGCGGTCAACGCCGCGAAGCTGGCGGCGATCGGCGGCGGCGGGACCAATGTCTCGGCTCCGCTGACGCTGCTCAACCGCGAGCGGGCCAAGGTCGATACGGTGGTGATCGTCTCGGACAACGAGTCCTGGGTCGATCCGAGCCGGCGCGGAGCCACGGCGACGATGGACGAGTGGAACAAGCTGAAGGGCCGCAACCCGGCCGCGAAGCTGATCTGCATCGACATCCAGCCGTACGGCACGACGCAGGCCAAGAGCCGCGAGGACATCATGAATGTCGGTGGCTTCACCGACGCGGTGTTCGACGCGATGGCGCGGTTCGCTTCGGGCGAGACGCGCGATTGGGTCGAGATCGTCAACGAAACGGAGGTATGAAACGAAGCGTCGCGGCGAATGCCGGGAAGGACTACACCTGTCACGTGGGAAACGCGGGTTCGAGTCCCGCCTGCCCGGAAACGGGCAGTAGTGTAACGGGAAGCACGCCGGCCCTTCGGGGCAAGTCTTTGCCACTCCTCGTCGCCGTGACGCTTCGGCAAAACGAAATTCAACACGGCGAATGCCAGTGGAACTACATGGGACTTCAGGGTCGGCGGTTCGAATCCGCCCGGGCGCGAGCCCGTAGCTCAGTTGGATAGAGCATGGAGCTGTTTCACGAACTCTTCGTCGCCGTGACCGAGATTTGAAAAACCATGGCGAATGCCTGACGGACTACATGGACTCCTGATCCCCAGGTCGCGGGTTCGAATCCCGCCGGGCCGGCCATTATCGGTCCGTAGCTCAGCGGTAGAGCGGGACGTCTGTCGAACACTCGTCGCCATGGAACCTATTCGACGCTGGCGGATGCCGGTGGGACTACAGGGTTAGAGCGCTTGCGCGAGCAGGAGGCCGGCGGTTCAATCCCGCCCCCCGGAGCAATCCGGAGTAGCTCAGAAAATCGTCTCACCAATCTCTCGCCGCCGGCACTCACGATCGGTCGGCGAATGCCGGCGGGACTACATCGGTAAAGGCCGAAAGGCCGAGCGGTTCGAATCCGCCCCGGACTTGTCCGGGATGTCTCGCCAAACCTCGTCGCCGGCACCTATGAAGGACTTCAGGAGGGCACGATGACCCAGACGACCTACGAGTACGAGCACGTCGAAGGCGGCGTGCCGATCAAGATGTGGACCCGCGGCGTGCCGGTCGACGACAAGGCGCGCGCGCAGCTGTCGCGCGCGGCGCAGATGCCGTTCATCTTCAAGCACGTTGCGGCGATGCCGGACGTGCATGTCGGTATCGGCGCGACCGTCGGTTCGGTGATCCCGACCAAGGGCGCGGTGATCCCGGCGGCCGTGGGCGTCGACATCGGCTGCGGCATGATGGCGGCGCGCACCTCGCTCGTCGCCAGCGACCTGCCGGACAACCTCGAAGGCATCCGCTCGGCGATCGAGCGCGCGGTGCCGCACGGCCGCGACGTCGGCCGCGGCCAGCGCGACAAGGGTTCATGGGGCGATCCCCCGCGCGCGGTGGTCGACGCCTGGTCGACGCTCGTCGAGCGGTTTCGTCGCATCGTCGCCAAGTATCCGAAGCTCGAGAAGACGAACCATCTCGTCCACCTCGGCACGCTCGGCACGGGCAACCACTTCATCGAGCTATGCCTCGACGAGGAGCAGCGCGTGTGGGTGATGCTGCATTCGGGCTCGCGCGGGATCGGCAACGCGATCGGCACCTACTTCATCACGCTCGCCAAGCAGGACATGCGCAAGTGGCACATCAACCTGCCGGACGAGGATCTCGCCTATTTCCCGGAAGGGACCGATCACTTCGACGACTACGTCGAGGCGGTCGAGTGGGCGCAGGACTTCGCCAAGCTCAACCGGCGGGTGATGATGAGCCACGTGATCGACGCGCTGCGCGGCCAGATCGCCAAGCCGTTCGACGCCGAGCTCGAAGCGGTCAACTGCCATCACAACTACGTGACGCGCGAGAACCACTTCGGCGAGAACGTGCTCGTCACCCGCAAGGGAGCTGTGCGCGCGGCCAAGGGCACGATGGGGATCATCCCGGGCTCGATGGGCGCGAAGAGCTTCATCGTGCGCGTGCTCGGCAATTCGGACAGCTTCGACAGCTGCAGCCACGGCGCGGGCCGCGTGATGAGCCGCACCGAGGCAAAGCGAGTGGTGACGCTCGACGAGCACATCGCCGATACCGCCGGCGTCGAGTGCCGCAAGGACGCCGGCGTGATCGACGAGACGCCGCGCGCATACAAGCCGATCGAAGCGGTTATGGCCGCGCAGGCCGATCTCGTCGAGATCGTGCACACGCTCAAGCAGGTGGTGTGCGTGAAGGGGTGACCCTTCACGCCGCCATCATTCCAATCAGAGACGAGAGATGATCACCATCGACGGATCCGAAGGCGAAGGCGGCGGCCAGGTGCTGCGCAACGCCTGCGCGCTGTCGCTGGTGACGGGCGAGCCGTTCGTCATCGAGAACGTACGCGGCGGGCGCGACAAGCCGGGCCTGATGCGGCAGCACATGACCGCCATCGAGGCCGCCTGCGCGATCGGCGGCGGCGAGTGCGACGGGGTGGCGATCGGCTCGTCGCGGATCGCCTTCCGGCCGGGCCGCGTCCGCGCCGGCCACTATACGTTCTCGGTCGGCACCGCCGGCTCGACCGGCCTGGTCCTGCAGACGGTGCTCCTGCCGCTCGCGCTGGCGGACGCACCTTCGCGGCTCGTGCTGGAGGGAGGCACGCACGCGGCGATGGCGCCGCCGTTCGAATACATTGCGCAGACCTTCCTGCCGATCCTTGAGCGGATGGGGCCGAAGGTTACGGCGCGCCTTGTACGACACGGGTTCTACCCGCGCGGCGGCGGCCGGATCGAGGTCGAGATTGAGCCCGCGCCGCTGCGGCGCATCGACTGCCTCGAGCGCGGCACGCTGGTCGGGCACCGCGCCATCGCGGTGTTCGCCTCGCTGCCCGGCGAGATCGCCGTGCGGATGGTCAAGGCCGCGCACAAGGAGCTGCCAGCCTGGAGCGAAGCGGACTTTCCGATCCGTGAGCTGCCCGCCGACCAGGGCCCCGGCATCGCGCTGCTGCTCGAAGCCGCGTTCGAGCACGTAACGGAAGTCGTGTCGGGTTTCGGTAAACTCGGGCTGCCTGCCGAGCGGCTCGGCCACACAGCCGGCAAGCGAATGGCGGGCTACCTCGCCTCGAACGCGTTCGCGGGGCCCTACTTGCAGGATCAGCTGCTGCTGCCGTTCGCGCTGGCGGGCGGCGGGTCGTACACGAGCGTCAAGTTAAGCGAGCATACGCGCACTGCGGCGCGCATCGTCGAGCGCTTCACGGGACGTAGCGTTCGGTTCGGAACGGCCCCGGACGGAGCGGGCCAGATAGTAGAGATCCTCTGACCAACTACCGACCGGCGTACTGTCTGCTTCGGGGAGGTTCCGGCGGTTTGCCGACCGTCCGCTAACGGCCAGCCTCTGCCGTTCCGCTAAGCGCCCGTTTCGGTCATGCAACGGCCCTTAGCGCTTGCCGTAAAGCGGACGCTCGCCTTCTCGGCTTTCACCCGAATCCGCTGCTGACATCGAAACACCGCTGCAAGAGCCGGCGTGGCACCCTCAATCGCTACGCACCATGGCTTCGTCCAATGCGGCGGCGCAGGCCAGCTACCGTTTTCCGCACTTGATCCCACCACATCACCGCCTTGTGCTCGCGAGTCCAAGCGGTGAAGCTGGGAAGGACAAACAACGTGAGGACGGTGGATGTTGCGAGGCCGCCGATCACAACCGTAGCCAGGGGTTTTTGAACCTCCGCGCCCGCACCTGTTGCGATTGCCATCGGTACGAAACCGAGGATGGCCACCAAGGCGGTGGTCAACACGGCCCTGAGACGGCTCAGCGCGCCGAGGATCGAAGCTTCGCGTGCGTCCGCGCCCTCATACTGCTGCATCCGAATGCTTTGCATCAGCACGAGGCCATTGAGGGTCGCGACACCGGACACCGCGATGAAGCCGACGGCGGCCGAAATCGAGAAAGGCATTCCGCGCAACAGCAGCGCGACGGCGCCCCCGACCAGCGCGAGGGGGACACCAGCAAAGACCAAAAGGGCATCGGTGACCGACCGCATCGCCAGGAACAGCAGAACGCCGATGGTCAGGAAAACAAGCGGAACGATCAGCATCAACCGTTGCGACGCCCGCTCGAGGTTCTCGAACTGCCCGCCCCAGTCGGCCCAGTAGCCGGGGGGCTGGGGAACCTGTTCCGCCACGCGTTCCCGCGCCTCGGCGACGAACGAGCCGAGATCTCGCCCGCGGACATTCGCTTGAACGGTGATGCGCCGCTTGCCGTTGTCGCGGCTGATCTGGTTCGGCCCTTCGATCGTTTCGAACTGTGCGACACTGGAAAGCGGCACGGGCACTGCGGTGCCACCCTGGGCACCTTCCGGGATCACGGGGAGTTGCGCCATCGCGGCCGGGTCGCTTCTGAGGTTTTCGTCCAGGCGAACAACTACGTCGAAGCGCCGATCGCCTTCAAGCACTTGCCCGGCCTCTCTACCACCGAACGCTATCGAGAGAGCTTCGGCCGCGTCGCTGGCGTGAATGCCGAGTGCGGCGGCGGCTGTGCGGTCGACCTTGGCGGTGATGGTCGGCTGACCGCTCACCTGCTCCACGCGCACATCGGCCGCGCCTTCGATCGAACGGAGCACGGAGGCAACCTCCTCGGCTTGCGCCGACAAGGTATTGAAGTCGTCGCCGTAGATCTTCACGGCCACGTCGGAGCGGACGCCGGCGATCAGCTCGTTGAAGCGCATCTGGATCGGCTGGGTGAATTCGTAATTGCTGCCGAGCAGGCGGCCGAGCGTCTCCTCGGCCCGTTCCACCAACTCGGCCTTCGGCAGGCGGGGGTCGGGCCATTCCTCGCGCGGCTTTAGCATTACGAAGGTGTCGCTCACGTTCGGCGGCATCGGGTCCGAGGCGAGTTCGGCCGTGCCGGTACGAGTGAAGACCAGCGCAACCTCCGGCATCGTCAGCAAGGCCCGCTCCACCTGGAACTGCATCTCCTGCGCTTGCTCCAGCGATGTCGAAGGCACGCGCACCGCCTGGACCAGCATGTCGTGCTCATCGAGCTGCGGGATGAACTCGCGCCCGAGCGCAAGGAAGGAGGCCAGCCCCACCAGCAGAGCCGCCACGGCGCCCATCGCAACGCGCTTCGGATTGGCGACGGCGGTGCGAAGCCAAGGCTCGAGCCGCGCCTTGGCCACCCGCGTCAGGCGCGTGTCCTCGGCCGCGTGCTCCGGGACTTTGAGGAACAGTGCAGCCATCGCCGGCACGAAGGTGAGGGAAAGCAGAAAGGCGCCGGCCAGCGCGAACATGACGGTCGCGGCCATGGGCGTGAACATCTTCCCCTCGACGCCCTCGAAGGTCAGCAGCGGGAGGAATACGAGCAGGATGATGGCTTGACCGAAGGCCGCTGGCCGAGCCATTTCCCGCGCCGCTTCCGCTGCAACCGCGATCCTTTCGGAGGGCGCGAGGGGCCGCTCCAGCTCGGCTCGCCTAAGGCCCAGCCGGTGCAGAGTGTTCTCGATGATGACGACCGCGCCGTCCACGATGAGCCCGAAGTCCAGCGCGCCCAGGCTCATCAAGTTGCCGCTTATGTGGAACCGATTCATCGCGATGGCGGCGAACAGGAACGAGAGCGGGATGACGGCAGCCGTAATCAGCGCCGCCCGCACGTTGCCAAGCATGAAGAACAGCACGGCAATTACAAGGAGGGCGCCGAACGCGAGGTTGTGCTCGACCGTCCGGATAGTCGCATCCACCAGCTTGGTGCGATCAAGCACGGGCTTGGCGACGATGCCCTGAGGCAGGCTGCGATTGATTTCCTCCAACCGGTCGCCGACCCGGGAGGCCACGGTTCGGCTGTTCTCGCCGGCGAGCATCAGGGCGGTGCCGATCACGACCTCGCGCCCGTTTTCGCTGGCCGAGCCCAGCCGGGGTGCCCGGCCTTCTCCCACTGTCGCCACGTCCGAAACGCGCACAATCAGACCGTGACGGTTGCCGATCGGCGTTTGGGCCAGTTCCTCCACGTTTCGGACACGAGCATCGGCCCGAACGACATACGCCTCGCCGGCGCGGGTGATATAGCCGGCGCCTGCCACGCGATTGGCGTGACTCAGGGCTTCGACCAGCTCACTAAGACCGATCCCATAGGCGGCCAGCCGCGCGGGGTCCGGCCGCACCGCGTATTCTTTCACGTAGCCGCCCTGGACATCGACGCCTGCGACGCCGGGCACGTTCCGTAGCTGCGGCGCGATGATCCAGTCCTGTACGGTTCGCAGATAAGTCGCCCGCTCCAGTTCGTCCTGAAGGCGCCGCCCCTCAGGAGTCAGATAACTGCCGCGTGCCGCCGCACCTTCGAACTCCACCGTCCAGATAAACACCTCGCCCAGTCCAGTGGCGAGCGGTCCCATCGAAAACTCGACACCGTCGGGCAGGCTGCTTCGGGCCGTCTGCACACGTTCGTTCACTAGGTTCCGAGCGAAGTAGATGTCGGTGTCTTCGGTGAAGACGGCCGTGATCTGCGAGAGGCCGTGCCGCGAGAGGGAACGCGTCTCGACCAACCCCGGAATGCCTGCCAGCGCAGTTTCGAGCGGAAAGGTGACCTGGCTTTCGACCTCTTCCGGCCCCAATGCCGGCGCAATGCTGGTCATCACGACCTGGCGATTGGTGATGTCGGGCACCGCGTCGATCGGCAGCCGCACCAGCTCCCGGATGCCGAATCCGAGCAGGACCAGCGCGAGAGCCGCGACGAGCCAGCGCAGCCGCACGGACCCGTTGATGAGCTGACTCAGCATATCAGTGCTCGTGCTCGGCTTCGCCGCGCGACAACTCGGCTTTCAGGAGGAAGGCACCCTTGCCCGCGATCCGCTGACCGATGGTTAGGCCGCTGAGGATTTCAGTGCGGTCGCCGCCAACCGCGCCCGTCTGAACGGGCTGCGCGCGAAAGCCCCTCGCTTCGGATACGAAGACCACCTTGCGGCCTTCGAGTGTCTGGACGGCCTCGGTGGGGACGCTCAAGCCGCCTTGCCCGCCAAGGGTCACCCTCCCGGAGAGTGGCGTGCCCGCTGGAGGAACAAAGCCGACTGGCCGCGCGCGGATATGGACACCGCCTCCTTCAGCACCGGGAGCCATTGCCGTGACAACTGCGCTGACCGCCTCACCGCTGGCCAGCGAGGCGCGTATCACGCTGCCGATGCGGATCGCCCGCGAGGTCGCGGCCGGAGCATCAAAAACGATCTCAATCCGCTCGTCATTGGCGAGCTGGGCGATCGGCGCTCCCTGCGCCAGCACAGCGCCCGGGGCCGCCGCCAGTGACGTTACTGTGCCGGCGATCGGCGCTCTGACCGTAATGCGCCCACTCGTGCCGGGCGACCCTGCCGCCGCTACTTGGGCTTGAGCGGCGCGCAGTGCGGCCTCGCTCTTTAGGACGACCGCTCTTGCTGCCTCCCAATCCTGTCGAGCGGTGACTTTAGCCTCGTACAGCCGCGTTTCGCGGGCGTATGCGGCGCGGGCAGCGTCCAACTCTGCTCGTGCCGCGCCAACGCTGGCGTTGAGCGAAGCACCCTCGCCGCTGCGCAGGGTCGCCAAGGGTGTGCCGAGGCCAACTCGGGTGCCAGGAGTGACGTGGATGCCTTCCACGAGGCCGGCGAGAGGCGCGCCAATCGAGGCTTCCGCGTTGGGTGCGAAGCCCACTCGGCCGGCGAGGATCAACTCGGCCCCGCCGCCAGCCGTCACAGTCGTGACCTGCACTCCGGCCGCACGAGCCTCGGCCGGCGATAGCGCAACAAATCCAGCTTCGCCTTCCTCGTGCTCTTCGCCGTCGTGTTCGCCTTCTTCCCCGGCGTGCTCCACGGCTTCGGTCCCGCTCCATAGGAGTGCACCGAGCCCCAGGCCCCCAAGCGCCGCAAGGGCGCCCACCGAAGCCAGCAAAGCTGTTGTTCGCTTGTCCATGTTCGCCACCCTCAGAGGCTGTGCGCGCGTTCAAGCGCGGCGATGGCCTTGGCGCGGTCGCGCCTGGCCTCGATGATTGAAAGTTCCAGCTCGTTCAGGGCTGTTTGCGCGTCGAGCACTTCGAGCAGGGAGAAGCGCCCGGCCGAATAGCCCAGCTCAGCCACTCTGACGGCCTCGCGGGCCTGGTCGAGGCCCGGCCCCTCCAGCGCCGTCAGCCGCGCATCCGCGGCGGTCAGCAAGGTCTCCGCGTCGCGTCGCTCGCGATCGACGTCGAAGCGGACTTGGGCAAGGCGGGCATCGGCCGCCAACAAGTCCGCACGAGCGGCCTCGATATTGCCGGTGTTTGTATCCCGAATGGCCAGGGGCATCGAAAAGCCGGCGACCAGCGCCACGTCGCCGCTCTCTGCGTAGCCACGCACGCCCGCTCTCACCGTGATGTCCGACCGAGCGCCGCTCACCTGGACATCGATCCGCGCGTCGGCAATCCGACGCTCGGCCTGAGCGATCCGATGCGCAATCCCGGCACCCCCAACCGTTTGATCGGCGGGCCGCCGATCGGGCGGTCCCTCTGGCTCGAACTGCTCTTCCGGGCTGCCGATGAGTGTCGCCAGTGCCCGAGCAGCTCGCTCCAGCTCGGCTTCCGCAACTTGTTCGGCGGCTTCCGCCTCTGCCAGCTCGGCCTCTGCTCGAAACTGACGCAAAGGCGGGTCGCGGCCGGTTTCGACGAGCAGCGTCGCCGTTCGGACCAGCTCTCGGGATCGGGCCGTCGCTTCCCTCGCGAGCGCCACTCGGCCGGAAGCCGCGGCCAAGTCGGCGTAGGCGGTTCGAACGTCACGAACGAGGTCAGCCCGGACCCGATCGAGCTGCGCTGAGGCTAGCTCCACTTCGGCCATCGCTAGCGCCACGCGTGCCGGACGCTTACCGCCGCGCTCGAAGCGTTGGCCGAGCGCAACCGTCACTTCCGATCCGCCCAAGCCGCTATACGGCCCGGAGCCGAGCGCGTTCTCGAGTTCGACCTCCACCTCGGGATTTGAGTGCACGCCGGCTTGTCGCGCACGGGCCTCGGCTGCCGCGACGGAAGCCTCAGCCGCACGGATGAGCGGCGAGTCGGTCAGCCCGTTGTCAACCGCCTGCGCCACGGTGATCGGCCGCGCGCTGGCAGGCCATGCCGCAAGGCCCGTGCTCGACAAGGCAAGCGCAGCGACGGCGGGCAATAGCCCTTTCAGTCTGGTGGTCATCCGAAGATTCCTGAATTCCGCAATAGCATCTGCCCGACGGGTATCGGGCGGCTGGAATTCAGGCTTTCGGAGGTCGCTCCTGTCCCGCGATAGCGACCGGGGGAAGATCCCTCACGGTTGCGGAGGCGAATGTGAGCACGGCAACGGCCGGTTCTTCAGACTCTGAGGCGCCCAGCAACATACCGCCGCAGGCGCTGTGTCCGAAGGCGCAATGTCCTGCCGGCTGCGCCTCGTCCGAGCCGCCCGTGTCGTCGGGCGTCGAAACAGATGCGTGCTCGTGATCGGAGCAGAGTTGCAAGTGCGACGCGGTTTCCTGAATGCAACCGAGCTCGGCGACTGCCGGCGCGGCGACCATCGTCGCCAGCCACAGCATGGCGGCCAGCCGCACACATGCTTTCAAGGGATGCTGAACGCTCACCGGGCTCCTCTACGCCAATAGCACTCAACGAACCAGCGCTTACCGCTGGGCGGGCTGCGCCTCGTAACGTCGCCTGCCCCTACTCGCTAGAAACCGGTCGGTCCGCTATCGGCGGCGAATCTTGAAAGCATATCGCCCGGAGGTTGGATGGGAATCAGCGTTGGCGGGGCATTCTATGGGGCATCCAAAGGACTGTGGGTTAAAAAAGGTTCGCAAAATCAAAAATATGACGGAACATATTCGGATCCCACCCGCTCCGCCACCTGCCTCGCACGAGTACCCGCTAGCCGGCCGCCCCGCTCATGCCGCCGGTTCGTTCTCGCCGCGGCTGGCGCGGGAGGGCTCCTCTCCGGCGATCCGGCTGCGGAGAGCCGCGGCCGGCCCACCCTCGTCGCTCGGCGCCGCGTGACGCCGAAGGCGGACAGGTACCATACGGTGCAACCGATCCTTATTGGCCGAGCGTGGGAATAGTCAGGTAGAGATCCCGAGCGTAGGCCGCCGCCCGGGCGATCATCCACGGACCGAGCAGGATCAGCATCAGCCCGGCGACGATGATCTTCGGCACGTAGCTGAGCGTGATCTCCTGAATCTGCGTCGCGACCTGGAAGACCGAGACGACCAGGCCGACCAGCAATGTGGCAAGCATCACCGGTCCGGCGACGAGTGCCGCCGACCACAGCATGTCGTTCAAATAGTCGAGCGCTCGGTCGGGAGTCATCGGCAAGACCTCCTTCGATGTCGCGGACAAGCGGCACAGCAACGACTGTTACATTTGATATCTGGAGGAAGCCGCCCCAAGTTAAAACCACCATTTCGGAGCTATCCCGGCGCTTTGCGGCGGGCCGTGCAAATATCCACAGTCATGCGGCGCCAGGTGTTTGACCCTAGTGGGCTGCATAAGTCTTATTTCACTTCGGGACTTGGGGGGGCTCCTGCATGGGACTGCTGGGGACAGCCGTTTCGGCGCTTTCGGGTGCCGAGAGACGGATTGAAATTGCGGCAAGAAATGTCGCGAACGCAACCACGCCGGGCTACAAGCGCGAGGTGGCCTTTGCGGAGATCGTCGGGGCCGCATCGCCGGACCGGCAGCTTGACTCGATCGAGCTTCGCACGGGTTCGGTGCGCCACCTCGGCCAATCCACTTTGGTGGAAAGCGGGAGCGCGCTCGACCTGGCGATCGACGGCGATGGCTTCGTCCTCGTGCGGCAGGGCGAACGCCTGTTCGCGTCGCGCGGAGGGCAGTTCAGGATGGCGGCCGACGGCCGGGTCATCGACGCCGACGGGCGCAGCCTGCAGCAGGCCGCCGGAGGCGACCTCGTGGTCGAAGCGGGCGAGATGGTGATCCACCCGGACGGTACGGTCATGATCGACGAGGTGCCGATGGGCGCGGTCGGCTTCTATGCCGGTGAAGGGCTGGACGGGTCCGCCTGGCACGCCGGCCTGCTCGAAGACAACGAGGGCGCCGAATTGCGGCAAGGCATGCTCGAGCGCTCCAACGTCGCGCTGTCCGACGAGATGGTCGGCCTGATGCAGACGCAGCGGATGGCCGAGGCCGCGGCCCAGCTTGTCCGGACATACGATCAGCTCACCGGCCAGGCCGCGCAGACATTCAACAGGAGCGGCAAATGAACGGCGCCTTCGAGATCGGCAAGGTGGCGCTGCGCTCGCAGCAGCGCGCGCTCGAGACGACCGCGAACAACATCGCCAACGTCAACACCCCGGGCTTCAAGCGCTCGGACGTCATCTTTTCCGAAGTCTTCGCCGACGGGGCCTCGCCGGCCACGCTGGTCGAGGATCTGGCGCGCGCGGACTTCGCCGGCAGCGGCGGCGTGCGGGTCGATACCCGCAACGCGATCTCTGCACAGGGCGAGCTGCGGCAAACCGGCGAAATGCTCGACATCGCCATCGAGGGGGCCGGCTTCATCGAGCTGCTCGGGCCAGAGGGGCAGGTCTGGCTGTGGCGCGGCGGCCGGCTGGCAATCAATCGCGACGGCTATCTCGCCGGCCCGCAGAAGCTGGCGCTGAAGGCGCTGATCGGCATCCCCGACGACGCGACAGGGATCGCCATCGACCGGTCGGGAGTGGTCGTGGCTCGGACGGCCGATGAAGGACAGGTCGAGCTGGGCCAGATCACGCTGGTGCGCGCCGAGAGCGATGCCGCGGTCGAGCGGGTCGACGGCGGGCTGTTCCGACTGGCTTCGGATACGCGCGCGATCGAGGACATTCCCGGCGAGGCGGGTGCCGGGACCATCGCGCAGGGCATGATCGAAGAGTCGAACGTCGACTTCAGCGCGGCGATGATCGAGCTGCTGATGATCCAGCGGGCCTACGCGGCGAGCGCGCAGATCGTGCAGTCGGCGGACCAGCTCTCGGCGATCACCAACAACCTCAAGCGCGGCTGACCGGTGATCGCCTTGCTGATCGGCGCGGCCCTGGCCCACGGCACCGTCCCTTCGGGCAGCGCGGCGCCGACCGCGTCGATCTTCGCGCGCGACGGGCAGGTCATGGCCAGCCAGGTCGCCACTGTCCCTTCCCATCGCGACGCGGTCGTCGCGACCCTGCCGGAGGCGGCGGCGGAGGTTGCGCTGAGCGAGGCGATCCGGCTCGACCTGATCCGCAACCGCTATCCCGGCGCTCGCTATGAACTGCGCCACCACGGCCCGCTGCGCGTGGTTCGCGAAGCCTCGGTCGCGGTCGCGGTCGTGGTCGCGGTCGCCGGGTGCGCGGCTGCGCGCACGTCGATCTCGGCCGGCGCCTACCTCTCCGGCGACGACCTTGCCCGCGCGCGCTGCCAGCGGGAGGCGGCCGGCGGCTGGCTCGGCTATGACGTCGGTGCACGGTCCTTCTTCGCGCGGCGGCCGATCCCGGCCGGCACGTACCTCGGCCGCGTTACGGCCAGGCCCCGGCCGCCTTCGGCCACCGAGGGCGCCGCGCTGGTGTATCGCACCAGCGAGGGACCGGTCGTGGTCGAACGCGAAGTGGTCGCCCTCCAGTCCGGCCGCGCCGGGCGCCCGGTGTTCGTGCGGACGGAGGAGGGCAAGGTGCTCTCCGCGACCCTGGCCGGCGCGGAGGAGTCCGAATGACAAGCGTCCCCCTTTGCCGCTGCCTCGTCCTCGCCGCCGTCCTTGCGGGCGCGGCGGGCCCTGCTCGCGCCGATCAGCTCTATACCGGCGGGAGCTGGGCCAACATCGCCACCGACACCAAGGCCAGGGCGGTCGGCGACATCGTCACCGTACTCATCCTCGAGGCCGCGACGGCGACCAACAGCGTCAGGACGCGCTCGAACCGCCAGACCTCGCTCGCCGGCGAGATCGGCGTCGGCCAGATCGACGAAGGCGGCTCGCTGGGTTTGCGCGGGGGCTTCTCGGGCAGCGGCCAGGTCGAGCGAAGCGACCGGCTGGCGGCGACGATGGCCGCGCAGATCGTGGAGGTGCTGCCCAACGGCGACTTCGTGATCGCCGGGCGGCAGGACATCGACGTCAACGGCGAATCGCGGAAGGTCGAAGTGCGCGGGCAGATCCGCCCGCTCGACATCTCGCCGGACAACACGATCCCGTCCTCGCGCCTTGCCAACGCGCAGATCAATTACGACGGCAAGGGTTACGTCAGCCGCAGCGGCAAGCCCGGGATCATCAACCAGATCTTCAGCTTCCTGGGGCTCGGCTGATGCGCGCGCTGGCCTCGATCCTGATGGCGTTGTGGCTGGCGCTGCTTCCCGCGGCGATCGCGGCACAGGAGGTCCCGCTGCGGGCGCTCGGCCGCTTCGACGGTTGGCGCGAGAACGCGCTGATCGGCTACGGGATCGTCACCGGCCTGTCCGGCTCCGGCGACACCCGCCGCAGCGAGGTGACGCGCCAGGCGCTGCGCAACGTGCTCAGCCGGCTCGGCACGACAGTCAGCGAGAGTCAGCTCAACAGCCGCAACGTGGCCGTCGTGATCGTCACTGCGACGCTGCCGGCTTCGGCCAATCCCGGCGACCGGATCGACGCGGTCGTCTCCTCGATCGGCGACGCCCGCTCGCTCGCCGGAGGCACGCTGCTGATGACCCCGCTGATCGGCCCGGATCAGCGTGCCTATGCGCTCGCGCAGGGCTCTCTCGCCACCGGCGGCCACGACTTCGAGGCCAACCTCAACCGCCAGCAGCGCAACTTCCCGACCACCGCCGTCCTGCCGAGCGGCGCGACGGTGGAGTTCCCGGTCGACGGGCAGATACTCAAGGCCAACGGCGAGATCTCCTTCCTGCTCAGCGAAGCCAGCTTCACCACCGCCGAACGCATCGCCGCGGCGATCAACCGTGCGGGCGCGCAAGGGACCGCCTACGTTCGCAATGCCGACGAGGTGGTCATCCGGTTTCCCGGCGGCGCGGGCGAGTTGCCCCGCTTCATCGCGTCGATCGAAAACCTGCGCGTCCAGCCCGACGCTCCGGCCCGCATCGTGATCAACGAGCGCACCGGGACCATCGTCGCCGGCGCCGACGTGCAGATCTCCAGCGTGGTGGTCTCGCAGGGCGATATCCGGATCACGGTGAAAAGCGAGAACTATGCCAGCCAGCCCAGCTTCATCGGCGGCTTCGCCAACGACGTGCAGAGCCTGATCGTCACCAACACCGCGCTCGAGGTGAAGGAGGGGATCGACGATGCGGTCGCCACTTTCCCCAACACCACGGTCGGCGCTCTGGTGCATGGGCTGGCTCGCTCGGGTGTGGGCACGCGCCGTATCGTCAGCATTCTCCAGGCAATCAAGTCCGCCGGCGCGCTCCACGCCGAAATCCTCGTCCAATAGGGAAAGCCCATGTCCGGAGTGTCTCAAATCCTCGCGATCAAGGCCCTCGACGGGCTGCACCTCAGGGCGATCGCCATCGCTGAGAACATCGCCAATAGCGGGTCGGCGACCTTCAAGGCCCGGTCGGTCGATTTCGAAGCCGGGCTGCGCGAAGCGGCGGCGGCGGGCGTGCCGGCGATCCAGGCCTACAAACCGTCGATCAGCACCGAAGCGGCGCTCATGCGCGGCGACGATGTGCGGCTCGACCTCGAGATGGCAAGCGCCTCCGAAACCGCTCTGCGGTACGCGGCGCTGACCGATATTCTCAACAGGCAAATGCAGATCAGCCGGCTCGCGGTTAGGGGGCAATAACGTGGAAGCGATGGAGATCAGCCGCTCGGGCCTCGATGTCGAATGGCGGCGCCTGCAGGTCATCGCCGAGAATATCGCCAACATGGGCACGACGCGGACCGCGGACGGCGGCACCTATCGGGCGCGGCGGCTGGTGTCCGGGCCGGTCGAGGGTTTCCGGCAGCACCTTGCCGCCGGGCGGGCGGGCGAATCGCTGCCCGCCCGCGGGGTGACGGTCTACGACATCGCCGCCATCACCGGAGCGACGCGCCAGACATTCGATCCGGCCCATCCGCACGCCAACGAGGAGGGGTTCGTCACCGTCCCGTCGATCAGCCAGGCCGAAGAGATGTCGCTGATGATCAAGACCACCCGGTCGTACGAAGCCAACCTGGTCGCGCTTGCCGCCGCCCAGCAGATGTATTCGAGCGCGCTCCAGATCGGGCGCCAGTCGTGACCGGGGTCGAGGCCATCGCCGCCCTCGGGGCGTCTTCGGCGACCGCGGCCCAGACGGCCGGCACGGCGCGCGCCAACGCCTTGCCGGAGCGGCCGGTCGACGGCGATTTCGGCGCGCTGCTGGCGCATGGCATCGCCGCTGTCGACGCCAGGGTCGCCCATGCCGATGCGCTGGTCGCACAGTTCGCGATCGACGATTCTGTTCCCGTCCACCAGGTCACGGTGGCGCTCGAGGAGGCCCGGCTTTCGGTCGAGTTCGCGATACAGGTCCGGGCCCGGCTCGTCGAGGGCTACAAAGAACTCATGAACATGCAACTTTGAGGAAGCAATGCCATTCGAGAAGGGGCAGCTCCGCCTCATCCTGCTGATCCTCGCCGCAACGCTCGTCGTGCTTTCGGCGATCTATGTCTTCGTGTTCCGCGTGCCTTACGTTCCGGCGTACGAGAACATCCGCGAGAGCGACGCGGCGGCGATCATCGCCGAGCTCGAGGCCGGCGGCATTCCCTATCGCCTCGAGAACCAGGGTCACGACGTCCTCGTCCCCGAGGATCGGGCGGCCGAGGCGCAAGTTCTCGTGGCCGGCGCCGACATTCCGCTCGGCGGAACGGTCGGGTTTGAGCTGTTCAACGATTCCGACATGGGGCTCACCGAGTTCGCGCAGAAGATCAATCTGCAGCGCGCGCTGCAGGGTGAGCTCGCCCGCACCATCATGAGCATGGACGGGATCGCGTTCGCGCGCGTCCACTTGGCGCTGCCCGAACGCTCGATCTTCCGCTCAGAGCAGGGCGAGCCGACCGCCGCCGTCACCTTGCAGATGAAGCCGGGGCAGGCGCTGTCGCGGCAACGGATCGACGGGATCAGGCAGTTCATCGCCTATTCGGTGCCGGACCTTGAGGCCGGGGCGGTAGCGATCCTCGACGAGAGGGGCGATCTCGTCAGCGGGATGCCGGCTGCGGACAACGGTTTCGACGCGCCGCTCACCGAGCGCGCCGCGCTCGAGCAGTACTACGAGACCCGCGCGCGGAGCGCGATCTCGGGCGCGGCACCGGGCCTTCGCTTCCAGGTCACCGTCAGCACCCGCCAGCCGGCGCTACCCGCGGGCGGCGGGCCCGCCGCGCAACGCGCCGCCCTTTCGCGCGACCAGTTCGTCCTCAACGTCATGGTCCGCACCCGCGACGAGCTCGATCCCGCGCAGCAGGAGCGCATCGAAGCGGCGCTGTCCGACACCCTCGGGCTCGAGCGCGGCCGCGGGGATGCGCTGGCTTTCTCGATCGGGCTGATCAGCACGCCGGCCCCCGCGCCGGTTCCGATCCCGTCGGGTCCCTCGGCTGTCGCCGAGTCCACCGGAAAGATCGCGTCGGCCGGGACCTGGGACTGGCTGTTCAGCCGCTGGACGATCATCGTGCTGGCCCTTGCCCTCATCGCGGCGCTGATCGTGCGACCGCGGCGCCAGCTCGACAACGAGCAGGCGGCGAGCTTCGCCGAGATGCTCAAGGGTGGGATCGGCGAAAGGGAAGCCCTCGATGCCCGCTGACGCCACCGACTTCGCCGCGCTCGTCGAACGCTATCGGAGTCTCGGCGCGGCCGACCGCAAGGCGGTGCGGCGCAACCTGTCGCCGGGTGAGTTCGAGGCACTCAAGGACGCCTGCGCCGAGATCGATCGAGCGCGCCGCGCGGAGCTGGCGCCGGAACGCCAGTTCAAGGGCTATTCGCCCTCGCTCGCGGCTCTAATCGAACAGGCGCTCGGTGACGACCGGACACGGCCCGAGGTGACCGCGGAATGCCGTGCAGCAATGGCCGTTGCACACCTGTCGATCGTTGAGGACCAAGGCGGCGAGACGCTCGTCGCCCGAATCGGCCGCCTGCTCGGCATTGCCGGCGCGGGCGGCGACGCGGCCAGAGCGCGATAATGCTGATCCGCCGCCAGGACGCCGCCATGCGGGTGCTCAGACCCTTCGCGCTGCCGCGCTCGCCGGCGCAGGCTACACCGATGCTGGGCGACGGACCGAATCTGGCCGGCCTCTCCGACGCGACCGAGTCCGGCGATCCGCACGAATCCGAACTGGTTCGGCTGCAGGGTCGGATCCAAACGCTCGAAGCGGCGCTGGAAGACGCCAAGTGCGTTCGCGAGGCCGCCGTGGAGGCGGCGCTCGATCAAGGCCGGGAGGAGGGCCGCGAGGCAGCCGACGCACTCGGCGCCCAGAGGCTCGAGGCGCTGCGCGGCGGCTTGGCCAAGACGGCCCAGGAATGCCTCTCGCTACTGGACGGCAAAAGCGACCTGGCGATCGAGATCGCCCGCGCGGCGATCCGCCGGATTCTCGGCGAGGCGACCCCGCGCGCTTCGCTGGCCGAGGAGATCGTCCGCAACGCCATGGCGCAGGTCGCTGGCGGCACCATCATCGCCGTGCGTGTCAGCGGGCACGACTTCGACTCGGACGAAAAGCTCGCGTCGCTCGCTCGCGAGCTCGGCGCCGTTCGGATCGCCCGCGACAACGGCCTGCCCGCTGGCGGCTGCTTGCTCGACCTGACGCTAGGCACGATCGACGCCTCGCTCGATGTGCAGCTGGCGGCGCTCGACCGCGAGCTCGACGCATGCGGGAATGCGGTGTCATGATGCCGGCTCATTCCGCCGTCGAGACGATCCGCTGCGCCAACCTGTTGGCCCATCGCGGCGAGGTGACCCGTATCGGACAGAACAGCGTCGAGGCACACGGCCCGCTCTGCTCGATCGGCGACCACTGCCTGATCGCCACGTCCGCGGGATCGGAAGTGGCCGCGGAGGTTGTCGCGATCGGCGAGCGCAGCATTCGCCTGCTTCCGCTGGGCTCGTCAGCTGGTATTCGACCAGGAGCGCTTGTCAGCCTGGCACCGGAACGCTCGGCGGTCCGTATCGGCGACGATTTCGCCGGTCGCGCGGTCGATGCCTTCGCGCAACCGATCGACGGGCGCGGACCGATCAGGTCGACGAGCGTGCGCGCCGAGCCGACCTTGCCGAAGAAGCTCGATCGGGTGGTTCTGCCCGAGCGCGTGGCAACCGGCCTGCGCGCGATCGACGGCCTCGTGCCGTTGGCAAAGGGGCAACGGATCGGAATCTTCGCGGCGAGCGGGGTCGGCAAGACTACGCTGATCGAACAGATGTCGCAGTCGATCGAGTGCGATCATCGGGTCATCTGCGTGATCGGCGAGCGCGGCCGTGAGATCGACAGGTTGTGGCGGATGCACGGCACCGGCGAGCGCCGCGACAAGGTGACGCTGATCGCCGCCACCTCGGACGAGAGCGCGATCGCCAGGATCCGCGCGATCGAGCAGGCCCTCGCGATGTGCGAGGACTGGCGCTCGCGCGGCAGGCACGTGGTGCTGTTCGTCGATTCGATGACCCGGCTCGCCATGGCCCTACGCGAAGTGGGCCTTGCGGCGGGCGAGCCGCCGACCCTGCGTTCCTACACACCCAACGTTTTCACCGCTCTGCCGCGCTACGTCGAACGCTGCGGTGCCGACCGCAACAGCGGGGCGATCACCGCAATCTTCAGCGTGCTCGCCGAAACCGACGACGTCGACGATCCGATCGTCGAGCTGCTCAAGTCGCTGCTCGACGGACACGTGGTGCTCAGTCGGCGGCTCGCCGACCGCGGCCATTTTCCGGCGATCGAGATCGGCGCGAGCGTAAGCCGGGTGTCCGACCAGGTGCTCGGCAAGGCCGCACTCACGGCCGCGCTCGACTTGCGCAAGGCTTTCGCCGAATTCGAGGACGCGCGCACGATGATCGAAAGCGGCATCTACCGGACAGGCAGCAACGCCACCATCGACCGCGCCATTCGGATGCAGCCGAAGCTGGCCGAGTTCCTGATCCAGTCGGCGGCCGAACCGACGTCGGCCGGCGAGGTCGACCGCCAGATGATCGGCCTGTCGGAAGGCGCGTACTGATGAACGGACGCGAGGATCATCGCCGCTTCGAACGCCTCGCCGAGATGCAGCGCCTGGCTCGGGAGCAGCGCCGCCATGAGCTCGGACAGAGCTGCGAAACGACCGACGCCAGCGTCGAGGCGGAAGCGCGCTCGCTCGCCGAGCAGCAGACGGCCGCCTCGGCGCTCGAAGCGCAGTTCGCGGCGCCGAGCCTGTGCGTCGACCGGCTGGCCCTGGCGGCGCGACAGTTCCATCTTTCCGAGGTGGCCTTGGCCGAGGCCCGCACCTCGACCGCGCTGGCGCGGCACGAGGAAGACGGCGCCCGCCTCAGCCTGCACCAGGCGGACCATCGCCTGCAGCTGGTCGGATCCATCGCCCGCAGGCTGCGGCGCAAGCGGACCGACAAACTCGAGAGCGAAGCGATCCTGCGGACAGTGGCGGTGAACGCCTCGCAAGGAGACCGTCCGTGAACGTGACGCCGCCGCACACCAGGCCTCATCCGCTGCCGAACCTCGACGGTGCGCCGTCGCGGAGCGAGCTGAAGCAGCCGCGTGGCTCGTTCGACCAGGTGCTGACCGCCGCGATGCGGGCGGAGCCCGGCGTTCATCCGGACGACGCCGGGAGTGCCCCGAACAAGCCCGTTGCCGCGGCGCCGGATGCGGGCATCGACCCCGCCGCGCCGACGCATGGCCGGTCCGGGCTCGAGCACGGCGCACCGGTCAAGGCGATCCCGCCCGCCGCGGCGCAGGACTACCGTGCGTCGCGCGAGGGCGGCACGCCGGTCGCGATCGGCGAGGATGCGGTGCGCTTTGACGCGCGTCCGGTCGTCGGCCGCTCGTTCGTCGCGGGAACCCCGGCCGAGGGGGCAACCGCCGGCTACGCCGAACCGGCACCGCGTGCCGCGGCGAACCTCGAGCTTGTCGAGCCCGAGGCCGAGCTTCATCGGACGCTCGCGCTGGTTGCGGCTCGGGTCGAGGCCGTGGTGTCCCGACCCGTCTCCTGGACGGTTGCCGCGCCGGTATCGGCGCGGCGATCCGCCGGCGCGGCGAAGGATGCCGCGGCGCGGCCAATGGAGGCGCTCTCGCCGACCCGCGCCGGGCGATGGATTGCGCCGGCAGCATCCGCAGCATCCGCCGTACCGGCGGCGCCGCCCGCGGCATCCAGATCGGACGTCCGGGCAAACATCGCCCTGACGCTGCTGGCCGACGAAGTCCTTGTCACGGTGCGGGGTCTCGACCTCTCCCCCGACGAGGAGGAGGCGCTCGCCGACGAAGCGCGCCGCCTGCTCGCCTCGTCCGACTTCGGCGGGCGGCCCCTCCGCGTCTTGACGTCCGGGAGGGCCTGACCATGCAATTGATCGACGGCGTCAACGGGGTCGGCGGAGGATCGCAAGCGGGCGGCTCGGCCACACCGAACGCCTCGACCCAGGCGACCGACGCCTTCGGCCTGAGCTTCGACCAGCTGCTCAAGATCGTCCTGACGCAGTTGACCTACCAGGATCCGCTGAAGCCGATGGACAACTTCCAGTTCGTCTCGCAGCTCGCCCAGTTCTCGCAGATCCAGCAATCGCAGGAAATGGTCGAGAGCCTGGCGACCCTGGCGCGCGCGCAGGCGACCAACCAGGCCGCCGCCCTGCTGGGCAAGGTCGTCGACATCAATGCGGGGGCGGGCATCCTGTCGGGGGAAGTCACGGCGATCTCGTTCGAGGGCGGCAGGCCGACGCTGACCATCGAAACCACCGACGGGCAGACCGTCAACAGCCTGCCGCTCGCCAGCGTCAGTCAAATCAGGGAGGCCGAGTGATGTCGTTCGGATCAATCTACATCGGGCTGAGCGGGCTTGCGGCCTATTCGAAGGGCCTGAAGATCGTCAGCAACAACATAAGCAACATGAACACCCTCGGCTATAAGTCGAGCGGCGTCAGCTTCGGCGACGTCTATGGGCTCGGCAGCAGTGGCGGTCTCGACTATGGCAGCTATTCAGGCGGTGGCCATGGCGTCAGCGTCAACGACGTGGCGATAAATTTCACTCAAGGCGAACTCCGCCAAACCGGACGCGACCTCGACCTTTCGATCGACGGCAACGGCTTCTTCGTGCTGCTCGACGGCGAGAACACGCTGTACACCCGGACGGGCAGCTTCGTCGTGGCCGACGATGGCCATATCGTCCTGCAAGGCACCGAATACCGCCTGGCGGTGCTCGACGCTGCCGGACGGCCGGTGGCGCTCAACATCGACGCGCACAGGACCGACCCACCGGAGGAAACCGACCGCATCAAATTCGCCGACAACCTCTCCAGCACGGCGACCTCGCTAAATCTGCCTGACGTGAAGGTTTTCGATGTCGAAGGCGAGGAACACGTCTGGACGGTCCAGTTCACGCGCCCCGAGACCGTGGCGGGGGAGTGGACGGTGACGGTAACCGGAAAGGACGGCGCCGAGATCGGCGTCCAGACGCTGAAGTTCATCGGCAGCGGGGTCGACCCGACCACACGCGAACTGATGTTCGAGGACGCCGCCAACGGCCTCAGCGTCACATTCGAATTCGGCAGCAACGTCACCTCGTTCTCGTCGGGCACGGTGTCCTCGCTGCGCGCCGCCGAGGTGGCGGGCCATCCGACCGGTTCGATCGCGACGCTGCGCGTCAACCAGGAAGGCAGGATCGAGATCGCCTACACCAACGAGGAGAAGAAGGAGCTGGGCGCGATTGCGCTGGCCGACTTCCGCGACCCGCAATCGCTCAAGCAACGCAGCAAGGCGCTGTTCGCCTTCACCGGCTTCGGCCAGCGCCAGCTCCTGGCGGCGAGCGATACCCGGGTCGGCGCGATTCTCGGCGGACAGCTCGAAGCGAGCAACGTCGACCTCGGTTCGCAATTCGGTGACCTGATCCTGATCCAGCGTGGCTTCCAGGCTTCCTCGCAGGTCATCAGCGTCAGCAACGACATGATTCAGCAGCTGTTCGGCATCCGGGGGCAAGGTTGAGCCAGGGAGTGCCATGGCTGCCCGACGTCTGCCTGAGGGACAAGCGGGCCTGCCGGCGCCTGAGCGAGACCGTCGCGCAATGGTCGCGGCGATGGCTGTCACGCGGCTGGCAAGCGATCGGACCTCTGGGTCAGGCGAGCGGCGAAGCGGACGACAACGGATGGTCGGTGCTCAGGACCGGGGGCCGCACGACGATCGAAGGCGCACCTCGGGCTGTACTGCGCCTCGCCCTGGCGATGCTTGGCGAAGACGACCGGACCAGCCTGTCGCCGCGCGATCACAAGTTTCTCCGGCGGCTCGCGGGCCAGGCTTTGGACGACCTGGTCGCGGCGGTCGACGACCTACTTCCGGGCGGCGACAGCTCGGCGACGACCTGGATCGGGAAACCCTGGTCGTTGCCGATCGGCCCCGCGGCCGAGCCGCTGCTGCAAGTTTCGATCGCTACATCCGACTTGTCCCTCCTCGCTCGGCAAGCGTACCCGCGAAATGCCGTCGGCCCACTCGACTCGCGCAGCTCGGCCGTCGCGGACATGCTGGTGCCGATTTCTGTCCATCTCGGAATGGCCACAATGGACGTCGCGCAGTTCGATGCGCTCGAGCCCGGCGACGTCATCGTCCTCGATCGATCCGTCACCGCTCCGGCGACTCTTCTTGTGGCCGGGCGGCAAACTCCGCTGCCCTGCACCGTCAGCCAGCAGGACGCGACCCTGGTCCTGCACCTCGCCGAAACCGTCTGAACATTGGAAGCCGTAGAAATCATGTCTCAAGAATCCAGCCCGGGGTGCAGTCGGGAAAGCCTCGTCGGCCATCTCGAAGTCACTTGCGAGGCGGTGCTCGGCCAAGGTACCCTGACGATTGCAGGTCTGGAGAAGCTGCGGCCCGGAGACACCGTACCGCTCGACCGCTCGCCCGCCGATCCGGTCGACATCCGCATCGGCGGCAGGACCATCGCGCGCGGCGAGATCGTCACTCTGGACGACCATTTCGCGATTCGCCTGACCGAAGTGGGCCAGGACTGACAGCTCGTGTCGATCGCCCTCGACCTCCTGGCGGCGGCTGGCTCCGCACTCTCCTACGGAGAAGGGCCGTCGGTCCCCTGGGCCAGGATCGTGCTCGCATTCCTGTTGTGCGCCGGGCTCGCGATAGCGGCGATCGCGTTCCTGCGCCGGCGGACGAAGCAGGGTGGGCCCGGCCCGTTTTGGATGCAACTCGCCCGCGGTACGGGCGATGAGCAGCGCGAGCTCAGGCTGGTCGAACGGCTGGCTCTGTCGCCGACCACGCAACTGGCCGTGGTCCGTTGGGGAGCGAGGAAGCTCCTGATCCTGTCGTCTCCCGCGGGCGCGCAGTTGCTGAGCGAAGAGTCCGACGACTCCGCCACGGAGACGGCCGCATGATTCGGCCGCTGGTCTTGGGACTGCTCGCCGCGGCGCTGCTCGCATCGCCCGCTCATGCCGCGGTGGCCCCGGTCGAAACCGAAATCACCCGCACGGCAATGTTGTTGACGCTGCTCGCGATCATCCCGGCCCTGATCGTCAGCGCGACCAGTTTCCTGCGCATCGTCATCGTACTGGCGATGGTGCGCCATGCTTTCGGAATGCCGCAGACACCGCCCAACGTCGTGCTGACCAGCCTGGCCCTGTTCATGAGCGCGTTTCTGATGGGGCCGACGCTCGACCGCGTGAACAACGAGGCCTTGCAGCCCTTTCTCGAGGGCCGAGCGGGAGTACAGGAAACTCTTGATCGCGGTGCGGATCCCCTGCGCGTTTTCATGCTCAGGAACACCCGCGAGCAGGACATCGAGATGGTCTATCGGATCTCGCGCGCACCGTTGCCGGCGAGTGCGGAAGAGGTCGCGATGCTAAAGCTCATTCCCGCGTTCATGCTCAACGAGCTGCGGGTCGCATTCACGATCGGTTTCGTGATCCTCCTGCCGTTCCTGCTGATCGACTTGGTTGTCGCGAGCATCCTGCTGTCCCTCGGTATGATGATGGTTCCCCCGGCAACGATAGCCTTGCCCATCAAGGTGCTGATGTTCGTCCTGATCGATGGCTGGGGACTCGTGCTGGAGGGCTTGCTCGGAAGCTTTGCATGAGGCGCCGCGCGTTCGGTCCGGGCCTGCGGATGCTGGTGGACGAGGGACGCGTCGAGGCGGCGATGTGGCGCGAGCACCTCGATAGCCCATCGCCCCATAGCCGCAGCGCCTTGTTCATGCGCTACATGCCGTTCGCGCGGGGGGTCGCGCACGACGAGTGGCACCGCATCGGCGGCCATGGTTTCGAGCGGGAAGATTTCGGGCAAATGGCGAACGAAGGCCTGCTCCAGGCCATCGATCGCTTCGACCCCACCCGCGCGGCACGTTTCGAGAGCTATGCCCGCCACCGCATTCGCGGCTGCATCCTCAACGGCCTCGCCAAGGCGAGCGAGGCCAGTTCGCTTTTCAGCTTTCGCAAGCGCACGGAGCGGGATCGCCTTCGCTCATTGCGGACAGCCGCAGGACCATCGATGCCTGCCCTGGCAAGGCTCGCCGACCTCGCGGTGATGGTCGCTCTCGGCGCCCTGCTCGAGGCGGGCGCCGAGAGCGAACCCGATCGCATCGCCAGCGACGCGCCCACGGCGTTCGAGACAATGGCATGGAACCAGTTGTGCGGCGAAGTCGACAAGCGCATCGCGCAACTGCCGGACAACGAAGCGTTTGTGCTCGACCAGCATTACCGGCATGGTCTGCAGTTCCAGCAGATCGCGATCCTGCTGGGGGTGAGCAAGGGACGGGTATCCCAGCTTCATGCGCAAAGTCTCAAGAAGCTAAGGAAGTACCTTTCTCATCAGCGGTAATGAGGCGCATATGAGTTCAGCACTGGCACCAGACGAGGAACTGCGCGCCGCTGTGGCGGCGCTCGAGTCTGACGACGGGGACGCGGAAAGGGCCCTCGACCAGCTCTCCCTCCGGTACCCCGAAGATCCGCGACTCCATTTCATGAGAGGCTCGTTGCTCGCCGGTTCGGGCCGATCGATAGAGGCGCACCGCGCACTCGCGCGGGCAGTTGAACTGGCGCCCGACTTTTCCCTCGCCCGCTATCAGCTGGGGTTTTTCGAGCTGACCTCGGGCGAGCCCCAGAAGGCGCTCGGCACGTGGGGCCCTTTGCTGGCCGAGCCAGAGGGGAGCTACTTGCGCAAGTTCGTCGAGGGCATGGCCCACCTGATCCGTGACGAATTCGAGCCGGCGATTGCGCTGTTCGATGAGGGGATCGCCCTCAACAGCGACAACGAGCCGATGAACAACGACATCCGGCTGCTGATCGCCGAATGCCGAAAGACGCAGCGCGCGTCCAGCGCCCGCGACAACGCAACTTCGGACTTGTCGGCGACGTCTCTGATGCTCGACCATCTCGGCGGCAAGAAAACGCTCCAGTAGGCGGCGGCGATGGTCTCGATCAGCAACGTCGACCTCGTCATGGCCGCGCTGCGTGCAAGGCTGCAGCGTCTCGCCAAGGAGAAACGCTCGGCACGCACCGGCGCCGCCGAGCGCAAGTCGGATCGAAGCACGACCGGCGAAATCGGCAACCTGCAGCAATTGCCGCCGCAAGAGTTCGCCCGTGCGCTCGTCGGGCTGCTGCTGGAGAGGGACCTCGGCGAAGGACTGCACGGAGATCCTCGTTTCCAGGCGCTGATCGACCGCACTTCCGCCATTCTCGAGGACGATCCGGAGATCCAGGCGCTGCTCCGCCAGGTTCAGAGAGAGGCGCGAGAGCAAGGCTGAGCCGCGGGCAAGCCATCGACCTGAAGGCGGTAGGAAGATTTTCCTAAACTTCCCGCCACTCGGCTGGATTCACCTGTACGACCGCGATGCGCGAGGTTCCGGTCGTTGGGTGAGGGGCTTTCGATGACCGCCATTTTCACGGGGCTCGGCGCGGGGTTCGCACGCAGTTCGGCGACCGTTCTTGGCGGGGCGGGCCTGCTCGGCTCGGGTTCGACGGGCCGCGGCGGCGATAGCCTGATGGTCAATGCCGCCACCGGCAACCTCGTGATCAACCGACAGGACGAGTTCCTCACCGGCCGCAGCCAGGACCTCGGTGTTTCGCGCACCTACAACAGCCTCGCCGAAGTGCACGACGGCGACAACGGCGACAAATGGCAGATGGGCACCGTGCGCCGGGTGTTCGGGATGACCGGGACGCTCAATACCGCCGGGAGCACGATCAGGCGCCAGGCTGGCGACGGCTCGGTCGCCGTCTACACCTGGGGCACGCGCGGCGGCGTCAGCGCCTACTGGACCACCGACGGCGACGGGGCGCACGAAAAGCTGGTCAAGTCCGGCGCCAACTGGATCTGGACCGACGGCTCGAGCCAGTTCACCGAGACCTATTCGGCCGTGCCCGGCGATGCGACCGCGTTCCGCATCGTCAACCAGAAGGACAACGGCGGCGCGACCGTCGCGTTCACCTATGTCGGCAACCTGCTCGACAAGGTGACCACGCCGAACGGCGAGTTCGTGCAGTACGTCTGGTCGGGCACCCGGATCGCCCAGATCAACACCGGGCTGTCAGACCGCACGGTCACCCGGACTTACTACAGTTACGACGGCCAGGGCCGGCTGAATGCGGTCAAGGTCGACCTGTCGCCCGACTCCCCCGGCATCGCCGACGGTCACGTCTACACGACCTGTTACGAATACGGCGCCAACGGGCTCGTCTCCGCGACCTATCAGTCGGACGGCTCGCGCACCGACATCGCGTACGACGCCTATGGCCGCGTCCAGTCGTTGGCCGAATACGTATCCCCAAGCGAATCGCGCGTCACGACCTTCGCCTACGGCGCCAGCTACACCGACGTCACCGCGCCCGACGGCCAGACCACGCGGCTCGAATATGCGGGCGGCAACATCGCCGTCCATGCCCAGTGGCTCTGGTCGCACGCCGGGATGTCGAAGCAGGCCGCCGGGTCCCTGCTTGGCGAAGCCGCCGCGCTCTACACGGCAACGGGCGGCGTCAACGCCAACGCCCGCACGAACTTCTCGACCGCCGTCGGCGAAACGGTGACCTTTTCCATCAGCCTTCAGGCCGTGAGCGGATCGGCCACCACCCAGAACTTCGGCCTGTGGGCGGACGGACTGGGCTGGGCCGGGGGGGCAGCGACGGGCCGGATCGTTTCCGGACCCGGGCAGGTCCAGCAGGTCAACGGCGGCTACTGGCAGATTACCGGTCTTTCGACGACCGAGGCCACTCGCGTCGAGATCACGCGAACGTATACACAGGCCGGGACCGGAGCCGCGCTCGTCTACGTCGACGCGCCGGGCAACTATCGCGCCAACCAGCAACTCCTCGCCGCCGGCGGTCATGTCTCGAAATCCGCACCCGACGAAGCCACGCGGCGCCAGCTCAGCAGGATCATCGCGCCTCCGGCGTACTCCGGCGCTCCTCAGCAAGTGAGCGAGTTCCAGTACGACGCCGACGGCAACCTGACCCGCAGCATCGCGCCCGGTGGCGCGCAGAGCCACTACCAGTACGATGCGATGGGCAACGTCGCGCTGATCGACAACCCGATCGGCACCGACGTGACCCGCTGGTACACGGCCGCCAACCAGATCGCGATGGAGGAGACCTACGGCTCGAACGAGGGCTGGGATCTGGTTTCCCACTACACGCGCTACGCCTACGATAGCGCGGGCCGGCTGCGTTACCGCGTCGGGGCGGACGGCCGGGTCACCGAGTATCGCTACGATAGCTACGGCGTCCTCAACACGGAGGTCGCCTATCTCAAGGACCTCTACCCGGTCGCGGCGACCCTGGTCACCGAAGCCGAGCTCAACGCCTGGCGCGACGCGCAGACCGACAAGACCCAGCGGGGCATCACCGCCTATACGCTTGACGCTCGCGGCAACGTCGTCACCAGGATCTCCTACGCCATCGCCGATGCCAACGGCGCCGCGTCGTCGGCGCAGGGGTACGACCGGACCAACTACACCTACGATCACCTTGGCCGCCTGATTTCGGCCAACCCGCTGAACGAGCTGCCCGAGACCTATCACTACGACGGGTTGGGCCGGATCGTCGCCTCGAGCACGCCCACCGGCGGCGTGACCTCGGTCTACTTCGACGACGCCAGCACCCGCACCGTCATGCACCTGTCGAGCGGGCTCAACCGCACGCTGACCTACAACAAGGCCGGCGACCTGATCAGCGAGGTCGGGAGCGCGGTCGGCGTGCAGACACCGAACCAGCAGCCTGACCTGCTCAACTGGGCCTATGGACGGACGGTCCGCACCCCCGCTGCGCCGATTGCCGGGAATCCGGCCTATCAATACATGTCTTCGGTCCAAGACAATTATGGCTATGTCTACACCAACGTCGTGGTTTCGGCCGGCGAGACGCTACGTTATCGCTTTACGCTAAAAGGCGCCGGTTCGACCACCACGCATTCGTTCGGGCTGTATGGGACCACCGAAGGGTGGGGCGCCAACAGCACCGATGCCGCGGCGATCATCGTCAGCGGTCCGGGGCGCCTGAGCCAGACCCAAGGCGGCTTGTGGCAGATCGAAGGCGTCTCGACGACCGCCGAAACCGTAATCGAGGTCATCCGCACTTATTCGGTGGCGCAGACTGCCCAGGCCTATTTCTACATCGGCGGCTTCGGAACGCCGCCGGCCGGGACGGGCGTCATCCTCTCGGCGCCTTCGCTGATCAAGACGGCGACGGATGCCGCCTTCTCCGTTGGCACCACGACTTCGAACTCGTTCGACAAGCTCGGCCGGCTGCGGGTCAGCCACGACGAGTTCGACAACGGCAACCGCACCTACTTCGTCTACGACAACGCCGGCCGGAAGACGGCCGAGCTCGACGACCATGGGTTCCTGACCGAGTTCATCCACGATGCGAACAACCGGCTGATCGGCACGGCGAAGTACGTCAACAACGTGCCGCAGTCCTCCCTCACGACCCTGCAGAACCCCAACAACACGCTGACCATCGCCCAGCTGCGCCCGGCAGCACACGCGCAGGACTTGCGCTCGTGGACCGTCTACGACGCCCTGGGCCGCGTGGTGCAGGCGATCGACGGCACCGGCGCCGTCACCGCCTACCAGCACGACGGCAAGGGCCGCGTGGTGCGCACGACCGTTTACGGAACCAGGGTGGCCACGGCCGGACTGATCGCGGCGGCGCCGACTTCGCCGGTCTCGGTCACCGCCAACGCCGCGATCGATTCGGTCACCCGCACGTTCTACGACCGCGACGGCCACTTGCGCGGCACGCTCGACGGCGAAGGGTACTTGGTCGAGCACGTCTACGACGCCGCCGGCAACAGGATCGAGGAAGTGCGCTACGCGCAGGCCGTTCCGGCGGGGCTGTGGGCGGCCTCCAACTTCAACACGCTGCGGGCCAACGCCGCGCCGGCGAGCGCGGGCAACCGCCGCACGCGGTTGGTGTACGACGCACGCGGAATGCTGCGCTTCGCGGTCGACAGCCAGAACCAGGTCACTCGCTACACCTACAACAACGCCGGCCGGCTCACGAGCACCCGCGTGCACTTCAATCCGATCTCGGTGGCGAATTACGACTACGCCACGGTCAACGCGACGGCTGCCAATCACGCCAACGACCGGGTCACCACGCTCACGCTCGACGCGGCGGGCCGCGTGGTCACCAGCCAGGATCCGGCAGGCACCGCGACCTACTACACCTACGACCACGCCGGGAACGTGGTGAAGGTCCGCCACGGCAGCAACGCCGCGACCGAGCGGATCACCCGCAACTGGTACGACGCGCGCGGCAACCTGCGCTTCAGCGCCGATCCCGAAGGGTTCCTCACCCGGTACAGCTACACCGTCGGCGGGAGGCTCTCGACCGAGTACCTCTACGATGCCAAGGTCACCGTCGGCGACAGCACGACGATCGCCCAGGTCGCCGCGCTGGCGACCGGCGGGTACACCGAGAAGAACTACTGGTACACCAACCTCGGCCAGCTGTGGCGCGAGTTCGACGGCACCGGCGCGTTCACCATCTACAGCTACTGGGGCACCGGCCTGCTCTACGGCGTGGATGCCGGCTACGACGCCGGCGGCAACGCCGACCTATCGATTACCCGGCTCTACAACGACGCAGCCGGCCGGACCACGATGGAGCTCACGGCCGTCGGCGAAGCCGAAGCGGTCACGCGCTCTTTCGAATACAGCGCGCTTGGCCGGCAGACGCGCGTCATCGACGGCCGCAGCATCTCGACCTGGTCGGCCTACGACCGGCGCGGAATGCTCAAGCAGGTCACCGACGGCGCGGGCGGCGTCACCGCCATCGAGCGCAACGCGTTCGGCGAAGTCGTCAAGACCACCGATCCCAAAGGCGGCAAGACGTTCCGCTATTACGACACCCTGGGCCGGGCGACGACGGTCGTGGAGCAATACGACACGGTCGGCGGGGTCGAGAAGTACTACCGCACCGACACCACATACACCGCGTTCGGCGAGGTCGCGAGCGTCAAGCGCTTCGTCAACGCCCATTCCGGCACGCCGGCCACCGCGGCCGTGCCGGCGGTGACCGCCCACGCCAACGACGCGACCACCAGCTTCCTCTACGACAAGAGGGGCCGCGTCACCCAGATCACCGACGCGCGCGGGTTCTACGAGCAGTTCACCTACAACGAGGTCGGCGACCGGATTACGGCGAGGAACAAGCTCGGCGCGATCACCAATTACGCCTACGACCGGCGCGGGCTCCTCACCAGCGAAGTTCTGCCGATGAGTTCGGTCAACGCCGCGGGCACGACAGTCTCCTCGACGGTGACCAACGCCCACGAATACGATTCACGCGGCAACCGCACCAAGGAGACGAAGGCGGTCGGACTGCCCGAGGTCCACGTCACGATCCACGAATACGACCGCGCCAATCGCCTCATCCACACGATCGGCCAGGCCTTCCACGGCTACACGCCGCACACCTATTTCAGCTACGATGCGCGCGGCAACCTGACGCGCAAGACCGACGCGGCCGGACATCGCACCGTCTATTATTACGACGACCTCGACCGGGTGAGCGTCGAGATCAACGCCGCCGGCACCTACAGCGCGTACACTTACGACCCCAACGGCAACGTCCTGGCGATCCGGGTCTACGAGACGGCCGTGACGATCCCGGCCGACGGCGGCTCGCAGGAGGAGGCACCGGCAGCGCTCAACCCGAGCCACTACCGCGAGACCACGTTCACCTACGACAACGTCAACCGGATGACCAAGAGTTCGGTCCTGGGCGTGACCACCGGCAGCTACAACGGCTCGACCTGGACCGCGGCGTCGACGGCGATCGAGACGCTGTACCAGTACGACGCGGGCGGCAACGTGGTGAAGACCACCGACCCGAACCTCAACGCCACCTGGGCCTATTACGACGCGCTCGGCCGCAAGACCGACCAGGTCGACGCGATGGGCTATCGCACCCGGTGGACCTACGACGCCGAAGGCAACGTCACCCAGGAGCGGCGCTACTGGAACGCGGGCGCGATCCCCGCCAATCCGCCGGCCGCCCCCCCGGCGCTACCCGCGACCCACGCCAACGACCGGATCACCGACTACACTTACGACCTGATGGGCAACCGCCTGACCGAGACGCGCCAGGCCGTCGCGGTCCACAACGGGTCGGGAGGCACCAGCACCGTCAACGCGCAGATCGCCTACCTTTACAACGGCCTCGGCCAGGTCACCCGCAAGACCGAGGCGACCGGCGACCAGCTCAACTACACCTACGACGCCGCGGGACGGCTGACCCAGGAGGCCAAGGCGAGCTTCACCGACCATACCGGCGCATCGGTGACGCCCACCGTGGAATACCGCTACAACGGCCTCGGCGACCTCACCCGCACCCGGCAGGCCGGCAACGCCACGGCCGCGGACCGCATCACCACGTACGGCTACGACGGCGGCAAGCTGCGCTGGATGGCGGATGCCGAGGTCAACGACGGAACGCCCACCGACGGCAAGCAAACCTGGTACTGGTACGACATCGCCGGCAACCTTCAGTACGAATACTACAACCGGCGCAACTCGAGCGGCGCGGACGCCGGCGGCAACGAGCTTGAAGGCCTCTTCCGCGTCTACGACGGCCTCGGCCGGGTCACTCAGCAGTGGTATACCGCCAACCCCGTCGGCCCGGCCGGCTGGGTCCAGGACGGCCCCACCACCACCACCGCCTACAACGCGTTCGGCGAGGTCGCGAGCGTGCGGGTCGGCACCGGCGCGCTGCAGCAGAACCAGTACGACAAGGGCGGGCGCCTCACCGGCAGCAACGCCGGCGACGGGGTATGGAAGTACTTCGCCTACGACAAGGCCGGCAACCAGACCGCGGCCCTGGTCAGCACCGGGGCCAACACCGCCGGCCTCAGCTTCAATCCGGCGAGCATCCCGGCCGGCACCGCGGTTACCTACACCCGCTACGACGCGCGCAACCTGGCCACCCACGTCCACGAGCCGAACCGCGAGCTGACCACCGCCACCAGCGCCAACCTGCTCACCCAGCGCGGCTACAACGCGTTCGGCGAGGCCGCCAGCGAGACCGGGGCGAACGGCGCGCAGATCGATTACAGCTACAACACCCTGGGCCGGCTGACCAAGGTCGAGAGCCCGAGCGTCACGGTGGTCGGCGAGAACGGCGCCTCGTCGAGCATGCGCCCGACCGAGCATCTCTACCATGACCTCGGCGGCCGGCTGGTCGCGCAGCGCGACGCGGGCGGCAACCTGACCCGCTACACCCTGCTCGCCAATTCCGGCTACGGCGGCAGCCAGGCGCTGGTCACCCACCAGACCCACGCCGACGGCGGGGTCAGGCAGACCAGGCACGACATCCACGGCGACGCACGCGTGCTGGTCGACGAGATGGGCCGCCAGACGCAGCAGACCTTCGACCAGATGGGCCGCGCGACGCAGGTCTACAACGTCGGCGCCGGGCTCACCGACACCTACGAATACGACGCCCTCGGCCAGCAGCTAAGGCACTGGAACAGCCTCTACGGCTCCGGCAACGCCGAGGTGACCGACTACGACCTCATGGGCCGCGTCACCTCGAACCGCGCGTTCGGCGGCGACACCACCACGACGAGCTACGGATGGTACGACTGGATCGGCGGGTTCGGCGGGTGGCAAGAGTACAGGACCATGGCCAACGGCCTGACCTACCTCGAGAACACCGACATCCTCGGCCGCATCAGCTGGAAGCGCGACCTCGGCAGCCACGTCACCAGCTACACCTACGACAACGCCGGACGGCTGTCCTCGATGGTTCACGGCTCGGCCACCCAGACCTGGCAGTACTTCAACACCGGCAAGCTGAAGAGCATCGCGCTGGCGAACAGCGGCGGCGGCAGCACCCCGACCACCACCTACGGCTACGACGCGATGGGCAACCTCGCCTCGCAGGCCACCTCGGACGCGGCCCACGGCACGACGCAGAACCTCACCGCCACCTACAACGCGCTCGGCTGGATGACCGCGTGGAGCGAAGCGGGCAACGCGACCACGCCGGCGGCGAGCGGCACGATCTCCCACGACGCCAAGGGCAACGTGCGGCGCATCCACACGACCCACGCCTACCTCGACGGGTTCGGCGGCGCCGGCCCCAGCTCCTACGTCCAGGACCTGTGGTACCGCTACGACTCCATGGACCGGGTGGTGGTCTCGAAGGGCAGCCTGTCCGGCGGCACGATCGTCCGCGGCACGAAGGGCCAGGACATCTACTACAACCTGGCCGGTCAGCGCACCCAGGCCTGGACGACGAAATACGCGACCGAGATGGTGACGTTCTACGACCCCGCCAATCCGTGGAACCAGTGGACCGGCCCGGTCACCTACCAGACCTCGGTGCGCGAGGACTACACCTACGACGGCGCCGGCCGGCTCTACCAGGTGCTGAGCGCGCAGGGCTATTTCGATTCCTACTCCTATGCGATGTACATGGGGCAGCTCCCGCCCGAGTACTTCGTCAGCGCGCCCGGCACGGGCAGCGTGGTCGGCCAGTTCACCTACGACGCGATGGGCCGCCTGACGCTGCAGCAGGATCTCGCCGGCGGGGTCGTCCAGTTCAGCCGGGCGCTCGCCTACGACGCCGCCGGGCGCATCACGGTCGACGACTCGACCACCAGGCGCGGCAGCGACCTCTACCGCAACTACACGGTCAACACCTACCTGACCGGCACCTCGAACATGCTCGGCGCGGCGAACTCGAGCGCCACGACCACGTACAAGAACGGCAGCGACGGCGGTGCGCCCAACACCAGCGCCACCAACACTTACGTCTGGTGGGACTCCGCGCTGCAGTCGGCGATGGCCTACAAGCCCGACGTCTCGAGCTCCACGACCTGGACCACCACCTGGACCTACAACGCCTTCGCCCAGCTGACGAGCGTGTACATCGGCGACGGTC
>Ga0307505_10000591_pt1 | contig 38359 bp, 34 predicted proteins | sample 23_S_MG_FD_202183 | JGI IMG/M metagenome (GOLD analysis project Ga0307505, IMG submission 202183) | Soil microbial communities from Populus trichocarpa stands in riparian zone in the Pacific Northwest, United States - 23_S | ecosystem: Environmental > Terrestrial > Soil > Riparian zone > Trees...
CCCGCAGGCTATTCGGGAACGACGTCGCCCGGCACGTAGTGCTGGAACTTGCGCTCGTAATCCAGGCTCATCCCGAACGGAAACTGCGCATACTCCCACAGCCTGAGGCGCGAAGGGCTGACCTCGGCGGGGATTTCTTTCAGCAAGCCCTGCTCAAGCGCCAGGTTCGGCTTCAGGCCCCTGACCAGCTGGACGTGCATGGTGAACCGATCTCCTGTGAAGATCAGGCGGGTGGCCCCGGTGCAGTGGCGGGCCAGATCCGCGTTCGCATACAACGCGTCCTTGTAGACGCCAACCTGGGACCCGTTCGGCAGCGCCTCTCTCACCCGCCCGCGGAGCGCAAGAAGCGCTGCCGGGATCTCGCCTATTTCGACACCGTGCTCGCGCAGAGCAGCGGCCACACGATCGCGATCGAGGAGGCGAACCACATCGCCGGTCTGGTACCGGAGCAGCGGCACCTGGCGGCTCGGATCGAGCATGGAGATCGCCATCTTGCCGTAGCCCTCGTCGTCCGGCTCCACGACCTCGATGAAAGTCCGCCGCGGATCGAACGCGAGAACCATCGGATGCCACGATCCAGGGGAACCGGTTCGTGACCCGCCCAGCAGGCGCTGCGCCAGCGCGGGATTCGCCCTCGTATTGCGCACCAGCGTGGCCGTGGCGGCCGTCTCGAAGCACAGATGAAGACCCAACTCGCCGACACCGAAGGACGACATGATGCGTCCACCGTCCGGGATATGGGGTTCCAGGCCAAGGCACCCTTCGATGTACATCCGGAAATGCTCGCCGAAGGTCTCCTCGCCGATGACGGCGTTCACGCGATAGCGGCGCCAGTCCAAGCCCTGCTCTGTAGCGTGGTCGGTGAGCCGTTTCATGAACAGCGGATCGCCGATCAGCACGACCTGTTCGTAGCCTTCCCCAAACGCCTTCACGAGCGCTACCGCCATGTCTTCGCGCACGCTGGTCGTGGCGACCGTCATGCACTGGGAGGAGACCACCACGCCCATCGGCAGGCAGTTGACGGCGAGCGTCTTCCTGGACTTCACGCTGAACGCCGCGTCCAGCGCGGCGTCGACGAACGAGGCGCTCGAAGCCGCCTCGGCTCGGCTGATGACGCCGAACGAGAACCGGCCGCCGTGGCCGGAGCTGGTGAGCACCTCGCCCACGTCCTGCAGCCGCCCACCGACGCTCAGTTGCGGCAGCGGAAACCGGTCGAACGTGTTGGCCTTGGAGAGCAGCGGGCACACGCGCGAGAATGTCTCCACATCGCGTACGTCGGCGGCTCGCACCCCGTGTTCGCCCAGCAGCACCCGGTACGCCGGCACATGAGCGGCTGCGCGCAGGAACTCAGCCAGCAACTGGTCCGCCGCCGTCGCATCGATTGCGGCCGTCGGCAGGACGGGCGTCATGGATGGATTGGCTGCCAACCGCCGCTTGCCGCGCCCGCGACCGACGCCGGGGGGGGCACGCCGTATCCGCCCTGGCCGGGCCAGAGACTGGGCTCCCATCCGACGGGAAACCCGTCGAGCGAGGCGTACTGCCCTCCGAGAATGATCTCGTCGAGCTCGTGCAGGCTCATGATGCAGGGCGCCACCAAGCCGTAGTAGTCCACTTCGGGTCCGACGAAGCGATACGGGAACCCATAGTGCACCAGCCAGCGATGAAGGGCCGCGTCGGTGGCCCCAATCAAGTGCGTCGCGCCCGCACGCTTGGCCGCCCGGATGACGGCGTTGAGCAGCGTCAGAAACGGCTCCGTGCGGCGCCGTCGTTCGCGCCGGACGTAGCTGCGGCTGATCGAGACCCGCGACACCTCGACGGGCACGGTACCCGGCTGGTTGAGCGTCGGCACATCAGGGAACAACGCGCAGTGGCGAAACATCGGAAACCCGCGGCCGTTTGGTTTGACGATGCGGGCGGTGGCGGCCAGCTCGCCGAACATGTCGACCGCGCCGACGTGCACCGAGTCGCCGTCGAACTCGTCGGTTTCCAGTTGGTCCGGATAATCGCCGGCGTTCAGGAACCGGCGTTCCACGCAGTAGACCTGATATCGCAGGCGATAGCTCCGCTCGAGCAGCACCGGATCGTCGCCGATCGTGCGTGGATGGAAGTCCCCGACCCGCATGCTGTCGAGGCGTTCAGCGGCCGCAGTCTGATGTGCCATGGTTCACCGCTCCGATACCCGTTCTCTGGCGCCCTCGCGGGCGTTCTCGCGCTGACTTTCAGCGGCGCAGTTCTGCATCGTACGGCACGCCCAACTCTGAGTGCGCGGGACTGCACAATATTCATTTGCAGGAGGCGTACACCACACCGCCAGATAACAGATCAGCTATGTCCCGGGCGAGACCCACTGGGGGGTCACTGTGGGGCCAGATGGGGTCGATCGGACGGGCGGCGCGGCAGCTGTGCGACACTCTGCCGATGCACGACTGCCTGTTTTGCAAGCTCGTGGCGGGCCAGATTCCCTCGGCTGTCGTCTACCGGGACGACGACCTGTTTGCCTTTCGTGACATCAACCCGCAGGCCCCGTTTCACGTGCTCGTCGTGCCGAGGCGGCACATTTCCACGCTGAACGACGTGTCGGCCGGCGATGACGGCCTGGTCGGCGCCATGCTGCGCCGCGCCGCGGCCCTGGCGGCCGAGCACGGGTACGCGGAGCGCGGATATCGGACGGTTTTCAATTGCAACGCCGACGCGGGCCAGACCGTGTTCCACCTGCACCTGCACGTACTGGCTGGCCGCGGATTGGCGTGGCCGCCGGGGTAGAACGGCAATGCCCAATGCTCAATGCTCAATGCCCAGCGGGGAGAGAGCTGAGGCAATGCCCAAGCTGGGAGGAACGATGAGACGACGGGTGCAGGCGGGGGTGGCGGCGGCGCTTGCCACGGCGTGTCTGGCACACGTGACAGCCGGCACGCCTGCGGCGGCGCAACAAGCCGCGTCGCTGATACCGCCAATGAACGAATCGGCCTTCGCGGAGGCGGACCTTCGCGAGTGGCTGACCTACATCGCCTCGGACGAGCTGCAGGGCCGGCTGGCCTACACCGAAGGCCTGGGCCTCGCGGGCGCCTTCATCGCGCGCAACCTCGAGCAGTGGGGCGTCGCGCCCGCCGGCGACACCAACAGCTACTTCCAGGTGGTGCGCGTGCTCGGGGTCCGGGCGCGCAGCAACTCCAGCGTCACCGTGACCGTCAAGGGGCAGAGTCGGACGTTCAAGGACGGCGAGGGCGTGACGTTCCCGCGCAATCAGGGCGGCAAGCAGGTGGTGTCGGGCCAGGCCGAGTTCGTCGGCCACGGCGTCAGCTTCGCGCCGATCGGCCACAACGATTTCGCCCGGCGAAGCGTGGAGCGGAAGGTTGCGCTCTACATCGGGTCGAAGGGACCCACAGGATTCTCGGCGGTCCATTCGCGGCTGGTCACTGCACGTGGACGGAACGCCGTGGAAACCTTCGGCGCGGCGGCGGCGATTGGCCCGGCGCCCGCGGGAGCGGCGCCGGCCCCACCGTCGAATCAGCCAAACGAACGGCGCGTGGATTTCCAGACCGCGCAGCGTCTAGACACCGCGGTGGCCCCACAGATCACGGCCAGCGACGACTTCTTCGCGTTCGTGCTGGGCGCGTCTGGCCGGAACTACGCGGATCTGAAGGCCAGGGCCGAACGACAGGAGACGCTGCCGGACCTGGCGCTCGAAGGCGTCTCCATCTCGATCAACGTGGACGTGGACTACGACGTGGTGCAGACGCGCCTCACGCGCAACGTGGTCGGGGTGGTGCGGGGCGCCGACACCTCCCTGGCCGAGAACTACGTGATGATGGGGGCGCACTACGACCACGTGGGCTACCAGCAGTTCGCGCCCCCGGCCCTCACCGGCGCGGATCCGCTGATCGCCAGCTGCCCCGGCCAGTCCCGGCCGACGCCGCGGGCGGGCGACATCATCAACAACGGCGCCGACGACGATGGCTCGGGCACGGTGGGGTTGCTGGCCATCGCACGAGCCTTTGCACAGGGGCCTCGTCCCCGGCGTTCGATCCTGTTCGTGTGGCACACCGCCGAGGAAGGCGGACTGTCCGGATCCCGCTACATGGCGGACCATCCCGTGGTGCCGCTGGACCGCGTGGCGGCGCAACTGAACATCGACATGATCGGCCGCAACCGCTGCGACGACCCCGCCGAGGCGAACACGGTGCACCTGGTGGGTTCGGATCGCATCAGCACCGATCTCCACAACGCCAACGAGGACGCCAACGCGTCGCTGCCGAAGCCGTTGACGCTCAACTACGAGCTGAACGACGCCGCGGATCTCGAGTCGCTGTATACCCGCAGCGACCACTACAGCTACGCCTCCAAGGGCGTGCCCGTCACCTTCTTCACCACGGGACTCCACCGCGACTACCACTACGTGACCGACGAGGTGGACAAGATCCTCTTCGACAAGTTGAGCCGCGTGGCGCAGCTGGCCTACACGTCGGCGTGGCGGCTGGCCAACGCGGACCGCGCGCCCGTGCGCGACCGGCGCGGCCCACGCGTCGGCAAGGGACAGACAGGGCGAATCGCCGCGGCGCGGTCGGGCGCGACGCTTCAGGCCTTCTTCATCGACACGAGCGTGCTCGCTGCAGCTCGAGCATCCCGCTAAGCGCCCCGGTCAGCGGGCCAGCCTTCGGTGCAGGGTGCGATAGGCCCACGCGCTCAGCATCGCCACCGCGACGCCAACGGCTGCCGCCTGTGCCAGCCGGCCATTCATGACGCCGGCTCCGAGATAGATGGTCCCGACGGCATACGGCAGTTCTCCGAGCGCCAGCGACAGGAAGTAGAGGCCGAAGGTATACCGCGCCAGCCCCAGCAGGTACCCGGGCACTTCGGAGGGAAGCGCGAGTTGAAAGAGCAGTACCAGCCCGAACGGCGCGCGTTGCGACACGAACTCCTCGTACCTCGCCAGGTGCTCCGGTGAGAGGAGGCGGGTGATCGCCGGGCGTCCCGCCGTCCGGCCGATCGTGTACGCCAACGCCCCTCCGAGCAGCCACCCCATCCACAGCAGGAGGCACGCGAGCGGCGCTCCCCAGGTGGCCACCATGAAAGGGGCGATCACGGCCGCGGACACGAACGCGAGCATCGCCGACAGCGCCGCAAAGACAAGAACGGCCACGACGGCCCACACCGGGTGGGCCGCCTCCATCTGCTGGATGGTGGCGGCGACTCGAAGAAACGTGCTGCGAGCCTCTTCGGAAAAGTGCACCATCGCCCACACCGCCGCAACCCCCAGGATGAGGAGAACGCCGGGAAAGCGCCGGGACCGGAGAAAGGGCCTGGGGGGATTGGTCGTCAGGATGGTACCGCCCAGCTGGCGTGACGCGGCCTACGGCAGCGCCAGCGCAACCAGCTCTCCCGGCGACTGACGACCCGACACCGCCACCACGATGTACTGCTTGCCTCCGTGCATGTAGGTCATCGGCGCGCCACTGGTGCCGGCGGGTAGCGCCATCTCCCACAGGATCGTGCCCGTCTTCTTGTCGAACGCGCGGAACATGTTGCCGCCCCACGGGCCACCGGGCGGCAGGCCCACGCCGCTGTCGCTGCCCTCGCCCATGAACACGAAGTTCTTGGTCACCAGCGCCGCGAGCCGTCCGGGCTTGCCGAGCGGTGGCAGGTTCAGGCCCTTGAACGCCGGGTGGTTGCGAAGACCGTCGCCGTTGGCCACCGACCACAGGATGTCGCCCTTGTTCAAGTCGATCGCCACGAGCCGCGAATACGGCGGCTTGAACGGGTCCGGCAGCCCCTGCGGACCGAATGGCCAGGGCACCTGCTGCTTGACGTAGGGGAGCGTGGACTCCGGGTGGAGCGACTTGCCCAACGCGATCACCGTGGGCATGTGCGCCGAGGGCACGTAGAGCACGCCCGTTTCCTTGTCGAAGGCGGCCCCGCCCCAATCGGCGCCGCCGTTGGTGCCAGGCACCAGGAGCGTCCCCTTCGGACCGTCCGAGCTGCCCAGGAGCACCGGGGGCGTGTAGAGGGGGCCACCCTTGTACTCGCTCAGGATCCTGGCCGCCTCGGCCTTCAGTTCGGGCGTGAAGTCGATGAGGTCCTTCTCCTGTGCGCCCTGCTGGTCGAATGCCGGGGGCTTCGAGGGCACGGGCTGCGTCGGTGCGTACCACTCCCCTGGCACGTTGCCCTGGGGCACCGGCCGCTCGTCGATGGGCCACACGGGCCTTCCGGTCACGCGGTCCAGGACGAACACGTAGGCTTGTTTGGTGACCTGCGCCACCGCCTTGATGCGGCGCCCGTTGACGCGGATGTCGGTCAGCACCGGGGCGGCCGGGAGGTCGTAGTCCCAGAGGCCATGGTGCAGCGTCTGGAAGTGCCAGACGCGCTTCCCGGTCCTCACGTCGAGGCACACGATGCTTTCAGCGAACAGGTTGTTGCCGGGCCGCGTCCCGCCGTAGTAGTCGCCGGTCGCTTCCTCTGTTGGCAGGTAGACGTAGCCCAGCTCTTCATCCGCGCTGAGGAGCGACCACACGCCGCTGTTGCCCGAGTACGTCCAGGAGTCGTTCAGCCACGTATTGTTGCCGAACTCGTCCTTGCGCGGCACGACGTGGAACGTCCACAAGAGCTTGCCCGTGCGGACGTCGTAGCCGCGCACGTCGTCCGGCGGCATCTCTTTCGGCGCCCGCGCCTTCTCGTTGAGGATGTCGGTGGCAGGGGCAGGCACGCCCGCGACGACGATCACGTCCTTGACGACCATCGGGCCGCTGCTCCACCGCCAGCCGGTGATGGGCCGCTCGAATCCCTTGGTCAAGTCCACCTGGCCGTTCTCGCCGAAGTCGGGGTATCGCTTGCCCGTCCTGGCGTTGACCGCCACCAGGCTCGACCCGACGTTGGTGACGATGCGCGCGTCGCGCCCGTCGGTCCAGTAGGCGAGTCCACGCGTCGGGCCGCCGCGCGAGGGGCCCTGTCCGTCCGGCCGCGGGGGCAACGTATCGTTCCAGACGGTCTTGCCGGTGGCCGGGTCGAGCGCGGTGATGACGCCGACGGCAGTGCTCATGTAGAGCAGCCCGTTCACGACGAGCGGCGTGTGCTGGTAGTTGGCCGGGGCCTGCGCGTCCGGGTAGATCGGCCGCAGCTCCTCGGGAAGACCCGAGCGCCGCCACGCGATCGCGAGACCCTTGATGTTGGTCCGGTTGATCTGGTCGAGCGGCGAGTACTTGGTGCTGGCCTTGTCGCCGGCGTAGGCCGGCCAGTCAACGTTGCCGTTGGCGGCGCCGCCGGCCACGGTCCAGAGGCTCAGACCAATCGCAGCAACCAGGGCGAAGGAAATGATGCGGGACATGCTGGGGCTCCTCGAGTGCCAGGGAGTGTACCGGAAAGAAGAGCTAGAACGGGCTGCTAGAGAAGGGCCGGCAATTCGGCCAGGGTGCGAATGATGGGGACGTCCACGTTCGGCGTGGCGCCGCCCGCGCGGTGCAGGAGCACCGGCCGCATGCCCACGCCGCGCGCACCCTCCACGTCGTGGGCCACGCTGTCCCCGACCATTACCGACGTCTCGGCCAGGACGCCCGCCTGATCCAGCGCGGTCCGAAAAATGCTGGGGTGCGGCTTCATGTAGCCGTGCGCCGCCGACGAAACGGCAGCCACGACGGTGGCGCCCAGGTTGAAGTGGGCCTGGAAATCGTCGAGCGATCGGTGCGAGTTTGAGATGAGCCCCACCTTGATGCCGCCGGCCGACAGTTGTTCCATTACGTCAGCCACGTCGTCGTACAGATGAAAGTGATGGCACGCCGCCCACTCTACATAGATCTCCTTGGCGCAGGCGTTCAACACGTCGTCGGTACCTCGGCCCCCCATGCCCTCGATGATGCGGCGCGTGTAGCGGACGAAGATGTCGTCGTTGTAGAGGTGCCCCGCGTCGTCGAGATCGGCCAGCGCCGCGCGCACGGCGCCGTCGAAGTGCGTCTCGTCCACCGCGACGCCGTGCGCCGCACAGAACCGACGATAACCAACGCCCTGAAAGGTCGGCCCTGGGTAGATCAGCGTGAAGTCCACGTCGAAGAAGACCACGTCGGTCCTGCGCAACACCCGGGAACCCGTCATGACAGCGCGCCGTCGAACGGGCCGGCCACGACGACCGTGGCGCGCGTGGGGTCCAACGCTCGTCGGGCCGCGGCGTGCACGTCCTCCCGGGTCACGCGACCGAGGAGGTCTGGCAACCGGACGTCGTGGTCCAGCCCGAGGCCGAAGAACTCCACGGACTGCAGGTACTCGGCGATGCCGGCGTTGGTCTCGAGGTGCCGCGGCAGCGATCCGATCAGGTACTGCCGCGACTCGTTGACTTCCTGCTCCGTGGGCCCGTCCCCTGCCATGTGGCGCAGTTCCGCGTCGATGGCCTCGATCGTCCGCTGCACGTTGGCGGCGCTGACGCCCGCACGCACCACCAGCGGCCCCGCGATGGGGCCCGCGCCGAGCGCGCTCGACACGTAGTAGGCCATGCCCTGCCGCTCACGGATGTTGTCGCCCAGCCGACCGCCAAGCGCGTACTCCCCGAGCACCGTGTTCATCAGCCACCACGCGTAATAGTCCGGGTCCGCCCGCGTGATGCCCGTGAACCCATACGCGACGTCGGCCTGCGACTTGTTCATCATCGGCACCACGCGCGTACGCCGGGCTCCGGCGGTGGGTGGCGGCGGCAACTCCACGGCTGGTGCGGTGGCCGGCAGCCAGTCCCCGAACGCTTCGACGAGGGCGGCCATGGCCTTCTGGGCATCCACATCCCCGACCACGGCCACGCACGTACCAGCGGGCGTCACGCGCGTGCGATGGAAGGACCGGAGGGCCGTGCGGTCCATCGCCTTCACTGTTGCGGTTCGGCCGCGCAGGGGCAGGCCATACGGATGTGCCTCGCCGTACAGCATCGCCATCAGCACATCGGTGGCCACGCTTGCCGGGCTGTCCTCGTCCTGCTGGATGAGCGTCAGGATTTCGCCACGCCGCGTCTCGACTTCGGCCTCGGGAAATGACGGCCGCCGCACGGCGTCGGCCACGAGCGCCAGCACGCGAGGGAAGTCCTCGGCCAGGCACGTGCACCCGACGAGGAGCGTGTAACGGCTGACGCCGGTCTGCAGCGACACGCCCCAGCCGTCCAGGTCCTCGGCGATCTGCTCCGTGGTCCGCGTCTCGGTGCCGCGGTCGATCGTGCGCGACACGAAATGCGCCAGGCCCGGCGTCTCCCCCGGATCGTAGATCGACCCGCAGTCGAGGGCCAGGTGCAGCGTGACAGCGGGCGTGGTGGTCGTGCGCTTGAACAGCACACGGAGGCCGTTCGACAGCACGTGCCGCGACGGCGCCAGTCCGGTGCCAGGGCCCGACGTCATTGTGGTTGCGGGTCGAACCACCCGACCGTGCGGGTTCGAGGCGCAAGGCGGGACGCCGCCGCGGCGTTCACGGCGTCCAGCGTCACGGCGTCGATCTGATCCGGGATGGCGTGGAACGCGCGCCACGACGCGATGGTTTCGAAGTACCCCAGCTGGTGCCCGATGCTCGTCACGCTGTCGTTCTCGAAGATCAGCCGCGCCCGAAGCTGACGCGTGGCTCTGGTCAACTCGTCGGGCGTGATGCCGCCGCGCTGAACCGTGTCGACGGCGGCGGTCATGGCCTCCTCCACTCGAGCGAGGGGCGTGCCGCTGGTGGCCGTGGCCGAGAGGGAATAGAGGAACGGCTGCGCCGTCGGCACGAGGCTCCCCGACACGGCAGATGCCAGGCCCGTGTCCACGAGCGCCCGGTACAGCCGCGCGCGCCGTTGGGGCGGCGGCGTGCGGAAGCTGGTCCACAGGTTCACGCCCTTGGCGCCGGTCAGTACCGCATCGAGGACGAGCATCGCGGCGAAGTCGGGATCGCCCAGCGCCGGTGCGCGGTAGGCCATCTTCAAGTAGGCCGTCGTTCCGGGCTTGGCCACCGTGACGCGGCGCTCCCCCACTTGCTCGGGCTCCTCGGTGGTCACGCGCCGGCCAACCTCGCCCGGCATGATGGCGCCGAAGCGCGCTTCCACCTGTCGCAGCGCGTCGGCGGGGTCGAAGTCGCCCACCAGCACCAGCGTGGCGTTGTTGGGCACATAGAACCGGCGGTAGTGCCCGTACAGATCTTCGCGCGTCATCGCCTGCAGATCCGACAGCCAGCCGATCGTCGGGTGGCCGTAACCGTGCGCGCGGAAGGCCGTGGCCGTCACTTCCTGGTCCAGCAGTTGGTCCGGCTCGTTCTCCCCGCCTTGCAGTTCCGAGATGATCACCGTGCGCTCGGAGGCCACGTCGTCCGGGTCATACAGGCACGCGCTCATCCGCTCCGATTCGATGAAGAGCATCTGATCGAGCGCGGTGCGGGTGGCGGTTTCGGTATAGGTGGTCTGGTCGATCCAGGTGTAGCCGTTCCAGTACCCGCCGTACTTCTCGATGATGCCTTTCACCTGGTCGCGCGGGATGTTGGTGGAGCCCTTGAAGTTCATGTGCTCCACCCAGTGCGAGGCGCCGGTCGTGCCGGGGGCCTCGTCCTTCGATCCCACGCGGTACCAGCACCACACGGAGACGAGGGGTGCCGCGTGAGCTTCCTGCAGCAGGACCCGCAGCCCGTTGTCGAGCACGTGTTCGTGCACGACTACGTCTGGCAGAGCGGGCGGCACCGAGGACATTTTCCGATTATAGGCCGCCCTGTCCGAGCGGCTCGTTGGGGCGACGCTCGGCTGCCCGTGGCCTGGCTTCGCTACTCCCAGAGAAGCGACAGGTCCAACTCGATCGCGTCGAACGGCTCCACGCGAACGACAGCCAAATCGGCGAACGTGGCCACGATCGACCACCGACCGTTTTCGAGGCGCAGGACTTCCAGCGTGCGTGCCAGCGGGTCGACGAGCCACGCGTGTTGCACCTGCTCTCGCGCGTAGATGGTCGGCTTCTTCACGCGGTCGATCGACGCGGTCGATGGGGAGAGCACTTCACACACCCAGTCGGGGGCGAGGCTGAAGTAGGCCTCGTCCGGCAGCGTTGGCAACCGCTCGCGCCGCCAGCCGGCCAGGTCTGGCACCACGACGTCGGCGGCGAGGTGCAACTCGGGCTCGTCCAGAATCCGCCACCCGCCTCGACCGCCTCGACCGCGATCGAACGGATTTCTCAGGACGCCTCCCAGCCCGGAACGGGCATCGGCGTGCCGGGGCGCAGGCCGTGGGCTGACGTACAGGCCCCAGTAGAATGGCGCCGTGGGCGAAACGCGCGTCGATCTCCTCCATCTGCTCGAAGACCTGCGCGACGCCTACAGCGGCCCGATCGAGGAGACCATCCTCACCGAGATCCTCGCCAACGCGCTCGACTCCGGCGCCACCGTGGTCGCGCTGACCGCGCAGCCCGGGCCCCTGTGCCTCACCGTCGTGGACAACGGGTCCGGCATGACCCGGCGCGAGCTGGCCAAGTATCACGACCTGGCCGCCAGCACCAAGACTCGGGGCCGGGGCATCGGCTTTGCGGGTGTGGGCATCAAGCTGGGCCTCATCGTGTGCGAGGAAGTCGTCACCGAAACCAGGCGCGGCAAGAGCCACGTGGCCACCAGTTGGCGGCTGTCGTCACGGCACCGGGCGCCCTGGCGATGGACCGATCCGGCCGGCTTGGTGACGGAGCGAGGAACGGCCGTGCAACTGCGACTCTCGAACGCTCTCTCGCCGCTCCTCGACGTGGGCTTCGTCGAGTCGACGGTCAAGAGCCACTTCGCGCCGCTCCTGGACTCCACGTTCACCGAGATCCTGTCGCCCTTCTACCGCCACGGCATTCGTTTCCTCGTGAACGGAGAAGAGGTCAAGCCTCCGGCGCCGCGTGCCGTACTGGACCGGATGCCGATCGTCATCCGCCTCGCGCGCAAGCGCCGACCATCAGCCGTCGGGTACCTCGAGCGCGGCGACGCACCCCTGCCAGTCGAGCGGCAGGGCATCGCAGTCAGCACCTTCGGCAAGGTGATCAAACGCGGGTGGGACTGGATCGGCGCGTTGCCGGCGGCCCCCGATCGCGTCGGCGGGTTGATCGAAGCGCCCGCGCTGGCGGAAGCATTGGTGCTGAACAAGGCCGACTTCATTCGCAGCGGCGCACGGGGCGCCACCTATCTGGCTTACCGAAAGGCGATCCAGGAAGCCGTCACGCGGCAACTGGCCGAGTGGGGCAACGACCGCCCCGTGGAGACGCCGCGTCCCGCGCCCGTGCGTCTGCGTGAGATCGAACGAGTACTGGAGCAGCTGGCGTCGGACTTTCCCCTGCTGGGCGCACTGGTCGAGCGGCGGCGCGGCGGCCAGCGTCGCCTGCCGTGGCGCGGCGGCGACAGCGCCGGGCCGCTGCTGGCGGAGGAATTTCAGGCGCCCGGCGGTGGTTCGCCGGCCCCTGAACCCGCGACAAACGGAAGCGCTGGTCCGGTGCTGGGCCCGACGCCTTCGGCGGTGGCCCCGCCAGTCCTGTCTCCTCCATCATCGGTGGCTCCTTCCACGCCAGGCGAAGACCAGCCACGGGACTCACGGCCCACCGACCTTCCTCACAGCGGCGGTGCCTCGCGACAGGCGCGCTACGGCCTGCACGTGGAGTTCGAATTCAACCCGGACGACGAGGAACTGGCGCGGCTCGTGGATTCCACCGTGCGTATCAACGAGGCGCACCCGGCCTATCGGCGTGCGGCGCTCACGCGGTCGCTGGCCTACCACATCGGCCTGTCGGTGGCGCTGGCCATGGCGCCGCTGGCCGCGGATGCCGCCACCGAACACCGGTTCGTTACGCAGTTCCTGGCGCGGTGGGGACAGGCCGTCGACGAGCCCCGCGGCCACCGGCGGTGACAGCCGTCCGGCCCAGGCTAGTCGCGCCGCCACTGGCCTGGGGTGGGCGGCGACCTGACATCTTCGTGACAAGGTGCTGACCGGCTCCGGACCAGAATACCCCTGTGAGTCTGGTGGATCGCCGGCGGCGGACGCGCCGCACGGCCCTTCTGCTGTCGGCCATCCTCATTCCCACCGCGCTGGTGGTGCTGCTGGTGGTCCGCGTGGTGCGGCAAGAGAACGAGCTGGCCGAGCGGCGCGCGGCGGCGGATCAGCGGGAGGCTCTGGACCAGCTGCGGCGCGAACTCGCGGCGCGCCTGCAGGCGCTCCGCCTCGAAGAAGTGAATCGCCTGATCGGCGAATCGGGCCGGCAGCTTCCGCAGGATTCGCCGATCGTCTTCGTGGCGCCGATGGCGCAGGACCGCATGGTCCTGCCGTGGGAAGACAACCGCGCCGCGCCCGCGCCCTCTTCTGAGTTCGTCCGGTGCCAGCAGGAAGGCGAATCCTGCGAGTTCCAGCAGCACGACGCTGCCGCAGCGGCCGCGGCCTATCGGCGCGCGCTCGCCATGGCGCGTTCACCGCTGGAGCAGTGCTCGGCCCGTCTCTGGCTGGGCCGCGCCCATGCAAAGGCCGGCAAGGTGGCAGACGCCGATCGCGTCGATCGCGCCATGCTGGATTCCTGCGACGCCGTGGCTGATGCGGACGGCGTCCCGCTTTCGCTCTATGCCGCCGGCCGGCTGCTGGCGCGGGACGAGCACGATGCGCCCGCCACGCACCACGTGCTGCGGCGTGCCGCGATGCGCCAGTGGCGGTCGCCGAACGAGGCGTTCACGCTGCAGTCGCTGCTGCGGGGGCTCGGTGGGTCAGCGGCGGAACGGGCACTCGGCACGCTGGCGCTGGAGATTCGCAATCTCCAGCAGATCTCGGCGCTCGCGGGCGACCTGCACGACCGGCTGGCCGAGCTGCAGCGGGCGTCGCGATCGGCTCCAGGCGACCTGGCCTGGATCGGCTACGGCGACCAGCCGTGGCTGGTCACGCTGGTGTCGCCCTCGTCCTTTGCGGCTCCGGTGGTGATGGCGGTGTCGCCGCAGCGGCTCCTGCCGGACGGCGTCTCGCTGCGCCTGGCGTCGACGCCAGCCACGACCGCGCTGGGCGACGGTTTCGTGGGCCTGCACGTGGAGTGGCCGGTCGGCCGCTTCGCGGTGCCGTCGGCGCTGCCCGCGGCCGTCTACGGCTCCACGCTGGCCCTCGTGCTCGGGGCCGCGCTCCTGGCCGGCTACCTGCTGCTGCGCGACGTGCACCGCGAGACCGAGATGGCGGCCATGCGCTCGAACTTCGTCGCCAGCGTGTCGCACGAACTGAAGACGCCGCTGACCTCCATCCGGGCCCACGCCGAGACCATGCTCCTCGGCCGGACGAGCGATCCTGAGGCGAGGTCCGAGTACCTGCGGACCATCGTCAGCGAAAGCGAACGGCTGGCGCGGCTGGTGGACAGCGTCCTGGATCTGTCGCGGATCGAGCAGGGGCGCAAGACGTACCACCTGCGGGCCGTCCCCCTGGCCGACGTGGTGCGGTCGGCCGTCCGCACCATGGAGTATCCCCTGCAGCAACTGGGCTTCACGCTGACGGTCTCGACCGACGAGTCCGAGCCGACGCTGCTGGCGGACCCCGAGGCGCTGGCGCAGGCGATCCTCAACCTGCTCGGCAACGCCATGAAGTACTCTGGCGACGCCCGGCGCATCGAGATGCGCATGGGCACTCACGACCGCGAGGCGTTCGTGGACGTCGTGGATCACGGCATCGGCATTCCCCGCGACGAGCAGGACCGCATCTTCGAGCGGTTCCATCGTGTCCAGTCCACCGAGACGGCCGGCATCGCGGGCGCCGGCCTGGGCCTGGCGCTGGCGCTGCACGTCGTCGAGGGACACCGCGGCCGCATCGCCGTGGCCAGTGCGCCGGGTCGCGGCAGCACCTTCTCGATGCGTCTTCCCCTCCAGGCGGCTTCATGACCAAGGTGCTCGTCGTCGAGGACGATCCAGGCATCCTGCGGACCGTGGCCGACAACCTGCGGTTCGAGCAGTACGAGGTCATCACCGCCACCGACGGCGAGACGGCCTACGCACTGCACCAGCGCGAGCGACCGGACCTGATCGTGCTGGACCTGATGCTGCCGCGCATGAGCGGCCTGGAGCTGTGTCGCAAGCTGCGGATGCAGGACGTGCAGGTCCCGGTCCTGATGCTGACGGCGCGCAGCGAGGAGGCCGACCGCGTGCGCGGCCTGGACATGGGCGGCGACGACTACGTCACCAAGCCGTTCTCCGTGGCCGAGCTGATGGCGCGCATCCGCGCCCTGCTGCGCCGCGCCACCCCTGCCCCCGGCCAGCCGGCGACATTGAAGTTCGGGCAGGTCGAAGTGGACTTCGGCCGCTACGAGGCGCGCCGCGGTGGACGCGCGGTCGAGATGACGCGCAAGGAGTTCGCGGTCCTCCGGTTCCTGGCCTCGCGGGAAGATACGGTCGTCACCCGCGACGAGCTCTTGAACCGCGTGTGGGGCGTGGAGTCCTACCCGGTGACGCGGACGGTGGACAACCACGTCTCCAGCCTGCGGGCGAAGCTGGAGCCGGATCCGGCGCGGCCGGTTCACATCCAGACGGTGCACGGCGTCGGCTACAAGTTCGTGTCCGGCAGGCCGGCATGAGCGGAACGCGGGTCTTCGTCGGGCTGCTTCTGGCGCTGGCCGTGTCGGCCGGCCTCGTCGCCCAGAGCGCGCAGGAGCTGTATCAGCGGGGCCTCGTGGAGGAACGGGCCAATGGGGACCTGCCGGCGGCCGTCGCGCTCTATCGGCAGGCCATTCAGGCCAGCGGCCGCGACCGGGGTCTGGCCGCCCGGGCACGGCTGCGCGTCGCTGGAGCGCAGGAGAAGCTGGGCCAGCGGGTCGACGCCGAAGGCGCGTATGCCGAGGTGATTCGCGCGTATCCCGAGCAGCGCGCCGAGGTGGCGCTGGCGCAGGAACGGTTGGCGGCGTTGCGGCCGAACCCGCGGGCGGGCGACGCGGTTGAAGCCGTCGCCTCGGACGATGTCCTGGCGTCGACCGGCGCGGTGTTCGACCGCTTCTGCACGAGCTGCCATGGCCAGGCGAACCGGACCGCTGACCTGCGCTTGGACGCCGGTGGCCAAGGGCCTGTGTCCGAGAACCCGGCTCTCTGGGAACGAGTGGCGCGCCGGCTGCGGGCGCGCCTCGATCCCCCGGCTGGCCTTCCCCGGCCAGACGACGCCACGTACCGCGCCGTGACGTCGCGGCTGGAGCAGGTGCTCGATGCGGCCCATGCGGCCAACCGGGCGTCGCTGCCTGCCGATCCTGTGGACGCCGTCGAGCTGGCCGCGCGAATGGCGACGTTCCTGTGGAACGGCGCCCCGGACGCGGAACTGTTGGCGTCCGCGCGCCGCGGCAGCCTCCGCGACCCCGTCGCGCTGAACCGGCAGGTGGCGCGGATGCTCCGCGATCCGCGGTCGGACAGCCTCGTGGACCGCTTCTTCAGCGAATGGCTCCTGCTGGACCGGCTGGGCAAGACGCAGCCCGACAGCGCGGTGCATCCGCAGTTCGACCCGGAGCTGCGCCAGGCGATGGAAACAGAGACGCGGCTGTTCGTCCAGAGCCAGCTGCGCGAGGACCGCGGCGCACTAGAGCTGTGGACCGCGGACTACACGGTCGTCAACGAACGCCTGGCGAGGCACTACGGCCTCCCGGGTGTCACTGGTCGCGAGTTCAGGCGCATGGCGTGGCCGGACGGGGCTCGCGCGGGCCTGCTGGGCCAGGCGGGGCCGCTCACCGCCGTCTCCCAGTCGCTGCGCACCTCGCCCACGGCGCGCGGCGTGTTCGTGCTGACCCGCTTCCTCGGGATCGACCCACCCAACCCGCCCGCCAACGTCCCGGCGCTGGCCGAACGGCCGGCCAGCCCGCAGGGCACGCTGCGGGAACGGATGGGCGCTCACAAGCTGAACCCCTCGTGCGCGAACTGCCACGCCCTGTTCGACCCGCTGGGCCTTGCGCTCGAGAACTTCGATGCCACCGGCGCCTGGCGGACCTCTGACGGTGGCTCGCCCATCGACGCGTCGGGCGCATTCAACGACGGTACCCGCTTCACCGGTCCCGCGGACTTCCGCGCCGGCCTGCTGCGGTATCGCGACGCCTATTACGCCGGCATCACGCGGCAGCTGCTGGCGTTTGCGCTCGACCGCAGGGGCCGGGGCGGGCGCGTCTACGACTACGAGATGCCCGCGGTACGCAAGATCCTCCGCGAGGCGGCGGCGGCGAACTACCGCTGGTCCTCCATCCTGTCCGGGATCGTGGCCAGCCAGCCGTTCCAGACGAAAACTCCCGTTCCCTGACGCGGCGGGCAGGGCGGCCACGTCAGAGGCCACGTATCCGACAAATATTTTGCATTGGCCAGACACGGCCATGAAACGCCCCCGGTGGCGCCGCGCTATCGTCGACGGCGCTGACAAGGAGAGGGCTGTCCATATGCGTATGGTTTCGCTGGTGGTGGTGCTGGTCGGTGTGGTCGCAAGCGGGTGGACGACCGTGCGGGCCGGTCAGGCGACGGAGCAGGCGTCAAACGCCGTCGGCACCTACTGTGCCGGCTGTCACAACGGCGTGATGAAGTCGCCGTCCGGCGCGCTCCTGGATCAGTTCGACACCAGCCGCATCGCGGAGAACCCCGACATGTGGACGCGCGCGCTGCGCCAGCTTCAGGCGGGCGCGATGCCGCCGGTGGGTGCCCGGCGGCCGGACCGGACCACCTACGACGCGATCATCGAGTCCATCGAGAAGGCGTTGCGCGCCAACGTGCCGCCGCAGGCCAGCGCCACCAGCCTGGAGATCGCCGAGCGGCTCGCCGCGCTCCTGTGGGACCGCGCGCCCGACGAGTGGCTGATGCAGGACGTGCGGCGCAACCGGCTCGTGCAGCCCGAGCCGTTGAGAAACCAGATCCGGCGCATGCTGGCCGACGACCGGGCCCGTGCCTTCGTCCGGCGCTTCTTCTTCCCATGGTTGGGGCTCGACCGGTTGGAGGAGGCCGATCCGGACCGGTCGCACTTCCCCGACTACGAGGCGTCCTTGCGCGACGCCCTGGCCACGGAGACCGAACTCTTCGTCCTCGATCAGCTCCGCCGGGACCGTGACCCGATCGAGCTATGGAGCACCAGCGTCAGCTTCCTCAACGAGCAGTTGGCGCGCCACTACGGCGTGCCCAATGTCGCAGGCGCGCAGTTCAGACCGGTCGTGATGCCTCCCGAGCGGACGGGCCTGCTCGGCCAGGGCAGCGTGCACATGGCCACCTCGCGCCACCAGCACGGCGTGGACGCCGGCTACACCTCGCCGGCATCACGCGCCATGTGGGTGCGCCTGCGCTTCCTGGGCGCGCCGTCGCCCCGGGCGTTTCCGGGTGCGCAGCCCGTGAAGCCCGATCTGCCGATCACGCCGCAGACCCGCACGCTGCCTGCCGAGCCGTGCGTGAACTGCCACCGCAACTTCTTCCCGCTCGGCTACGCGCTCGAGCACTTCGATCCCATCGGCCGGTGGCGGACGGCCGACCAGTCGGGCCCGGTGGATGCGTCGGGGTCGTACATCGACGGCACACCCTTCGACGGCGTCGTGGCACTGCGCAACATCCTGCTGCAGCACCCCGACGCGTTCCGTACGACCGTCACCGAACAACTGGTCATCTTCGCCTCGGGGAGGCCCGTCGGTCCGGCGCGGACGAGGCCGTCCACGCTGGTCCGCGCCCGGCAGATCCTGCACGGAACAGAGGCCGCCACCTGGTCGTCGATCATCGCGGCGATCGTGCGCACGAGTCCGCCGTCGAGCGAGTGAGAGAGTACCGGGCCGAGACCGATGTCCTTCGCAATCTTGCGCAACAGCGTCGGCGAATGTCGCGCCCGGCGTGAGGGCCACAACCTCACGAGGCTTGAGCGTGGGCAGGCTGCCCATTATGCAACCTTGATGGTCTGAACGGCGACGAACTCCGACTCGAACCTGGGCTCGCCTTCCTCGAGAAGCATGCTCACGACTTCCTGCAGGTTGACCTGCAGTTCATCGAGCGATTCCCCCTGGCTGTGGGCACCCGGCCACCCCGGCACGTGCCCGACGAATAAACCGGTGTCCGGGTCGCGCTCGATGACGACATTGAACGTACGCATGCTTCAGGATACTCTTCAGTCCGGCCGTGCGGCACGTCCTTCGAGAACGGGGGACGGAGGCCTACCGCTCGTGCACCTCATGGCGAGATGGAGCAGGTGTCCCTCCAGTTCGATGCCTTCGCAGAGACGCGCCAGGCACGGTGACGAGCCTGCGTGCCCCACCACCGCTCCGTCTCCCTCCGTAGCCAATCGCCGATGTCGAACGAGGATGTGATGCGAGTCTCTCGGCGCGCGGACGGCCGTCAGCCTTCGAGCGTTCCGACCCGCTGCAGTGCGCGTTCGACGAGACCCTCGGGCGCACCAAAGTGCTTCAGCAATGCGATAGCGTTCCGCGTCCGTGCGCGGCCGGGGCGCAATCGATAGTCGAATCCCATGCCGTCGGACCCGATGACGCCGCCGAAATGCACGGACTCGTAAAGACCGTCGAGCATGTCCGCCAGTGCGCCGTCATGCGTCGCGGCGATGACGACGTGCGGCTGGCGTCCGTTGGCGCCGCCAATCAGCTCGATAAGCACGGCTTCGCCCGCGGCGATCCGCTCGGCCGCATTGGTCCCGCGAAACAGCTCGTCAATCAAAAAGAGACAGGGCTCCTGCCGCATGGCCAATCGCACGCACTCGAGCAGCGTTTCGACTTCTACGGCGTAATAGCTCTTGCCGGCCATGTTGCACCCCGTCACCAGAACGCCATGAGGCGGGGCCAGAACGATCGAATTGGCGACGGCATCCTGAATGAGGGGGTGCCGCAGGTCGTCGATGACGATCGGACCCGCTGAGGGACGAAAGCGCGGCCTCGTCCACACCTCCGTTCCGTCACGACAGGAGGCGACGGCGATGGCGGCATCGATGTCCCCGATCGTCGCCATCAAGCGAAGCAACACCGCGCCCTGTGCACGGACTTGTGTGGCCCCGAGCCAGACAGCATTCCCATCGAGGAGGAAGACCGTGTTCAAGACGTGGTAGGCGGACGCCGCAAAGTCGCGCGTCATCATCTTGAACAATGTGGCATCGCGCGAGGCGGCAAAAGCGTCGCCGGAGACCAATCCAGCGACGAGCGCCAGCCCGCGCAGACGTTTGAGATCCTGACGCAGCATCTCCATCGTGGCGGCGATGTCGCCGCCACGCAGAATGCGGAGTGAGCGCCCCGTCGCAATCAGCGGCGCCACTCTGCCGAAGGCGTTCGCTTGAAGGCTGATACGGCGGTCGGTCGCCAACCGGACCATGGCGTTGACCCAAACGGCGATAACAACAGCGACCACGGAGCCGGTCCACAGCACCGACGAGACGACCGTGCCTACGGCAGCAACGGACAGAAGCGGAAAAACGACATACCACCGGGGCGTATCGAACGCACCGGGACCGGCTATCCACCACAAGTTGTAACCATTCGGCTCCTGGAGCCGCGCCAGTGCGACCTGCATCGCTTCCCGCGTCGCGCGATCGTCCTGCAGGCGAGTCACCAGGCCGTCGAAGACGATCAGGTCGTCGCTGCCCAGGCGCCGCCGCAACCGGTGATACAGCGCTTCCTGGCCAAGCGTGCTCTCAGTGCGATCCAGATACGCGAAAAGCGCATCCAGATCGAGATCATCCCAGGTACGGTCACCGAGCGTCTCGTCACCGGTCGCATCGCATCGCGACCGATGCGCGCTCAGCATCCGATCGAAGTCTCGCACGCGGTCGCAGCGCCTGCCCCATTCCGCGCGCACGCGTCGGAGGATCTTCGCGCGCTGCCGCGCCAGATCGGCGACCGCCGCGAGGACCAGCACCGCAACGACGAGCGCGACGGGCAACGCATACACAACCACGTCAGCACCTACGGCCTATGGCCACGGCGTCCATCGAGTTCGTGCGTCGTCAGGCCGACCAAGCGCGCCGAGACTCCTGGATAGTCTCTGCGAGCACGTCACACAGACACGACAGGAACGGCGACTGGCTCCCCTGAATGAAAAAGTGGCCACCGTTGAAGACATGCTTCGTCAACTCCCGCCGCGTGTGCGTCTGCCAAACACGCCGTAGATTACCAGAGCGTGGACGTGCACGTGGAGACTCACGGAGCCACCGGAGAACGCGACGAGCCGCTCGGTCGCCGCACCGGAACCGCGCTTCGCCAGCGGCAGTTTCTGCGTACGGGCACCGGCCAAGACCGTGCAGGAATCGCACACCTCGAGTGGCCGGCAAGTGGACACATCGGTCCGATGAGCGCAGCAACCCGTGGCGAGAGAGGCCCAGGGCGAGGTTCCTGAGGGGCCCGCGCTACAATCGACGTACCGCCATATGCCCGAGTGGAAAGACACCGTCAACCTGCCGCGTACCGGGTTCCCCATGAAGGCGAACCTGCAGACGGCGGAGCCCGAAGCCATCGCCCGCTGGGAGGCCATGGACCTCTACGGGCAGATTCGGGCCCGGCGCGCCGGCGCGCCCAAGTTCGTCCTGCACGACGGCCCACCCTACGCCAACGGCCAGATCCATCTCGGCACGGCGCTCAACAAGATCCTGAAGGATCTCGTGGTGCGCTCCAAGTCGATGGCGGGCTTCGACGTGCCCTTCGTGCCCGGCTACGACTGCCACGGCCTGCCGATCGAGCTGCGCGTCGACCGCGAGCTGGGCTCGAAGAAGCGCGACATGTCGCGCGCCGACATCCGCCGCGCGTGTCGTGCCTACGCCGAGCGTTTCATCGGCGTGATGACCGACGAGTTCAAGCGCCTGGGCGTGATGGGGGAATGGCACCACCCCTACCTGACGATGAACTACCGCTACCAGGCGGACATCGTGCGCGCGCTGGGCAAGTTCGTGGAGCAGGGCCTCGTCTACAAGGGCAAGAAGCCCGTGCACTGGTGCATTCACTGCCGGACCGCGCTGGCCGAGGCCGAGGTGGAGTACGCCGACCACGTCTCGCCCTCTATCTACGTGGAGTTTCCGTTAGCCCCTGGCAGCGTGGGGACGTTGGCCGAGCGAGTACCGGCGCTGGCGGGCAAGACCGTGTCGGTCCTCATCTGGACGACGACGCCGTGGACGATCCCGTCGAACCTGGGCATCGCCTTCCACCCGGAGTTCGATTACGCGGCCTACGACGTGGACGGACGCGCGGTGATCGTGGCCGAGGGCCTGGCCGAGCGCGTGTCGGCGGCCGTGGGAAAGGCGCTCGACCGTCCCGTCGCGAAGATGAAGGGAGAAGTCCTCGAGGGCATCTCCTTCATCCACCCACTGTACGACCGCGAGTCGAAGGGCGTGCTGGGCGACTACGTCACGCTCGAGCAGGGCACGGGGGCCGTGCACACGGCCCCGGGCCACGGCGCCGACGACTTCCTGACCGGCGTGAAGTACGGCCTCGAGATCTACGCGCCCGTGGGACCCGGCGGCCACTTCCTCGACACGGTCGGCCTGTTCGCAGGGACGCGCGTCTTCGACGCGAACCCCAAGGTGGAGGAAGCGCTGCACGAGCGCAGCCGGTTGTGGCACCGGGAGGACTTCTCGCACCAGTACCCGCACTGCTGGCGCTGCCACAACCCCGTGATTTTCCTGGCCACGTCGCAGTGGTTCGTGCGAATGGACGGCGAGCCCGTGATCGCGGGCGAGGACGGCACGCGCCGCACGCTCAGGCAAGCCGCGCAGCACGCCATTGACCACCAGGTGCGCTGGATTCCCGCGTGGGGCCGCGACCGCATCTTCAACATGGTGACCAACCGCCCGGACTGGTGCATCTCGCGCCAGCGCGCCTGGGGCGTACCCATCCCGGCGGTGGACTGCACGTCCTGCGGGGAAGCGGTGCTGACGCCGGGCATGGTGGATACGGCGGGCGGCATCTTCGAGCAGTACGGCGCCGACGCGTGGTACGAGCGCCCGCTGGAGGAGTTCGTGCCGCAAGGCCTCGCTTGCCACTCGTGCGGCGGCACCGCCTTCGAACGCGAGCAGGACATCCTGGACGTGTGGTTCGACTCGGGGTCCAGCCACGAGGCCGTGCTGCCACGGTGGGACGGGCTGACGTGGCCGTCGGACATGTACCTGGAGGGCAGCGACCAGCACCGCGGCTGGTTCCAGAGCTCGCTCCTGGTGGCGTTGGCCACGCGGGGGCGGCCCCCCTACCGTGAAGTGTTGACGCACGGCTTCCTCATCGACCTCGAAGGTCGGAAGATGTCGAAGTCGGTCGGCAACGTCGTCGCCCCGCAGGCGATCATCAAGGAGAGCGGCGCCGAGATCATCCGGCTCTGGGTCGCGATGACCGAGTTCACGGAGGAACTGCGCGTCAGCAAGGAAATCCTGACGCGCGTCGTGGACAGCTACCGGAAGCTGCGCAACACGTGCCGGATCCTCGTCGGCAACCTCTACGACTTCGACCCGGCGACCGACATGGTGCCGGTGGCGTCGCTCGAAGGCGTGGACCGGTTCGCGTTGACCCGCTACGCCGACGCGGCCGCGCGCGTCCAGCGTGCGTATGCGGAGTACGACTTCTCCACCGTGGCGCAGACGCTGAGCACGCTCGTCACCGTGGACCTGAGCGCGTTCTACGTGGACGTGACCAAGGACCGGATGTACACCTTCGGCGCCGCCTCGCGCGAACGGCGATCGACGCAGACCACGATGTATCTCATCTGCGATGGGCTGGCGCGCCTGCTGGCCCCGATCCTTCCGGTAACGGCCGACGACCTCTGGCGGCATCTGCCTGGCACGCGGGGCGAGTCGGTGCACGTGGAGACCTTCGGGCCCGTCGAGGGCATGGCCGACCGGGAGATCGCGGCCGCGTGGGACAGGCTCCTGGCCGTGCGCGAGGTGGCCAACGCCGCGCTCGAAGAGAAGCGCAAGGACAAGGTGATCGGCACCTCCCTGGGCGCGAAGCTCGTCCTGACGGCGTCGGGCCCGGTGGCCAGGCTCCTGGACGCCCACAGGAGCGACCTGCCGATGCTCTTCATCGTGTCCGACCTGGACCTGCGCCTCGGCTCCTTGGACGGCCCCGACGACGTGCGCGTGGAGGTCGAGAAGGCGGCCGGAATCAAATGCGAGCGGTGCTGGCGCATGGTGCCTGGTACGAGCCCCGAGCCTGAATGGGCAGGGCTGTGCCCGCGTTGCGTAGACGCGCTGGCCGAGCCGGCGACACGCTGAGAACCCGGGCCGGACACGCGTGAACGCCCCCCGTTGGACAGCCCTGGCCGTCGTCGCCTTCTTGGTGGTGGTCGTCGATCAGCTCGTGAAGCTAGTGATTCGGCGCGAGTTTCAGCTGTACGACAGCGTCCCCGTCATCCCCGACTTCTTCAGCCTGACGCGCATCCACAACACCGGCGCGGCGTTCGGCATGCTGGACGGCTCGGAGATACCATACAAGTCGGCCATCCTGACCACCGTGCGGATCGTGGTGCTGGGCGTGCTGGCGGTCTTTGCCGGCACGTTGCCCGCGGCACACCGATTGGCCCGAGCGGGCCTGGCGCTGGTCCTGGGCGGGGCGGTTGGCAACCTGGTGGATGGGCTGATGCTGGGCTACGTGGTGGACTTCCTGGACTTCTACTGGGGCACGTGGCACTTCTGGGCGTTCAACGTGGCCGACGCGTCAATCTCGGTGGGCATGGCGCTCGTCATCCTCGATCAGATCGGAGTGGGACAGCAGCGTGTATCCGGAACTGTTTAGCCTCGGTCCGCTGACCATCTATTCGTATGGCGTCCTCCTGGCGGCGTCCTATCTGCTGGGGCTGCGCCTCGCGATGTCGCGCGCCAAGAAGTGGGGACTCGAAGCCAACCGCGTGCTGGACCTGGGAATCTACATCATCATCGCGGCGCTCGTGGGCGCGAAGGTGATGCTGGTGGTGGTGGACTACGACAAGGTCACGTTCTCGCTCGACTACCTGCTGTCCATCGCGCGATCGGGCGGCGTGTTCTACGGCGGGCTGATCTTGTCGGTGCTCGTGGCCTTCTGGTACATTGCGAAGCACAAGCTGCCGTTCTGGACGACGTGCGACGTGTTCGCGCCCGGCATCGCGCTGGGGCACGTCACGGGCCGGCTCGGCTGCTTCGCCGCCGGGTGCTGCTACGGCAAGGCCACGACCGTACCGTGGGCCGTGATCTTCACCAACCCCGCCGCGGCCGCCAACGTCGGCACCCCTCTTGGCATCCCGCTCCACCCCACGCAGCTCTACGAAGCAGGGGCCGAGCTGCTGATCCTCGGCGCGCTGCTCTTCGCGGAGCGGCGGGGGCGCGGCTTCGCCGGCCGGACCTTCTGGGCCTACATGTTCCTGTACGCCGTGTCGCGCTTCCTCATCGAGTTCTACCGCGGCGACCCGCGCGGCACGGTATTCGGCGTGCTGTCCACGTCGCAGTTCATCTCGGTGATCCTGGCGCCCCTGGCCGTCGGGATGCTGGTGTGGCTGTCGCGGATGAGGCCGACGGCCCCGCAGGAAGGGCGCGCGCGACGACGTGCCGCCTGAAGCCCCCGCGGTAGAGTTCGTCGTCGGGGACGAGCACGGAGGCCAGCGGCTGGACCACTTTCTGGTGTCGGTCCTCGAATCCCTTTCGCGGTCGCAGATCCAGAAGCTGATCGTCGACGGCCACGTGACGCTGGGGACGCGAGCCGCCAAGGCCAACCTGGCTCTTCGCATCGGCGAGCTCGTGCAGGTGGCCGTACCCGCGCCCACGCCGTCCGACCTGGCGCACGAAGCGCTGCCCATCGACGTGCTGTACCAGGACTCGGACGTGGCGGTCCTCAACAAGCCGGCGGGCATGGTGGTGCATCCCGGCGCCGGCCACGAATCGGGGACGTTGGTGAACGCGCTGCTGCACCACATGCCGGACCTGAGCGGCATCGGCGGCGAGCTGCGGCCCGGCATCGTGCACCGCCTCGACCGCGGCACCTCGGGCGTGATGGTCGTGGCCAAGCACGACGCCGCGCACCAGGAGCTGGCGCGCCAGTTCCACGACCGCGAGGTGGAGAAGGAGTACATCGCGCTCGTGTGGGGCGTGGTGCAAGCCGGACGCCGGATCGACGCGGCAATCGGCCGCGACCCGAACGACCGGCAGAAGATGTCGGCGCGCTCCAAGCACGCACGCCACGCCGTGACGCGGATCACGCGGGCGATGCCCCTGCCCGGGCTGACGCTGTGCCAGGTGGCCATCCTCACCGGCCGCACGCACCAGATCCGCGTGCACCTGAGCGCGATCGGCCATCCGATCGTCGGCGACTCCCTCTACGGCGGCGTCCGTCGGCGCGCGGCGGGCGACATCCGGGCCGTGCAACGGCTGGAGCGGCCGTTCCTCCACGCCGCGCGCCTGGTGTTCCACCATCCGGGCGACCGGCGCCGGATGGAGTTCATCGCCCCGTTGCCGGAGGACCTGCAAAGCGTGCTGGACGACCTGATTCCGGCAGACGAAGACGCCGGGTAGCGATACCGCCGGAACCGGGGCCGCCGACGCGCCACGGCCCGGTCCGGGTAGGGGCGATCCGGGTATAGCATGTGAGGCATGAGCAAGAGCCTTTGCACCCTTGTCCTTGCCGTCCTTGCCGCGACAGTCCTCGCGCCGCACCCGGTCCTGGGCCAGTCGGCGCCACCGGCGCCACCGGCGCCGGGCGGATCATCGGCCAAGAAATGGACCGCGCCCAGGACGCCATGGGGAGAGCCGGATCTCCAGGGCACCTACTCGAACCGCACCATCACGCCGTTCGAACGGCCCGCCGACGTGGCCGGCCGGGAGTTCTTTACGGCCGAGGAAGTGGCGGCACTCGAAAAGCGGGCGCAGGAACAGAGCGGTGACGAGGACCGCAGCAAGGGCACGCGCGGCGACGTCGAGCGCGCCTACAACGATTTCTGGTGGGATCGCGGCACCAAGGTGACGTCCTTGCGGACGTCGCTCGTGGTCGATCCGAAGGACGGTCGCGTGCCGGCGCTGACGCCCGACGCGCAGAAGCGCGCGGCCGACGAACCGAAGCGGCCGGCGTTTCGCGGCGCGGGCGCCTCGGGTCGTGGCACCGACACCTGGCTCGACCGCAGCACGTTCGAGCGCTGCATCACCCGCGGCATGCCGGGCGCGATGAGCCCGACCGCCTACAACAACAACTACCGGATCACGCAGGGGCCCGGGTTCGTGGCAATCCAGATCGAGATGCTGGGCGGCACCCGCGTGATCCCGACCACCAGCCGTCCGCACGTCGGCTCAGCGATCGGCCAATGGATGGGCGACTCGGTGGGACGATGGGACGGGGACACCCTGGTGGTCGAGACCGCCCGCTTCACCGACAAGGTGTTGTATCGCGGGGCGGCCGAAAAACTCCATCTCGTCGAGCGATTCACCAGCACCGGCCCCGGGCAGATGGACTATCGCGTCACGATCACCGACCCCACGACCTTCGCGGCACCGTGGACGCTCGCCATCCCCTACGTCCACACCGGGGAGGAGCTGTTCGAATACGCGTGTCACGAAGGCAACTACGGCATGGAAGGCATCCTCAGCGGCGCACGCGAGGAAGAACGGGCCACAGCCGGAGCCAGGAGATTGCCATGAAGGTCCGTCACCTTTTCCTCGTCACTCTCGTCGCGCTGCTGCCTGCGGCGGGCGTCGTGTCTGCGCACCATTCGTTTGCGGCCGAGTTCGATTCGAACAAGCCTCTGCAGCTCAAGGGCACCGTGGTCAAGGTCGAGTGGATCAACCCGCACACCTGGATTCACATCGACGTCAAGGAAACCGACGGCTCGGTGGTCCGCTGGATGATCGAAGGGGGCACGCCCAACACGCTTCTGAGGCGGGGACTGACACGCACGTCCCTTCCGGCCGGCACCGAGATCATGGTGGACGGCTATCGCGCCAAGAACGGCACGAACCGGGCCAACGGCCGGGACCTCACGTTCGTCGATGGGCGCCGGCTGTTCATGGGCTCGTCCGGCACCGGCGCACCAGTCGACGGCCGCGACGCCTCGGAGCGTTAGCCGCCCGTGGCGCCCGTCGTGACCAGCCCGACTCCGGTGGTGCCGCGGCAGGTACGGCTCGTGTACCAAGGCCGCATCTTCACGGTGCAAGTGGAGTCCATCACGCTGCCGAGCGGCCACCCGCTCGAGGCCGAGATCATCCGGCACCCCGGGTCCGTGGTGATCGTCCCGGTCGCCGACGACGGATCGGTGATCCTGGTCCGCCAGTATCGCCACGCCCTCGGCCGCCATGTGTGGGAGCTGCCCGCGGGGAGCCTGAAGCCCGGGGAGTCGGTAGAGGGCGCCGCGCTCCGCGAGTGCCACGAGGAGACCGGGCTCATCCCGGATCGGCTGGACTTTCTGGGCGCCTACTACCCGACGCCGGGTTACTGCGACGAGAAGATGCACTTCTACCTCGCCGCGGGTTTGCGCCGGGCGCGGGCCGGCGAGGCGGCCGCACACCCCGATGAAGACGAAGACATCGAAACCCGGGCGTTCGACCGCGACGCGATTCGCGGCATGATTGCATCTGGCGAGATCGTAGACCTGAAGACCGTCGGAGGCCTCGCGCTCTTGCCGTAGAGGGGAATCGTGCAGCGAACGGCTCTCGTCCTCGTGCTGGTCGTCGTCTCGGTCGTCGCGTTCAGGGCGCAGCAACCGATCGCTCCGCAGTTCGAGGTGGCGTCGGTCAAGCCCAGCAACCCCAACCCGAGCGGGCCGCTCGGATCCATCCCGATGATGCTGCCGCCAATGGGTGGGCGGTTCACCGCCACCAACGTGCCCCTGCGTTGCTGGGGCCTGACTTGAAGGCGTCGACGGCCGATTGCGCGAACCAGGCGGATCAGGCGCAGAAGCTCGCCGAGGCGTTCGCGAAGGGCGGGGCGGCGGCAGCCACGGCCCTGTTGCCCCGAAACGGCCAGCCAATCCCCTGTGCGGTGGGGCCGATGATGCCCACCGCGGGCGCGGGGCCGATGGGCTTCGGCCTACGCGGCAACGGAGTACCGCTCTCTTCTCTGACGCGGGTGCTCACAGAGTTCACGGGCCGCATGGTAAACGACAAGACCGGGCTGACGGGTCTCTACGACTGGGAGATGCGGTTCGACCCGGAGGTGATGATGCAGATGGCCGTCCGTTCCGGCGTGAACCTGCCGCCTGGCATCACCCGGCCCCGTCGGACAGCCCGTCGCTGCTGACGGCACTTCGTGAACAGCTTGGGTTGAAGGTGGATTCCGAGCGCGGCCCCGTCGAGGTGGTCGTCATCGAGAGCGCGGAACTGCCGACGCCGGACTGAGGGCTAACCTACCTCGGCGGCGGCAGTAGGTGGGGGTCAGACCCAAACCGTGTCATAGATCAGTTCCTTCGTCGCTGATCCTAACAGACAGACCCCAAGCAGGCATGCTCGCTCCTACTTGGAGACCCATAGGCGCGCGTGGTGGTCAGTTGGGCGTGGGTGCGGCGAAGCTGGCGCCCGACCGGCGCACCGTCTCGACCTCGAACGCGCTCAAGTCGCGCCACCGTCCCGCCGGCAAGTCCCCGATCACGATCGGGCCGATGCTGGTGCGCACCAGGCTCAACGCTCGTACACCGAGTGCCTCGACCATGCGTCGCACCTGTCGATTGCGGCCCTCGGTGATGGTGATCTCGAACCGCGCGTCGTGCTCGCCTCCGAGGCGCTCGACCACCGCGGGCCGCGTCGGCCCATCGTCGAGCACGATACCGTCGCGAAGCCGTTGCAGTTGCTCGTCGTGCAACCGCGTGGACGGCTCGACCAGGTAGGTCTTCGGCACGTGGAACGCGGGGTTGGTGACCTGCTCGGCGAACGCGTTGTCGTTGGTCAGAATCAGCAGCCCGGAGGTGTCGAGATCCAGGCGCCCTACGTAGGGAAGGAACACACCGACGTCCTCGAGCAGGTGGTACACGGTGGGCCGCCCCTCGGGATCGCGCCGCGTGGTGAGGTAGCCCGTCGGCTTGTGCAGCAGAACGTAGCGCTTGTCCGAGTTCGGGAGCGGCTTGCCGTCGAAGCGAACGTCGTCGACGGCCAGGTCCACCCACCGGTCCGGATTCTGGGTCGGGTCGCCGTTCACCGTCACGCGGCCCGCGTGAACCCAACTACGTGCCTGGGACCGAGAGCCCAGGCCGGCCTTCGAGATCACCCGCTCGAGCGTCTTCAACGGTGGCGTTCAGTCGTCGCAGCGATGGCCCGGCGGCGCGGTCAGCGCTTGAAGGTCACCCTCTGCACGCGCCAGTTCGACATCTCGCCCACCAGCAGCTCGTTCTCGTTCCGGCAGTCGATGGAATTGGCGACGCCGAACTCCTTGGACAGCTTCCCCGCCGAGCCGAAGCGGCCGACGACCTTGCCGTCCAGTTGAACCCTGTAGATCGTCGCGTCGTCCATGCCGCTCTGGTCGCCAACGTGCGATACGTAGAGATACGGCGTCGCGCCGGTGGTGATGCACAGCGCTGTCGGCGTGCCCACGCCACTGAACTGGGTCTTGAAGGCCCCGTCGGCGTCGAACACCTGGATGCGCTTGTTGCCCATGTCCGCGGCGTACACGTTGCCTTGTGCGTCCACCGCCAGGGCCTTGAGGCCGTTGAACTGCCCCGGCTCGGCGCCCGTCGCGCCCCACTGACGAATGAACTTCCCGTCCTTGTCGAACTTGGCGATGCGGTTGTTGGCACCGAGCCCATCAGCGATGTAGATGTTTCCCCCGCGGTCCCACGCGACATCGGTGGGCTGGAAGAACGTAGAGCCAGGTATGCCCGAACCCGGAGGCGGCCCACCGGCGCGTCCAGCCGCAGGCGCGGCTGGAGCGGTCGCGGCCGCAGGAGGCGCAGCAGGACGCACGGCAATCGCCTCCGGCTTGCGTCCCAGAACCAGCGCCACGCGGCCTTGCGCATCGAACTTGACGACCTGGTTGGCCGATCCGTCGATGGTCCACACGTTGTCCTGGGGATCGATCCGCAAACCGAACGCCGTGTTGAACCCGTAGACGTCCTGCCCCAACTCCCGCACGAACTTGCCGTTGGCGTCGAACTCGAAGAGCCGGGAGCCGCCGCGGTAGAACGTGCGGTTGTCGCCAAGGGTGGCGTACGGGTGTCCCGTCCGCGTGTAGACGAAGATGCGTCCCTGGGAGTTGCGTCCCACGCCGCCCACTTCGCCGACGTAGATGTTGGCCGGCGTGCGCAGGATGTCCGCGTTGCCGTCGAAGGCGAGTTCCGGCACACCGGACTGCGCGGCGACCGGGGGCATCGAGTACGCGGCAGCCATCAGGAGCAGGGCGGCCGAAGCGATAGCGACGGTGTGTCGGCTCATGGCGGCTCCTAATTGGTGCTCGTCCGGGCCGAGCCTGGCTTCAGCAGGATCTTCTGCGAGCGCCAGTCGTTGATCTCCGCCGTGTAGATGATGTCCGGGTCGCGGCAGTCCATCTGGTGGGTCGTCGCGAACTCGCCCACCGCCTTGCCGCCGCGGCCGAACTTGCCCACGATGGTGCCGTCCAGCTCCATCTTGTAGATCTCGCCGGTGAACTCCGCGGCCGCCGCCGGGGCGCTGTCGGGCCACGAGTTCGACACGTAGAGGTACTGCTTGCCTGGATTCTTCGGGCCTGGTCCACCCGACACGCACACGGCCCACGGGTTGCCCACGTTGGGGTAGTTGGCCTTCCAGTTCAGATCGTTGTCCAGCACCTGCACACGCTGGTTGCCCCTGTCGCCCACGTAGACGTTGCCCTGAAAGTCGGTGGCGATCGAGTGCGGCGTGTTGAACTGCAGGTTGCCGTTGCCGCGCGTGCCGACGGCCTTCACGAAGCGGCCGTTCTTGTCATACTTCACGACGCGCGCGTCGAAGTAGCCATCCGACACGAAGATGTTGCCCTGCTGGTCGAACGCCACGTCGGTCTGACGGCCGAAGCGGTACTTCTCGTTCCGGCCGTGGTAGACACCGGCCCCAGGCATGTTCGCCAGCGTCCGGATCGGATCCTCGCGCCGGCCGATCGTCATCAGCACGCGGCCGTCCGGCGCGAACTTCACCAGCATGTCCGTGCCTTCGTCCACGGCCCAGATGTTGTCCTGGGCATCCACCCGCACCGAGTGAGCGAAGGCGAACCCGTAGTTGTTCCGGCCAATCTCGCGGATGAAGGCGCCCTGCGGGGAGTACTCGAAGAGCCGCGTCTCGTAGGCCCGGTGGAAGATGAAGACGTTGCCCTTCGAGTTGGTGGCAATGCCCATGTTCTCGCCGGTGTAGATGCCGGGCGCGTTCTTGAAGAACCCGGGCACGGCCTCGTGCGGAATGACAGGGACATCGGTGGCCGTCGCCTTGTTCTGCGCGGCAAGCGGCGGCGCAGGGAGAGAAGCTAGACCAACAAAAGCACCGGTGACCAAGACGACACCGAGGTAACCCTTCATGACGAACCTCCTAATTGCCGCGACCGGGGCCGCCGCCCCGCTGCTGCTGCGCTTCCGTGGACGGCGGGACCACGCCCTTGAGGCGCTGGTACACGGTGCCGATCCCATACATCTCGTTGCCGTGCTCGACGACGGCGCTCAGGATCACGGCCTTGGCCCGCGGGCCGCCGCGACCGCCCGTCACCATCTCCGCCACCGATTGATCGGTCAGCGCGGCGAACGCATCGTCGCAGAACGCGAAGGAGTCGGCCAGGGCCTTTACCACGGCGGCCTTCGTGGTTGCCGTCTGTTCCAGGTTGTTGCCCTGGTTCGGGTTCGGTACGCCCTTCACCTGCGCGCACTGCCCATATTGAAAGTTCGCCACGTGCCCCCACAGCTGGCCGTAGCTTCGAATCTCGTTGACCGGCTTGAAGGTGTAGTCGGCCTCGGACAGCTTGTCCGCCGACGCCACCAGCATGCTCTTGACGCGGTTGTAGGACGCCTGCATGCCCGCGGCGATGCCAACGGGCTGACCGCCACCGGGCCCACCTTGAGCAAACGCGGCCGGCACGAAAAGAGACGCCCCGAGGGCCAGGCACAAAACACGCTTCATCGTCACGCTCCTCATGGTTTGAACAGGGCCAGGGGCCCCTATCATCGGCCAGACGGTCGGTTTTCGCCAACTAAAAGCCGCCCCGCTCAGCCCGGGATGCGCGCGTCGCATGCTCGTCACATCGGGCTGCCAGGATCGAGAGGAAGCACCCTGAGACAGATGTCCAGATACGCAGCGATCGACGTCGGCAGCAACTCCATCCGGCTCCTCGTGGCCGAGGTAGACCATCGGGGACGCACCACGCCGCTCGTCGCGGACCGGCAGGTGGTTCGACTGGGCACGGGGGTCTTTCGCAACGGTCGCCTGTGCGAGTCGGCCACGGCCGTGGCCTACACGGTGCTGGAGCGCATGGAGGGTCAGTACCGAGCCCGGCGAGTAGATGCGGTCCGCGCCGTGGGCACGTCGGCCCTCAGAGACGCCCTGAACCAGGCGGAGTTCGTGGGACGGGCCTCGACCATCCTCGACACGCCCCTCGAAGTGATCTCGGGCCTCGAGGAAGCGCGCCTGGTGCAGCTGGGGGTCCGGTCACGGTGGCCACATACCAGCGAACGTTCGCTGATCGTCGACGTGGGCGGCGGAAGCGTGCAGCTGAGCCTCAGCGAGAACGGGCGCGTGGCCGGTTCGGCCTCGCTGCCGCTCGGCGCCGTGCGTCTCACGGAAGCCTTTCTCACGTCGGACCCGCCGAGCGCACTCGAGATCGCGCGACTGGTTCAGCACGTGCGCGCGCTCATCGAAGGTCCCCTCGAACCGTTCCGCCTCGCCAACGTGCATCGGCTGATCGCGACGTCGTCGACGGCGGCGGCCGTGGTGTGCGCCGCCAACGGCGTCAAGCGGTCACGCCGACACGAGGCCGACGGGCTGGCGGCCACGACCGCCCAGGTCCGCACGCTCTTCGAGCGGGTAGCCACGCGTGACACCGGTGGACGCGCCGGCATCGGGGGCGTCGGCCCGCGCCGCGCGGAGATCATCGTGGCAGGCGTGGCCGTGTTCCGCGAGATCCTGGAGAGTATGGGGTTGCCGCGGTTGTACTACTCCACGGCGGGCGTCCGGGACGGCATCATCGCCGACCTGGCGGCTCAGCGCGCCGTGCAGGCGGCAGGGCTCCACCCGGCGGCGCCAGGCAGTCTCTTGAAGTCGGAACTGGTCAGATAGGGTCTCGTGAAGTAGACGGGGTCGTCCACCTTCGTCGTCACCGTCATCCACCGATCGCCGTTCGGCAACTCGTTCAAATCGAAATACTCGGTCACGGTGGCGCGTTCGCTGTAGGGCGCGCCGTTCTTCCGCACGTATCCGGCGCGCAGGTTGGTGGTCACCACCTTCAGGTTGCCGCCACGATTCTGCCCACCTCGGCCCGGGCCGTATTGCCACGTCGCCACGGAGTGGCCCTGCCACGTGGGCTCGGCCGGCGCCGGCATCGATCGGTCGAAGCGAAGGAGACGGGTCTGGGTGCCGGCATCGGTGTCGATCTGCAGCGTGCTGGCGTCGGGCCACGAGACGCGCAAACGGCCCGGCACCCGCATGATGTTGCCGGCACCGTACGAGCGGCACTGCTCTCCGGCGGCTTCGTCGCGCGCCGGGTCCCACGAATCGCCCACCTTGCGGCCCTCGGCGTTGAGCGTCAGCGACTCGTAGACGCCCTTCCTGGGCGTCACCATCCGGAACTTCCAGTCCTCGGTGACGACCGACACCCAATATCCCGTCAGGTCGATGGCGGCCGCGTCACGCGGCGACTGCGGCGGTCCGCCCCGGCCTCGCTGCGCGTCGGCAGATGTCGACGCCAACAACCAGCACACGCCGACGGTCACGGCCAGCAGCGCGCGGCGCGCGCCGAAGGACCGCAATCTCAATCCACTGCCTCGCCAGACCGCGAACCCCAGCTGAACCCGTCGAGCGGCCGCTTCAGGCTGACCATCAGGAGCCGGAACTCCCCGGGCACGCGCGACGGGCGCCCGACGATCACGATCTGATCCCCGGCCCGCAGTGTCTCGCGGGTGATGCCCTGCCCCCCGAGCTGGCCCGTCCCACTCCACTCCACCGCCCAGCGCTGCTGGGTGCCGCTGTCGTCCGGCGCCTGAATCGTGACGAAGGAATGTGGGTTGCGGTAGACGAATTGCACCAGCTTGCCCTCGACCGTGACCTGCTTCGCCAGATCGTAGGTGGCGCCGTAGGAGTGGTGGGCGAACGACATCGCGGTCGTCAACAGGGACGCGGTGATCACCAGCGCCAGCAGTCGTCTCATCGTCGTTCCTCCAGCGATTGGTACACGGCCTCGACGAACATTGCCGTCGTCCACGGTCCCGTCGAAGACCCGTACCGCGCGTCGAAGTCCATGGTCGGCCGCGCCGCCCTGACCTGCTCCAGCGTCATGCCCTTCCGCTTCAGGTCCCTCACGCGATCGCGGACCATCGTCAGCATGTTCCGGTAGGACGCCACGTCCGCGGTGTCGCCCACCCGCCCGCGCCCGGGGATGATCCAGGTGCCGCCCTGCGACCGGTACTCGGCCACGGCCAGGTCGAGGATCCGGTTCAACCCGTCGAGCACGCCCTGAATGGTGCCGCCCTTCGCGCGATCGATCACCGGATAGCTGACCGTCGAGAACAGGTTGCCGGCGCTGATCACTTCCGACCGGCGGAAGTAGACGAAGCTGTCGCCGTCGGTGGCGGCGGCCGGTGCGTGGTGCACGATCACCGCTTCGCCGTTGAAGTAGGCCGGCAGCTTGAAGAACTCGTCGAAGTAGGTGTCGGTGGGCCACGCGGCCTCCGGCGTGGGCGACTGCCGACCCGCCGGCGCGCTCATCCGGTTCAGCACGTTCTCGTGCGCGATGATCGAGGCCTTCTGCCCCACGCCCGTCACGGCCGCGCCAAAGGCCGCCGTGCGGGGAAAGAAGCCAGCGGCGGCAATCTTCTCGTTGCCGCCGATGTGCTCGGCGTCGGCGCTGGTATTCACGATGTACCGCAGCGGTTTCGGCGACCCTGGCGAACTGGTCACGCTGTTGATGTACGGGCTCGACCAGCCCCACGTGCCGGGGCAGTTGACGCCGAAGCACCCGTTCGCCGCAGGGGGCGTGACGGTCGCGTTGGCCAGCTGGCCCAGCGCGGCAAGGACCTTGTCGGACATCGTCGCCGCGCCGGTGTTCACGAGCAGCACACCCTCCGCGCCCACCGATGCGGTGATGTTCACGCCGTCGGCCACCAGCATGAACACGTTGCCCTGCACCGGCAGCACGTGCACCTGGCCATCCCTCGGGCTCTGGTCGGCGATGCTCTTCTCGACCGCGACGGCCGATTTGGAGGACGGCACGCGCAGCGTTCGCGCCGCCGCCGGATCGGCGAGCGCCGCCCTGTATTCAGGGTAGAGCGTGGTCACGCCGCCGCGGGCGGCGCTTTCGGGAATCCACGGCTGGTTCTTCAGCCATTCGGTGACGGCCGGGTTCTGCCCCGGCAGGAAGTGCGGCACCCAGTGCCGGTCGGTGCCGCCGTTCTCGGCGAACGCCGACGCGCTGCACGTCTCGTTCTGCGTCGTACCGGTCAGGTCGGACACGTAGGTCGTGGAGTGCACATACGGCTCGTCCATGTAGACCGGGTCGTCCACGACGCCTGTGATCGTCAGGATCTCGTCATGCCGGGTGACGAACTCGGTCATCGTGTAGAGGTCGCTCGTCTGCGGCCCGCCGCGCTTGAGATAACCGTCCTTGAGATGGGTCGTGGTGATCTTCAACGTGTTGCCGACCCACTGGCCGGTGGAAAACCCCGTCCAGGTGTGCGGCGCGTAGGCCGGCGGGTGCGGCCGGCCGTCCATGAAGACCGGCCGGTCCAGCGAGCGCATGAACTGGATGTGGTACACGCGGACGTCGCGCGTCAGCGGATCCTGTTCCTTCAGGATGCGCGCGCCGCCGAGGCCGCGCCACTGGTGCGGCGCGGAGTGCGGGCGGCATTGATACTCGGGCGTGCCCCAGATCGACTCCGCGGACGTGTCCGCGCGCTGGCGCCCGGCGTCGTTGAATGGAATGCCCAGGTAGTCCCCGAGCGGCGGCTGGCCCGAGGTGTCTTCCTCGTGCGTCTCGAGCGTCCACTCACCCGAGATGTCCGGTGGCGCCTGCGGCCGGGGCGGCTGCGCCTCGAGCCGCGGGCCCGACAGCGCAGCCACGGCGGCCACGGGCAGCAGCCACCGCAGTACCACCGACGGTCGGACGGCCATCCTCACCGGGCCAACGGGTCCGGCCGGAGTTGGAATTTGACCAGCTTGCCCTTGGTACCCTTGCCGCCCTCGATGTGCCACACGAAGTGCGTGCCGTAATTGGCGTAGAGCCCGCGGCCCTTCCAGCCACCGTTCGGATTGTCGATGCGGCCGTCGACCCACTTCGTGTAGAAGCCGGTCGGATACGGCACGCGCAGCACGACCCACTTGCCGTCCTTCAGCGCCAGCAGCCCCTCGGACGCATTGCCGGTGTCGATCGGCGTGTTCGCACCCAGCCCGGAGGTATCGAACTGATCGACCCAGGTGTAGTAACTGCCTTCCGCGCTGCCCGCATCGGTCACCCCTTGCAGCTGCGGCAGCGGTTCCGGGTAGAGCGTCCAGCCTTCGGGGCAATGCTTTCCGGTCGCCTGCGGCCCATTGAGAGGTCCCTTACACTTACGGCGATCGAAGCTGGCCATGTGTCCACTGGCGAGGGCGGACCACATCACGCCGTTGCGGTCCACATCGGCGCCACGCGGCGAATATCCCGGCAGAGGCGGCTCGTACATTTCGGCGATCGCGGTCTCCGGCGGGTTCGAGCCGGGGACCAGGCGGATTACAGCGCCAGGGAAGCCCAGCATCGATCCCCACACCGAGCCGTCCGGCGCCGGCGCCACGGAATAGAAGGCGCCGCCGATCCGCTTGTCTTTCGTGGGATCGACAGGCTGGTTCGGTTCGACGTAGGCGTCTCGCTTGCCGTTTCCGTTCGTATCCATGATCAGCGCCGTCCAGCCTTGCGATTTTTCTTCGTCGCCGGTTTCGTTGAACATCTTCGTATTCAACCAACCCACGACCTGCCCGCCTCCGCTGGTCCACAGTGTGTTGTTGGCGTCCTCGGCAAACATGAGATGGTGCGTGCCAAAGCAGGTGCTGATGTGGGTGATCTGTTGCGACTTCGGATCGTAAATGGCCAGATGCCGGCCGGCGTTCGCGTTGGGATAGAGCTTCGCCGACGGATGCTGTGAGCCCTCGCGGCAGAAAGCAGGATTCTGGTTCGGACGTACCGCCGACGTAATCCACAGGCGTCCCTTCTCATCGAACATCGGATTGTGGACATTGTTTCGGCTGGTCCAGATCGCCTCGTCGGCAAAATACGGCGAAGGTTGAAGCATGTTCGCGGATGTTCTGGGAGTGCTCTGATCGCGCACCGTCAGCGGCACCTTGCTGGAGAGATGACGCACCGGATCCAGGACGGGGAGATAGTCCGCGCTCAGTTCCAGAGCGCCGTAAACAGGACCATTCGCATTC
>Ga0307505_10000592_pt1 | contig 38326 bp, 31 predicted proteins | sample 23_S_MG_FD_202183 | JGI IMG/M metagenome (GOLD analysis project Ga0307505, IMG submission 202183) | Soil microbial communities from Populus trichocarpa stands in riparian zone in the Pacific Northwest, United States - 23_S | ecosystem: Environmental > Terrestrial > Soil > Riparian zone > Trees...
GCTGGTCTTCAGCCTGCGCGGCTGGCCGCCCGGTCGCAGGCTGAAGACCTGCGCCTACAGAAGGGGTGGCCCGGTTTCCCGACGTCGCATGACAGGCGAGTTTCAGCCTAGCCGTCAGCTAGCGTTCGCGAGGGTGGCCAAATCCGGAGATCCAAATGCAAGGCTCGCCCCAGCATGATCCGCGGTCGCCCCACTGGCCCCAGCTGAAAGCTGATAGCTGATAGCTGAAAGCTGATAGCTGAAAGCTGAAAGCGAGATTGGCGCTACTGCGCCAATCTCACACCACCAACCGGCCGCGCAGCGTCGTGACCGCCTGGCCGAGCAGGTGGACACGCCCGGCCGGCACTCCTCCGCCGATGCGCACGCGCACGGCGCCGCCGCGCTGCGACGCTTGCCACCCGGTGAGTTCACCGCGGCCGAGGCGCTGCGACCAGAACGGCGCCAGCATGCAGTGCGACGAACCGGTCACCGGGTCTTCGTCGATGCCGAGCCCCGGCGCGAACATCCGCGACACGAAATCGAATTCGCCCTCGCCCCGGCTGGTGACGATCACGCCGATCTCGCCCAACGCCGCCAGCGCACGCAGGTCCGGCTCCACCCGGCGCACCGCGTCGGCGGATTCGAACTCGACCAAATGAAAGCCCTCACCGCGCGCATACAACAGCGGTGCGGCGCCAAGCGCCGACGCGAGGCCGTGGGGTAATGGCCCCTCGACCGGGCTCTTCACAGGGAAGTCGAGGCGGATCCACTCGCCCTCGCGCTGCGCGTCGAGTCGGCCGCTGCGGGTCTCGAAGGAAATTCGTTCGCCGGTCCAGCCCTCTTCCCAGAGCGCGTGCGCGCTGGCCAGCGTCGCGTGTCCGCACAGCGGGACTTCGACCGTAGGGGTGAACCAACGCAGCCCAAAGCCTTCGCCGCTGGCGATGAGAAATGCCGTTTCGGCCAGGTTCATCTCGGCGGCGACGCCGAGCATCCACGCGTCGCTGCGCTCGCCCTCGAGAAAACAGACCGCCGCTGGGTTGCCGCGAAACGGCTCCCTCGTGAAAGCGTCGACCTGCAAGAGTACACACCCGGATTCCATACGCGTCTCCATCCGCATCTCCTTATCGCCCCGACCATACCTTTGCTTCGCCAGCGCGCGGCCAGTATCATCAGCCGCTCGACCGACCATGCGGCGGCCATGCGCGCGGATCAATCGCCGCTCGACGCGCGTGGAATCGACCACGACTGGAGAACTCGCAGATGGCACTACCCGATCCGGCCCCCAAGACGATGGAGCAGATGCGCAAGTTCGTCGCCAGCTATTGCGCGAAGTCCGGCACCACCACCCACCCAGGGGAAGGAGTCACCGAGGCCGTCGTCAAGGGACTCGCGCACCACAAGGATACCCTCGGCAAGCCACTCTGCCCGTGCCGCTTCTACCCCGACAAGAGTGAGGAGGTGCGGCACCGCACCTGGATCTGCGCGTGCGACGACATGCAGATCTACAAGTACTGCCACTGTCTGCTGTTCGTGAACAAAGAAGGGCTGCCGATCACCGAGTACCTCCCCGAAGATCACGAAGGCCGGCAGATCTACGGGCACGTCGCCGACCCCACCCCCGACAAGGGGCGCCCGCTGCGCGACAAGGCGGCGGAACGCGAAGTCGAGCGCCGCGAGCGACCCTCCTGAGAATCAACGAGACCACCGTGACGATCGACACCATCAGCAAGACCGAAGCGCGCATGCTCGGCGTCCTTCTCGAGAAGGCGATGACCACGCCGGAGAACTACCCTTTATCGCTCAATACCGCGGTCAACGGCGCCAACCAGAAGTCGAACCGACACCCGATCCTGTCGCTCGACGAGGACGAGGCGTTGGAGGCACTCGAGGGCTTGGTCGACAAGAATCTCGCCAAGCGCGTCTTCCCCGGCCACAGCCGGGTCGAGAAGTTTGCGCATACCGCCGGTGGACGCCTGGGGCTCAACTCGGCGTCGCTGGCAATTCTCGCCGAGCTGATGCTGCGCGGACCGCAGACCCTGGGAGAGCTGCGCACACGGGCACGGCGCATGGCCCCCCTCGAGTCGCTGGAGTTCGTCGAGGGAGTCCTCGCTCAGCTGTCCGAAGCCCGACTGAGCATGCGGCTGCCGCCGGATCCCGGCGGTCGCGCCGAACGCTACGCGCAGCTGTTGTGCCCCGATGCACACCCCCTCGACGAACCGTCGCCGCACAGCGAGTCGCGCAGAGCGGACCGCGATCACGGCGGCGCGCCGGCCGACCCGGACATGCTAGCCGCCCTGATCGAGCGCGTCGCGGCTCTCGAACGCCGCGTGTTGGACCTCGAGCAGCAGCTCGGCGTGGCCACTTGAGCTGGGGTGATGCCTGGCCTTACGTTGCTTGGGCACCTGTACAGTCCTGATTTGGCCCCGCTCACCGACCTACCGCTCATGTCGAGTGGGAGCGGAGCGAGCGTATCGAGACCCTGGGTATGCCAGGCACGGCCTCTCGATACACCGTCCCTCCGGGCCGGCACTCGAGGCGGTCGGTGAGGGACGGACTGGCAGAGCAGACTCCAACCGACGCACGCCGGACGGCTCGACAACGCTCGAACCTCCGCTATTGTGGACCGTTGCAACCATGCCGGACGCGGACAACCACTTGCAGCTCGACCGCGTGACGATGGCCTTCGGCGATCGCCCGGTCTTCGAGAACCTCAGCTGCTCTTTCCCTCGCGGCGAGATCTCGGTCATTCTCGGCGGCAGCGGCTCGGGCAAGAGCACCATCCTGCGCCTGATCGGCGGACTGATTCACCCCGTCTCGGGCCGCATCCTCGTCGAGGGTGAGGACATCACCCATTTGCACGAACGCCAAATGACCGCGGTGCGGATGAAGCTCGGTATGCTCTTCCAAGGAGGCGCGCTGCTCGATTCGCTCTCCGTGTTCGACAATCTCGCTCTGCCGCTGCGCGAACACACCGACGCCGACGAGACGGCGATCGCCGCGGCCGTGCGCGATCGGCTCGACGCCGTCGGCCTGGAGGACGTCGGCGCACTGCTGCCCAACCAGCTCTCCGGCGGCATGCGCAAACGAGTCGCCCTGGCCCGCGCCATCATGCGCGACCCGGTGATCCTCCTCTGCGACGAGCCGTTCTCCGGGCTCGACCCGATCTCGACGCGCCAGATCGAGGCGCTGCTCGTCGAAATCAACCAACGCCGCGGTATCACCATCGTCGTCGTATCGCACCACGTCGACTCGACCATGCGCATGGCGGGGCGGATCATGATTCTGCTGCCCGACGCGGTCATCGCCGGCACCCGCGACGAACTGCGGCACCACCGCGACCCGCGCGTCAGCGCCTTTCTCACCGCCGACCGCGACAACCCCGCCGACCTGCTCTACCCGGTCGAGCAGCGCCCCGGGGACCTGCGGTGAGGATCGCTCTTCTCGCCGATGTCGGCGTGCGCTCGACGACCTTCGCCGAGGAGATCGGCCGGATCACAGTGTTCGCCTCGCGACTGTGCGGCGCCGCCGTACGCCGCCCGCTGCGCATGCGTCGCTTCGTCGACGAGGTGTTCTATCTCGGCGTCCTGTCGCTCGTCATCATCTGCGTCTGCGGCCTCGCCGTCGGCGCCGTACTCGGTCTACAGGGGTACAACACGTTGGAGCGCTTCGGCGCCACCGATGCGCTCGGCACCGTCGTCGGCCTCAGCCTGATCCGCGAACTCGGTCCGGTGCTCACGGCTCTGTTGACCACCGGGCGTGCCGGGTCGGCGACCACCGCCGAGATCGGCACGATGGTCGCGACCGAGCAGCTCGACGGGCTTCGCATGATGTCGATCGACCCGCTGCACTACGTCGTGATGCCCAAAGCGCTGGCGATGGTCTTCGTCATGCCGCTGCTGTCGGCGCTGTTCATCGTCTGCGGCATCACCGGCGGCTACCTCGTCGGCGTCTACTGGGGCGTCGATCCGGGCAGCTACATCACGAGCCTCGAAACCGCGGTGACGTTCTGGGACGAGGTCGTCGGCAGCCTGTTGAAGTCGCTGTGTTTCGGCATCCTCGTCGGCCTGATCGCCACCTACCGCGGATACTTCAGTGCGCCGACGTCGCAGGGCGTGAGTTCCGCCACGACCGCCACCGTCGTGCAGGCCTCCGTATCGATCCTGATCTTCGACTACTTCATTACCGCCTTGTGGGGTGTTTGAGCATGAGACCCAACCCGTCACGCGACACCGCGGTGGGACTGTTCGTCCTGGCCGGAATCGGCGCGATTGCCTATTTGTCGCTGCAGCTCGGGGGAGTCTCGCTGCGGCCCGATCCGACGATCGCTCTGTACGCGACCTTCGACGAGATCGGCGGCCTGAAGACACGAGCGCCGGTGGTCATCTCCGGGGTTCGCGTCGGAGAGGTGGAGTCGATCGACCTGGCGGAAGACTACCGGGCGCGGGTAACCCTTTCGGTACGCGAGGGGGTGGAGCTGCCAGTCGACTCATCGGCCTCGATCGTGACGTCCGGGGTGCTCGGCGACCGCTACATATCCCTCCAACTCGGCGGCGAAGACGCCGCACTGGAAGACGGCGAGGAGATCGAATTCGTCGAATCCGCGGTCATCCTCGAGCGATTGATCGGTCAGTTCATTCACAACACGAACATTGAGAGCAAGGAATGACTCCCCTTCTTTTCCACGGCCGCTTCCAGCGCGCCGCCGGCTGCGTGGCCATTTGCGCGATGCTCGGCGCGTCGATCCCGACGACGGTGAATGCCCAGTCGAACAACGACCCGCTGCAGGGACTCAACCGCAGAACGCACGGGCTAAACGAGAGACTCGACCGATTCGTACTCGGCCCGGTCGCCCGTGGTTGGGCCACCATCACGCCGGAGCTGCTGCGCGAGTCGCTGCGCAACTTCGACAACAACATTCGTTTCCCGATCGTCGCGGTCAACAATATCCTGCAGTGGAAATGGCGCGCGGCGGGCCGGGAAACCGCCCGGTTCGCGGTCAACACGACCGTCGGTATTCTCGGCCTGCGCGATCCAGCGAGCGGCATGGGGCTGGAACTGCAGATCGAAGACATGGGCCAGACGCTGGCGGTCTGGGGCGTGCCCGCCGGACCGTACATCGTCCTCCCACTGTTCGGTCCCTCGAATCCGCGCGACGCGGTCGGCCTGGTCGCCGACAGCTTCCTCGCGGTCTATTGGATGTACGCGCCGTTCTACGTGTCCCTGGGCTACAATTCGTTGAACGTGGTCAATCGGCGCGCCCTGGCCGATCGCGACATCGAGAACGCCAGGAAAGCGTCGCTGGATTTCTACGTGTTTCTGCGTGACGCGTACTTCCAGCGGCGGTCCGCGTTGATCCGCGACATGGCGGACGTCGACGCCGGCGAAGGAGTGTATGAAATCGACGACGATCTCTACGAACTCGAAGACGAAGACGAAGCTGTCGATGACGAGAATGAATGAGCCGCGCCGCGATCGGGGTTGGCGCCGCGCGGTCGTGGCAGCGTGTCTCGTCGCGAACGCCGCCGGCGCGGTCGGCCAGGCGACTCCAAAGGAAGTGGTCGATGTCATGTCGTCGCGCGTCCTCGAGGTGCTGCGCGACGAATCCCTGTCGACGGAGACGAAGCGCACACAGGTCGAGGAAGTCATCTACCAGCACGTCGACTTCGAGACGCTGTCGCGGCTGGTGATGGGTCGCAACTGGAGACAACTATCCGACAGCGAGAAGAAGGAATTCATGGTGGAGTTCCGGCGGCATCTGTCGGACACCTACGGCGAGAACGTCGACAACTACCGCAACGAGAAGGTCTCGATCCTCTCTGCGCGCGAAGAGAAGCGCGGCGACGTGACCGTGAAGAGCAAGATCCTGCGCGGCGGAGCCGACGACGTCATCGTGAATTACCGCCTGCGCAAGAAGACCGACCAGTGGCGCATCATCGACGTGGTGATCGAGGGCGTCAGCCTGGTCGCCAACTTCCGCTCGCAGTTTCAGGAGATCATGACCAACGGCGGTCCCCAGCGACTTCTGAAGCTGCTGCGAGAGAAGAACGTCGGACCGCCGCCGGGAGCTAACCCGGACCCTTCATGAACATTCGGCTACAAGCGCCAACTGCACGCCATCTCGGACCGTGCTCGCTCTTCGCTCCTCGACATAGTGTCTACTATGCCTGCGTCGCTCATCCCTGCGCGCGCCCCGATCTGACGCACGTTTGGCGCTTTCGCTTTCGAACATTCATGCAGGTTCCGGGTTGAATCGGACGCATGAGCGGGCTCGAGCCCTTCGCGCCGGACGACGACTATTGCGTCTACTGCCACGCCCCGGCCGCAGGCATGTGCGCCGAGTGCCGCGCCCTGTGCTGCCCCGACTGCACCGAGTTGGTGATGGGGTGGACCACGAGACAGGCGGTCTGTTCGTCCTGCGTGCGCTCACGGCCGGCCGGCGAGAAACCTCGCCGGCGAGCAAGCCCGTGGATCGCGGGACTGGTCGCCGCCGCCCTGGCCGCCGCCTACCTCATCGCCCGATGATTGACGCCCGCCGCCCATCCCCATAGATTCCACGAATCGATTTGGTGAACCCGTACATCACGATCCCCCGACGCCGTGTTCCATTCCGAAGCTACAACTAGAGGCATTCGCGTTCGGGTCCATTCTCGATACGTGCCCGAGCGTTCCGACCCGGAACAGGACGAGTGGTTCTTCATCTACACCGTCGAGGTCGCCAACCTGGGGACGACGACCGCGCAGTTGGTCAGCCGGCATTGGATCATCACCGACGCCGAGGGACAGGTGCAGGAAGTCCGCGGCCCCGGAGTCGTCGGCGAGCAGCCGCGCCTCGAGGCGGGCCAGTCGTTCACCTACACGTCGGCGTGCCCATTGAAGACCCAATTCGGCACGATGCACGGCACCTACCAGATGGTCACCGACGCCGGTCAACACTTCGACGCGGAGATCGCCCCGTTCTCCCTGGGCGAGCCTAACGCTATCAATTAGTGATACGCTCCCGCGCGCGCCTTTGGCGCGCACGATGAGCTCGCGCCCGCGGCGTAGCCGCGGATGCTCATCCGGCTTTTGGAAATTTGCTCCCGCGCGCGCCTTCGGCGCGCACGATGAGCTCGCGACCGCGGCATAGCCGCGGTCGCTCATCCCACGGCATTGGACATTTGCTCCCGCCCGCGCTCCCGCGCGCTCGATGAGCTCGCGCCCGCGGCGTAGCCGCGGGCGCTCCTTCAACACTTCTTTGCACCGCGCTGCCGCATTGCACTTCGACGTCTCCAAGCGCCCGTAGTCATGCCGGCGGAAGCCGGCATCCACCCGGCACCCCCTCGTCATGCCGGCGGAAGCCGGCATCCAGCCCGTGCCCCGCCTGGATTCCGGCTTTGGCCGGAATGACACACAAGGCCAGGCCGTCATGCTCAAACCCTTGCCCCGCTTTCGAGATGACCTTTTCCAACGGCGTGGCGGGATTCGGAGTGCTCACCGGCATAGTCCTGTGAGAGACTTTGCCTCGTCAGGGGGTTTGCTTGGCCATCGACTCGAAAATTCGGCGGAGACTGCAGCGGGTCGACTGGCGGGCGATCGGGGTGCGGCTCACTGCCCACGCGGCCTGGCGCGCGGCGAACCTGCACTGGCGCCGCGGCGATCCGCTGCTGCTCGCCGCTGGCAAAACTGCCGAGGACATTGCGATGGAGGTGATCGAGAAGGTGCTGGCCGGAGAGCGGCGCTGGGAGCCGGAGCGCGGTGAACTGCTCCCGTACTTGTGCGGAGTCGCCGACAGCCTCGTGAGCCATCTCGCGGACTCGCACGACAACCGCACCTACGCCGAACTTGATCCGGAGGTCGACTATCCTGGACCGCCACAGGTTGATGCCGGAGCGTCGGATACGCGACGGATCAACGACCTCAGGAGATTGCTGCGGAGCGAGCGACAGACCGATCTGCTCGAGGTGATCGACGCCGTGACCCTGCACTGCGACCCGACACCGAAGGCCTTGGCTGACGCACTGCGCACGTCGACGGCGGACATCAACAACCGTCTCAAGCGACTGCGGCGGCGCGCGATGCGCATGCTCAACGACGCGGCGCCCGCCGACGAAGCCGGGGGAACCCATGGCTGATTCCCAACGGGGACACGTTTCCGAGGATAGGCGCGTCATCGAGGCCCTTGCCGACCTCTTCGATCAAATCCCGCCGGAGAACGCCCTCGGCGCGGAGCAGGAGCTGACGGATACCGGCCTCGATCCGGCGCGCGTCGGCGAGCGAATCGCGCGGGCCGTACACGACGACGGCGTCGACCCCGCGCCGCGCGCGACACCGACATCTCCGCGAACGGTCCCTCGAAGTTTTAGTCGTCGTCCCTGGCTCGCGGCGGCGGCGTTGGCCGCGGTGCTGCTGTTCGCCGTTCGCACGGCGATCGACCAGCGCTCGGAGGAACCGCCGCCGCGGCGGATGGCCGCAGCGACGGGCCAGCGTCCGGAGATTCCACCTGTCTCGGCAGATCCTCAGCAGCTGCCAGACGCACGGGAAGCGGACGCCCCTCGAGGTCTCGGTGCGGCCGATGCGCCGGATGCGGCCCGCGACGAAGCGAACTCCGTCGTTGCGGACGTCGACGACATGAACCCGCCGTTCACCCGGGTCACAGGCGGTGCGACCGATCTCCCGGAAGGCTCGTTCGTGCTCGACGCCGCCAATTGGAAGATCGGCGCCGCACTCTTACCCGAGCCCGTGCTGCGTCGCGTTCGCTCCGGAGACTATTGGTACCGGGTTGACCAAATCGACGGCGACGAGTTTCGCGAAAATTATCCGAAGAGTTTCTGGAGCGATGCCAGAGCCAATGAAGGCCGGTTCGCGGTGGACGATTCCACCTGTGGGTTGATCGACCTCGAGACCGAGGCCGTTCCCGTTCACCTCAGCGGTTTTCCGTTCCCGACGATCGACGCGGAGGATCCGACCGCTGGCTGTCGCATCGCCTGGAACATGCGCGCCGCCGACGCCCTCGGGCGCGGCCAGGAAAGTACGCTGTCGATCGACGGCTTCGATCGCGAAGGTGCGACAAAGCGGTTGCAGCTGTGGTCGCGCGATCTCCATTTTCTCCCCGACCGAGTCGACGAGCCGGAGAACCTCCGCTACGTCGCGACGAGGAACGTGATCGAACCGACGGACGTCGACGGCGTCGCCGGACTCGTACAGCGAATCAACGACGCGACGAGCCCCGACAAGATATGGACCTACGTTCCATCGACCCGCCGCGTGAGACGAACGAACCCGGCCGCACGGTCGGAGCCGATTGCGGATCTCGCCATTTTCATCGAGGACCTCGGCGGGTTCGCCAGTAAGATCGAGTCATTCGAGTGGCAGCTGATCGGCGAGGGCGAGACTCTGGCACCCATCGTGGCCAATAAACCCCTGTCGATGGCGCAGGTGTCCGACACGCGCTTCGAGATCGCGCCGCCGGCGATTCGAGCCGCCTACGAAACCCCCGACAGCCACGGCGCGCCGTGGCTGGTCGTCCAGGGGGCGACGATGGTGCCGCGGCCGGTGTGGATCGTCGAGGGACGCCCGCGCGACCCCGAGCATAAGTTCGGCAAGGTGGTGTTCTACATCGACCGGGAAATGTACCGCATCTATTGGAAGTTCGTTCACGACCGTTCGGGAAGGTATTTCTACAACGCCATGTTCAGCTACTACTGGTCGCAAAACACCGACGGATCGCAGGCGGCGGTGATACCCGCCTTCATCGTCGGCGTCGACGAGGCGACCAATCGCGCCGCAATTGCCGGCAGACCTGCGGGCAGCTTCGTGGACTCGGCGTTTCAACGCGAGTTGTTCACGCTGAGAACCCTGACCGCTTTGAGCGATTGACCGTGCACCGCGATCATCCAGAGAAGAAACCTCGTCAGTTGGCGGCGCTACTCGTGGTTGTCGTCGCGCTCTGCCGTCCGGTCGGCGTCGCGGCGGACGAACCGCCGCCGCATAATCCCACTCCCTCGCCGTCCGGCGGGTGGACGCTCGACGCCAGCAACTGGAGGCGCGCGGAGCAACTGCTGCCGGCGGCGGTCCTGCGGCGCGTCCAAACGGGCGACTACTGGTACCGCGTCGAGCCGGTGGACAGCGAGGCTTTCAAGGCCAACCTGCCCGCCTTCTTCTGGGAGCAGAGCCGATCCAACGAGGGCCGATACGCAGTGGATGCCGAGACCTGCGGTCTCGTCGACGTAACGACCGGGACCGTCGCGACACACCTCGAGGGACTCCCGTTCCCGACGATCGCCGCCGAGGATCCCCAAGCGGGCTGCCGTATCGCCTGGAACATGCGCGCCGTCGACATGGTAGGTGGCGGCGGCGAAACAACCTTCACGATCAACGGCGTCGACGACCAAGGCGAGTACCAGCGGATCAAGCTGTCGGAATCTCACACAAGCTACATGGCCAGCACGATGGATCCGGACGCATCCGCAAAGAACCTACGCAGCGCGTCGATGCTGATCTTGATCGAGCCGCTCGATCTGGACGGGGTGGGTGGACTGACCAGACAAACCAACGATTGGTCGATGTCGTCCGATAAGATTTGGTTCTACGTCCCGGCGACCCGCCGTGTGCGACGAGCGAGCCCGGCCGCACGATCGGAGCCGATCGCGGAGTTCGCCATATTCCACGACGACCTCGGCGGCTTCGCCAGCAAGATCGAATCCTTGGAGTGGCGCTTGATCGGACAGGCAGATGTGCTCGCGCCCATCGTCAACGGCGGGCCGCTCGTCATGAAGCGCGTCTCTGAAACGCGCCACGAAATGAAGCCGCCATACATCATGGCCGCATACGAAACCCCGGGCAGCCGCGGGGTGCCGTGGCTGCTGGTCGACGGAATCACCATGGCTCCGCGCCCGGTCTGGATCGTCGAAGGGCGCAGCTCCGACCCCTATCACAAGTTCTCCAGGGTGCTCTTCTACATCGATCGGGAGATGTACCGCATCTACTGGAAACTCGTCGATGATCGCCAGGGCCGATACTTTTACAACGCCATGTTCGGGTATCACTGGTCGCGCGCCGAGGACGGATCGGCGGCAGCCGTATCACCGGCGTTCGTCGTCGGCGTCAACGACACCACCAATCGGGCAGCAATCGCCGGTAGGCCGACCAAGAGTTACGCGGTGTCGAACTTTCCCCGGGAGTACTTCAGCCACGGCATGACAATTTGTGGTGATTAATCACGCTGCGCGCCTCTAGCAGCAACGCAGGCTTGGCGCCTTGGCGCCTTGGAGTTGAAGATTGCTCGGAGAGGCAGCGCCGTCGCGATTGATTCGCGCCGGTGTCGTACGTTGCACTTTCTCGTTAGCGGGGACCCCGGCGTGCCGCCGGATCATTTGAGGAAGAAGCTCGTGATGAGCCATTCTTGGAGGAGAAACGAGGTTCAACCACGAAGATCACGAAGGCCACGAAGAAGGGCGTCGCGGACACCGAAGCCATCCTGTCCTGATTTCATTCGGACTGACCCGCAGGGGATAAACTCGATCCCGACAAGAGCGGATTGACCTTCGTGCTCTTCGTGATCTTCGTGGTTCGATTATTTCTGATGCAAGATGCCCACCTCACGAAATCAGCAACCTCGAGTTTCAAGCTAGCAAAGCCCCCGGCGTGCCGCCGGATCGTTCAGATGAGAAACGATGGGATGAAGCGCGAACCACCCTGTGGGTCTGCCTATGCCTCCGCCTTCGAATGGCCCGGCCGCCAGTAGGCGCAGGGCTTCAGCCTGCGCGGCTGGCCGCCCGGTCGCAGGCTGAAGACCTGCGCCTACAGAAGGGGTGGCCCGGTTTCCCGACGTCGCATGACAGGCGAGTCTCAGCCTAGAGCCGCGACGCGAAGGCGTTAGGTCACCCGTGCGCAAGTCGAGCATTCGGCCGCAGCGCCTCGAGCAGCAGCGCCGTCATTACCACGACTCCGCTGCCGATTACGTTGTACCAGAGGAAGCCGAGGTCGGAGGCGAAGAACAGGACCGCGACCACCACCTGCGCGATGAGCGCGCCGACGAGGACCGGAGTGGCGGTGACGCGCGGCAGGAAGAAGGCGACGAGGAAGATGCCGAGGATGGTTCCGTAGAAGATCGAGCCGAGGATGTTCACCGCCTGGATCAGGTTCTCGAACAGCGAGGCGAAACTGGCGAATGCGATCGCCAGCGCGCCCCACAGGACGGTGAACAGCTTCGAGACCAACAAGTCGCGCCGTGCCCCGGCGGGCGCGTCGGAGACGCGCTTGTAGAGGTCGACAGTGCTGGTCGCGCCCAGCGCCGACAGTTCGCTGGCCGTCGAGCTCATCGCCGCGCACAAGATAACGGCGATGAGCAGACCGACCAGGCCGCTCGGTACGAAGCCGAGGACGAAGGACAGGAAGATGTAGTCGGCGTCGCGCGTCTCGGCGGCCGGCAACGCCTTCGCGACCAGCGCCCGCGCCTCTCCGCGCAGCTCTTCGACGCGGTCGGCCGCCGTGCGAAGCGCCGCGCGCTCGACGCCATCGTCCCCTGCCCCGTCCAACGCCTTGACGTACATCAGGGCGGCGCTGCGCTGGGCGGCGAACGCCTGGTCGTAACGCGCCCGCAACGCCTCCAGCTCGGCGGCGTGGCCGCTGCGCTCGACGCCGGCCAAGGTGGCTTGGTTGAAGAAGATCGGCGGCGGCGTGAACAGGTAGAAGACGAACACCAGGACGCCGATCAGCAAGATGACGAACTGCATCGGGATCTTGAACATCCCGTTGAACAGCAACCCCAACCGGCTCTCGGTGAGCGAGCGGCCCGACAGGTAGCGCTGTACCTGAGATTGGTCGGTGCCGAAGTATGCCAACGCGAGAAAGAAGCCGCCGCTGATGCCCGACCAGAAGTTGTAGCGGGTGCCGGGGTCGAGATCGAAGGAGACGACGTTCATACGGTCGAGCGCGCCGGCGACCTGAAACGCCGACGACAGCGACACCTCCGCCGGCAGGCGGAAGATGACGATCACCGCCGCGACCGCCATGCCCGACAGCATGACGATCATCTGCCCCTTCTGGGTCTGGCTCACGGCGCGCGTGCCGCCGGAGACGGTGTAGGCGATCACCACGAGCCCGATGCCCCAGATGGTGGCGTTGAGCTCCCATCCGAGAATGGCGCTGAGGATGATCGCCGGCGCGTAGATGGTGATGCCCGCGGCCAGACCACGCTGGATGAGGAACAGCACCGCGCCCAGGGTGCGGACGCGGCCGTCGAAGCGGTGCTCGAGGTACTCGTACGCGGTGTACACCTTGAGGCGGTAGTAGATGGGCACGAACACCGCGCTGATGACGATCATCGCCAGCGGCAGGCCGAAGTAGAACTGCACGAAGCGCATGCCGTCCTCGTACGCCTGCCCAGGCGTCGACAGGAACGTGATCGCGCTCGCCTGCGTCGCCATGATGCTGAGCCCGATGGTCGGCCAGCGCAGGGTGTTGCCGCCGCGGAGGTAGCCTTCCATGTCGGCGACGTCGCGCGATTTCCACGCGCCGTAGGCGGCGATGAAGGTGATGGTGCCGACCAGGACGACCCAGTCGAGTCCGCTCACGACGCCCACCGCGTCAAGGCGTAGAAGAGTACGACGAGTCCCGCCAACTCGACCACCAACAGCACGTACAGATTGCGCCAGCTCGACAGCAGCGGCGGCGGCGCCTCCGGCGCTTCGCGCTCGGGGGTGCCGTCGATCACGGTCGATCGCCGGCCAACAGGTTCGCCAACAGCCGATAGGCGCCGGGCACGCCCGCCGGCAGTTGTCGGAAGAAGGCCAATCCCGTGTAGACGTAGCGCCCCTTGCCGTGCTCGGCGACGAGCAGCCCGCCGAGCAGTTCGTCCTCTCCCGGATCCGCGGCGGCAAAGACGGGGCGGTAGCGGTCGTCCCACGTCTCGGCGAAGTACAGCCCGCGTTCCTGCACCCAGCCGTCGAAGTCGGCGGCGGTGATCTGGTTCGGCCGCCGCAACACCACGTCGTCCGACGCCACCGACCGCATCGCCGCCGTCTCGTCCGTGACCCGGCCGCTGCCGAGCTGCAGCGGATAGGGACCGATCGCAACGTCGAGCGGCGCCCAGCGACTGTGGGTGTTGTACTGCACGACGACCGTGCCGCCGTCTTCGACGTAGCGCATGAGGCGCGGGTGCGCGTTGCGCACGGCCTCGCTGGTGTTGTAGGCGCGGATGCCGACGAGCAGGGCCGCGTAGCGGCTGAGATCGCCGCCGCGAAGGGTTTCGTCGTCGACCGTCTCCACGTCGAGACCGACGCTGCGCAGATCGTCGGCGACGGTGTCGCCGGAGCCGGGGATGTAACCGACCGGGCCCTTTGGAAGATCCAGCGCCAGCGGCACGAGCCGCAGCGACGACGGGCGCAGCACCCGTTGCAGCGGGATGTGCTCGTAGTCGATGACGTCCTCGCGTATCGACCACGCCTTTCCTTCGACGGTAACCGCCGGAGCGACGTCGATGGCGATCGCCCCGGGCGGCGGCGTCACGGCGAAACGCACGGTTTCCTCGGAATCCGCTCTCGCAAGCTCGACGGCGACCTCCGACGGCTCGCATTTCCAATCGTCGGGCAGTTCTAGCGACACGACGCCGCGAACGTCGTCGCGACCGCCGCGCACGCGCAGATCGACGCGGGCGGTCGCGCCGTTGGCGAACATCACCGCCTCGCGCGCCGGCGTGACGGTGGCGGGCGGAACGATCTGGAAGTCGCGAAGCCGCTCACCATGCACGCGATCGGTCCACGAGAACACCACCGGCGTATCGAGGGTCAGGGTGCGATCACCGACGCCGATCTCGAGCGCGACGGAGATCGCGGGCGGCCCGGACGGCGCGCCGATCGCGCCAGAGTCGGCGACGACCTGCCGTCCCGCCGCGGCGGGCTGAGCCAGCCAATACGGGGACGAGATCGGCGCGTCGGCGGCGACGGCGACATCGTGCGCGATCGTCTTCTTCTCGCCCGGCGCCAGGTCGACGGCACCGGCGTCGTGTCCGTCGGGGAAGACGATGCGGCGAACCCGCATCGACTCGCCGCCGGTGGCGCCGGCGACGATCTCGACGGTGACGGGCAGCACGCTGCCAGGCACCGCACCCGCGCGCGCGGCGGCGGCGCGGACGAAGAGGCCCGATGCCGCCGCGATGACGCGGTCGAGCGATCGGCGGGCGTCGCGCACGCGCGGCACGTCATCCGATAAGCCCGCCGCGGCGGCGTGCGCGCGCAACAGTGCCGGCAACGCCCGCTCGGGGTGATCGCGGTCGAGCGCGGCGCGAGCGGCGTCCAGCGCCTCCGCAAACGCCGCGCCGGCCGCGCCGAAACGGTTCCACGTCAGATCGAGCCCCTCGAGGATGTCCGCCTTCGGCCGCGTGCCGGCGACGTGCACGAAGCGCTCGACGATCGAGCCGCGTTCGCCCGCCACGCCAAAGCCCTGGCTCTTGTGCTGGCTGCGCGAGCGCGCCGCCAGCTCGCCATACGCCATGCCGAGGCGCGGGTCGTGGCCGCCGACCTCGAGAGGCAGCGCGTCCGGTGGCGGCGGGATCTCGCGCCAGTGCGAGACGTTGCGCAGCAATCGGTCGGCCTGCCACGGCTCGACGCCCAGCGCGAGCTGTTCGGGAAAGCGCGCCGCATCGGCCGCGGCGACGAACGCCTCGCGCGCCAGGATCGCCGAGGCGGTGTGGTGTCCGTGGTTGGGCGGATTCTCGTCGAAGCGGGTAATGATGACGTCCGGTCGAAACGAGCGGATCACCCACACCACGTCGGCAAGCGCCTCGTCGCGGCCCCAGATGCGCAGCGTCTCATCGGCACTCTTCGAGTAGCCGAAGTCGCGCATGCGCGTGAACCTCTGCTCGGCAGCGTCGAGTCGGCGCGCCGCCAGCAGTTCTTCCGTGCGAATCACGTCGAGCAACTCGGCCTGCTCGGAGCCGATCAGATTCTGGCCGCCGCCGCCTCGCGTCATCGACAGATACGCCGCCGTCACGTGGCGCGCGTTGGCGAGGTAGGCGAGCAATCGCGTGTTCTCGTCGTCGGGGTGCGCGGCGACGTAGAGCACCCGCCCGGTGTTGGCGAGGCGGTCGAGTTCGTGTGCGAGCTTGCCTGCGTGCATCGCCGGCTCCTGTGCGATCGCCGAGGCACCCCAGACCGCGCCGGCGACGATGGCTACCCTCACGAGACCGCGGCCCGGAATCAGACCCACCGTATTCACTCCTCGACTCGGAGTGGCGGTACGACGCTATCAGTAAGATTTTTTCTCGCGCCAAGACGCCAAGACGCCAAGAAAAAGAAACTCAAATCGACGCCCGTGTTCCGGTGCATCTGACCTGCTGGAATGACGCTTCCGCTTGAGCGAATCATTGACAACTTCCTATCCTAACCTTGGCGCCTTGGCGTCTTGGCGCGAGAATATTCTTCTCTGAACTCGCATCGCGATCACGGGCGGTTCAAACGGGTCCACCGCCTGCCCCTCTGCGAGGAGCGGCCGGGCGGCCGACCGTCAGTCGGCGGTAGAGAGACTCGTAGCGATCGAGCAATCGCTCGCGCTCGAAGCAGTCGACGGCGCGGGCCCGGGCGGCGCGCCGGGCGCGTTCGCGCCCAGCGTCGTCGCCCAGCATCGCGACGATGGCGCCGGCGAGCGCGTCGACATCGAACGGCTCGACCAGCGTCCCACAACCGTCGGCGACGACCTCGGGGAGGCCGCCGACGCGGTAGCCGAACACCGGGACGCCACAGCTCAGAGCCTCGAGTGCCGCGACCCCGAAGCTCTCGCTCTCACTGGGCAACACGAACGCGTCCGCGTGCCCTAAAAGTTCAGCGAAATCAGTGCGTTCACCGAGAAACGTCACGTGGCGGCACAACCCCAGTTCGGCGGCGCGGCGCTCGGCACTCTCGCGCTCCGGGCCGTCCCCCACCACCACCAGCTGAGCCGGCACCCGATCGCGAACGCGCGCCAGAATGTCCATCAGCTCCGGCGTTCGCTTGACCGGTCGGAAGTTCGATACGTGGAACAGAAACGGCCCCGCCGGCGCGGCGCCATCCATCGCGAGGAGTTCGCCGAGCCGCCGCCGGTCGCGGCGCTGTGGCGGCGCGAACGCGCCGGTGTCGACGAAGTTCGGAATCACCTCGACATCCACTTCGGGCGGCAGCGCGAGCAACCGCACCGCTTCGCGGCGCAGGAACTCCGACGGCGCGGTCACGGCGTCGGCCGCGACGACGGTCATGCGGGTCACCTCGCGGTAGCCGGGGTCGCCACCGACGACCGTGACATCGGTGCCGTGCAGAGTGGTGACGAAACGCGGCGCCCGGTCGCCGAGTGTCTGCCGCGCGAGCAATGCGCTCGCCGCGTGTGGGATCGCGTAGTGCAGATGAACGAGGTCGAGTTCGTGCGCGCGCGCCACCTCGACGATCTTGGCGGCGACGTCGAGCGTGTACGGCGGGTGGTCGAACAGCGGATAGTTCGACGTACTCACCTGCTCGAAGATCAGATTCTCGTGGCCCGGCAGCGTCCGTGCCGGACGGGCGGTGGCGATGACGCGGACACGGTGGCCGCGCCGCGCGAGACCGACGGCGATATCGGCGGCGATGACACCGCTGCCGCCGAGGCGGGCGTGGCAGACGATGGCAAGCGACAAGCGATCGCTCATGCGCCCTCCGGGCAACACAGATCGCGGATCACCGGATCGAAAGGCTCGGCGCGATCGACAATGCGCTGTATCATCTCGCGCTCGCCGTAACGGGCGGCGAAGTACGAGATGCCGTAGAACCGCTCCTGCGGCACGCCCTCGGGCTGCAGAATGCACTTCACCCGTCGCGCCGCCTCGACCAGATCCTGCCGTCGGTGCAACAGCGCGGTCTCGTACTTCGATGCCAGGCGATCGGCGGCGTGGTCCACGGCGCGGCGCGCCTTTTCGATCGCACTGGTCATGCCCGGCCCAGCATCGGCGAGATCGCCGCAGCGCCGTAGCGCCGCTGCGAAGGCGTCCGCCAGGTCGCGGCGCATCGCCTCGCTGCGCGATCGGCATTCCTCCGCCGCCTCGCCGGTACCCAGGATCTCATCCTCGGCCAACGCCGCGCACCCCGAGTCCGTGCCCAGCCGTTCCAGCAGGTGGCGCGTCTTGTCCTCGAGGATGCGGAAGCTGGCGCGCGGTGCGATCAAGGGCATCGTCATCTCGAAAGCATCGTACAGGGGACCGAGCTGCGCGAAATAGGCGATCTCGCCGGGGCCGCCCACGTAGACGGCTGTTGGCAATAAAGTGTCTTGCAGGATCGGCCGCAGCAGAACGCTGGTGCTGCCGTTCAACGGCTGCCGCTCGAGATCGGCCATCAGGTCGCTCGTGCGGTGGCAGCGAGTGCCGCCGACCTCGCGCCATGCATCGCCGTCGGGCTCAAGGCGGTAGCGCGGCCCCGCCGGACCGTCGGGATGGTAGAACGACAGAGGTGCGCCGGCGCGCACGTGCACGGCGGCTGTAAACCCCGCCGACTCGATCTCGCCGCACCGACGCGACAGCGCCGCCGCGATCGGCTTTGCGTTCTCAATGGCGCGGCGGTGCAGAGGCGCGGCGTGAGCCGCCAACGCCGGCACGCGCGGATCGATCAGCACCAGACCTTCGCCGGCGAACAGTTCGGCGAGCGCGCCCGCATACGCGTCCGCCCAGCGCGCGCCCGAGCGGTAGTGGCGCGCCAAGGTATCGAGGTGCCCCTCGGCGTGCGGGAAGCTCGCGAGTTCCTCGCGCATCCGGTCGAGCCTCTCCTCAACCGCCCCTGGCAGATCGACATGCGCCAGCGACACCCGGTCCTCGCGCGACGCCGGTAGTTCGAGGCGCAGGGCGCTGCCATCGGCGCGCGGCACGTTGCAGATGGCGATCTCCGGGAGATCGTGGTCTTCCGTCTGCAGCCAGAACACCGGCACCACCGGCGAACCCGTGGAAGCCGCCAACGCCCGCGCGGCGACGATCGCCGACGCGGCTTTATAGAAGTTGTACAGAGGCCCGAGGAACAGACCGACCTGCTGCCCCGTGACGACCGCGGCCGCACCACCGCGCAGCAGGCGGAGGTTGGCGTCGCGTGTGGGGCTCGGCGCGTAGCGCGCGTTCTGTTCCTCGATCGCGGCGGCGACGACCGCATCGAGCGGGCGCGTCGCCCTCCGCACGGCACGCGCGCGGGCGTCGCCATCCGCGAAGTGATCGCGGAAGAACGCCCCGGCGGCACCGTCGCGGTACGCCTCGTAGATGCCCGTGGTCACGACTCATCGCCCTGGGACACTCAACGCGAGCCCCAAGCAATCGCGGCTACTGCCAGGATGCGACCGACTTCGCCACCTGGTCAGCGAAGAACTCGGTGTAGATGGCGTCGCTCTTGCCCAGTTCCTGCGCTTTTGTCGCCGCTGCGACAGCCGCCGCCTTGTCTCCCTGCTTGGCGAGTATCTGCGCCTTCACCCAGGTGTTCCACCAGGTCGCCTTGATCGACTCCGAGGTCTTGATGTAGCCGAGCGCGCGGTCGAGGTCGCCGTCGTTGTCGAGCAGCCAGCGCGCCGACGCGAAGTGCGGCCGCCAGGCGTTGTCGAGCGCGTCGGAGATCTTCGCTTCCACCTGCGGCGCCGTGTCGACACCCATCGGGATCGAGAGACGCAGGTCGGCCCACTCCAGGTCGAGACGCGTCGCGTCGTCCGTGGTGTTGGAGAAGATGAACGTCATCCGCTCGCGCGCCGGCGAGGACGTCGGCTGTAGCTTAACGCTCGCGACGTTCTTCGCCTCGTCATAACCGCGCGTCCCCGGCAGATCGGCCTGGCTATTGAGGATGACCGTCCACTCCGACTTGCCCGGGATCGACAAGACTGCGTACTTGCCGGCGGCGACCTTGACCCCACCGAAGGTGAAGTCGCCGCTCGCTTCCAGCGTCGTCGCGCGATTTGCGCCGGTCCGCCACAACTCGTCGAAAGGCACCAGCTCGCCCCAGATCTTCCGCCCTTTGACGCCCGGGCTCGAGTACGAGATAGCGAAGTCAGTCAGCCCGACGCGTTGCTCCACGCGCGCCTGCGGGCTCGGAGCCGGCAGCTCGGGCGCGGTCTGAGCCAGCACGGGGGACACCAGGAGAGCGGCAAGCGCGCACGTAACCGCCATGTGAAGATTGAGTTTGAATCGCATCGTGGGACCTCCAGAACGTTGAAGTTCCGACGACTATGGCAGACCCCCCGCCCCGGGTCACGTCGGCACGACTACTCCAGGCTGCGACATTCGAGCAGGCAACCCGCGCACGCGGCGATCGGCGCGAGTTAGACCGCCGGGAACCCGAGGGCGGCCGCAACCTCGCGCTGCCTGTCATCGAGGGTCAGGAACGGGAGCATCCTCGGGTCACCGCACAGGTATAGGGCACACGACAAGTGCCACAGATCGGCGCCACGAACGTATCCGTGCTCGAGCACGACGCGTATCTCCGGAGTAAGGGTGCGCTCGGGCAGGATCCACGAGATCGCGGACAAGTACTGGTCGACGCCGGCCGACACCTCTTCTCGCTGCATCGCCGAGCGGAACTCCGCCTCGAGCAGGTTGGCGGAGAACAACCGGTCGACCCTGCGCAATCTTGCCGCCAGCCCCCGCGCGCCAGGCTCATCGAGCGCCAGAGCGACGAGACACGAGGTGTCGACATAGGCGACTTTCAATCCCGAGACTCCAGGAAGCGCGCCAGTCCACCTGGTCGTCTGGCCAACTTCGGAAAGCGCCCTCTGCCTTCTGCTGCCCAGACGGTGCCTCGCTCCTCGGCGGTGCGGATTCTGCTTCCGATGTCTTCCGCCGCTGCCACAGGCCGGATCTCGGCGATCTCCTCGCCGCGATACGTGATGATCACGTTCTGTCCGGAGCGCACCTTTCGCAGAAGGTCGCTGAACTTGGCCTTGGCCTCATACACGGAATAGCTCCTCGTCATGGACGAAGGCTATTCAACCTGGTCAGACTGGTCAAGTTACATCGAGCCAAGAGGAAGGCAGAACGATGTTGTCCGGGACTCGTTCGCGGCGCACCCTGACGGTTGAAGGGAGGCCGCGCGGTCGCGAGGCCTCCCTTCTCCAACTCATTGGCATGCGACGGGAGCCGGACTGCAGGTGGCGCTCTTCCCCTGAAAGACCTTGCCGTCGCTGCCGTCTTTACCGTTGTCCGGAGAGCAGCGCAGGCAGACCCGGGTCGGACCGCTGCTGAGGGCGACGTCGATGGGGCCCTGGTCGACGCCGACGGCGAGATCGAAATCGAGCGTCGTCGGTCCCTTGCCCGACAGCGTCGCCCGCAACGACACGCCGCGCTTCCAGACGATCGTCTTGGCCGTGCCATCGTTCAGCTCGGGATCCTTGTACTTGAACCCTCTCGCATTCGACTCGCTGCCGATCAGTGTCCAGTTCTGGCATGGCAGGTTGGTGGTGTGCGCCTCGGCCGTCGCGCTGCTCGACACGTTCAACGAGGCCTTTACCGTGCCGAACGGTGAGCCGCCGCAGCGTGGATCTCCGTCGCTACCCGGGGCCGCGACTGCGAGCGATTTCGACTTCACCTGCACGACGATCGTGTTCTTCGACTCATCGTCGGGGAGTCGGTTTTTGATGAGCAGCTTGTGGCCCGCCACGAGTTGGTCGATGGACGAGCTCGGCACACTGAGCGGATCGGCCGGGTCGCTGCCGAGGTCGATCTCGTCGCCGTCGAGAGCGCCGTCCTCGTCGCGATCGACGCCGGCGCGCTCGCCCGAGCCGGGCGGAACGGAGGTATACGTCAGCTCCTGGCCCGGGATGTCGGCCAGGTCGCGCAGTTGGCCGTCGGTGCGCGACGGTTCGTTGATGCGATCGCCGACGAACAAGCCCGCGGCGTTGCGAACGAAACCTCGCTGCTCGCCGTCGATGGTGCCTTTGACCACTACATCGCACTCGCCGGCGTCGGCGCGGTCGAGCAGCAACTTGATACGCGAGCCGACCGCACCGCCGTTGGTGTCGGTCAACGTGACCTGCTGGCCGACGATCGGCGCCAGGTTCGTGTCGAACGCCAACATGAACGCCTCGATCTGCCGGCGCAGCGGATCACCCGCGGGGCCGTTGGGAATTCCGCCCGGGTTGGGCAATGGAAAGCCGCCGGGATTATTCTGGTTGAAGACGACCGTATTGTGGAAGCGGAAGACGGTGTCGGTGCTGCCGTCGTGGATGAAGCCGAAACCGCGCACCTGATCCCCTTTGAATCCGTTGTCCCCGGAGTTGAAGAACGACACCGCCGGCATGCCGAACATGCCGACCTTCTGGTACATGTTGCGCAGGTGCGGAACCTTCAAATCCTGCGTCTCGAACTCGAAGCTCGAGAAGCCGTCGCTGCCGAAGTGTCCGTTCGCCGGGTCGAGTACGTGACAGCCGTTGCAGGTCTGGAACACATCCGACGGTTGCGGCCCGAAGTAGAAGGTCCGCCCGGCCTGCTGGTCCGTCGTCAGCGAGTTGTCGAGGTTACGAATCGGGTTGGGCGGATACGTGACCTGGAGAATGAAGTCGGCGAACTTCTGCATGTCGGCGTTGCTGATCGGACCGTCGCGGCCGAGCAGGCCCTCGAACGCCCCGATGAACTTTTTGAACGCAAGATCTTCGTCGAGCGCGTCGCCCCCGTCGGTCGCCGCCGTGCGATCGCCTCGCCAGTGCATCGGCCCATGGTCGGCCATGCCGCGCAGGCTCTGCGTCGCCATCGGCCCCTTCATCGGGTGGAAGTCCTTCATCGACGGGAACAGTCCCGGCGCCGGGTTGGGGACGCGAAACGGGTTGTTGTTGAGGAGCAGGACATCGTCCGGGTTGCCGAGATCCCACGCCAGGCTGTCGAAGTCGCCGAAGATGTGGCAGCTCGCGCACGACGCCTCGCCGTTGCTCGAGGTCGCGACCGCGTCGTAAAGCACTGGCCGTCCATCCACCACCTCGGCAGGTTCCGGGTTGTAGAGCGGCAGGTGGTCCACCTCTGTATTGCTGAGAGTGTCGACCACCGAGACCGAGTTGTCGAAGCGCGTAAAGACGTAGAGCCGGTCGTTGACTTCGTCGAGCACGACCCCAGACGGCCCGCCACCGCTGACGGCGATGTGGTCGGCGGCGTCCGGCGTGAACGTGTCGGCTTCGAGCGCCGCTGTGTCGAACACTCCCACCTTGCTCGAGCCGAAAGCCGCGACGTAGAGCGTCGCGCCGTCGCTGGTGACCGCCATGTCCACCGGCGTCGCCAGGCTGTCGTCGGCGGTGCCGATGGGGCTCGGTACCGTCGCGTAGTTGATGTGCTTGTTGAGGTGGACCGGCGTCACCGAGCCGGCGTCGAGCACGCTGATGCGCGCCTCGTGCAGGCGGCCATTGACGGTGGTGCCGAGAATGCCGGGGCCCTCGAAGCGTACCTCGTTGATGGCGTCGGTGTTACTGACGTAAATCTTCTCGGAGATCGGATTGACCACCATGTTGAACAATACGGTCCCGACGTGGGTGTAGAAGCCGGCCGGACCGGCGATGGCGGCGGGCGGGTTGGCGTTGGCGTTGATCGCGAAGACGTCCTTGTCCGGTAGCGCGAAGCGCACGGCGTTGTTCCAGTTGCGGCCCAGCTCGTCACGCCATTGGCCGAGGCCGTTGTCGAACTTCACGATGAGACCGACCTCGGGCCGCCCCAGTCCCTCGACGTTGCGCTCCGGCAAGGGCAGGCCGCCCGGCATGGTGATGCCGAAGACGTTGCACGGTCCGGGGACGAGGTTGTTGTTGAGGTTGCCATCGTCGCAGACCGCGCCCTCGTGGATCGTCGTCGTCTGGTTGCCGGAGTGGAACACAGCCGCATACACCGTGCTGCCGTCGGGGCTGACCGCCAGGGCGCGCGGGGTGTCGCCGAACAGCGGAATGATCGACAGCGGGTTGCCCGCCAGCGAGGTGCCGAGATTGTTGGCGTCGAACGCCCACACCAGCGCGCGCGGCGTGCTGGCCGTGGTGAGTAGCGGCGGTACGCTGAGCGGGACGTTCTGGCCGCGGCGGGCGGTGGTGATGAAAGCGCGATTGCCACCCGGTCCGCCGAAGACGATGTCGCGCGGTTCGTCGCCGACCAGCAACGTGCGGACTACGCGCGGCGGCGCGGCGGCGACGTCGACGATGCTGACGCTGTCGGAGAGGTGGTTGACCACCCACACTTCGTCATCATTGCGCGCGGCGACCGCGACCGGTTCGAGCCCGACCGGCACCGAGCCAGCGTGCGTGAGGGAACCGCCGGACACGGCGAAGATCTCGAGCCGGTTGTCCGGTGTGTTGACGGCGAACAGAGTGCCGCCGTCTGGCGATAGCGCCAGTGGCCGGACCTGGCCGCTCTCGAACGCAACAAACGAGTTCTGGGCGCGAGCTTCACGACCCAGCACTCCGGTCATCAGTCCAACGCCCACCACGCTCCACACCCCTGTCGCAAGCAGCCGCGGTCGTCTCATGCGTTCCCCCCGTGTGTTCCGAACTGTCGGGGAGATAACACGAGCACAAAAGCTAAGTAAATCGAGAACCCGCGCCACGGCCGGCGCGAGCGCACCGCGGCTTCGTGCGCCGGCACCAGGTTTCTGTGACACCGCCTCCCCGAGCATGTGAAGTGCTCCGTTCCAAAGCGTCATCATTTCCACTACGCTCCGCGCGCTGGGCTCAACGGAACTTGGAGGGGTGTATGCACGACCGAGACAACGAGGACAGAATCCGCGCGTCCGCCCTCGCGGCAGAGCTGAGCGACGACCAGATCGGCGCTCTCGCCGCCGTCACCGAAGTTCACGACCTCGAAGACGGCGCGGTGCTCATCAAAGAGGGCGACGTGGATGATCGCCTGTTCGCCGTCGTCAGCGGCGGGTTGGAGGTTGGGCTACTTTCGCAGCAGAGCGGAAGCTGGACTTCGTTCGTGCGTCTTCGCCCCGGCGAAATCGCCGGCGAGCTGGGCTTTTTGCAAGACGCAAGACGAACCGCCACCGTCCGAGCATCCGGGCCGACGACCGTCGTCTCGTTGAGTAGATCGAGCTTCGAATCGCTACTCGGCAGCGACCCTCTCCTCACCTACCGGGTGATGCGAGCGATCCTCCGATCGGTCCACCAGGTGGTCAGCAACATGAACTCGCAGCACGCACACCTGATCAACTATATTTCCGGCTGATCGAGCTACGGACCGGGGAACAACTTCGCATCCAACCGGGACAGCAATTCGCGAATTCTCGGCAGCGCCTCGGTCGCGGCGCTCTCCCCCACCGCGGCCATCTCGTCCGCCCGACCGAACGCCGAAAGATCGAACGCCGTCACGTCCGGCTCGATCACGAAGTCGGCCGGCTGGACGCCGATCGCGTTCATGTTGAAGCTCTGTACCATCTGACCGCGCATCATCACCTGGAACATGGACGACAACTTGAACCGCGGGGCGGATCCGTTGGCTCGAATGCCCATGAACTCCTGCTCCAACTTGGCCGTGACGCTGGAGGCCAAAACCAGATTACACCCCTTGGAGACGAGCACGTCGGCGGGAATGTTGTTCACCAAGCCGCCGTCGACCAGGGCCCGTCCACTGTCGACGATGGGATTCGATAGCCCAGGCAGATTGATGCTTTCGAGAATGGCACTGGTCGCATCTCCCGTCTCCCGCACGACCGGGACGCCTTCGACCAGATCGACGGTGACCGTGAAGATGGGCAGCGTCAGCTGCTCGAGTCGTGCGTCGCCCAGGTACCTGCGCAGCATTGGCTCGAACTGGTTTCCGCGGTACTTCGACACCAGATACCAGTATCCGCCCCCGGGCATGTGCCGAAACATCCACGGCAGCCGCAGCTGGTTCTTGAAGCACTCGACGACGAAGTCCGTGCTCATGCCAGAGGCGTAGAGGGTTCCGGCCATGGCCCCCGCACTCGTGCCGGCGAGCATGTCGACGTAGATGCCGCCCTGCTCGAGAACCTTGAGCACCCCCAGATGCGCCATACCTCGCGCGGCGCCTCCTCCCAAGGCGAGTCCGATCCGAACACCGCGCAGATGATGCACGATGCGCTCGATTCCATGCCGCAGCGAACTTCCGCGATCTCGAGACGTATCGCGGAAGGAGATCTTGAAGTCGCGATCGACCAGCCGCCGCAGCTCCGGCTCGTACGGGGCGGCCTGCGCGTCGTCGTCCATCAACCAGACGATGCGGATTTTGTTGCGCCATGTCGCTGTACGTTCGAGTAGCGGCCCCAGGATGTGCCGCGCCGCCTTCGCGTCGTCGGGACGAACGCACCACAACACCAGGTCCGCGAAATTCAACATGCGAACCAGCACCCCTTCGGTGTTGCCCGCGGTCAGGTCGACGAAGATGCGTCCGTGATCCGACCATTCCCCAAACTGGGCCTGCAACTGCTCGTCGTCGATCGGCCGGCCGTGCTCCACCACCAATCGAAAGGGAACACCGTCGAGGTGCGGCCAGGCGGCGTCATCGCTGGCGACGCAGGGGGTGGGTTCGAGATCCCGAAAGCGGCTCGCCAACCGATGCGTGAGCGAGCGACTCGCTTCCGATTGATGGACGATGCCGACGACGGACGGTTGGGCGAGGGTGCGGTCGATGACGAGGATCTGCCGAACCACATTCGCGGCCAATCGATACATCGATAGCTGGAGGTCCGCATGCCTGGGAACGATCGCCAGAAACTGCTGGAGGCCGAAGCGGATCGCCGAGGCCGGTTCGATCGCCACCACGTGCGTGTGCGACTGGTCCGGCAACGCCATGGAGAACAAGCCCAGCACCGATCCTCGCACCAGTGGCCGATGCAACACATCGTTGCCGAGCGCATCGGATACGGTCACCTCCAATTGGCCTCCGAGGATGAAGTAGACGAACTCCATCGACTCGTGCGCGCGGTGAACCACGTCCCCCGGTTCGAATTGAAGGAACTCGCCAACGTCGGCCAGTTCCCGAATCGTTACTTCGTTCAGGTCGCTGGCCCAGGGGAGGCGTTTGATCTCGATCGCGTTGCGGTCGCTCCGCGCTCGATTAGGCGGCGCGTTCATCGCCCGCACGGCCCTGTACTGCCAACGAACCGGGCGCGGATGGTCTTCAATCGCTCTCCCAAACCGCGTACAGGGTGCCGTCGCCCGACCACTCGTAACGCGCCTTACCACCGAAGGCCTTTTTCAACTCCGTGGCGATCCGGTGCGCCAGTTTCTGCGACGTCGTGAACACTTCCATGATGATGCCGTCGCGTTCGACAGACGCCGCCCGGCGCTGCGGCTGTGTGAAGCGAGCCTGCGCCTCGACATTGGAGATCCGCTTGCGAATCTCGTCGACCTTCCCCGCCGCCAACGCGCCGCGAACCACCACTCGCCCGTAGTACTCGCCCGCTGCGATCTGCTTACAGGCGGGGCATTCCTTCCATACGGCGCCCTCGATCTGTGCGCTCGTCACCTTGCCTTCGTTGCGCCAGACGCGGCCGGAGAGAACAGCGCCGCAGCGCTTGCACATCGTCGGCTCGCTGAGCCGACCGCTGACCCGTTCGGCCGGTGCGACCTTCTTGCTGTCGACGCCGCGGCGGCTACCCGCCCGGATCAGGCCTTTTCCTTCGCTCATCAGTAACTCCTCATGGCGCGAGTATCGAGGACCCACCAGCGGCGGACCGCGCGGTGGTTACACTTCGCCAAAGTGAAGGTCGACTGTACCCTAGCAGTCCGCTGAAAAACAGGACGCGGGCCGGAGAGGGGTCGGGATCGCAATCGGGGTCGGGATCCGGGTCGGGATCGAACGGCTTGTCGCGCCCGAGCCCCGAGACGCCGCGAACGAGGCTACGCGTGGCGCCGAGTCTACTTCCCGACCCTTGCAGTCCGTTGATAAACAGGCGCGAGAGCGAAAACGAAGATTTTGGCGCCAGGGCAAGGCGCGACACCGGAAGCAAAGTCGTGACTTTTGTTGAGGATGTCGCAACTGGAGGACATGCGATACGTCGCATGCTCGACGCCCACCGGAGCGCGATAGCGCGCACGGGGGCAAGCCCGGACTGCTATGGCGCCGAAAGACCGTTTGCAGCCCGCGTCCTGTTTTTCAACGGGCTGCTAGCCACAACACTGCCGGCGAGTTTGCCCTCGATTCGCTCGAGGTAAACCTGCGCCGTCGGCTCGATCCTCGCCAGAAACGGCTTCGGATAGAGTCCGATCCAGAAGATCATCACCAACAGGGGCACCATCACCGCGATCTCGCGCGGGCTGAGGTCGACCAGCTTGCGATTGTCCGCAACCGTGACCTCGCCGAAGAACACCCGCTTGTAGAGGCGCAACATGTAGACGGCGCCCAACACGACGCCCAACGTCGCCAGCGCTCCGGCCCACGGCCGCGCGCGGAACGCGCCGAGCAGAATCAGGAACTCGCCGACGAAGCCGTTGGTCCCAGGCAGCCCGATCGACGACAGCGTCACGATCAGGAAGATCGCAGCGAACACCGGCACGACGCTCCATAGGCCGCCGTACTCCGAGATCATCCGCGTGTGGCGCCGCTCGTAGATGAATCCGACGAGCAGGAAGAGCGCGCCGGTCGACAAACCGTGGCTCACCATCTGCAGCACGCTGCCGCTGATGCCGGCGTTGTTGAACGCGAACAGACCGAGCAACACGAAGCCGAGATGCGACACCGACGAGTACGCCACCAGGCGCTTCATGTCGGGCTGCAGCAGGGCCACCATGGCCCCGTAGATGATCCCGCCGACGGCGAGGACGATCATCAGATTCATCGCGTCGTGCGCAGCCTGCGGAAACAGCGGGATGGCGAGGCGCAAGAACCCGTAGGCGCCGAGCTTCAGCAACACGCCGGCGAGAATCACCGAGCCGCCGGTGGGCGCCTCGGTGTGTGCGTCGGGCAGCCAGGTGTGCAGCGGAATCGCCGGGATCTTGATGAGGAATGCCAACGCGAACGCCGCGAAGAGCCAGCTCTGCTCGGTCGCCGACAGCGGCGTGTCGTACAGCCGCAGGAGATCGAACGTCAGTTCGCCGCCGCGCGCGTTCGCCAGGGCGAGATACAGGATCGCCACGAACATCAGGGCGCTGCCCGCCATCGTGAACAATACGAACTTGATCGTCGCGTACCTGCGGTTGGGGCCTCCCCAGATGCCGATGAGAAAGAACATCGGGAAGAGCATCAACTCCCACCAAACGAAGAACAGGATGAGGTCGAATGCCACCAGACACCCGAGCATGCAGCCCTCGAGCGCCAACATCAGGCACATGTACGCCTTGACGTTGCGGTGCACATCGCCCCACGCGGCCAGCAACACCAGCGGTGTGAGAAAGGTCGTCAGGACGATCAACCACAGCGAGAATCCGTCCACCCCATTGGAGTACGTGACCCCCAGGCTCGGGATCCAACTCGCCCGCTCGACGAACTGCAGGCCGCCCTCGGTCGGGTCGAAACCGGTCAGCAACAACAGCGACAACAGCAGCGGCACGAGAGAGAACACAAACGCTGCGCGACGGGCGACCGCCACCGGCTCGGACGGCAGCACAGCGACGAAGATGGCGGCGATCAGGGGGGCGAAGACGATCAGCGAGAGCATGGCGGTAGCGTTCGAACTCAGCGAAACAGAGCCCACATCAAACAAGCGGCGCCGACCAACATGACGAGCGCATAGCTCTGCACGTTGCCGGTCTGCAGTCGGCGCACGCGCTCGCCGATGCCACCGGTGAGCCGGGCGACGCCGTTGACCACGCCGTCGACCCCGCGCACGTCGACGACCTGCCAGGCCAGACGCGACAGCTCCATGTACGGATTGAGGATCAGAGCCGCGTAGATCTCGTCGACGTAGTATTTGTGCCAGAGAAGCTCATAGAGCCCACCGACGCGCTCCTGCACCCGCTCGGCGCTGCCGGGCGACTTCAAGTACATCGTGTAGGCGACGGCGACACTGCCCAGCGCGATCGCCGTTGCCAACAACGTCAGCAGCAAGACCGTCCCGCCCGCGAGGTGGTGTTCGCCGCCGTGCAACGCCGCCAGCGACGGCTGCAGGTAGTGGTCGATCTGGTTGCCCCACAGCACCCCATGCGGCAGGCCGACCCAGCCGCCGACCAGCGAAAGCACCGCCAGAACGATCAACGGAACGGTCATCGTCGGCGGCGACTCGTGCAGGTGCGCGGCGCGATGCATCTCGACTCGGCTCGCGCCCTCGAAGGCGAGAAAGTACGCGCGAAAGACGTAGAACGCGGTCAGCGCCGCGGCGAACAGGCCGACCAGCCAGACGACGTAGTGACCGCCGGCGAACGCCGACTCGAGAATGAGATCCTTGGAGAAGAAACCGGCGAAGATCGGCACGCCCGCGATCGCCAACGCTCCGACCAGAAAGGTCGCGGCCGTGATCGGCATCTGCTTGCGAAGCCCGCCCATTTTGTAGACGTCCAACTCGCCGTGCATGGCGTGCATCACGCTTCCGGCGCACAGGAACAGCAGCGCCTTGAAGAACGCGTGCGTCATCAGGTGGAAGATCGCCGCGGAGAAGGCCCCGACGCCGACCGCCAAGACCATGTAGCCGAGCTGCGAGACCGTCGAGTAGGCGAGGATCTTCTTCAGGTCGCGCTGGACGACGGCGATCGACGCCGCGAACAGCGCGGTCGCCGCGCCGATCACCGCGACGACGTTGAGCGCGACCTCGGAGTGGACGTAGACCGGGGACAAACGGCACATCATATAAACCCCGGCGGTCACCATGGTAGCGGCATGTATCAGCGCCGACACCGGGGTCGGTCCGGCCATGGCGTCGGGCAACCATACGTAGAGCGGGATCTGCGCCGACTTGCCGGTCGCGCCGATCAACAGCAACAGGCAGACCGCCGTCACCACGCCGGGCGCCTGCTCCTGCAAAGCGGCAGCCATCGCGTTGACGTCGGTGAACCGCAGCGACGGCTGGCCGAGGTCCGCCAAGGTCCAGAACAGCAGGAACATGCCGATGAGAAACGCGGCGTCGCCGATCCGGTTGGCGATGAACGCCTTCTGTCCCGCGTCGGCGTTGGCGAGGTCCTTGTACCAGAAGCCGATCAGCAGGTACGAGCACAGGCCCACGCCCTCCCAGCCGATGAAGAGCACCGGTAGCGAGTCGCCGAGCACGAGAATCAGCATCGAGGCGGTGAACAGGTTCAAGTACGCGAAATACCGCGCCTCGTCCTCGTCGTCGTGCATGTACCCGACCGAGTACACGTGGATGAGGAAACCTACCCCCGTGATGATCAGGACGAGGACGCTGGACAGTCGATCGAGGCGGAACGCCGCGTCGATCGACAGCGGGGCGACGGCGATCCACGTGTAGACACGATCGATCAGCGGCGCCTCGCCGGAGAGCATCGACGCCACCGCGGCGACGGAGACCGCGAACGCCGCCAGCACCGCCAGCGGCGCGATCAGACGAGCCGTCGAGCGCCACCCGGCCGCCGAGCAGCCGATACACGCGGCCGATCCCAGAAGCGGAAGCAGTGGGATCCAGCGCAGCAGCGCGCTGGCCGCATCAGCCAATTCGGCGGATTGCATAACCGCAGGAGACTGTCGGATTCACGATTGCGAAGCAAGATGGCGGAGGAGGTAGTGCGCGTCGCCGCGAGCGAGGATCCGCGATCGGATCACGGACAGGAACTGAATTCAGGATCGGGGATCTAGGATCTGGGATCCGGGGGCTGGGATCTGGAGAGTTTGGAATGGCGGGTCCTGTCGTTCAAACAGAGAATGGCTCGACGCGAAGCGTCGCCCCGACCCCAAATCCTGAACCCCAGATCCTAGATCCTAGATCCTGACCCCTGCCCTTCACGGATCCACCGTCCGATCGAAGTGAATCCACAGGATGCGCGAGTAGCGAAAGAGGAGCGGCGACAACGGCACCAGCGCGGCGAAGGCGACGGCGATCACCCGTTCGAACGACCACTCGGGAAAGAGGAATCCCGCCGTCAGCGCCACCGACGCCGCGATCGGCACGCCCAGCGCGTAGCTGATGTACATCGCGCCGGTGAAATATCCCGGCTCGCGGTCGAATGTCAGACCGCACGCGGGACACGTCGCGTTCATCGTGAGCAGGCCGGAGAAGATGTCCCCGACGCGGCACGCCGGACAGCGCCCGCGCCGAATCGCCCTCCATCGCCCGCCGGCGTCGCGCGTCGTGTCAGGTTGGTCCACCATTCGTACTTCCTACGACAACACGCCGCATGGGGATACAACCCCTGACCGCGACGCCCTTCGACAAGCTCAACGCGGGCTGTCGCCCGCAACCCAACCTGGTCCGCAGGCTAAAGACCTGCGCCTACCGGTAGCCGGACCACCCTGTAGCCGCAGGTCTTTAGCCTGCGCCCAGGAATCCGTGCGTCACGCGCAGAAACTCGGCCATAGTAGTTCAGGGCAAACCGAACGTTGTATACGAGCGACGGAGTTACCGGACCGTTCGGGCTGAGCTTGTCGAAGCCCTGTTTCAAAGTGGCCCACTACCAGGCTTTCTAAATCATTGACGCCTGCGCAGCGCGGTCCTAGTCTCGCCGCCATGCACAGCGACGTCATGACGCTTCTCCGCGAACACGGCATACGTCCCTCGGCGCAGCGGATGGCCGTCGCCAGATACGTGCTTCATTCCGAAGACCACCCGTCGGCCGACCTGGTTTGGACGTCGGTCAAACGAGGGTTCCCGATGTTGTCGCGCGCGACGACGTACAACACGTTGAACCTGTTTGTGGAGAAAGGTCTGCTACGCCAGCTCGACCTCGCGGAGGGCTGCATCGTCTTCGATCCCAATACCGCGCCGCACCACCATCTCATCGACCCCGACACCAAACGGATCTACGACATCCCGTGGGATGCCCTCGAAGTGCGAAACGTCGAATCGCTCGGGGAGTTCGACATCGACGAGTACCAGGTCGTGCTGCGGGGACGGGTACGTACCACGTCGGGCGATGGGCACGGAACGGGGACTTGAGGGCGCGTGGTTCGCGAGGAGATCATCGACTCGGTCGCGGTCCTCACCATCGATCGGCCCGCGCTGCGCAACGCAGTGGATGGTCCGACCGCCGCGCAACTGGCCGAAGCCTTTCGACGATTTGACAGCGACGACCGGCTCGCCGTCGCGGTTCTGACCGGCGCCGGCAACACGTTCTGCGCCGGTGCGGACCTTAAGGCCGTCGCCGAAGGCCGGGGCAACCGGGTGACCGAGGACGGCGACGGGCCGATGGGGCCGACCCGCATGCTGCTCTCCAAACCCGTGATCGCCGCGGTCGAGGGGTTTGCCGTCGCGGGCGGGCTCGAACTCGCCATCTGGTGCGACCTGCGCGTCGCGGCGACCGACGCCGTGTTCGGCGTGTACTGCCGGCGCTGGGGCGTCCCCCTGATCGACGGCGGGACGATCCGCCTGCCGCGACTCATCGGCCACAGCAACGCGCTCGACCTGATCCTCACCGGGCGCGGCGTGTCCGGCGACGAGGCGCTGCGCATGGGTCTCGTCAACCGCCTCGTCGACCCGGGCACCGCGGTCGCTGTGGCGATCGAATTGGCGCAGGAGATCGCGCGTTTCCCGCCGCGCTGCATGCGCAGCGACCGGCTGTCGTCGTATCGGCAGTGGGATCTGGGACTCGACGACGCCCTGCGCGAGGAAACGCGCGCCGGCCTCGACGTCATCCGCTCCGGCGAGACCCGCGCCGGCGCCACCCGGTTCGCCACCGGCGCCGGCCGGCACGGCAACTTCAGCGACGACTGATCTACTTCACCACAGAGGCACCGAGAACACAGAGAGGATATCGACGAAAAGTGAATCGATCTTTCGACATCGACCCTCACCGGGAATGGAGTTCAAACCGGTGAGGGCGGGTCTCTCAAAGCCCTTCTTTCTCTGTGTTCTCCGTGCCTCTGTGGTGAGTTCGATTTTTTTCAGCGGCAACTGGTTTCAACGACCCGTCGGTCACAGTCCGTCGACGTGGGCGTATAGAATGCGACGGACTTCCTCGATGGTCTCCGGTCGCGACTGTGTCGAGTGTCCCGAACGAACGACGAACTCCGACGCCACGCCGTCGAGGTGGGCGCTGGCGTAGCGCACGACCCCGTCGTCGCCCAGGTCCGGCGGACCGTCGCCGCGCACGGCGACGATGGAGTGCGCGTGCACACCCGGCGCGATCGGCAGCGAGTCGAGTGTCCGCAGGAAGGGGTTGGACCAATCCATGTTGTCGATCGCCGTCGGCAACCGCCACGCCGTCTTCGCCGCGCTTACGGCGTTCAACTTCATCAACTCGACGCCGGCCTTGGTCAGCCCCGCGGGCAACTTGACCAGCCGCCGAGCCACCTTGCCGAGAAAGTTCTCGGCAAGGTAGCTGCCGCGATGCGGCGTGCAGATGAAGATGACTCGGCTTACGAACGGCAGCGGCTCGATGAACATGCTCCGGCGCAGGAGATCGCGCGTCTCCGGATGCAACTCGGCCTCGTCGAACGGAACCGCCCATTCGGAATCCCAGAACCGCGAGCCGCTGTTCACCACCGTCATCTTGGTGAGCAACCCGCCCTGGCTGTGGCCGATCACCACCATGCGGCTCAGGCTCTCGTCCGCGCCCATGGGATCGAGTTCCTGTATGACCTGCTGCAACGATTCACGCAGGTGCATGGCGGAGTACGAGACGGGGTTTCCGGTGTTGTAGATGAAATACCAGAACTGGTAGCGGTGGCCGACGTAGGGGTCGTTCTTGAGTTCGTTGACCATCTCGACCCACCGCGCCGGGCTCGACGCGGTGCCGTGCACGAAGACCACGGGAATCCGCCCCGGCTGGTACGGGTGCAGCATGACCAGGTCGGTGTCGTCGTCGAAGAGTTGAAAGTCACCGCGGCGGAATCCGGCGATCTCGAAATCCCAGATCGGCGACCCCTCTAGTTGATAGGCCAGCGTCGTCGTCGTCTCGGCTTCCAGGGCCAACGTGAGGTCGCCGATGTCGATGCTCGGATGTGCGTCGGCATCGTAGAGTTCGAGAGTCCCGCGCATGGCCCCTCGGCTCATGTCGCCGCGGACGTCGGCGAACCGGAGCAACGCCGTCACCGGCACCTTGGCGCGCGGTGCGATCCACCGCTCGGCGCTGTCACCGTGCCGCTCGACCGTCGCCGCCAGCGGCGCGCCGATGCCGCGTCGGCGGTACCGGTTGCGCAGCCCTCGCACCTCGTAGTCGGCGAGCGAGGCGAACTTCACGAGGCGGTGGCCGCCGTACTCGAATCCGGCGGGATCGACATCGAGCGTCAGCGTTCCAAACGGCAGCTCGACCGTGCGCGCCGCCAGATCCACCTCGTCGAGCGCCGGAACGGCGAGCCCTTCCGTCAATCCGCGATTGTACAGATCCATCGCGGTGCGGGCGCGGGGGTCGTAGGGACCGGGTCGCTCCGAGGTGTCCTGCGGAAAGAGGAACGCCCACGCGTAGACCGCCGCGCCGAGATAGTAGGATCGGTCGCCACTGCGCTCCGCGTGGTCGAACGAGAGCTCCGCGAGGGCGAACAGCCGACGAGACTCGTCCGCCTGGCCCAGCCCCTCGTGCAGCGTCGCGATCGTGCCGGCCGGATCCTCGCGGTATCGGTCGGCGAGACTGAGCCGATACAGATACTCCCGAGCCAGCGCCGACGGCTCACCGCTCGTGAGGACCGTCGCGGTGAGCATGCGGTTGGCTTCCTGCGGGCCGATCCGGCGCACCCCGACCGGCGTCGCGCAGCTTGTCGCGAAGACGCTCGCGACGGCGGCGAGTCCCAGCCACCAAGGCGCTCCCCGGCGCCGAACCGTGCCCCGTATGCTCACGACCGATCTCTCCTCCGCTTCTCCAGCCACACCGCCGAAACCATCGCGGCGTTCCTCTACCACACTCCCACCGCGATTGTCCTCACGGGCATTCTCGCCCTGAAATCACGCTTGCGCCGCCGCACCACAGCGGGCAACGTGCAGCGAAATCGACGACGGAGGAGGTTGCAGCCGATGAGAACACCGTTCGGCGGTCATGCCGCGCGCCGCGCTCTGCTGGCACTGGGAGTCGCCGCCACCCTGAGCTCGGGCGCCGTGTCGCGAGCGATCGAGGACGAACCCCTCGAACCAACCAACGGCGCGCTTCAACCCAATCAACCTTCGCGACACAGCGTACGCCTGCAGGACGTGCGCTTCGGCGGCGACGGATCGGTCAAGGGCGTGCTCGTAAACCAGAGCAGCGACGTCGTGCGCGACGTGCGCATCCTCGTGCGCTACGACTGGCGCTGGCAGGACGAACGGAATCCGGGCGAGGACAGTCCCGGCCGCTCGATGTACTTCACCATTGCCGGCGACGTTCCCGCCCTCGGCTCCCTGCCCTTCGAGTACGCACCGACACCGCCACTACCAGTCCGCGCCGACGGCACCTTCGCACCCGCGGTCGAAATCGCCGGCTACACCGAGGTGCGCTACAAGAAGGTGCTGCGCCAACCAAAATCTCTCGACTGAGAGCTGACAGCTAGGCGGACTGAGCGACGCTCAGTCCGCCCTACACGGCAACCCCTCGCACACGTCGATCACCGCGCCGTCGTCCCGGAGAAACTCCGACTTCTGCACTCGCGCCTCGACGTCGGAGCGCGGATCGCCGTGTGGATCCTCGCCTTCGCGCGGCGGCTGGTTGTCGAGCGGCGGCGCCGGCGCGCCGCTGTCCCAGATGATGATCGCCGAGCCCTCGTGCGGGTAGTTCTCGATGCGCTCGATACCCCAATAGGGCTCGACGTCGGGCAATCGCCCGTCGGCCACAGCCGGCCAGTGGATCTGCGCGCCGATCGTGCGCGCTTCGATCTCCGCCGTTGCGGGCGCCACCTGGTGGTCGCCGAACGCGACGTGCAGCAGGACCTCGTGCGCCGGTGTGCCGGGCAACGGGTCGTCCGTCATGTGCTGCGCGTAGCCGTTCGCCTCGCCGCGGTCCCACAACATCTGGATCAGGAGAAGTCCGAGTCCGCGGTCGATCTCGGTCGGATAGGCGGGGTTGTAAATCAGCTCGTACGTGTCCCAGTCGACACTGCGCTGCAGCAGTATGCTGTAGTTCATGCCCGGGACACCGAGTACCGCTCGGGTGAAGTCCGTCGCGATCGCCGTGAGCGCGCCGCCCATGATGCCGCCCTGGCTGTTGCCGTCGAAGAACAGGTGATCGCGGTCGATGACGGAGTTACCCGCGTCGTCCTGGAACGCCTCGTGCGACGAGAATCCGTCGGCGTGAATCATCAGGCGGCCGAGAAAGAGCGCATTCACCATCCCCTGTTGCGTGCGGTCGGCCAGCGTCGGGAAGGAGGAAACGTCGCCGAGAATGTTGACGGCGTTGGCGATGTCGTCTTCCGACATGCCGATCCACTTCGTCGCGCAAAAGACGAAGTTGTGCTCGTTGGCCATGGCGCGCACATTGCCCGCGCCGACCTCGCGCTCGCTCCCCAGCAGGCCGTGACCGTACAACGACGCGCGCGCCGGCACGGCCGGACCGTCGCCACCAGACAGAGCCGAGCGCGGCACGATGCAACGAAAGACGGCGGTGAACGATCCGTTGACCTCCGGAAGATCGTTCGCGCCGTAGTTCAGCCGGCTGCCGGGCTCGCCGTTGCCGGTCATGTAGTTCGGCACCTCGAAGGTTCCGCTGATGCGCCGCACGACGAGGTCATCGAAGTCGTCCTCGACCAGGGTGATGTCGAACGCCGGCGCGTCGTCGCCGAGGGCGGCGAACGCGTCGTCGCGCATGTGCAACACGCGCTCGGAGAGGTTGCGCTCGCTGGCGACCGTAAAGTCCCAAGCGAGATAGAGTTCGCCGCGATCCACCCCGTAGTCGGCGAGGTCTTCGAAGACGCGTTCGTAGCGGTCGCGTTGCGCCTCGACCTGCGGGACGTTGCTCTGCAACCGGTCGCGGTAGGCGCGAAAGACGTCCGCCGCCTCGATGAGCGCGCCGTCGGCATCCCAGAGGTCGCGGAAGGCGACCACATGGCGATGGCCTTCGAGCAGGTTGATCGCCGGGCGCACGAACGTGACGCGGTGATTGGGATCCACCGGTCGCGCGTCGATCTCGACCCAATACGGAATGCGCCGGCCTGCGTCCACGTCGATCAGCACCACCGGTGCGTCGTCTTCGAGCGACGCGGCGATGTCCGTGATCGGCGCCGTGCCGGTGGCGGCGAGGTCGATGCCGGCGATGAACGTGGCGATCTGCGCGCCGGGAGAGAATCCGTCGTTGCGGTTCCACTCCGTCATGTCGATGTGCACGCCGTCGACGTTCTGCGGCGTCGCGTCCGTCGAGATGGAGACGCGGAGCCCGCTGTCCGTCTCATCATCCTCGACCGTGAAGAAGTCGCTGGGAAACGGCAGCAGACAGTGCCGCATGTCCAGAGGGTTACAAATATCCGGGCGATCGACGACGAGGTCGATGGTACCGTTGA
>Ga0307505_10000593_pt1 | contig 38176 bp, 29 predicted proteins | sample 23_S_MG_FD_202183 | JGI IMG/M metagenome (GOLD analysis project Ga0307505, IMG submission 202183) | Soil microbial communities from Populus trichocarpa stands in riparian zone in the Pacific Northwest, United States - 23_S | ecosystem: Environmental > Terrestrial > Soil > Riparian zone > Trees...
GACCTGCAGGGTGTAGCGGTCGAGCGCCTTCAGGCCCTCGATGGGGGCGTCGTAGTCGAACTTGCCGGTCTTGCGGGCGCGGACCACGGCCTCCTCGGCGCCGACGACGTAAGGCTCCAGCTCCGCGATCTGCGTGGAACGCAGCTTCGGATCGAGCACGCGCTTCATGGAGAAGACGTAATCCTGCGCGGTGAGCTCGCGCTTCTTCCCGTTGAAGGCAGGGTCGTCGTTGAAGTAGACGCCCGGCTTGAGTCGAATGGTGTAAGTGAGGCCGTCGGGGCTGATCTCGGGGAGGGCGAGCGCGGTGTTCGGCTTCATCTTCGCGGGCCGCGCCAGGTAGTCGTAGTTGTAGGGCGCGTCGAACATCGCGCCGTTGACGATGTTCGAGTACAGGTCGTTGATGCGCGGCGGATCGAAGCTCGTCTCCGCGACCTCGAAGGCGTAGCGCAGGACCTTGTTGGGGTCGGCGCCGGCAGCCGGCAAGGCGGCGAAGGCGGCGAGAATGAGGAAGACGGCTCGGCGCATGAGGACGCCCCTTTGTAAGGAACCGCCTATTTTACGGGGCTGAGGCTGGTGTCGATATCCATGTACTTCCAGAAGTGGTTCCCCAGCATGGGCGGCCGGCGGAAGCCGATCACCCAGGGGTAGTACATGTCCGTGAGGATCCGGTGGACGTTCACCTTCCAGGGAGCGTAGGCGGCGACGATCTTGGCCATCTGCTGGTAGAGCTTCGTGCGCTCGGGACTGTCCGGCATCTGCTTGGCGCTCTCGTACAGGCGGTCGTATTCGGCGAGGCGGAAGCGCGCGAAGTTGCCCTTCTCGCCCGAGTTGGGCCCGTAGAGCGAGGTGAGCCAGGTGTCGGCATCCGGGGCCGAGGCCGTGCCCCCGAGCTGCCAGAACTGCAGCTTGCCCAGGTACGCCTCCTTGAGCAGGTCGGGCCACTTGGCCTTGCGGAAGGTGATGCGGATGCCGATGTCGTCCATGCTGCGCTTCCACAGCTCGTCCTGCTGCAGGTCGCGCGCGGTGGGCGTCGAGTTCGCCTTTAGCACCAGCGGGCTTCCGTCGGGAAGCTCGCGGTAGCCGTCGCCGTCGCGATCGACGTAGCCGAACATGTCTAGGAGCGCCTTGGCCTTGGGCACGTTGTACTCGCCCGCGGTGGTGCGGAAGTTCGGGTCCCAGCCCGCGACGCCGGGGCTGTACGGGGTGATCGCCGCGATCGCCTGGCCCTTGCGAAGGATCGCGATCTCGTCGTGCGTCTTGTAGGCGAGCGAGATCGCGCGCCTGAGCGCCACCTTCTCGGGCTCGTAGCCGCCGACGACCGGGTCCTCCATGTTGAAGTAGTTGAAAGTGATGTCCATCGCCGGCACCTGCTCCATGCGAATGCCCCTCTTCGCGAGGTGGGGCGCGATCTGGTTGTTGGGCATCGCCTGGTTGGCGTACTCCTCCGGCACCTTGAAGAGGAGGTCGAGCTCGGCGTTCAGGAACGCCAGCCAGCGCGGCTGCGTCTCCTCGATCACGTACACCTCCACGCGGTCGATCATCGGAAGGCGCTTGCCCTTCAGCCGGCGCAGGATCTCCTGGCCGCGCTCGTCGTCCGGCGCGGGCTCCGCGTCGAAGTACTCCTCGCGGAAATTGGGGTTCTTCTCGAACACCATCTTCGAGGTACGCTTCCAGAAGGCCATCCGGTAGGGTCCCGTGCCCACCGGGTGCGAGCCCACGTCGTTGCCGTACTTCTCGACCACCTCGCGCGCCACGGCGCACGACACCCGGCAGTCGGCGAGGTTGTAGATCCAGGTGTAGTTGGGCTTCTCCATCCGGATCTGCCAGGTGTAGCGGTCGAGCGCCTTCACGCCCTCGTACGGCGCGTCGTAGTCGAAGCGGTTGGCCTTGCGCGCCGCGGCGATGACCTTCTCGCTGTCGATCAGGTAGCCCTCGATCTCGGAGAGCAGCGGCGAGGCGTTCTTGGGGTCCATGATCCGCTTGATCGAGTACACGTAGTCGTGCGCGGTGAGCTCGCGCTTCTTGCCGTCGAAGGCCGGGTCGTCGTCGAAGTAGATCCCCGGCTTCACGCGCAGGGTATAGGTCTTGCCATCGGCGCTCACTTCGGGCATTCCGGTGAGCGTCGCAGGCTTGAGCTTGAGCGGGCGCGCGAGGTGGTCGTAGTCGAGCGGGCTGTCGAAGATCGCCGAGATCACGGTGAGCGAGTAGATGTCGCTCACCCGATGCGGGTCCGCCGAGGTCTCGGCGACGTCGAACTGGTAGCGCAGGACCTTGGCGGCCGCGGCGGGATCCGGGAAGGCGAGGAGCAGGGCTGCGGCTGCCGCAGGCGCGAGCCCCAGGCGTTTCGGGAAGCTGTCCATGCCCCGATTTTGCGCCAAAGGCGGCGCCCCTCCGTGACCGGCCGTTACGGCGGCAGCGCCGTGCCCGCCCGCTACGCCGCGCGGCCCACCATGAACTCGCGCAGCGCCCGCGCGGTATGGCCTCGCGCCGCCGCTTTCAGAAACTCCTCGGGCGCCGCCGCCAGCACCACCCGCCCGCCGGCGTCTCCGCCCTCGGGACCCAGGTCCACGATCCAGTCGGACTCGGCGATCACGTCGAGGTTGTGCTCGATCAGCACCACCGTGTTGCCGGCATCGACCAGGCGGTGCAGCACGCGGATCAGCTTCTCCACGTCGGCCATGTGCAATCCCACCGTGGGCTCGTCGAGGACGTAGAGCGTGTGCTGCGCGACCGATGCGCGCCCGGGGCGCGGGGCGCCGTCGGTGCGCACCTTCGCGAGCTCGGTCACGAGCTTGATGCGCTGGGCCTCGCCCCCCGAGAGCGTGGGGCTCGCCTGCCCGAGGGTGAGGTAGCCCAGGCCCACGTCCTGCAACAGCTTGAGGCAGTGGCGGATCGACGCATGGTGCTCGAAGAACTCCAGCGCCTCGTCGACGCTCAGCGCGAGGACCTCGCCCACGTTCTTCCCGCGCATGTGCACGGCGAGGGTCTCGGGGTTGAAGCGCGCGCCGCTGCACGCCTCGCACACCACCTTCACGTCGGGCAGGAAGCTCATCTCGACGGTCTTCATGCCCTGGCCGTCGCATTCGCCGCAGCGCCCGCCCGAGACGTTGAACGAGAAGCGGCTCGCGGTGTAGCCGCGGATGCGCGCCTCCTGCGTGTCGGCGAAGAGCTTGCGGATGCTGTCGAAGAAGCCGACGTAGGTCGCGGGGCACGAGCGCGGCGTCTTGCCGATCGGCGTCTGGTCGACCTCCAGCACGCGCGTCACCGCCTGCCAGCCCTTGATCGCCTTGCAGCCGCCCGGGGCAGGCGGCCTCTTGCGGTCGCGCTCGGCGGCGACCAGGCGCTCGAGGTTGGCGTGCAGCACGTCGCGCGCGAGCGTCGACTTGCCCGAGCCCGACACCCCCGTGACCACCGTGAGGCGGGCGAGCGGGAGGCGGACGTCGACGTCCTTGAGGTTGTGCAGGTCCGCGCCCAGCACCTCGATCGCGGCACCCGAGCGTGGCACCGCACGGCGCGGCTGCACCGGGTGCTTGAGCGGCGAGCGGAGGAACCGGCCGGTGAGCGAATCGGGATTGGCCTTCAGCTCCTCGGCGGTGCCCTGCGCCACGATCCTGCCGCCCAGGCGACCGGCACCCGGGCCGAGGTCGATCACGTGCTCGGCGCGCCGGATCGTGTCCTCGTCGTGCTCGACCACCACGAGGGTGTTGCCCTTCGCGCCGAGGCGGGCGAGCGTATCCAGCAGCACGCGGTTGTCGCGCGGATGCAGGCCGATGGTCGGCTCGTCCAGGATGTAGCAGACGCCGCGCAGGTTCGATCCCAGCTGCGCCGCAAGTCTTATTCTCTGAGCCTCCCCACCTGAGAGGCTTGGTGCGCCGCGGTCGAGCGAAAGATATCCAAGCCCCACCTGCTCGAGGAAGCCGAGCCGCACGGCGAGCTCGGCGAGGATGTCGCGCGCGATCTCCTGCTCGCGCCCGGCAACCGCGATCTTCTCGAAGAACGTGAGCGCCCTGGAGATCGGCTGCGCGCTCATGTCGGCGATCGACTGGCCGCGGAAGCGCACCGCCAGCGCCTCCTTGTTGAGGCGCTTGCCGTCGCACTCCGGGCAGGCCTCGTCCAACTCGAGCCACTCCACCCACGAGTCGAGCACGTGGTCCTGGGTGCCGGTGCGCGAGCGCTCCTCGTCCCACCCGACCTCGTCGATCTTGACGCCCGTGCCGTAGCAGGCTGCGCACCAGCCGTGCTTCGAGTTGTACGAGAAGAGCCGCGGATCGAGCTCGGGGAAGCTGCGTCCGCACGAAGGGCACGCGCGCTTGACCGAGTAGATCTGGGTCTCGCGATCACCCCACCCGCCGCAGCAGGCGTGCAGCACGCCCTTGCCCATCTCGAGGGCGGCCTCGACGGCGGCGCGCAGCTGCCTCTCGTTCTCGGGCGTGACCGCCACCTCTGCCACCGGCAGCTCGATGGTGTGCTCGCGGAAGCGGTCGAGGCGCGGCCAGCCCCGGGTCGGCAGGTACTCGCCGTCGACGCGCAAGTGCGACACCGCCTTGGCGAGAGCCCATTTGGCGAGGTCGGCGTAGATGCCCTTGCGGTTCGTGACCAGCGGCGCGAGCACCGCGATTCGCCGCCCGCGCTGCTCGCGCATGAGACGCGCCACGATGGCCTCCACGCTCTGCGGCTCGATCGGCACGTCGCACTCGGGGCAATGCTGCGTGCCCAGCTTCACGAACAGCAGGCGCAGGAAGTGGTGGATCTCGGTCTGCGTCGCCACCGTGCTCTTGGAGCCGCCGCGGCTCGTGCGCTGCTCGATCGCGACCGTGGGAGGGATGCCGAAGATCGCGTCCACGTCGGGCTTCGACGCCGGTTGCACGAACTGGCGTGCATAGGCGTTCAGCGACTCGAGGTAGCGGCGCTGGCCCTCGTTGAAGAGGATGTCGAAGGCGAGCGTGGACTTGCCCGAGCCGGAGACCCCGGTGATCACGGTGAACTTGCCGCGCGGGATCTCGACGTCGATGTTCTTCAGGTTGTGCTCGCGCGCGTGGCGCACGGAAATCACGTCACCCCGGCGGCCGCGTAGCGGCAATCGGCCGGGGCCCAGTTCCGGTTCGCGCGCCTCGGTCATTGGGCCCCGTTCTTCAACGGGGTGACGAAGCGTTGCCTCGTAGTCGACCAGCGCCCGCCCCGTGTGCGATCGCTCGTTCTCCATCACCTGCCTGGGCGTGCCCACCGCCACCACCTCGCCGCCGGCGTCGCCGCCCTCGGGGCCGAGGTCGATCAGCCAGTCCGAAGCCCTGATCACGTCGAGGTTGTGCTCGATGACCACGAGCGAGTTGCCGGCGGCCAGCAGCTTGCGGAACGCCTTGAGGAGCTTCGCCACGTCCTCGAAGTGCAGGCCCGTGGTCGGCTCGTCGAAGAGGAACAATCTCGTCACCCCGGCGGAGGCCGGGGCCCCATTTCGCGGTTGCGGGCGCTTGGGAAGCATCGAGATCGAGCGCCCCGCGGCCTCGGCGAGGTGACCCGCGAGCTTCAGGCGTTGGGCCTCGCCGCCGGAGAGCGTCGGCACCGGCTGGCCGAGGCGCAGGTACTCGAGGCCGACCTCGACGAGGGGGCCCAGGCGCCTGCCGATCTCCTCGGTGCCGCGGAACACGTCGGCGGCCTCGCTCACCGTGAGCTCGAGCACATCGGCGATGCTGCGGCCGTCCACCTTCACCTCGAGCACCTCGTCGCGGTAGCGCTTGCCGTCGCAGTCCGGGCAGCGCAGGTACACATCGGAGAGGAACTGCATCTCCACGTGCTCGAAGCCGTTGCCGCTGCAGGTCGGGCAGCGGCCGTTGCCGGAGTTGAAGCTGAACGTGCCCGGCGTGTAGCCGCGCGCCTTCGCGTCGGGGGCCGAAGAGAAGAGCTCGCGGATGGCGTCGAAGGCGCCCACGTAGCTCGCAGGGTTCGAGCGCGTGGTGCGGCCGATCGGCGATTGGTCGACGAATACCACGTCGTTCACGTGCTGAAGCCCCTCGATCGCGCGGTGCGCGCCCGGCGTCTCGGTCGGCTTGCCGAGGTGCTTGCGCAGCGCGGGATAGAGCACGTCCTGCACCAGCGTGGATTTCCCCGAGCCGGAAACGCCCGTGACGCACACGAGCCGGCGCAGCGGAATGTCGATGTCGGCGTTCTTCAGGTTGTGCTCGGCCAGGCCGCGCAAGCCGAGCGACACGGTGCCGTAGAGCGGATCCCTGGCGAGGTCGTTGGGAATCTGCATGCCAGGCACGCGCACCTCCTCGTCGGGCGCGCGCGTGTCGGCGCGGCGCCGGCCCGAGAGGTACTCGGCGGTGAGCGTGTCCGCGCGCTTGAGCTCCGCGGGCGAGCCCTCGAAGACGATGCGCCCGCCGCGCTCGCCCGGCCCCGGGCCCATGTCCACGAGGCGATCGGCCTCGAGCATGATCTGCGGGTCGTGCTCCACCACCACGAGGGAATTGCCCGCGTCGCGCAGGCGCTTCATCACGTCGATCACCCGGCCCATGTCGCGCGGGTGCAATCCGATCGACGGCTCGTCCAGGACGAAGAGCGTGTTGACGAGCGAGGTTCCCAGCGCGGTGGTGAGGTTGATCCGCTGCACCTCGCCGCCGGAGAGCGTTCGCGACTGGCGATCGAGCGTGAGGTAGCCCAGGCCCACCCGGCAGAGGTACGAGAGGCGGGCACGGATCTCGCCCAGCAGCAGCTCGGTCGCCTCGTCGAGCGGCGCGGGCAGCGCCAAGCGCGCGAAGAGGTCGCGCAGGCGCTCGGCCGGCATCAGCATCATCTCGTGGATCGATAGCCCCTCGACCTTCCACAGCAGCGCCTCGGGCTTCAGGCGCGTGCCCTCGCAGGCGCCGCACGGCGTGTACGCCCGGTAGCGCGACAGCAGCACGCGTACGTGCATCTTGTACGCCTTGGTCTCGAGCCAGGCGAAGAAGCGCTGCACGCCGTACCAGTGCGTCTTGCCCGTTTTGTTCCAGCTCACCCAGTCGTCGTCGCCGCCGATCACCCACTCGCGCTCGGCCTCCGAGAGCGAGCGCCACGGCTTGTCGAGCGGCACCCCGCGCTTCCTCGCGAGCTTCACCAGGTCGTCCTGGCATTCGCCGTAGCTCTTCGACTGGAAGATCTTGACCGCGCCCTCGCCGAGCGTCTTGCCTTCGTCCGGGACCACGAGACCGTAATCGACCCCGATCACGCGCCCGAACCCGCGGCACGTCTCGCACGCCCCGATGGCGGAATTGAACGAGAAGCGCGCCGGCAGGGGATCGGCGTAGTGGATGTCGCAGTCGGCGCAGTGCAGGTCGGTGGAAAAGCGCCATGTCACCCCGGACGTCGCCGCAGGCGACACTGGTCCGGGGCCCAATTCATCGGGAGCAACGAAAACGTTCACCCGACCGGCACCTACCCGCAGCGCCGCCTCGATCCCTTCCACCACGCGTGCCTTCTCGGCGCCCGACATCTTTACGCGGTCCTGCACGACCTCCAGGCGTTCGCCTGTCCTGCTGTGGATGCGCGTGTATCCCTGCGCCTGCAGCAGCTTCGTGACCTCTTCCTCGGTGAAATTCTTCGGCACGTCGACCGGGAACGTGATCACCAGGCGGGGATCGCCCGCGGCTGCGGCGCGCGCCGCCATCTCGGTGAAGATCGAGTCCGGCGTGTCGCGGCGCACGGGCTGCGCGCACTGGCGGCAGTGCAGGCGTCCGGCGCGCGCGAACAGCAGCTTCAGGTGGTCGTTGATCTCCGTCATCGTCCCGACCGTCGAGCGCGACGTGCGCACCGGGTTCGTCTGGTCGATGGCGATCGCCGGCGGGATGCCCTCGATGGAATCGACCTGCGGCTTGTCCATCCGGTCGAGGAACTGGCGCGCGTACGGGGAGAAGGTCTCCACGTAGCGCCGCTGGCCTTCGGCATAGAGCGTGTCGAAGACGAGCGACGACTTGCCAGAGCCCGAGGGTCCCGTCACGACGATCAGCTCCCCCGTGGGGAAGTCGATGTCGATGTTCTTGAGGTTGTTCTGGCGCGCGCCGCGGATGCGGATCGCCTCGCGCTCCTCGGCGTCGTTCAATGCGGCGGCGGCACCGGGGCGGGCGGCGGACAGGTCGTTCATGGAGATCGCGACGGTGACCGCAAAACGCGGCCGAAAGGAGAAAAACTAACCTAATTCTAGGCTAGAAACCGCCCTACTTCCCGGATGTGGATAAGTCCGATCGGGCTCTGGAAAACAGGGCGGTTATCCCCAATGCGCCTGTGAGCCGATGGCATTGACAACGAGCCGGGCGTAGGGCGACCCTCCGGTGACCATGGACTGGCTTCCCTCGGCACCCGCCCTCGCCATCGCGTGCGCCGTGCTGGTGCTGATCTGCGCCGTGCTGGCGCTGGTGCTCTGGTCGACCAAGCACCACCGCGATCCGCATATCCACGTGAAGTGCGAGGCCGGCATCGACTCCCTGGTGTCCTCGCTTGCCGGTCTTTCCCATGGCGTCGTGGTCGAGGGAAATTCGGTCGAGATCCTCAAGAACGGGGAATTCTTCGACGTCGTCATGGAGGCGATCTCCAAGGCGAAGAAGTCGGTCCATTTCGAATCGTTCCTGTGGAAGCAGGGCAAGCTCGGGAAGAAGCTCGTCGATGCGCTATGCGAGCGCGCCCGTGCCGGCGTGACCGTGCGCGTGCTGGTGGATGCCAAGGGCTGCGACAGCATGGGCGACGACGCGTGTCCGAAGCTTGTAGCGGCCGGAGTCAAGTTCGGGCGCTTCCACCCGCTCAAGCTCCACTACATCGGCGTCCTCAACCAGCGCGATCACCGCAAGATCCTCCTCATCGACGGCAAGACCGCCTTCGTGGGCGGCCACTGCATCGTCGACGAGTGGAAGGACGAAACCGATGGCAAGGGCCCCTACCGCGACCTGTCCGTGCGCCTCGAGGGCCCCGCCGTCCACCAGGTGCAGTCGGTCTTCAGCGAGAACTGGGTGGCGGTGACCGGCGAGCTCTTCGCGGGCGAGGACTACTTCCCGAAGACCGGGAAGCGCGGTGACCTCAATGTCCACGTGGCAGCGGTGATGCCCCACGGCTCGGCCCCGGCGGTAAAGATCCTCCACCACATGGTGATCGCCACCGCGACCAAGCGGCTTTGGATCCAGAACCCGTACTTCCTGCCCGAGCCCGAGGCCATCGACGCGATGGGCGAGGCCGTGAAGCGCGGAGTGGACATTCGCGTGATGGTGCCCACCGCCGAGGCCTCCGACATGCCCCTCGTCCAGCACGCGGCGCACCGCAACTTCGGCCGGCTGCTCGCGGCGGGGGTGCGGATCTTCGAGTTCCCGACGACGCTGCTGCACCAGAAGGTGATGACGGTGGACGGGGTCTGGAGCGCCGTGGGCAGCACCAACTTCGACGACAGGTCCTTCGAGATCAACGACGAGATCACGCTCGGCATCCACGGCGAGGCGTTCGCGAAGCAGCTCGAGGACCTCTTCGAGGAGGACCAGAAGGTGTGCAAGGAGGTCGATGCGAAGGAGTGGGACCAGCGCGGAGGGATGCACAAGCTGAAGGACCACTTCTGGTACCTCTGGAACGAGATGCTCTAGGCAGTCCTGCCGGTTGATGGCGTCTTTCCCGCCCGGGTTCCGTTTGGGTCGATGGAACCCAACCGGAGAGCGCCGACATGCCGAGAACCCCTTTCAGTCTGCTGTTGTCCATGACCCTCCTTGCCGCGAGCGCGGGCGCCAGTGCACAGACCTGCGGCGCGCCTGTGTACGGGGCCGTCGCCCTCACCGCGGACATGGTCTGCCCGGCGGGCGTCGACGGCCTCGTGATCGGGGCCGATCACGTGCGCATCGACCTCAACGGGTTCAGCATCACCAGCCCGAACAGCGTGGCCACGCGCGGCATCCGTTCCTCGAGGTTCGGCGGCATCAAGATCGTGGGCCCCGGAAGCATCGTGGGATTCGACACCTCGGTGATGATCGACGGCGGCGACAACCACGAGATCCGGGAGATCGACGCCGCCCGGGTATCCAGCGTCGGCGCCCGGATCGCAATCTGGTTGCACAACTCCTCCGGTTCCGTGATCGAGAAGAGCCGCGTGGGCGCCGTCAACCTCGGAGCCGACCCCGGCAACCGCGCGGCCGCGAATCGAATCGTCGGCAACGACGCCGACACCATAAGCGTCTGGGGATGCCAAACATACAAGAACGAGATCTCGGACAACGCCATCCATCCCGCCACGCAGTTCATGGCCGTCGCCCTGGCCGAGGGCGCCAAGGACAACCAGGTCATCGGCAACACGATCGTCTCGGGAACGGTCTGGCTCGGCGGGTCCAGCGGGAACGTGGTGGCGAACAACATCATCATGAACGCCGTCTACCCTTCGTGGATCTACGCCGGCGTGATCGTGGGCCACCATCCGTCCACATGTGCCGGTGGGGCCCTGGTCGACGCCACCCAGAACGTCGTGCGCGGCAACACGATCACGGGCGCCCACGTGGGCGTCCTCATGGCGGCAGGCTCCCGCAACAACCAGGTTTCGCACAACAAGCTCTACGACCAGGTGGCCGTGGGACTGAGATTCAACGTGGACTCGGACGACAACGACGGACGTGGCAACGGTTACAGGGTCCCCGTGCCCGTCGTGGACCTCGGCCAGCGCAATTTGTGGCCGTAGCGAAAGTGAAAACGCCCCATCCGACGCGACGGTGCTGAAGGCCGGCGGGCACGGGCGCCCCGGTCCGGGCGCTCTCGCGACTACGAGGGCAAGTCTGGGAGCAGTAGTTACACAGCCATCAACTGCTGAAATGCCAAGTCCTTGACGATGGTGTAACCGGCTCGCAGCATGTGGGTGCCGTTGAAGAAGTATGTCTTGTTGAAGCATGCGTTGGGCTCGCCAATACGGCGGTCACTAGCGACATCCACAATATGCGGCGGCTTGTTTGCTCGGACAAGCGCGTTGAACGCCTGTCGCTCCGGCTCGAAGCTCTCAGGCGTCTGAGGATTCCACCTGGGAAGGATGGTGAAGGGCATTACGACGTAGCCGCGAGCCAGCCTGCCCGAGACGTAGGATGCGTACAGGTCGTACGTCTGGCGGCCGGTAAGACCTAGTATCTTCAGGTCATTTGTTCCCGCCCATAGCAACAGCACATTTGTCCGTGCCGAATCGTATGCCGCGTCGATTTTTGGAGCGCGGGATGAAATCACTTCCGAAAGGGTGGCGAGCTCGCTGGCGAAGGACTCGCTGACAACGTCAGTGCCTGCGAACTCGGCCATCAACTGCGAGGGATAGCTGTCCGTGGCCGGAATGCCACTCCCCGATGTCAGCGAATCGCCCTCGAAGATGATCTTCAGTGGGAATCGTGGCCGCCTGTTGTCGAGGCGCATGATGCCAGTAGCCCCTCTTGCCGTGGACGCCTTCGGTGCTTCCGCAGGAGCCGCGGCCAAACGCGAACCGGCGAGTGGAGCGGCGCCGACAAGCCCTAGGAATATGCGGCGTTTCATGGTCAAGCCCCGTCGCAGTGGAAGCTGGCATTTTACCGGCCGTGGAGCCCGCCGCGTGGCGACGCATGGGCTAAAATCAGGACTACTATCGAGGGAACAAGGACATGTATCGGAGCGGCGGCGTATTGCGGCAATCATCCGACCGCACATTTGGCCTTGTATTCGCAACGCTTTTTTTTGTGGTAGCCGCGTTGCCTTTGTTGCGCGACGCACCTTGGCGCACATGGTCGTTGATCGTCGCCCTGGTTCTGCTTGGCATATCGCTCTTCGCGCCCCGCTTGCTTGCCCCTCTCAATCTCATCTGGACCCGGTTCGGCTTGCTCCTCAACCGTATCGTCAGCCCCGTGGTGCTCGGCGTGCTTTTCTATGGAGTAGTAATGCCGACGGGGCTACTCATGCGCTTGTTTGGAAAGGACCCACTGCGGCTCAAGTTCAACCCACAGGCACGCAGCTACTGGATCGAACGCACGCCCCCCGGCCCGGATGCCGCCTCTCTCAAGAACCAGTTTTGAATCGATCGGAAGCGCCTTATGTCGTTTGTCAAGGAGCTCTGGACCTTCATGCGGGTCCGAAAGAAGTATTGGTTGATGCCAATCGTAATCATGATGGCGTTGATGGGCGCGCTGATCGTGCTGACTGAGGGCAGCGCCGTGGCACCTTTCATCTACACGCTCTTCTAAGTGGCGGCGTCGCACGTACTAGGGCTCTCCGCCTATTACCACGATAGCGCGGCTGCCCTGATACGCGACGGAGTGATTGTTGCCGCCGCCCAGGAGGAGCGCTTCACGCGCAGGAAGCACGACGCCGGCTTTCCCCACCACGCCGTCGACTACTGCCTGAAGGAAGCCGGGATCGGCTTGCAACATGTGGACCATGTCGCGTTCTACGACAAACCCTTCCTCAAGTTCGAGCGACTCCTGGAAACTTACGTCGCTTTCGCGCCGGCAGGCTTTCGGTCTTTTCGGATGGCCATTCCAGTCTGGCTCCGGGAAAAGCTGTTTTTGAAGGATCTGCTCAGCAAGAACCTCGAGCGCTACGCGCCCGACTATGACTTCGAGGGCCGCCTGCGATTCTCGGAGCACCACTTGAGCCACGCGGCGAGCGCTTTCTTTCCTTCGCCCTTCGAAGAAGCTGCAGTTCTCACGATGGATGGCGTGGGCGAGTGGGCAACGACCTCGCTTGCCATCGGGCGCGGGAACGAGCTCTCCGTGCTCAGGGAGATTCATTTCCCCCATTCGCTCGGGCTGCTGTATTCAGCGTTCACCTATTACACGGGGTTCAAGGTCAATTCGGGCGAATACAAGGTGATGGGACTGGCGCCCTATGGCGAAGCGAGGTTCGAGAAGCTCATCCTCGACCATCTGATCGATGTCAAGGAAGACGGCTCGTTTCGCCTGGATCAATCCTATTTCAACTATTGCACCGGGCTCACCATGACCTCGGGCAAGTTCCACGACCTCTTCGGCGGCCCACCTCGCAAGCCGCAGGAGCCGCTCACGCAACGCGACATGGACCTCGCCGCCTCGGTGCAGGCCGTAACAGAACGTGTGGTACTGCAGTTGACTCGCGCCATCGCGAAGGAAACTGGCCTGAAGAACATATGCCTTGCTGGAGGAGTTGCGCTCAATTGCGTCGCCAATGGCAAAGTGCTGCGCGACGGTCACTTCGAAGGCCTGTGGATACAATCAGCCGCCGGTGATGCGGGAGGCGCGCTGGGTGCCGCGCTTGCCGTGCAACACATCCATCTGGATCGACCCCGCGCCGCCGCCGGCCACGACGCGATGTTCGGCACCTATCTCGGCCCGGCCTTCCCACAGGGCGAGATAGAGAATCGGCTCCGTGCAACGGGCGCCCGGTTCACAGTGCTGGACGACGAATCACTCATTGACTCTTGTGCCTCGGCACTCTCTGAGGGGAAGGCCCTGGGTTGGTTCCAGGGACGCATGGAGTTCGGGCCGCGCGCGCTAGGCGCGCGGTCGATCCTCGGCGATGCGCGTTCGCCGGTCATGCAGTCGATGCTGAACCTGAAAATCAAGCATCGCGAGTCCTTCCGCCCCTTCGCGCCGTCGGTTCTTCGCGAGGATGTGGCCGATTGGTTCGAGCTCGACACCGACAGCCCCTACATGTCTCTGGTTGCCGACGTGGTCAAAAGCCGGCGGCGCGCAACGACCGATGACGAACAGCGCCTCTTTGGCATCGCCAAACTCAAGGCGATCCGGTCAGAGATTCCAGCGGTTACGCACGTGGACAATTCCGCTCGCATACAGACCGTGCACCGCGACACCAATCCTCGCTACCACGCGCTTCTTTCCGCGTTCAAGCGAATGACCGGTTGTCCCGTGCTCGTCAACACCAGCTTCAACGTCCGCGGGGAGCCGATCGTCTGCACGCCCGAGGACGCATTTCGCTGCTTTATGGGAACCGAGATCGAAACCCTCGCGGTCGGGAATTGCCTGCTCCTCAAGGAGGACCAGGATCCCACGCTGAAGATCGAGCACGGCGGAATGTTCGAGGAGGACTAGGTGGGACAGCGCGCGCGTGTCGCTCTGGCCTCCGTGGCCATGGTAGTTGCTTCGACTTCCTTGGCGCTTCTCGCCGGGGAGGCGATTCTTCGCGCCCGGAATGCCTCGATGAAGAACTACGACATCGAGATGTGGCGCTATGCGCTGCAGCTCAAGCGCCGAAGCGACATCCCTATCCTGGGCCACGAGCATGTGGCGTCGAAGAGCGCGGTTTTACAGTCGGTCGGCATTCGCATCAACGAAAAAGGATTGCGTGGAGGGCCAGTGCGCGCCGCAGCCGATGGACACCGGCGCATTCTTTTTCTCGGCAGTTCAGTGACCATGGGTTGGGGTGTTCCCGAAGCCGATACCCTGACTGCTCGCGTCGAAAGGATGCTCAAGGCGGCAGGTCGAGATGTCGAGGTATTGAATGCCGGAATCGGCAATTACAACGCAGTTCGTTATGTCGAGCGTTTCAAGCGGCGTCTCGCCGATCTGGCACCCAATGACATCGTCGTGCACTACTTTCTCCGGGATGCGGAGACGCTCGATGCGGGAGGTGGAAACTGGCTACTGCGCCACAGCCAGCTCGCAGTGACGACGTGGGTGGCGTTTTCGCGATTCTTCGGGAAGTATTCGGAAAAGTCACTGGAGGAGCACTACAGGGCTGTTTATCAACCCGATGCCGAGGGGTACAAGGCGATGCGGCGCGCGCTGCAGGAGCTGGCGGCCCATGCGAGGGACCACAATCAACGTCTCTTTCTCGCAATGACTCCGGACGTGCACGATCTAGTCGATTACAAGTTTGGGTACATCCACGAGATCATGCGGAAGATCGCCGAGGAGGATGGCTACGCGTACGTCGACCTGTTGCCGGGGATGCGCAACCTCACGCCAGCCCAGCTTTGGTCCATGCCGGGCGACCCGCATCCGAATGGCCTTGGGCATCGACTCATGGCCGAGGCCATCTTTCCGGCACTGAAGCAGACACCAAACCCGTAACCCATGCTGTTCAGTTCACCCGCGTTCTTCGTCTTCTTCGGCCTGTATTTCCTGCTTCATCTGCTGCTGCCGCTGCGTTACCGGCTGGCCCTGATCATTTTCGGCAGCGCCGTCTTCTACGGCTATTGGAATCCCTGGTACGTGTGGATTCCGTTCGCGTTCATCTTCATCGCCTACCAGGGCGCCACATGGATGATGCGGGTACCCGAGGGAGCGCCCCGGCGGCGCCGGATGGTGGCCGTGATCGCGATCGTGCTGGCGCCGCTCCTGCTCGTGAAGTACACGGGCTTCGTTTACAACGACGTTCTCGGTCCACTGCTCGCCTTCGGAGGCCGGATCGACGCTTGGCCCCTGCCGCTCGGAATTTCTTTCATCACTTTCACGTTGATCGCCTACGTTGCCGACGTCTATACCGGCCGCTACCAACTCGAGCGCAACCCCGCGATGCTCTCCGGCCTCGTGCTCTTCTTTCCGCACCTCATCGCGGGGCCGATCCTGCGGCCCGCCGAGCTGCTGCCACAGCTGCACCAACCGAGGCCCGGCATGCCGCCGCTGGCTTTCTTCGCCGTGGCGCTCTTTACGTGGGGACTCGTCAAGAAGCTGGTGTTCGCCGATTCGGTCGCCGAAAGCGTCGATCGCGTCTTCGCGCCCGACGCGGGGGCGGCAATCACCGCGGCGGAGTACCTGCTCGCCATTTATGGGTTCGCCCTGCAGATATTCTGCGATTTCTCGGGCTACACCGACATGGCCCTGGGCACCGCGCTGCTTCTAGGAGTAAAGCTCCCGGTAAATTTTCGCCGCCCATACTCCTCCGACTCGATCGTAGCGTTCTGGAGGCGTTGGCACATCACGCTTTCGCGTTGGCTGCGCGACTACCTCTACATACCGCTCGGCGGGAATCGACTCGGCTATCCGCGTCAGGTGTTCAACCTGTTCGTCACCATGGCGTTGGGAGGCCTCTGGCACGGGGCCAACTGGACCTTCGTCCTGTGGGGTGTGGCGCATGGAATCGGTATCGGATTCGTGCATACGCTGCGCAGAGTACCAGCACTTCGCGGATTATCGAGAATGCCGCGGCCCGTTTTGGTGCTGCTGACATTCCACTTCGTCGCTGCCTTGTGGATACTGTTCCGCGCACCCGACATCGGTACCGCATGGCGGGTAGCGCGGGGTCCATTCGTCGCGCCATGGGGAGACCTCGCGGCTTTCGTCACTACGAACGCATTTGTCCTGGGGCTGCTCGCTGTGTTCTTTGTGGTGCACCGCTGGGATAACTATCAAACCATCCGGCTGGCCGTGGGCAGGCTGCCCGCGGCGGTCTTGATGCCGGTCATCGCCATCGCCTGGGTGCTGGCGATTGCAGTGAGCCAAGGCAGCTCGGCGAAGTTCATCTATTTCGATTTCTGACCGGCAGTCTCCAGACCCGGGGGACAACTCCATGCGCAAGACAACGAAGTTTCTGATCAATGCCTCGCTGGTCGTCGGTGCGATCGGCATATCCCTGGCCGCGGCGCTGGGGGTGGATCACTGGCTGAATCTGGGCCTGAAGCGCGGCTTGGGAACGCTGTTCGAAACGAATCTGCAGCGCCCGGAGCCAATCATGTATGTCTACGACAATCGCAGCGGCTGGCGCTTGAATCCATTGACGCAATACCATCGCGCCCGCGATGGCCCGTTCCTCGGTCTTGCCGGCCTCGAACGCCTTGACACGAAGCTGCGCGTCAACTCGGAAGGTTTCATCGATCGGGAACACTTCCTCAAGACTCCCTATTACCGGATCGCATTCGCCGGCAATTCGTGGCTCGAGGCCGTGCAGCAGAAGTACGAGTTCCGTTTCGCTCCACTCACCGAGGACTTCGTGTTTGCCCGATCGGACCACAAGAAGGTCGTGGAGATCATGAATTTCGGCGTTTCAAACCTCGGGCCCGCCCAGAGCTACGGTGTGATCAAGAATTTCGTGCTCAAGTACCAGCCAGATGAAATATGGCTGTTTGTCGCCGGTCGCGACCTTTTCCCGGGCACGCCTGTGGAAACACCGCCGCCCTTCGGTCCGACCTTCGAGTACGTCGACGACAGCGAGACCGAGCTCAAGGACATTCATTTTGGCTACGTCGACCCGCCGGCTTACGCCGCTTGGAAGAGGCAGCGCGACATCGGCAAGTACCTGCTGCCAGCGGGCTTCGCGCAGGCGATGCCGTATTTCTACAGCGACGAGCGCAATGTCGTATTCGACCGGGGGTGGCGCGACATGAAGCTGGCCATTGCCTTGATAGCGAAAACACTGCGCGACAACGGCGTCCGCATGCGTCTCGTCTACCTGCCACACCCGGTGGAAGTCGACCCGGCTGCTTGGGTCGATTACCGCCGAAGGACGACCAAGCTGCTGGGCCGCGAATTGGCCATGGACGCGGCCCGCGGAGAGCCGCGCTTTGCCGCTCTGGCCCAGGAGCTTGGCATCGAATTCATTTCCCTATTGCCGCTTTCCAGGCAGAAGGGTAGCAAGGAGATGATCGCGGATCACTTCACCCGCGCGGGACACTTCTGGGTCGCGGAGTATCTCGCCAAGCTCATCATCGATACCGCTCCCGCGAAGGCCAACGTGGACGCAGTGGTGGCACGTTGACCCACGCGATGCCGGCTAGGCGGTGATCTCGGCGGCCGGCGTTTTCGAGACAAGATCGCGGAGAAAGGGGCGACACCTCGCCGCAGGCGGGACGACTGAACTGAAAACGCCCCTTTGCGGGGCGTTTTCTGTTGCCTCTGCGGGTCGCGCCTAGACCACGAGGGCCTCGGGCGTCGTCGCCACGCCCGCCACGTACTCGTACGCCGGCTCGGTGAGGAAGTCGACGAACTCGTCGTTGGACACCAGGCGGTCGAGCAGCCAGGCGGCGTCGTCGTAACGCATCTGCGACGCTCCCGGCTGGCCCGACACCCGGCGCAGCTCCTCCCCCAGAATCTCGCGGAAGAGCTCGAGCGTGACCTTGCGGCCGTCGTCGAGCCAGCCCTTCGGGCTGCGGATCCACTGCCAGACCTGCGAGCGCGAGATCTCGGCGGTGGCCGCGTCTTCCATGAGGTGGTTGATCGGCACGCAGCCGTTGCCGGCGAGCCACGATCCGATGTATTGCAGGCTCACGTTCACGTTGGTGCGCAGCCCCGCCTCGGTGATCGGGCCCTGGGGCTCGAGCTGCAGCAGCTGCGCGGCCTTCACGCACACGTCCTCGCGCTTCTTGTCGAGCTGGTTGGGACCTGGCATCAGGCGGTCGAACACGGCCTTGGCGATCGGGACGAGGCCCGGATGGGCGACCCACGTGCCGTCGAATCCGTCGGTGGCTTCGCGCTCCTTGTCGGCACGCACCTTCTCCATCGCGGCGTCGTTGGCGGCTGCGTCACCCTTGATCGGGATCTGCGCGGCCATGCCGCCCATCGCGTGCGCGCCGCGCCGGTGGCAGGTCTTCACCAGCAGCTGACAGTACGCGCGCAGGAAGGGGCTGGTCATGGTGACCTTCGCGCGGTCGGCGAGCACGAAGTCCTGCTTCCGCAGCTTCTTGATGCAGCTGAAGATGTAGTCCCAGCGGCCGCAGTTCAGGCCCGCCGAGTGGTCGCGCAGCTCATAGAGGATCTCGTCCATCTCGAACGCGGCCGGCAGGGTCTCGATCAGCACCGTCGCCTTGACCGTGCCGCGCGGCAGGTTCAGCCGCGTCTCCGCTTCGTTGAACACGTGGTCCCAGAGTCGCGCTTCGAGATGGCTCTCCATCTTGGGCAGGTAGAAGTACGGGCCCGTGCCCATCTCCACCAGGCGCTCGGCGTTGTGGAACATGTACAGGCCGAAGTCGAAGAGCGCGCCCGCGACCGGGTCGCCGTCGATGAGCACGTGGCGCTCGAGCAGGTGCCAGCCGCGGGGTCGCACGATCAGGGTGGCGGTCTTCTCGTTGAGCTTGTAGCTCTTGCCCTCGGGGCTCTGGAACGTGATGGTGCGGTCGACCGCCTGGCGCAGGTTGATCTGGCCGCGGATCATGTTGTCCCACGAGGGCGTGCATGAATCCTCGAAGTCGGCCATGAAGGTCGACGCGCCCGAGTTGAGGGCGTTGATGACCATCTTGCGCTCCACCGGCCCGGTGATCTCGACGCGACGGTCCTGCAGGTCCGGGGGCAACGGTGCCACCGTCCAGGCGCTCTCGCGGATGGAGCGCGTCTCGGGCAGGAAGCCGAACGTCTCGCCGGCATCCAGGCGCGACTGGCGCTCGGCGCGCGCCTTCATGAGGTCCCTGCGGCGCTGCTCGTACTTGCGATGCAGGTGGGCGACGAAGCCGATCGCCTGGGGCGTGAGGATGCGGTCGTACAGGTTCGGCTGGTGTGGCGGGACCTGGATGCCGGGGATGTGGAAGCTGTCTCGTTTCATGGCGCGCTCCTAGTCTGCTGCGGCTGCCTGTTCCTTCCGGATTGGCGTGGCCTCGGGGAAGAACTGCTCGTCCTCGGTCGACCCGTGCAGCGCGGTCGTGGACGACTTGCCGGCCTGGATCACCTGCGTCACGTCGTCGAAGTAGCCGGTCCCGACTTCGCGCTGGTGCTTGACCGCGGTGAACCCGCGCTCGGCCGCGGCGAACTCCTTCTGTTGCAGCTCGACGAACGCGGTCATGTTGCTGCGCGCGTAACCGTAGGCGAGGTCGAACATGCCGTAGTTCAGCGCATGGAAGCCGGCGAGCGTGATGAACTGGAACTTGTAGCCCATGGCGCCCAGCTCGCGCTGGAACTTCGCGATGGTCGCGTCGTCGAGGTTCTTCTTCCAGTTGAACGACGGCGAGCAGTTGTAGGCGAGCATCTTGCCGGGGTGGACCTTCTGCACGCCCTCGGCGAAGCGGCGTGCGAAGTCGAGGTCCGGGGTGCCGGTCTCGCACCACACCAGGTCGGCATACGCGGCGTAGGCGATGCCGCGCGAGAGCGCCTGGTCGAAACCCTTGCGCGACTTGAAGAAGCCCTCGGAGGTGCGCTCCCCGGTGAGGAACGGCTTGTCGTTCTCGTCCACGTCGCTGGTGACGAGGTCCGCGGCCTCGGCGTCGGTGCGCGCCAGCAGCAGCGTCGGCACGCCCATCACGTCCGCAGCCAGGCGCGCGGCGATGAGCTTCTGCACGGCTTCCTGGGTGGGCACCAGCACCTTGCCGCCCATGTGGCCGCACTTCTTCACGCTCGCCAGCTGGTCCTCGAAGTGCACGCCGGCGGCGCCCGCATCGATCATCGCCTTCATCAGCTCGAAGGCGTTCAGCACGCCGCCGAAACCCGCCTCGGCGTCGGCCACGATCGGGGCGAACCAGTCGATGCCGCTCTTGCCGCCCTCGGCGTGGTCGATCTGGTCGCAACGCGCGAGCGCGTTGTTGATCTTCTTCACCACCGTCGGGACGCTCGACACCGCATAGAGCGACTGGTCGGGATACATGGAGAGGCTGTCGTTCGCGTCGGCCGCGACCTGCCAGCCGGAAAGGTAGATCGCGGGAACGCCGGCCTTCACCTGCTGCATCGCCTGGTTGCCGGTGAGCGCGCCCAGCGAGTTCACGAAGGGGCGCTCGTGCATGAGCTTCCACAGCTTCTCGGCCCCGCGCCGTGCGAGCGTGTGCTCGACCTGGACGCTGCCCCGCAGCCGGTAGACGTCTTCGGCGGTGTAACCGCGCTTCACGCCCGTCCAGCGGGGGTTCTCGGTCCAGTCCTTCTTGATGCGTTGCACTTCCAGGTCGCGCGGCGAGGCCATGTCTTCTCCGGGTTAGGCTACGGAATCGTGAGGTTCGACCCGATGGAACCATTCCGGTGCTGGCCGGCGGAATTGGTATTTGGGCAAGAGAGCCTTCGCGAACCGCGAAGGGTCAGGCCACCTTTGTCTTCGCCAGGTGGTCGGCCAGGAGCCGCGCGGGAGCAGCGAGAGAGGCGTACTGCCGTACGCACACGAACATGCGGCGCGTGGCCCAGGGGTCGGTGAGCCTCACGAGCCTCAGGCCCATCGACCCCGAGAAGGCATGGACGGCGGCCTCGGGCAGGATGCCGATGCCGAGCCCCGCCTGGATCATGCGCGCGACCACGTCGAAGCTCTTCACCTGGACGCGGAGCTTCAGCGCCTTGCCGGCCCGGCTGGCCTGGTCGAGCATGATCTGCGAGATCACCGTGTTGCTCTCGAGGCCCACGAAGTCGTGGTCGAGGAGCTCCTCGAACGCGAGGCTGCGTGCCTTGACCGCGTGCTTGCGCGGCACGACCGCGCACAGCGTGTCGGCCCGGTAGTCGATGAGCTCCAGGCCGCGGGGATCGGCGCCTTCCATGACGATGCCGACGTCGGCCGCCCCGGAGAGCACCGCCTGCACGATGGCCCCGCTCCTCTCCTCGCCCAGCGACACCTTGATCGCCGGGTGCGCCGCGGCGAAGGTCGCGAGGTCGTCGGGAAGGTACTGCGCCAGGGCCGAGGCGTTGGCCTGCACGCGCACGGTGCCCTTGGCGCCCTTCGAATAGTCGGTGATCTCGGCGCGCATCTCGTCCAGCTGCGACATCAGGATGCGAGCCTGCTGCAGCAGCGCCGTGCCCGCCGGCGTGAGCTCCACGCCGCGCGCCGTCCGGTAGAGCAGCTGGACGCTGAACAGGTCCTCGAGCTGGGCGATGCGCCGGCTGGCCGCGGCGAGCGCGATGTGGCACGCCTGCGCCGCCTTGGTGATGCTGCGGGTCTCGGCGACGCGGATGAAGAGCGCGAGCGAGGCGGGATCGGGGCGCATGGCTCGCATTATGAGAGAAACCGCTTCGGCGAGACCGCCCCTGCGAGGCCGGTGGGCAGCGGCAGCGGCTCGCCCTCGAGCTGGCAGGCGAGGAGCTCGGCGCCGAGCGGCCCCCAAAGCAGCCCGCGCGAACCCAGACCGGTTGCGGCGTGCACTCCTTCGATCGCCGTGGCGCCGAAGATCGGCAGCCGGTCGGGAACGGTGGCGCGGTAGCCGGTCCAGCCGGCGAGTCCGGTGGGGTCGATGCCCTGTGTGAAGCCCGGGAGCATCGACTCCGCACGCTCCAGGTTTCCGAGGTGATCGGACACGCGAACGCTCGTGTCGGGATCGTCGTGCCCGTAGCTCGCGCCGACGCAATATCCCCCATCGGGCAGCGGTGCCACATAGCCCGAGCCGCTCACCACGACCTCGATCGGGCTCGAGGCGGCCGCCGGCAGGTAGGTCACCTGGCCGCGAACGGCGGAGAGCAGCAGCCGGCCTTCCGGCAGCAGGCGCCTGGCGTCGGCTGCATTGGCGAGCACCAGCACCGGCGCCTCGGCGATCACGCGCCCGCCGGCGTCGAGCGCGCGCCAGTCCGAGCCCTCGCGCTCGATCCGGTCGACGGCCCGGCCCATCACGCGGCGAACGCGAGGCCCCGCGCGGGCGAGGCTCGCGACGACGAGGCTTTGGGGCGAGACCAGCGCGCCCGAGGGAAACCACCAGCCGCCGCGGCGCGTCTCGCGGCCCGCGATCGCGCTCGCGCCGGCCCGATCGACGAAGTCGAGGAACTCGGCCGGATAACCCGAGCGTGCGATCGCCTCGAAGCGCGTGGACTCATCCTCGTCGGCGGCGACCTGGAGGACGCCGCAGCGGTTCCATTGCAGATGGTAGCCATCCAGCCCCAGCGCCCGATAGTGCTGCTGCGCATAGAGGAAGGCCGCCCGCGAGAGCTGCGCATTCACCGCGTCGCGCAGGTTCGCGATCGGACGCACGAGCCCGACAGCCGGCGCGCTGGGCGTGCTGCGCGCGTCGACGAGGTCGACCTCCCAATCGCGCGCGGCGAGGCGCTCGGCGGCGAGCGTGCCCGAAAGGCCACCGCCGACGATCACCGCGTGGCGCTTCGATGGATGCGTCGCGGAGTCCCCGGCGCGCACCCCGGCCAGCATCTCGCGCTTGGAGGCGAAGCCCGGGCGCTTCTCCAGGCGGAAGCCCGCGTCCGAGAGCGCCGTGCGCACGCCGCCGGCAACGGTCCACGTGGCCACGGTCGCCCCGGGCATGGCGAGGCGCGCGAGCTCGCGCACCACTTCGGGCGACCAGATCGCAGGATTGCGCGCGGGCGCGAAGCCGTCGAGGTAGAGGGCGTCGGCGCGCGCGTCGAGCTGCGGCAGCAGTTCGGCGGCGTCGCCCAGCAGCAGCGTGAGCACCACGTTGCCGGCATCGAAGTGCAGCCGGTGGAAGCCGGCGAGCGGCGGCGGCCAGACCGCCACGAGCGCACGCGCCAGCGGGGCGAGCTCGGTGAATGGCGCCAGCGCCGCGGCGAGGTCATCGCGCGCGAGCGGCCGCCCCTCGACCGAGACGAAGTGCAGCCGGCGCGGACGCGAGGCGTCGGCGCGCCATGCTTCCCAGGTCGCAAGGAAGTTGAGCCCCAGCCCGAACCCGGTCTCGAGCACCACGAACGCGCCGCGCCCCTGCCAGCGCCCCGGCAATCCGTTGCCCTCGAGGAACACGTGCCGCGCCTGCGCGAGCCCGCCGTGCGCGGAGTGGTAGACGTCCTGGAACTGGGAGGAGAAGGGGGTGCCGCCGGGCGTGCGGTCGAGGCTGGCGGTCGGGAGGGAGATCATCCGACCCGCATTATTCCCTGCTTCCGCTCAGAAGATCACCGACGACAAACGGGCCCGATAGTCCGCGACGAGGTCGGGGTGCTGCGCGGCCATCGCGAAGACGTCGAGCAGCCGGCGCCGGCCGATGTCATCGCGGAAGCTGCGGTCGCTGCGTGCGATCTCGAGCAGCTGGTCCATGGCCGGCGCGAACTCCCCGCGGGCGATGTGCAGCTCGGCGAGTGCGGCACGCGCGTGCAGGTCGCCACTGTCGAGCGCGATGCGCCGCTCGAGGTGGTCGGCCGGCGGGAGCAACGCGGCGAGCTCCGCGGTCTCGAGGCGGTCGCGCGTGGCGCCGTAGGCGGCGCATGCGTTTGCTCGCTGCGACAACACCCCGAAGTGGGCGCGTGCACCGGGGATTTCGCCGCGCCCGAGAAGGACGCCGACGATGTCGATGCGCGCCCCGTCGTTGGCCGGATCGAGTGCGATCGCGGTGCGCAAGTGCTCCTCGGCGATCGACGCCTGGCCGAGCGTGAGCGCGTCGCGCGCACAGCGGTGCTCCAGGCCCGAGGGATCGGGAATGAGGCGCTCGATGAACGCGCGCAGGAACGGCTCGGGCTGGGCACCCGCGAACTGGGCCACCGGGTTGCCGCCGACGAAGGCGATCACGTGCGGGATCGCCTCCAGGCCGAACGAGGCGAGCAGCTCCGAATTGTCGTCGGCATTGGCGTTCACCAGGCGGAAGCGGCCGCCGTATTCGCGCTCGAGCCGCTCGAGGAGCGGCGACAGCTCGAGGCACGGCTCGCACCACGGAGCCCAGAAATCGAGCAACACGGGCACTTCCATCGACGCCTCGAGGACGTCGCGTTCGAAGGACGGGAGGCTCGTATCGATCATCGCGCGCGCCTTTCGCCGGGTGCGTTTCGATACGATGCAGCGCGCCATTCGAAGTTCAGAGGCGGGCGCGAAGCGGCGCGTGTGCCTGACGCGCTTCCGCGCGTAGGCGCGCGCCTGTCGGCGGGCGCCCACGCCCGTATAAGATGCGTCCCATGCCCATCGTCCTCGCGCTGCCTCCGGGGCTCACCGGCACCGCCGAAATGGTGGTCGGCGAGCAGCACACGGCGCCGCGCGTCGGCAGCGGCCGCATCCGCGTGCTCGCGACTCCGGTGATGATCAACCTGATCGAGGCCGCCGCGCTCGCCGCCATCGAGAATTCGCTGCCGGAAGAGCACCAGTCGCTCGGAACCCACCTCGACATCACGCACGTCGCCGCCACTCCCGTCGGCATGCGCGTGCGCGCGACCGCCGAGGTCGTGCGCGTGGAAGGCCGCACGGTCCACCTCAAGGTGTCGGCCCACGACGAGCGCGAGCTGATCGGCGAGGGGACGCACGAGCGCGTGGTCGTGAACGTCGCGCGCTTCGACAAGCGCCTGCAGGAAAAAATGGGGTCAGGTTAGTTTTTCTATCTGTCCCCTTTTGCTGAAAAAAGGGGACAGGTTGAAAAACTAACCTGACCCCATTTTTTCCAAGAGAAGATTACTTTTCCAGCAGCTTGAGCGCCTGGTAGAGGATTGGGTCCCCGGGGCCGCCCTGGGGGGCGGCGAGGTCGACGAGGAGGTCCGGGCGCAGGGACTCGCGCGGGGAGCCATCGACGAGGAGGGTCTTCTGCGCGGGATAGCGCAGCGCGATCCCGGTGTGCGCGAGACGCACCTCGCGCAGCTCGCCGCGCAGCCCGGCCGTTCGGGTGCCCACCAGCCGCGCACCGGCCACGGCCTTCAGGCCCGCCGCGAGCGCCTCGCCTTCGCCCGCGGTCCAGCGGTCCACCAGCACCACGAGTGGGGCGGTGTACGCGCCCGGAATCGAGGCGACTGTATCCGTCACGCGCTCGCCCGGCCTCGGCTCACGCGCCTGCCACGGCGCAGAGCGCGCGGCGAAGTGGCGCAGGATCGCGAGCGTGGTCGCGCGCGCCCGCGCACCGTCGTCGAAGGGGCCGGTGGCGTCGCGCAGGTCGAGGATCATCGCGCGCGTGCCGCGCAGGTAGCCCATCGCGCCCGCGAACTGGCCGGCGAGGGCGGCGTCCGATAGCGGCGCCTTGATGCGGATGTAGCCGAGGTCGCGGCGCTCGCCCACGCGCCGGCCGATGAGCGGAGGGCCGTTGGGGGCGTGGTGCGCCCGGCGCTCGACCTCGTAGGCGCGCAGCCCGCGCGCCTCGGCGACTTCGATTCGCAGCACGCCCTCGGGCGGTCCCGCGAGCGCGTGGCGCAATGCCCAGTCGCGCGCCGCGGGGGCGGCATCGGCGCCCGCCAGCTCGCGCACCGCGAAATGCGCCGGCACGCGCCCGACGTTGCGCACCAGGTGGCCGGGGCGCAGCCCCGCGACGTCGGCCTCGCCGTAGGTGCGCACGGCCTCGATCACGGCCACGTCGTCGCGCCAGTGCGCCCAGATATCGGTCTCGGAGGGCACGCGCCGCAGCGAGCCCGGGGCGCGTTCCGAGAGCGTCACGTGGTCGTCGCGCAGCTGGGCGAGCGCGCCCTCGAACGCGGCGACGAGCTCGGCACGGGAGCGGGCACGCGCCGCACGTGGCCGCCAGAGCTCGCGCGCGCGGCGCCATGCGGGCTTCGCGGCGCCGAAATAGGCGTAGCCCTGGTCGATCGCGACCCACAGCGCGTCGAAGTCCTCGAGGCGCTCGCGCTCGTTCAGCAACCGGGGCGGGGCCGCCGCGGCAGCGAACGCCGCGAGCAGCAGCGCGGCAAGGGCGTATGAGGGCTTCATGAAGCGGCTCGCCGGAACCGGCGATAGGAGACCCTAGGCCGCGATCGACCGGCCGAGGGAGAGCGCCACGACGCGGTTGCGGCCGCGTTGCTTGGCCAGCTGCAGCGCCGACTCGGCGCGCGCGACCAGCCCGTCGAGGCTTTCGGGACCCTCGTCGAGGCGCGCGGCCACGCCGAGGCTCACGGTCACCTGCAGGAGGTGCCCATTGGCCTCGATCGGCATGTCGGCCACCGCGCGGCGGATGCGCCCGGCCACCACGACCGCGCCCGGACCCGAGACCTCGGGAAGCATCACCAGGAACTCCTCGCCGGCGAATCGGACCAGCATGTCTTCCTTGCGCAGGGCCGTGCGCACGATGTCGGCGAAGCGCTGCAGCACCGCGTCGCCCGCCTCGTGGCCGTAGTCCTCGTTCAGCCGCCTCAGGTGGTCGATGTCGAGCATGATGATCGACAGCGGCTGGTTGGCGCGGCGCGCGCGCGACATCTCGCGCTCCGCGATCTCGCGGAACGTGCGCCGGTTGAAGGCGCCGGTCAGCGTGTCGGTGGTTGCGAGCCGCGTGGCCTCGGCCTGGGCGCGCGCGTTATGCAGGAGGAGGAACGCGAAGGTCGAGGCGACGAGCACGGCGATCGTGGCGAGCGCCACCGTCGCGGCGAAGCCCGTGGGCTGCATCAGCCCGCGCGCCGGCTCGGCGACGAAGACGGCGGCGATCCCGCGGCCGGCGAGGGCCACGGCCGCGATCGCGAAGGCGCCGACCAGGAGGCGCCGGGCGCGCGCCACGGGGTCGCCGACGACCTGCCAGGCGATCCCTGCGGCCACGGCAAGCAGGGCGCCCAGCACCACGCCGCCGAAGAGGATCGCGGAGGCCGCATCGTTGGCCAGCATCTGCATGGGCACGGCCAGCGCGGCCAGGGCGGCGGTATGCACCCACGCCGGAAGCTGCCGGCCGGCAAAGGCCATGATGGCGGCCGCCTGCAGGGTGACCGAGAGCGCGAGCAGCCCCGTTCCGAGCGCGAGCGCGCCCGCCTGGGGCTGCGCGGCGGTGAGGATGATCCCGAGCGCCAGGGCGCGCACCGCGAGGGAGCCGGCCCATTGCGCCGTGCCCTGGCGATGTCCGGCCGCACCGAACCAGGACGCGAACGCCAGCATCGCGTCGGCGACGGCCATCAGGGCCAGCAGGGTACGGAGATCGACCATGGGATCCAGACTAGGCTTGCACCCCGCACGCGGCTATGACCCAGTTCACAGGGGACGCTTCAGGATCTTACAGTCGAAATGTCGGCGCTTTCCTACATTGTTTCAGCGCCGCCCGGACAGCAGCGGACGCGCGAGCATCTCGGCGAATTTCGGCGTCTTGATGAAGCCCTTGCCCCACTTCTCGTCGAACTCGGCCGAGACGCCCGCGGCGACGATCTGCTCGAGCGTGCGCCCCTCGCCAACGAGCGCCTTCACGCGACCCGACACGGTGGCGAGCATGTCGCGATAGGCCTTGAGCTCGGCCGCGTTCGAAAGCGGCCCGTGGCCCGGGATGACCTGGGTCTTGGCCGAGACGATCTTCAGCACCTGGTCGCATGCGGCGATGACCCCGTCGACCGACCCGCCGCTGTCCACGTCGATGAAGGGGTACATGCCGTTGAAGTAGATGTCGCCCATGTGGATCACGTCGGAGCCGAGGAAGTGCACCACCGAGTCCCCGTCGGTGTGCGCTGCCGGCATGTGGATCGCCCGGATCTCCTCGCCGTTGATGTGGAACGAGAGCCCGCCCGCGAAGGTCACGATCGGCAGCGCCGCCTTCGGGTCGGGCTGGGTCTTCACGTTCAGGAACTCGATGAAGCCCGCCGCGCTCATGCGCTTGCGCACGTTCTCGTGCGCGACGATGATCGCGCCGGCCTTGGCGAAATTCTCGTTGCCGCCGGTGTGGTCGAAGTGCCAGTGGGTGTTGAGCACGAAGCGCACCGGCTTGGGCGTGATCTGCGCGATCGCGGCGGTGATCTTCGGCGTGAGCGGCGCGAACTGGTCGTCGATCACGAACACCGCGTCCTCTCCGACCGACAGGCCGATGTTGCCGCCCGCGCCGACCAGCATGTAGGTGCTCCCGGTGAGCTTGGTCGTCTTGATCTCGACGCCCGAGAAGTCCCGCTGAGCGACGGCGGGCGCGGCGGCCAGCGCGCAGGCCGCGGCGAACGCGGCGAGGATGCGTTTCATGTCGGCTTTCCCTTTTCGCGGTTGATCCATTCGTCGATGCGCTTCTCGAGCACGGTGAGCGGCAGCGCCCCGTCGTCGAGCAGCGCGTTGTGGAAGCGGCGCAGGTCGAACTTCGGCCCGAGCGCCGACTGGGCGCGCTTCCTGAGCGCCTGGATGCGCAGCTCGCCGATCTTGTATGCAAGGGCCTGCCCGGGAATCACGATGTAGCGGTCGACCTCGGCGGCGGCGTAGTCCTCCCCGCCCGCGCCGTTGTCCACGAAGTACCGGATCGACTGCTCGCGCGTCCAGCCCTTCGCGTGGATGCCGGTGTCGATCACCAGGCGGACCGCGCGCAGCATTTCCAGCACGAGGCGCCCGAAGGGCTGGTACGGGTCCTTGTAGAAGCCCATCTCGAAGCCGAGGCTCTCGGCGTAGAGCGCCCAACCCTCGGCGTAGGCGGTGAAACCCCCGGCGCGGCGGAACTGGGGCAGCCCCTTGAGCTCCATGGCGCGCGCGACCTGCAGGTGGTGGCCGGGAACCGCCTCGTGCAGCAGCGTCGATTCCATCTCCCACGACGGCCGGTTCTCGAGCTTGTTCACATTGGCCGAGAAGAAGCGCGCGCGGCTGCCGTCCATGGCGGGGCCCGAGTAGTGGTCGGAGTTGTCGCCCTCGTACGCCTCCATCGGCCGGATGCCGTACGGCATGCGCGGCAGCTCGGCGAAGAGCCGCGGCAACTCGGCGTCGGCGCGCTTGGCGATGTCGCGATAGGCGCGCAGGCGATCTTCCGGCCGGGTGAAGAAGAACTGCTTGTCCGTGTGCACGAAGGTGTTGAACTCGGCGAACGAGCCCTTGAAGCCGGTCTTCGTGATCACCGCGTCCATCTCGGCACGGATGCGCGCGACCTCCTCGAGGCCCAGGGCATGGACCTCCTCCGCGCCGAACGTGGTGGTGGTCTCCGCGCGCATGCGTTCGGCGTAGTACGCGGGTCCGGCCGGCAAGGTCGAGGCGGCGAGGTCCTTGCGGCAGGCGGGCAGGTACTCGGCCTCGAGGAATCGCTTGAACGCGGCGAAGGCCGGATGCACGCGAGTGGCGAGGATCTGGCGGCCCGCCTCGGCAAATCGCGTGCGGTCGGCGTCCGCGACGGCCGACGGGAACTCGGTGAACGGCCGCCACATCGGCGTGGCCGTCACGTCGGCGCCCGCGAACACCTCGAACATGCCCGGCACCTTCTGCATCGCCTCGGCCGGCGGCATCCAGCCCGAGCGCATGCCCACGCGCATGAGCGCCATCTCCTGCTCGAGTTGTCCCGGCAGCTGCCCGAGGCGCTTCAGGTAGTTCTCGTAGTCGACCGCAGTGCGAAAGCGCGCGGCTTTCACGATGAAGGCAAGCGTGAGCTGCGGGCCGCCCATGGACGAGACGCGCATCCAGCTGTCGCCGGGGCCGAACGGCTGCTCGCCATAGAGCGCGCGCTCGGCCGCGGCGCGCTCGAGGCTCGCGAGCATGACCTCGCGCGAGATCCGGTCCTGCGCGTTCAACCGCGCGGGATCGAATGCCTTGAGCCTCGCCAGCGTGCGGGCGATGCGCGCCTTGCGACGCGCGATCGCCCCGGGCGAGAGGTCGGTCACGCGGTGGTCGTATCCCTCGAGGCCGAGGTAGGTGCCGATCTCGGGGCGTTCCTCGATGTCGTTGCGGAACTCGCCCTCGAAGAACGCGGCCAGCGCCTTGCTGGGTGCGGGCTCCGGTGCCGGAACGGCGTGGAAGCTGGCGGCGACGAACGCGAAAGCGGCGAGGCGCGCGAGGCGCCTCATTCGACCTTGCCGATGCGCTTGATGACGTCGGCGAGCTTGCGCGCGTCGCCGTCCCAGAAGGCGCGGAACTGGGGTTGGTCGAGGTACTGCACCGGCGTCTCGACCTTGGCGAGCGCGGTCTTGAACAGGGGATCGTCGAGGGCGGCGCGTGCGGCCGCGCGCAGCTTCGCGATCACGGGCTCGGGCGTGCCCGCGGGTACGAAGAGCCCGGTCCACTGGGAGAATTGCGCGTCGTAACCGAGCTCCTTCAACGTGGGCACGTCCGGCAATGCCGGGTGCCGCGACTCGCCCCAGGAAGCGAGCACGCGCACCTTGCCGCCCTTGAGGTGGCCCATGATCGAGGACGGTCCGGTCGACAGCGCCTGCACCTGGCCGCCCAGCAGCGCAACCACCGCGGGACCGGCGCCGGTGAAGGGCACGTGGAGCATCTTCGCGCCCGCCGCCGCCGAGAGCATCTCCATCGGCACGTGCATGGTGCCGTAGTTGCCCGAGGAGCCGTACGGGATCGATCCGGGCGCCGTGCGCGCGGCGTCGAGGAACTCGGCCGCGGTCTTCCACGGCGCGTCGGCGCGCACCGCGAGCACCGTCGGATCGGCGGTAAAGCGCGCGATCGGCACCAGCTGGTTCAATTGGTACATCGGGTCGCGCCCCAGGACCTTGTCGGCCTCGGGAATGATCGAGATCGACGAGAGCGCCAGCAGGACGGTGTAGCCGTCGGGCTTGGCGCGGGCCACGTGTTGCATGCCCACGCCCCCGCCGGCCCCGGCCTTGTTCTCGACCACGACGTTCTGCTTGAGGAAATTGCCCATGGCCGCGGCCACGGGCCGCGCGGTGATGTCGGCGACACCGCCGGGCGGGAACGGGACGATCATCGTCACAGGCCGGTCGGGATACTCCGACTGCGCCAGCAGGCTGGCCGGGGCGAGCGCCGCGAGGGCTCCCAGCGCGGCGACGAGGAGCGTGCGGATCATGGTTTTCCTTTCGTGGTCTCGAGGCAAGTCACGCCCCGCGGGCCGGTCAGGTCCCTCTGCCCGCTACGGATGCGGACGATGTACGGCGAGAGCTGGCTCTTGCGCGGGTTGTGCTGGACGCGAAGCAGCCCGTCGCCCGTGACCTTCACGGTCTGCACCCGCTCGGGCGCGCATAGGTACGCGGGCTCGCCCATCACGGTGACGCGCAGCTCCACGGTGGACTCGCTGCGGCCGCCCGGATTGCAGTCGAGGTTGCGGCAGCAATGCTTCTGGCCGGGCTTCAACGCCACGCGCAGCTCCCGGTCCTCGCGCAGGGGATCCTTGAGCTGCGACTGTTGGACGTACACGTCCCGGTCGTGAAGGTCGTTCTGGACGCAGTAGGCGCGCGCAGGCAGGGCGGCGGCCAGGCCGCAGGCGAGCAGGATGGGCAGCAGGCATCTCATGAGCGAACCTCCCCGGCTACTTGGGCGGCCGAGACCCGGTGTCGGAAACCATTTTCTCCCGGTACATGGCCTGGTCGGCGGAGGCGATCAACGCCGCCGGGTCGCGCGCGTGGTCCGGGTAGAGACTCACGCCCACGCTCGCGCCGCAGCGCACCTCGGCGCCGCGGTAGTCGAAAGGCGAGGCGAACGCCGTGCGGATGCGCTCGCCGATGATGCCCGGGGTGTCGGGCCGCACGTCGGTCTCCAGCAGCACGACGAACTCGTCGCCGCCCAGGCGCGCGACCGTGTCGACTTCGCGCACGCATGCGCGAATGCGCCCGGCGGCTTGCCGCAGCACGTCGTCGCCGGCCGCGTGGCCGAGAGTGTCGTTCACCTTCTTGAAGCGATCGAGGTCGATGAAGAGCAGGGCCAGGCGGTCGCCGGCGCGGTTCACGCGCATGAGCGCGTGCTCGAGGCGTGCGGCGAGCGCATTGCGGTTCGGCAGTCCCGTGAGCGCGTCGTTCACCGCGGCCTGCTTGAGCTGCTCCTCGGCCTCCACGCGGGCGGTCACGTCCTGCGCGAGCGACAGGATCGAGGAAAGCTTGCCGGTCTCGTCGCGGAACGCCGAGCTGTACCACTCGCACCAGATGGCGCGGCCGTCGCGCGTGAGGTTGCGCGCCAGCACGCGGCTGCGCCGCTCGCTTCCCTCGATCAGCCCGCGGGTGAGCGCGCGCACGTGCTCGACCGAATCGGGATGGATGAACTCGAACTGCATCGTGTTCCTGCCCCGCACCTCCTCGAGCTTCCAGCCGAAGATCGCCTCGGCCTGCGCCGACCAGCGGCGGATGCGCAGCTCCGAGTCGAGCTCCATCACCGCGAGCGGGCTGTTTTCCATGTGCGAGGCGATCTCCTCGAGCGCGCGCCCGAGGGCGTCGTGCGTGCGCTTGAGCTCGCTCACCTCGAGCGAGCAGGAGAAGACGCCGGCCACGCGGCCCGAGGCGTCGCGGTGCGGCGAGAGGCTCACCGACATCCACAGCGGCCGGCCGTCCGCATGCCGCGAGTTGCGTTCGTACTGCACGCGCTCGCCCGCCAGCGCGCGCCGCAGCCAGGGCTCGAAGAACCCGTAGGAGGCCGGCTCGTGCAGCTCGCGCAGCGTGCGGCCGACCACCGCCTCGGGCGCCATGCCGAGCCAGGCGGCGGCCTCGCGCGTGATGAAGCGCACGCGCTCCTCGGTATCGATGAAGGCGACCACGGCGCCGGCGCTCTGGGTGAACGCCGCGAGGAATCCCTCGGCGCAGCCCAGGTCCTGATCCAGAGAGGCGGTGGAATCGTCGGTGGCCATTGCGCCCGCGATTATAGGGCCTGGGGGGCAGGCGCGGGCTTGGCCAGGCCGAGGTCGTCGGCGAAAGGGCGCGCGGGAAAGTGGAAGCGCACCGGGCCGTCGGGCTCGGCATGCAGGAACTGGTGGACGAAGGGGTCGCGCGACTCGACCATCTCCGCCGTCGGCCCGTGCGCGGCGATCACGCCCTCGCCCAGGATGTAGAGGTAGTCGGCGAGGCGCACCGCCTCGTGCACGTCGTAGGTGACCACGACCGAGGTGGCCCCGAGCGCGTCGTTCAGCGTGCGGATGAGGTTGCACACGACGTTGAGCGTGATCGGGTCGAGGCCGGCGAAGGGCTCGTCGTAGATGATGAGCGCGGGGTCGAGCGCGATCGCGCGCGCGAGCGCGACACGGCGCGACATGCCCCCGGAAAGCTCGCCCGGCATGAGGCGCTGCGCCCCGCGCAGGCCGACCGCGTTCAGCTTCATCACCACGAGGTCGTGGATCAGCTCCTCGGGCAGCCGCGTGTGCTCGCGGATCGGGAAGGCGACGTTCTCGAACACCGACAGGTCGCTGAAGAGCCCGCCCTTCTGGAACATCATTCCCATCTGCCGGCGCAACGCATAGAGCTGCACGCGGCCGAGGGCGTGCACGTCGTGGCCGCAGACTTCCACGCTGCCGCGCGCGGGCCGCAGCGATGCGGCCATGAGCTGCAGCAACGTCGACTTGCCCGAGCCGCTGGTGCCGAGGATGGCCACCACGCGCCCGCGCGGAATGGTCAGATCGATGCCGCGCAGGATTCGGTTGCGGCCATAGGCGAAATGCAGGCCGCGGATGCGGACCAGGTTGTCGGGGAGCGGTACGGGTGCCATGCGGACATTATGGCGAATTTGGCGTGCCCGGCCGGCGCACCGCGGAGTAGACTCCCGGTTCACGAAATTGCAGGAGTCGCGAGAATGAACCTGGTAGAGCGCGCGAAGAACATCCTCGTCACCCCGAAGACCGAGTGGGACGCGATCGCGGCGGACGCCACGCCCACCCAGGGCCTCATCGTGGGATACGTGCTTCCACTCGCCGCCGTGGCCGCGGTGGCGGCTTTCATCGGGCAGGTGCTCGTCGGGGTGAGCATTGGCTCCCTGGGGACGATGAAGATCGGCCTTGTGGCCGGCCTCGTCGGCCTCATCTTTTCGCTCGTCATGGCGGTCGCGATGGTCTTCCTCATCGGCTTCATCGCCGACGCGCTCGCGCCGACGTTCGGCGGGCAGAAGAACATGAACCAGGCGGTAAAGGTTGCGGCCTACTCGTTCACGCCCGTGTGGGTCGTGGGAGTCCTCAACATCATTCCCCTGCTCGGGATCCTGGTCGCGCTGGCCGGCCTCTACGCCATCTACCTTCTCTACCTCGGCCTGCCGAGGCTCATGAAGGCTCCGCAGGAGAAGGCCGCGGGCTATACCGCCGTCGTGGTGCTCGCCTCCATCGTGATCTGGGTGGTCGTGGCGGCCATCAGCACCCTGGTCATGGCGCCTTTCATGGGGGCGGCGGCGATGATGGGCGCGCGCAGCGGGTCGCAGGTCACGTTCGACAGGGACAGCCCCATGGGCAAGCTCGAGGACTTCTCGAAGAGGATGGAGGAAGCGGGCAGGAAGGTGGAGGCCGCGCAGAAGAGCGGCGACGCCGACAAGCAGATGGAAGCGGCCCTCGGCGCGTTCAGCACCGCGCTCTCGGGCGGCAAGACGGTGGAGCCGGTACCGGTCGACGCGCTCAAGCCGTTCGTGCCGGACAAGTTCGCGGGACTGTCGCGCGCCGACATCCGCACCGAGAGAAGCGGCGTCTCCGGGCTCATGGTCGCCAGGGCCGAGGCCGATTACGCCGAGGGCGACAAGCGCATCGAGCTCGAGGTCACCGACACCGGCGGCGCGGCAGGCCTGCTCGGCATGGCCGCGTGGCTCGGTTTCGAGGGCGAGAAGGAGGATTCCAACCGGCGCGAGTCGACGCGCAAGGAAGGCACGCGCGTGGTCCACGAGGAGGTGGACAAGCGCGCGGGCCGCAGCCAGTACGCCGTGGTGCTCGCCAGCCGCTACGTGGTCTCCGCCAAGGGCAACGCCGAGCTCGCGGCGCTCAAGTCCGCGGTGAACGGCCTCGACCTCGCGAAGCTCGAGGCGCTCAAGTAGGCGCGCGCCCGCCTCGCGTTGCGCTACTCGGCCTCGACCGCCCCGCCGGGCGCGGGATCCTCCAGGCGCGCGCGATCGACCCGCGCGCGCGTGTCCGCCGCGTTGCCGAAGAACTCGTCCGCGCTCGCAAGGGGCCGGGCGCGCAGCGCCGGGGGACGCAGCTCGCCGAGCGCCGCGCGGTCGCCGACCTGCGTGCGCGACTCCCATCGCCCCATGTGCTGCATCGCCGCTCCGGTTCCGATGAGCGCCATGACGATGCCGGCCACGGCGTTCATGTGCCGCGGCCCGATGGCTCGAAGGTGGGCGTAGCAGGTGGTGCCCAGGATCGCCCACGCGCCCAGCCCGCCGTACTCGACGAGGGCGCGCCACGCGAGCGCGAAGGAGAGCGTCTCGCTCACCTGGTCCCAGAGCACGAGCGCGATGCAGGCGGTCACGGCGATGCGCAGGTGCAGCGCGAACTGCGCCTGGCCGAAGAGGATGCGCGAGGCGAGCGACCAACCGCCGGTCCAGAGTGCGAGCACGGTCGTGAGCCCGAGCAGCGGCAGCACGACCAGGTTGGCGCTGGGCTCGGCGGTGAGCTCGAGCCAGTTCACGAGCAGGATCAGCAGGAAGAGCGCCGCGGCTAGCCCGGCGCCCCAGCGGGCGTGCGCGCGTGGCGGCGTGAGCGGCTTCTCGGGCGCCACCGGCTGCAGCGCGTCGTGCACGCGCAGCGTGGTGCGCCCGATGCGCAGCCCCGGGTCGCGTCCGAGCCCGAGGCGCCCGACGCGCTCGGCGCCGTGCTCGGCATACAGGCCGTTGTGCGTCCCCAGGTCCTCGGCAACGAGCGCGCCGTCCTCGGCGCGCAGGATGCGCAGGTGGTGCGGGGCCACGTGCGGGTCGTTCACCACCACGTCGTTGTCGAAGGCGCGACCGATGCGGGCCTCGGGGGTGTCGATGCGCGCGCGCGCGACCACCTCGCCGTCGCGCCCCAGCACCTCGACCCACATCACCGTCCCCATTCGATCGCCTCGAGGAAGCGCCGCCCGAGGGCGACCGCGTTGGCGTGCGAGATGCCCTGCATCGTGATGCTCGCCAGCAGCGCCTCGCGGTCGCGGTCCTGGGTGAGGGCGAGCAGCGTCACGTCGTACAGGCCTTCGAACTCGCGGTAGGCGCGCATGCACCAGGTCGCGCGCAGCGCGGGCGCTGCCGCGCCCACGGCGACGAAATCGTCGCGGCATTCCTGCGCGGTCATGCGCCGGCCACGCCGGTTTTCCCCGCTACGGGAGCGCTGCGAGAGCTCCTTGGCGAACTGGAACGCGTTCAGGTCGACCGCCTTCAGGTACGAGTAGTTGATGTCGAGCCGTCCCGTGAGGATGCTGTCGGAGACGAAAATGCCGGCCGTCGAAGAGCAGCGGGTGGTGCTCGCCGCGGTGCGCGGCCGCGGGATCGCGTCCGCGTTGGTCGAGGCCCAGCAGGTGATCCAGGGCGCGGTGCTCTCCAGGCCGAGGTAGGGGCCGACCGCGGCGGTGCGGAAGCCGCTCGCCTTGAGCGCGTCGTAGAACGCCGCCTGCCACGCGTCGAGCTGCCGGCCGACCTCCTCGCGCGCCTTGTCGGCCGCGAGCGGCGGGCCCTTGCGCGCGCGCTCGAGGAGCTGCGCCGCATAGCGCGCCGGCACGAGGAAGCCGACCTGCTCGCCGCCCACCGCCTTGGCGACGTTCACGCCCACCACGCGTCCGTCGGAGGCGGCCACGGGCCCCCCGCTCATGCCCGCGTTGATCGAGCCGGAGAAATGGATGCGCTCGTCGTAGCTCTTGTCGACCAGGCCGTTGTAGGTGCCCTCGACGATGGTGAACCCGAGGTCGAGGGGATTTCCCATCGCGTAGATCCGCTCTCCCTTGGGCAGCGTGCCCGCGAGCGCGCGCGTGTCGAACGTGAAGTAGGGCAGGCCGCCGCGCTCCACCTTCACCACCGCCAGGTCGTGCGCGACGTCGATCGCGAGGAGCTCGAGCGAGCCCTTGGTGCCGTCGGGCGCGAGGTACTCGAGGCGGTAGGTCTTCGGGTCGAGCGCGAAGCGCGACACCACGTGGTAGTTGGTGATGACGAGGCCGTCGGCGCTCACCACGAAGCCCGAGCCGATGCTCGACTGCCGGCTCGCCGCCACCAGCAGCGTGCGCACCTGCACGATGCGCGGGCGCGCGTGGTCGTAGACGCGCTCGGCGGCGGTCGATAGCGGCTGCGCGGCGCTCGGCGCCGGCGGCGTGGCGGTTTGCTGCGCGGCCGCGGTGCTCCAGACGATCGCGGCGGCGAGGAACGGGAGGAAACGCACCCGCGGATGTTACCTCCCCACGCAAGCCCGATTCGGGTTTCGCTAGGCCGCCACGGCAAGCACGGGCTGCGCCAGGCGCTCGATCGCGCGCTCGGCCTGCGCCAGCGCGGTGTCGCGCGCGCTCTCGCCCATCGCGAGGCCCTCGGCGTAGACGAACTCCACTTCGGTGATGCCGACGAAGGCGAGGAAGTCGCGCAGGTACGGCGTCTGCGTGTCGCGCGCCGTTCCCACATAGAGGCCCCCGCGCGTCGCAAAGACGATCGCCTTCTTGCCCGTGAGCAATCCCTCGGGCCCCTTGGCGGTGTAGCGGAATGTGCGGCCGGACCGCGCCACGTGGTCGAAGTAGGCCTTGAGCGCGGAGGGAATGCCGAAGTTGTACATCGGCACGGCCAGCACGACGAGGTCGGCGCGCTCGAGCTCGGCGATCAGCGCATCCGACTCGCCCGCGATCGCCGCCTGGGCGGGCGTGCGCGCCTCGGGGCGCGCCACGAACGCGGCAAAGCGCTCGGCGGTGAGGTGCGGCACGGGGTCCCGCGCGAGGTCGCGGTGGATCACGGCGGCTTCGGGATGCTCGTGGCGGAAGCGCTCGACGAAACGCGCGGCGAGCCGGCTCGACTCTCCCTGGGAAGAGTGGATGCTGGTGTCGATGTGGAGCAGCGTTTGCATGGTCGGTCCTCGATGGGTTGGGGA
>Ga0307505_10000594_pt1 | contig 38167 bp, 26 predicted proteins | sample 23_S_MG_FD_202183 | JGI IMG/M metagenome (GOLD analysis project Ga0307505, IMG submission 202183) | Soil microbial communities from Populus trichocarpa stands in riparian zone in the Pacific Northwest, United States - 23_S | ecosystem: Environmental > Terrestrial > Soil > Riparian zone > Trees...
GTGTGGGCAACCGCCGGCACGACCCGGCCGGCGGCCACTCCCGGGAGCAGCGCCTCCTTCTGCTCGTCGGTTCCGAAGAGCGACACCGGGCCGGCGCCGAGGCCCTGCATCGCAAAGGTGATGTCGGCCAGCGCGGACCGGTAGGCGAGCGTCTCCCGAGCCACGCAAAGCGCGCGCACGTCGATCCGCTCGCTAGCGCCGGCCGGCGCCGGCACGCAATGGCGCAGCCATCCCGCGTCGCCCAGCGCGGCCGCGAGCCGGCGCGATTCCGCGTACGCATCGGCGGGCTCGGAGTCGGGTACGTGCTCCTGTGCCCACGCCGACAGTTCCCGCGCCAGCTGACGGTGGGCGTCGTCGACGAGCGGGAGGGAGAGGTGGGGCACGGGTTACGGGGCGCGTCGGGTGGGACCCGCGGTGGGTCAGTAGACGGTAGACAGTGGACAGTGGACAGTAGACGGCGGAGTCGACCCGAAGCGTGAGAGCCAGTTCCTGGAGCCGTACTCAAGTTGGGAGGTCGTACTGGCGATTATCGCTTCCTGCGCCTACGGCTTCTGTCTACCGCCACCGTCCATCATCTGCCGTCTACTGTCTACGACCTTCTGTCCACTGTCTACTGTCTACTGTCTACTGTCTAACCGTCCCTGGCATCAGTTTCCCTCGAACGCGGGCTTCTCCTTGGCGGCGAAGGCCTTGTACGCACGCTCGAAATCCTGGCTCTGCATGCATATCGCCTGTGCCTGGGCCTCCGCCTCGATTGCCTGGTCGACGCCCATGTTCCACTCCTGGTCGAGCATCCGCTTGGTCATTGCGTGGGCGAAGGTGGGTCCGGCGGCCAGCTCGCGCGCGACACCGGCGGCCCGGTCGTAGAGCTGATCGGCCTCGGCGAGGTGGTTGAAGAAGCCCCAGATGTACGCCTCGTCGCCGGGCATCACGCGGCCGGTGTAGAGCAGCTCGGCCGCGCGGCCGTGCCCGACGATGCGCGGCAGGATCGCGCAGGCGCCCATGTCGCACCCAGCGAGGCCGACGCGGGTGAACAGGAAGGCCACCTTCGCGTCGGCGGTGCCGATGCGGAGGTCCGACGCCATGGCCAGGATTGCGCCGGCGCCGACGCAGACGCCCTCGACTGCGGCGATGACTACTTGCGGGCAGGCGCGGACGGCCTTTACGAGGTCGCCGGTCATGCGCGTGAAGCGTAGCAGCTCGGGCATCGCCATGCGCGTGAGCGGGGCGATGATCTCGTGGACATCCCCGCCGGAGCAGAAGTTGCCGCCCGCGCCGCGCAGTACCACCGCCTTCACCTCATCCGCCGGCACAGCCCCGGTTGCCGGCGCGTACGCGAGCGCGCGGAATGTGTCTCGCAGCTCCGCGTAGCTCTCGAACGTTAACGGGTTCTTCCGCTCCGGACGGTTGAGCGTGACCGTCGCGACGCCGTCGGCGTAGTCCCACGCGAAGTGCGCCGGCTCGAAGGTGCGCGGGTCGAGGTCCATTGATGGCTCGTGGCTCGTGGATGAGGGGCGAATGGTGGGGGCGCGTGGCTCGTGGCTCGTGGACGATCGGCCTTCGCCGACCTGGCTGATGCCCGACAGCCGATAGCTCACGGCTCGCGGCGCGTGGAGTCTGAACGGGCTGCTCGTGGGCACTCGCTACTCACAATCAACGTGCAACGTGCAACCCCCATCACGTCGCGACCGAGGCAACAACCGCCGCGATGAAGGCGAGCATGCCGACGGCGACGGCAGCCAGCACCACCAACCGGATCCGTCCCTCGACGAGCTCGGCCGACTGCGCGGGCCCCTCGACATGTACCTCCACGTCGACCCCGCCGTCTGCACCGTACACCTCCCGCAGCGCAGTCACGGCCGCGAGCGCGGCTTCGACGCGCACAGGTTCCGACGAGGCGTCGGGCCACTCGCGCGTCCAGTTCTCGGCACCGTCGCCGCTCCAGCCTCGCTCGCGCAGGTCGGCCATTTGCAGCGAGGTCAGCCGCTCATCCGCCGGCAAGTACTCGTTCCCCACGAGCTCGGCCTGCATCGACGGCGAGCCGGCGTCGGTCATGAACTGGGCGAAGAGGTTCTCGCGGGATGTGTCGGTGACGATCGCGAACCCGCCTTCTGCGACGATGCGGGCCAGTGCTTGCGTTACGGGGTCGGGCATGGCGGTTCGGGTTTACGGCTCCTGTCAGCGGTCGCGGCTCGCGGTTCGTCTGGCGGTCGCAGTTCGCGGTTCGCAGTCGGGAGGCTGGTGAGGCGTCGCAGGGCGGAGGACAACCTACGCGACCCCTCCCTTCCGGGAGGACTCCCAGGTCCCGCCGCGACCGCCTCCCTCGGGGAGGCGCCCGACCGACCCTGCCCCTAAGCCCCCTTCTGAGGCGGCGGTTATAACGGACCATCCGAAAGCGTCTATGCTGTATGGCTCGACACCCCGGATTCCGGCACTCGCTAGTCCCTTCGTCGCGGAAACTGCGGCGCGACGCCACGTTCCCCGAGCGTCTACTGTGGTCACGGCTGCGGCGCCGCGCCACCGGAGTCCGGTTCCGGCGCCAGCACCCGATCGGTCGGTTCGTGGTCGACTTCTACGCGCCCTCTATCCGCCTGGCAGTCGAAGTGGGTGAGCGGAGTCAAGATGGTCGCGGACGAGAAGACGACCATCGCGAGCGCACGATCGAGCGCGCCGGCGTAGCCGTGATTCACGTGACCAACGACAGTGTCATCAGAGACCCTGACGGTGTCGCGGCGGAGATTGCAAGGGAGGTGGAGAGGAGAAAGGGGCCGGCGAGTACCCTCGCCCCTGGTGATGTGGCCGAAGGGCCCGCCTGAGCGAGGCGGAGGGTCGGAGGGGACCCATCCTCTCTTTGGGAATCTCCTAACGCCGGAGGGTAGCGCCGGCGCGGGAGGGGGAACCCCCCCGTCACTTCGCGGCAGCCCCCTCCCGGGGGCGCGTCAGCCTCCGATCACAATCGCCTGGCCCGTGACCATTGCCTGGTCCGGGTGGCAGAGCCACGCGATGGAGCTGGCCACCTCCTCCGGCGTGAGCAGACGACCGGAAGGGTTCTGGCTGATCATCGCGTCGAGCAGCTCCGCCCCCTTGCGGCCGGTCATCTCGGCGAGCGCGGCCACGGAGCCGGCGACGAGGGCGGTGTCCACGTAACCCGGGCAGACAGCGTTAACGGTCACGCCCTTCTTCGCCACCTCGAGCGCCAGCGAGCGCGAGAGCCCCACGAGTCCGTGCTTCGCGGCGACGTAGGCGCTCACGTACGGGATGCCCGTCACGCCGGCCACGCTGGCGACGTTGATCACGCGCCCCCAGCCGTGTTCGACCATGTCCGGCAGCGCGCGCTGGGTGCATAGGAACGCACTCGTCAGGTTGACGTCGACCAGCGCCCGCCAGCGTTCCTCGGTGAGCTTCAGGAACGGCGTGCTCTCGACCGCGCCGGCGTTGTTGACCAGGATGGCCACGGGCCCCATTACCTCGCGCGCCTCCGCGAAAGCGGACTCGACCTGCGCGGTGTCGGTCACGTCGGCCGGCGCGGCGTGGAAGAGTCGGCCGTGGTCGTTGGCAAGTTCGAACGCGAGCTCGCGTAGCGGCTCGACGCTCCGGCCGACGAGCGTGACGGCCGCACCCATCTCCGCCAGCCGGCGCGCCGTGGCCGCGCCGATGCCGCGGCCGGCGCCGGTGACGACGGCGTGGAGCCCCTCGAGCGGAAGCGGCGGATCGCTCATGCGTCGTACCCACCCCACGACTTCTCGCCCGCCTCGATGCGCACCGGCAGCCTGTTCTCCGGCGTCGGCAGCGGGCAGGTCGCGTACGGCGTGAATACGCAGGGCGGGTTGTAGGCGCGGTTGAAGTCGAGGACCGTCAGTCCGTCGGCGTTCGGCGCCGGTAGGTAGACGAACCGGCCCCCGCCGTAGGTCTCGTGCCCGTTGGTGCGGTCGCCGAAGACGAGGAAGTACTCCGCCGCGCCGGGCCGGCCGGTGACCGAGAGCCGGTGCGTCTCGCCCTCGATCTCGAACGCGACCATCCCCGGCGAGATGTCCTCCTCCGGCGTGCCGGTAATAGACGGCACCATGACGCGCCTGGGCTCGTTGAACGCCTCGAAACGGGCCTCGATGCGCATTTGGACATCCGGCGCGAACGTCTCGATGCCCGAGAACCCCGTGCGCACCGGACTCGCCGCATCACGCAGGCGGATTCCGATGCCCCGCGAGCGGCGGATCACGACCCAGTTCATAGTGCCCCGCTGGGCGATGGTGGGCTCCTCGTGCTCGTCGTCCTGCATCAGGATCTCCGTCACGGGCTCCCCGCCGACCGTCACGGCGGCAGCGTGGTGGGCGCGCATGGTGACGCTGGTGTCGGTCAGCGTGAACGTGCCCATCCGCGCCGGCGCGGCGCCCGGGAATACGAAGGCGTTGGACGAGTCCCCGCCGAAGGTGAACTCGCCCGGTTGGTCGAGCCAGTAGAGGCCGGTGAGTGAGAGCCACCCGTCCGGCGCCGTCAGCCGCGCGATGCGCGCGGCGTGGTAAGCCTCGAAGTCGGCGCGGTACTCGGCGGCGTCGGGGCGGCACCCGACGGGTATCGAGGCGAGGAACATGAGGACGAGAGTGCGGGCCATTCTTCGGTGGCTGTCCCGGCACGATACCACGTGAGGGGGATTGGGGATCTGGGATTCGGGCTTGGGGAATCGGAATAGGTTCTTTCTGCCAGTCCCCAATCCCCAATCCCTAGCCCCCCATCTCAGCCTTCCTCCTCTCCACGATCCGCTCCAACTGACGACGCGCCGTGAGATACTGATTCGGCCACCACTGGCCGCGGTACTCGAGGTCGGCGGCGACATGCTGGGTCCAGTGGGGATTCCAGAGATGCGGCCGCGCCAGCAGGCACAGGTCCGCGCGTCCGGAGGCGATGATCGAGTTCAGATGGTCCGGCTCGTACAGGTTGCCGACGGCCATCACGGCGACGTCGGTCTCCAGCCGGATGCGCTCCGCGAAGGGGGTCTGCCACATCCGGCCGTACACCGGCGCCTGATCGACCGACACCTGGCCGGTCGAGACATCGATCATGTCGGCGCCGGCCGCGGCGAACGCGCGCGCGATCTCGACGGCGTCGTCGATCGTGTTGCCGCCGTCCACCCAGTCGACGGCCGAGATGCGGACGCTCATCGGGAGGTTCTCAGGCCACGCGGCTCGGACGGCTTCGAACACTTCCAGGGGGTAGCGAAGGCGGTTCCCAACGGAGCCGCCGTACTCGTCGTCGCGGTGGTTGGTGAGCGGCGAGAGGAACGCGGACAGCAGGTAACCGTGCGCCGCGTGGAGCTCGAGCCAGTCGAATCCCGCTTCCATGCCACGCACAGTGGCCGCGACGAAGTCGTCCCGAATGGCGTCCATGTCCGCCCGCGTCATCGCGCGAGGGACCTGGCTCTTGGACGTGAACGGCAGCGCCGACGCCGCGAAAAGGGGCCAGTTGCCCTCGTCCAGCGGCGTGTAGTCGTCGGGCGCGTCCCACGGCTTCTTGACGGAGCCTTTCGGGCCGGCGTGACCGAGCTGCAGGGCAACCTTCGCCGGCGAGTGGTCGTGGATGAAGCGCACGATCCGCGCGTAGGCCGCCGCCTGGGCATCGTCCCACAGGCCGGCGCAGCCCGGCGTGATGCGGGCGTCTGGCGACACGCAGGTCATCTCGGTAAACACCAGGCCGGCGCCGCCCAGCGCGCGCTGTCCGAGGTGCACCAGGTGAAAGTCGGCCGGCACGCCGGCCTCGGCGGAATACATCGCCATCGGCGACATCACCACGCGGTTCTGGAGCACCACGTCCCGCAGCGTGAACGGCAGGAACATCGGCGGAACCGCATTCCCCGAGGCCGCGCCGGTGAGACGTTCGGCCAGCCACCGCTCATAGCCCTCGAGCCACTCCCGATCGCGCAGACGCAGGTTCTCGTGGCTGACGCGCTGCGAGCGGGTGAGCAGGCTGTACGCGAATTGCTCCGGTTCCAGGTCACCGCGCAGCGCAACGCTCTCGAACCAGTCCGTCGAGTTCCGCGCGGCGTTCTGGAGCTTTAGCACTTCGACTCGCCGCTCATCCTCGTACGCTCGTAGCGCCGTTTCCAGTGACGAGCGATCAGCGGTGGGCGATGAGCCTCCCTGTTCTACATCATTCGCGAGACGCACCTGCGCCCCCGCCGGGGCGAGTGCTCTTCGCTCTTCGCTCTTCACTCTTCGCTCTTCGGCCTCGCCGGCGCCAACGAGGTTCGCCGCCAACGTCATCGCGCTCTCGAGTGCCAACTTGGTGCCGCTGCCGATCGAGAAGTGCGCCGTCGCGGCGGCGTCGCCCAGGAGGACCACAGACGGACCGTCCGGCAGGGTCGCGTGCCACCGCGCGTTCGTGACATTCGGGAAGCGCAGCCACATCGCGGGCCCGTCAAGGTGCGGTGCGTTGTCGAGGAGCGGGTGTCCGTCCAGTGCCTCCGAGAAGAGCTCCTCGCAGAAGGCCAGGCTCTCGGTCTTTTCCATCCGGTCGAGGCCGGCCGCGCGCCACGTCTCCTCGCGGCACTCGACGATGAACGTGCTGGTCTCGTCGGAGAACTGGTAGCAGTGCGCCTGGAACCAGCCGAACGCCGTCTCTCGGAAGAAGAAAGAGAAGGCCGGGAACGGCCGCGATGTGCCGAGCCAGGTATAGCGGTTGTGCGCCGGCTCGATCGTGGGGTGGAAGCGGTCCTCGACGGCCCCGCGCACCAGGCTGTTGAGCCCGTCGGCCGCGACGATGAGATCGGGCGAGCCGAGGGCCTCGGCCGCCTCGATGCGGCTCTCGAAATGAAGGCTGACTCCGACCTCCTCCGCGCGATCTGTCAGGATCTCGAGGAAGCGGTGTCGTCCGACTCCGATGAAGCCGTGGCCCGACGAGCGCAGCACGCGCCCCTTAAAGTGCACCTCGATGTCGTCCCAGTGCGCCAGGCTGCCGTCGGTGGCCTCGGCCACGGCCGCGTCGGCCTCACGGAGGCGCTCCATCGTGCCGTCGGAGAACACGATTCCCCAGCCGAATGTGTTGCCGCGCGGGTTCTGCTCATAGACGGCGACATCCCAATCGGGCCGCGCCTTCTTGAGGAGGAGGGAGAGGAAGAGGCCGGCCGGGCCGGCGCCGACGATGGCGATGGTCACGCTGACGTAGCTGGGCACGTCGATGCTACGCAAGCGCGTCACGGCCCGGCGCTCGCTTTGGCACGTGAGGCGCGGTTCCCGCGAATCAGGAAGAGCGGCCCGAGCGACCACGTGCTCTGGTAGGCGCCGACAGACACACCGTGCCGACGGCATCCGCACCCGACGGAGAGCCTTCGAGCGGGGCGACGGCCGCGCGGCGGCGTGCGAGACGTTGAATCAGATGACCCGGGTCGTACTCTAAGGGCCGACAGCCATCCGATCCTCCTATGCGCGGATTCGTACGCTCTCTCGTAGCCACGGCGATTCCGGCGTTATTAGCCATGTCGCCGGCCGCCGCGCAGGGCGGTCCAGTGCTTACGCTAATCGAGGGTCCGGACCTCGTCAGCGAAGCGCCCGTGTTCCTGAGCGAGGACAGCCTCCGCTATGCGTACCTCGTGAAGGTGCACTTCGACGCGCCCGTCGTGGTGGCCCCGGGCGGCACCACAGAACTCGACCCTGCCGACTTCGACTCCACGTACACAGATGTGGCCGCGGCCCTGGTCGAGTTGGAGACCAATTACGGCGCGTTCGCCATGACGAAACGGTACCCGAATATCGTTTGGGGCGATTCCGTGGTGGTAAATCCGCGAACGGAACTTCCCATGGCGGTCGCCGATCTCTCGCAATGGATTGAACTGCTCTTCGACGACCCCGTCCCGCTGGACACGGTTGCTGCCATTCTGAAGGGTGCTGCTGAAGTCGAGTTTGTTGACGCGCCCTATATCTACAGTCTGAACGTCAAGCCCAGTGACCAGTACTATCACGCGGACTGGCCGTTCGGTGCGCCCGTGCCCTCGATCGACGCGGCGCATTGGGATCTGATCGTCGTGGAGGCCTCAGAAGCATGGGACCTGGCTCGGGGCTACGTAGGAGAAGGCAATCCAGTCCTCATCGGGCTCTCCGACACCTTTGGCGAGACAAACATAAACGAGCACGGCGAGGCAGCGGCAGTGCACCCGGACCTTCGTAGCGATCCGCGGCTCGGCGGTCGGCTTCGGCTGGACAACACTGCAGTGGGTGGCAGTCACGGCGGGCACGGCGCGACCGTCGCCGGGTTTGCCGGGGCGATGACAGACAACGACCCTCCGGGACCGGGCGACGGGACGGGTGCAAGCATCGCCTGGACGGTTGCACTTAGCGGCTATCAATCGGGTGCCGTGGGCATTCGCCAGGCAACCTGTACACTCCCACGTGACGGGCAGGATGACTGCGTGCCGGTTGACGTACTCAATATGAGCTGGTCGATGAACGACTGCTCACCGGATGGACCTCCTGACCAGTTGATCGATTGCGGCGAGATAAGCGACGCCCTGGAAGACGCACTCGGCACTGCGACAATTCTGACGGGATCCACAGGCAATGAGCACCGGCAGGGACACAAGGGCGGGCCCCAGTGTGTCCCCTGCCGTCCCTGGCCCGGAGGGTATTACTCAGCCGCCCACCAGCAAGGTGTCTTTACCGTCAACGCGACACGAAGTGACGATACGGTCAACAATGCCGCAGGAGAACCGATTCTGTGGAACCACGCCTTCAATGTCAGCCCACTTTCAGACCCGTCGCGAGCCTTCATGGACCTGAGCGCTCCAGGGATCAATATTCTGATTCTGAGGACGAGTGGACCGAACCAGCATACAATGGAGCGACACGAGGGCGGCGGGACGTCTTTTTCAGCTCCAATGGTGGCGTCGCTCATTGCGCTGCTACGCTCCATCAACCCCGAACTGACCCATGCCCAGTTTTCTGAAGCGCTCATCCGATCTGCCGCGGAGGTAGGCGAAGGGACGTACGCCCACACCGGCCTCCATGGCGAAGCGTGGGACCCGTACTACGGCTACGGGCGGATCAATGCCTACCGGGCCGTTCGGTACGTGATCGAACACTTCGGAGGCCGGGTAGGCGGTACGTCGGACGGGCATGGCTACTTCATCACCGAACCGCTTACGCTCCACGCCGGGGCTACACTGGCGGTACGTGCCGGCACGGACCTCCACATCGGCGCTGAGGTAGCGGTGGCGGCAGGCGCTACGCTAGAGGTCGAGCCCGGCGCCACGCTACGGTTCGAGGAGGACATTCAACTCGTCGTTCGCGGAACCCTCGACGCGGCGGACGCCTTGTTCACGGAGGCAGAGACGAACGGAGGGTGGGATGGACTCGTCCTCGAGGCCGGCTCCGCGACTTTGACCGGATCGACCGTGGAGCACGCCGATATCGGCGTTACGGTATACGACCCGGCGTGGCTGCACACGGACGGCTCGACGTTCCAGTTCAACCGCGTCGGGATTGACGTGCTAAGCCCGCTTAATACGGGCAACCAGAACCGGTTCGAGGAAACCATCTTCAACACCAACGGCGTCGCCATACGGAGTGACTTCTCGACGTGCGTGGGAGCGACGTGCTCGTGCCTATGGTCCTGCCGTAGCAGGTTCAGCGTCACGAACAGTTGTGTGCTAGGTAGCATATTTGACGTGACCAGTGGCACCCCTGGGCACGGGGTATGGGCTCTTAATGCCGATGCGCGCGTCGTCGGCTCGACGGTTCTCGAGAACGACGCGACAGGACTGCTTGCCGAGAATGCGGTGGTTCGAAGTGGCGACACTCGATTGGCGTTCAACGGCTATGGTACCACGCCGACAGTGAGCGATGGCATGCAGGCCGGTGGTGATGCTGACCTTGTGTTCTACGATGTCTTCGATGCCACAACAGGTGGTAACGCGGTCCACCAGAACGCGGGGGACGAGGTTGCCGGTCTCGACGAAGGATTCGTGGTGCTTGGAGCGGGATTCCTGCAAACCAACCCACCTCCGTCCAACAGCATCTGGAAGACCACTCCACCCGCTTCCGGTTCGCGATACGTCGCGAACGGCGATAACGCCTACACCCTGTCGGCACAGAACGTCTACTGGAACTCGTCATCCGGCCCGCCGTCGGGCGCCTTCGAGGGTCTGGTCGCATCATCGCCGCACGCGACGAGCAACCAAGCCAGCGGAGCGGGGAATCCGGAGTGCCCGAGCCCCAGCTCACTGGGCGAGCGGCCAAGTGCACGGGGCCCAGCGGCGATGGGCGGAGAGGGCGAGGCTCGCATAGGAGACGAGGGGCCACTGTGGGGTGAGGGAATAGTGGCACTCGCGGAAGCGATTCGCGATACGCGCGCGGCGATCCGCGTAAACCCGCTCGGATCCGAGGCGGCCCGCCTGGTGCGTGAGTTGTACGCACTACAGCGACTGGACCGGGACGACGTGCTACGCGAGCGCGCCGCAACGCTCGAACTGCTCGCGGAACTGCGCGCACGTCTCAACCTGCCAGCGTTGCCGGCCGGTGAACGTGAACCGGGCGAGGCAGCGCTCTCCTCCGAGGTCTCGGATGCACTCCTACGTGAGGACTATGAACTGGCGGCGAGCCTCGTGTCCGGTCCCGGTCAGCGTGTCGAGGGGCAGGAGGTGCGTCGTCGGCTGCGCTACGCAGAACTGACACTTGACCTTCAGGCGAGGCGGTTCGACTGGGCCCTCGCCCGGATCGACACGCTCCTGGCGGCGCTGCCCGAAGCATCGGAGGGCGAACGTCGCGTTTTGCTCGATCGTGCTGCGGTGATTGCTGAACGCCAACACGGTGCCCAGCAGCACTCCCCGGCAGCCACCAGTTTGGCGGGATCGAGCGGTGCAACCGGCGAGTTCCGCATGGCTCTGGGCCAGCCGAACCCGAATCCGGCGCGGGGCTCGACCGCACTCAGGCTGGAGCTTCCGCAGGCAGCGGTCGTGCGCGCGGATGTTTTTGACCTCCTCGGTCGGCACATTGCGATGTTGGCCGATTCTGAACTGGAGGCGGGTTTTCACATACTTCGGGTCGAGGGCAATCGACTCGCACCCGGACTCTACGTGGTGCGCGCAACGGTCTCGTCACGAGGGACGGTCCAGACGCTCACGCAGCGTGTGACGCTTGTGCGTTAGCCGTGTGTGCGGCACATCCCTTGTTCGCGTTGCTGACCGCCATAGCCGGAGCCATATCGGTTACGGCGCAGCCAGTCGTCTATGTCCGGGCTGGCGCGTCGGGTGCTGGTGACGGCACGTCCTGGCAGGACGCCTACCCCGAACTGCAATCAGCCCTCTCACAGGTGGCCGCGCCCGCCGAGATATGGGTCGCCTCCAGCGTGTACCAGCCAACCGTCGGGGTTGACCGCCTGGCCACGTTCCAGCTACGGAGCGGCGTCGCGGTCTATGGAGGGTTTGTCGGGACCGAGGATCACCGCGATGAGCGCGACTGGGCCGTGCACGAAACGGTCCTCAGTGGCGAGATTGGTAGCCCCACGACGCCGAACGACAATAGCTACCACGTCGTAACTGGAAGTGGAACCGACACTACGGCCGTGCTCGATGGGTTCACCATTACCGCGGGGAGGGCTAACGGCACCGGCGGGGTAGACGACCCTCTCCGCGTCGGCGCCGGGATGTACAACGTTGGCGGGGGTCCCACGATACGACACGTGGTCTTTCGCGGCAACGCGGCATCTCTGGCGGGCTCCGGCGTCTGGAACGATGCCAATAGTTCCGGTCGATTCGATCGTGTATGGTTTGACGGCAATCAGATGTTCAACCGCGAGAGCGATCCGGTTGTGAGCGATGCCCTCTTTGAAAATGTTACAACGGTAGGTAGTGGGGGCGGCGTGGCCAATTCGGGAGCATCCCCTTACATCGAACGAGCGACGTTCCGGAACAACACCGCGAGAGACGGCGGCGGGATGATCAATGCCGCTGGCTCCGCACCGGTCTGCGTGGATTGTGACTTCGAGGACAACCGTGCAGTTGGTACCGGGGGCGCCGTTTACAACCAGGCGAGCGCGCCTCTGTTTGTTCGTAGCGCCTTTGAGGGAAACACGAGCCCGAATGGCGGTGGCGCGTTGTTCAACGAAGAGGCGGGTAGTGACATGGTCTGCATCGATTGCCACTTCCGGAACAATTCGACGTCGAACGGTTCCGGCGGAGCCGTCTACCTCCGACTGTTCGCTCACCTGACCTTCATCGACGCCGTCTTCGAGGGGAATGCCGCCGCGGACGGCCGTGGCGGCGCCGTGTTCTCCGAGAGCTCGAGCGAGCCCCATTTCGTGAACACGGTGTTCGTCGGCAACCAGGCTCGGACGGGCGGGGCCGCCACGCTACTCACCGGCAGTCGGCGGCTGGTCAACGTCACGTTCGCCGGTAACCGCTCTCAGTTGGGCGGCGGCGCGCTGGAGATCGGCTTCGGCGAGACGGAGGTCCTTAACTCGGTGCTCTGGGACAACGGCCGGTTCGACGGCCAGCCCGGTGAGATTCTGCACACGGGCGGCGCGCTGACCATGCGCCATTCGCTGGTCTCCGGTGGCTGCGGGCCGCCGTTCACGTGCGAGGCCGTGATCGACGTGGACCCTCTATTCGTCCGCCCGCCGGCGTGGATCGGCACGATGCTCGTCGACGGCGGCGACCTGCGCCTACGCGCCGGCAGCCCCGCCATCGACGCCGGCCTGGCGGCCTACCTGCCGGCGGACATCTGGGACCTCGACGACGACGGCGACACCACCGAGCTGCTGCCGCTCGACATCCTCGGCCAGCCGCGCGTGCAGGGCGCGGATGTGGACCTCGGGGCGTATGAGGGCGGCGTGCTGGTGGCCGGCGAGCCGGCCGTGCCCCCGGCCCAGGTCGCGGTGCGCGTTGCTCCCAATCCTGCGGCCGGCGCCGCGACGGTGATGCTGGACCTGCTGACCGCGGGCCCCGTCGACGTTGCCATTCTCGATGTCCTCGGCCGTCGCGTCGCCACCCTGCACGCCGGCGCGCTGCCTGCCGGCCGCCACGCCTTTACGTGGGGTGACCGCGCGCCCGCCGGCGTCTACGCGGTGCGGGTGCGCAGTGACAGTGCCTCACTCACGCGCCGACTCACCCTGTCGCACTAACGGATCGGGGGACGTAGCCGGATCAGGACCGGGTTGCGGGCAGCCCGCCCGGGACTGTGCCGTAGCGCCGTCGAGAAGAGGATCCCCCAGCCGAATGTGTTGCCGCGCGGGTTCTGCTGTAGACCGCTACGTCCCACGCGGGCCGCGCCTTCTTGAGGAGGATGGAGAGGAAAAGGCCGGCCGGGCCGGCGCCGACTATGGCTACGGTCACGAAATCGGGCGATCGGGTGATCGGGTGAGCGGGTGAGCGGGTGAGCCGGTGAGCGGGTGAGCGGGTGAGCGCGGTACTACTCCCCTGTCATCCTGAGCGAAGGCCCGCAGGGCCGAAGTCGAAGGACCTCTCCCGAACCGACGAAGAGGTCCCCTCGTCGACTCGGGGCTGGCCCTCGACGTCTCGCCCGCACGTGCGGGCGCTCGCTCGGGATGACAGGCTTTAGTGGGGCACGATGCTACGCGCGGGAACGCCGGCGCACCATTCAGGGGCCACGCTGATTGACCTCGGCCCTGGTTGCCGATAGGTACAGCCTCCGCCATTGGCTACTGGCCCCATCCCACTGGCTCCATGACCCGGCTAGCCCTTCTCTGCACGCTGTTCTCCCATTCCGCTGCGGCGGCCACGTACCACGTCGCCCCCGGCGGCAGCGACGCCGGCCCCGGCAGCGCCGACGCGCCGTGGGCCACGCTGCAGCATGCGGCCGACGAGGTCGCGGCCGGCGACACCGTGCTCGTCCACGACGGCACCTACCGCGGCTTCCAGATCGAGACCAGCGGGACCGCCGGCGCGCCGATCGTCTTCCTCGCGGCGGGCGCAAACGTCGTGGTGAACGACGAGAACCCTGTCCGCGGGGATCACCACATCAACGTCGAGGGGGCGGACTACGTCGTCATCGAAGGCTTCCGCGTGCGCGACGCGGCGGTCGCCGGCATCCGCATCGTCATCGCGCGCGGCGTCGTCGTGCGCGACAACGTCGTCGGGCCCAACGGGCGCTGGGGCATCTTCACGGGCTTCGCGCCGGAGGTCCAGATCATCGACAACGTGACTTACGGCTCCGGCGTCGAGCACGGCATCTACGTGTCGAACAGCGACGGGCCGGACGACGACCCGGTCGTCCGCGGCAACCACTCCTACGACAACGGCCGCAACGGCATCCAGTTCAACGGCGACTGCTGGGCCGGCGGCGACGGCACGCTCGACGGCGGCGTTATCGAGAACAACGTCGTCCACGACAACACCAACAAGGGCCTCAGCATCATCTCCGCGCCGGGCGTGCTCATCCGCAACAACGTCATCTACGAGAACGGCCACTCCGGCGGCGCCGGCGGGATCCACCTGGTCGACGAGCCCGGCTGCGGGTTGCCGACGGACGACGCTATCGTGGTCAACAACACCATCGTCGAGCCGCGGATCGCGGGCATCCGGATCAACGACGGCGCGTCCGACAATGTCGTGTTCAACAATCTTGTCGTCAGCGGCAACCCGATCGCCGACGAGGAGGGGCTGAGCGACATCGGCACCAACCTCATGCGGTCGTCCACCGCCGGCCTGTTCTTCGACGCCGGAGCGTTCGACTACCGGCTCGTGCCGGAGAGCGACGCTATCGACGCCGGCGTGGCGTCGTTCCTGGGCCATGCCGCGCCGGCGGTGGACATCACCGACGCGCCGCGGCCAGCCGGCGCGGCACACGACGCGGGCGCGTACGAGGGTGCCGGCGGGACCACCACCGCGCCGCCGGCGCCGACGGCGGCACTTGAGTTGCACCCGGTCGCACCGAATCCCGTGGCAGGCGCGGCTGCTGTCGGGTTCACCCTTCCGGAGGCTTCCGTGGTCCGGTTAACGGTCCACGACCTGCTCGGGCGCGAGGTAGCCGTGATAGCGAGCGCTGCTCTCCCGGCCGGCGATCACCGGTTCACGCTCGACGCCGACGAACTGCCGGCCGGCGCCTACGTCGTACGCCTCGTGGCCGACGCGCACGTAGCCGCACGGCGGTTCGTGCGGGCAGACTGACCTACGGCGTTAGACGGGAGCCGCCACCGGGACAGCTATTTCCAGCGCATCCATCCTCAGGCGGTGCGCCTCCTGGTCGAGCAGCCGCAGCGCGACCAGCCCGAGGCCGGCACAGGCGGCGATGGCGAAGAACATGCCCTCGATCCCGAAGGCGCCGGATACCGGTCCCAGCAGGGCCGACCCCGACGACAGGCCGAGGTTCGATGTCGCCATGAAGAGGGCGAACTGCGTGGCACCGACGCGCTTCCAGCACATCGCCATCGCGGTGGCGAAGAAGGCGATCGACATGAGGACGTAGGCGACCTGGAATACCACGGCGTACGCCGGCACCGCGCCCTGTCCGTGCCAGATCGCCGGACCCGCCGCCATGGCGAGTGCCGTCACGAGGAACACGCCGAGCGATGCCCCCAACGCCCCGCGACGCCCCATGCGCTCCACGAGGAGGCCACCCACAACCATGCCCAGCACACCCGACACGATCCGGGCTGTGGCGGCCAGCTGGGCGTAGTCCGAATCGCTCCAGTCGAGCTCCCGCACCGTGAGCAGAGGCATCGCGGCCTCGAAGAGGCCGTTTAGCAGGCCCGTCACAAAGGCGAACGCCAGCAGCACGAGGCTCGCCGGCAGCGCGACGGCGCGGATGAGACTCCGTCCGATATCTCGCCAGCCCTCCAGTTGGAGGGCCTCGGACTCCGGCGAGGGCGCGCCGGCGGACCACGGCAGGAGGCGTTCTCCCTGCCGCTCGCGCAGCAGGAGCGGGACGAGCATGACGGCGCCTACCACGACGCCGTGGGCCGCGAGCGTAGCGCCGAAACCGACCGTGTTGAGCATCCACGCGCCGCCGGCGGCCGCGCCGGCGATCCCGAGCATCTTGCCACCCCACATGAACCCGTTGGCGCGCGCCTGCTCGGGCTCGGGAATGATCTCGATGGCCATGCCATCGACGGCCACGTCCTGGAATGCCGCGAAGAAGTTGACCGCGAAACCGAGCGCCGTCAGCAGTGCCAGGTTCGCGAGCGGGTCGGGTGCCAGCGCGAGCAGGACGGACCCGACCGCCATCCCTAGCTGCGCGGCGAGGATCCACGGGCGGCGCCGGCCCATCGCGAGCAGCGTCCAGCGGTCCATCACAGGGCCGTTGAGCAGCTTGAGGCTCCAGGGCAGGAGAATCACTCCCATGTACCCTCCGATCGCGCCGGCGCTTACGCCCAACTCGGCGAGGTGGGCCGGAATGGCGATGGAAAGGAGCCCGTACGGCAATCCCTGGGAGGCGTACAGGACCGCGAAGGCGGCAAACCGCAGTCCGCGGCGCTCGGCAAGGGCGGCAAGCGACATGGCAGGGGATCGCGCCCGAGTGGCGCCTAGAACGCGAACGTGTACGTGTACTTAGCCAACAGGGCGCGTTGACTGGTGAAGGGCAGCGCCGGCGAGGCCCCGAGGCGGTCGGTGTTGAAGCCCTCGTTGAACACCAGGTACAGGTCGGTGCCTTCGCGCGGGTTGTAGCGAAGCCGAACGTTGGCGATGCCGGCCTCGGCTGCGCTGTTGATCTGGACGAATGCCGCCGCCGACAGCCGCGTGTTGAGCGCCGCCTGCACCCTCACGCGGCCGACGTGCGCGGTGAACGCCTGGTCTCGGTCCGGGAAGGCGATACGGTTGAACTCGTAGCCCCCGCTGATCTCGAGGAACCGGGACGCGACCCACTTCGGAGAGACGCCGGCCGTAGCGCGCCAGCCGTCGTAGAAGGCCCCGCCGGCGGCGTTGAGGGCTCCGCTTATCCCGCGGCCGCGCGGCGTCTCGAGAGAGGCGTTGCCGGCAGCGAAGGTGTAAGCCCCCGGCAGCACGCCGGCGTCGTCGGACAGATGGAATCCCTCCAGCAAATCGTCGTGTGTCACCGTGACGCCGGCGTCGAAGAACGCGCCGGAGGAGAGCTGCCCCTCCCACGTCGCCTCTCCCTCCACCGTTTCCACCGAGCCGTCGCCGTTGCGGAAGTAAGTCTTGGCGCTGCCCCCGAGGCGGTGGCGCGCGAATGGGGACCCCGGCGCGGGCCCCCAACCCTGCCATCCCGCGACGCCGGCCGCCCAGTAGTCCTGGCGCAGCTCGAACCCCAGGTCCGGCCGCCACCGCGCGCCTGCGTGCTCGACGCCCACCTTGTAGCTGAACCCTGTGTAGGCCCTCCGTTCGAGTACTGCTCGCGACCTCGCGCTCCCGAAAAGGCCCGGAGCGCCGGCCTCGTCGTCGAAGCTCTGTGCCCAGAGCAACGAGACGTACGTGTAACCGCTCAGGCGCACATCCCCGTCGAGGCCGTAGACGACGTTGTAGGCCCCGTCCTCTCCGACGCGGCTGGTAGCGATGCCGCCCAGGGTAGAGTTCGGGTTGAAGGCCCGCCGGCGCAACCGGACCACGCCGAAGTTCTCGGCCGGCAGCACGCCCTCCAGCGCCAGACCCTCGGTGAACCGGGCCGTCTGCATCTCGAGCAATCCCACGTCCCAGGCCCCGATTCGTCCCACGACTCGGCCGCCACCCAGCAGCCTAACGGCCTGGCCCTCGGCGAGTCCGATGCGTCGGCTGTAGAAGAGCCGGTTCGAGCTTCCGACGTTGACGTCGAAGATGCTGGCGCGCTCGAGGAAGAACCGGCGCTTCTCGGGGAAGAAGAGTGAGAAGCGCGTCAGGTTGACCTGCTGGTCGTCGGCTTCCACCTGGGCGAAGTCCGTGTTGAGCGTGAGATCGAGCGTGAGGTGGTCCGTCAGTCCCACCTTCAGATCGGCGCCCGTCTCGGTCACCGGGTCGTCGGTGCGGACGAAGGACGTCTCCGCGTCGTCGAGATCGAACCTCTGGCCGAGCCCTCCCAGCGCGTAGGGCGTCACGTAGATCGGCCGGCGCTGGACGACGCCCTCGAAGGCCACCGGCTGGAACTGCGACGGCTTGTCGAAACTCCAGAATCCCCAGTCGGGACGAATAGCCGGGAAGAGGTCCAGCTCGTTGATCCGCCCCAGGTAGCGGAAGGCGCTGAGCCCCATCACGACGCGCCCTCCCTCGCTCTGCAAGCGCAGGCTGGAGAACGGGATGCGCATCTCCGCGAACCAACCGTCGCCCGTGCGCGTGACCTCGGAGTCCCAGAGCGTATTCCACGTGTCGTCGAAGCCGGCGCCATCACCGTAGAGCGTTCCGTCGGTGCGAGACCCCGTCGGCGTGGTCATGAACTGTACGCCGGACTGACGGTCGTGAAAGGTGTCAAGCGACAATGCGATGTAGTCCGTCCCGAGTGTATTCAGGTCGCGGGCGGAACGAGGCCGCGAAGATGCGCTCCGGCGGGGCGTAGCACCGGCAGGAGAGGTAGACGTATTCGTCGTCGTACGCGAGGCGGAGCTCGGTGGGCTCCGACGGCGCGGCACCGAACTCGGGCCAGTGCGTGACGAGAGGCAGAGGCGCGATCGCGTCCCACGCCGGCTCATCCACGCGGCCATCGAGTTCGACTGGCCCGGTCAGCCGAGGAACGACGACGGGTTCGAGGGTTGCCCCACCGCCCGCGTACGGCGCCGGCGCCCGCGGCGGCGAGCCCTGTACCGGCTGGGCGGCCGCCGCGGTCGGCAGCAGGACGCCGAGGAGAAGGAGGCCGACGCTTCGCATAGGGTGAGAAAGGGAGGCGCACGGCTCCGATCATCGGAGGCCGGGGCCGCGCGCCCCATCGAGCGAAACGCCAGACTGCCGTGACGGCAGCCCTAGCGAGATCCCTGCAGGTTCCACATGTAGTCCTGGTGCATCGCGCATATTTCGGAGAACTCCGTCCCGGCGCGCTCCTGGCGCTCGGCGATCCGGTCGTTAAAGCGCTCGATGGCGCGCAGGTTGGCCATGTGGGTGTCACCGTCGAGCACGAGGAGGCGGTTGAAGGCTCCGCCCATCACGTGCCCGTGCCACCGCCAGGCTGAGAGGGCCCCCTCTTCGATCAGCTCGTCCAGGATCGGCGCGAACGCATCGCGGACGATCTCGTCGGCGCGGCCCAGGCGGGCGGGGCCGCACTGGAAGTAGGTGGAGGCGCCGGTTGCGGGGCGGTTGCCTGCCTCGCGGCCCGTCGACGACGCTATCTGACGCCAGATGTAATCGACGTGCCTGGGGCACGCGCGTTGATTGACTGCGCGCGCGTCACTGAGGCCGGCGATCTGGACCTGCCAGGAGTCGTGGAAGGTCATGAGCCTCTCCAGCGTCGGCGCCACGTAGTAGTTCGCCCGGCTCCAGAGTCCGCCGGTGTGGTGCGAGATCCAACCCCAGGCCATGATGGAGCCCGTGGCGACGTGGGCATCGAGGGCCGGGTTTACGGTGCTCGTTCTCACGGCGTCGAGTGCCGCGACCTCGGCGGGGTCGCATTCGAAGTAGGTGACGTAGAGGTAGGGTCCGTCCTGGGCGACGGCGGGCGTCGAGAGGGCCAGGAGTACCAGGGAGGTGAGGGTGCGGTACATGAGGGTGGGAGTGGCTTCGCTAGGATAGGAAGCGGGGCCGCGGTGGACCTCGCGTGTGCACGGTCGGCGGGCCCGCCCCTTTGGCGGACCCGCCGCGCGCGTTCAGTCGGAGGCTGCCGCGGCGGTCGCCGCCGGCGCGTCACCGTTCCACGAGTCGGCCACGATCAGCCACCGGCCGCCGATTCGCCGGTAGACGGTCATGTACTTGCCCGTTCCGCCCGGCCACGACGTCGCGCCGATGTCGTATGCGAGGTCGCCGGATGCGGCGACGACGATCTGCTGGCTCTCCAGCTCGACAGGCGAGGCCTGGTCGTACTGCGCGCCGAAGTAGGCGGCGAGAGCGTCTCGGCCGCGAAGGAGGCTGGCCGCGCTGGGCAGCACGACGGCGCCGGCCGCGTGGAGGTCGACGATAGCGTCCGGGTTGCCCGATTGCATGGCGGCCTCGTAGGCGTCGACGGCCCGCAGGATGTCGATGCGGATGAGGTTGTCGCGGCTGGCAGTGAACTCCGGATCGATCGCCAGCGCCCTCTCGAACTGCGGCACCGCCTCGTCCAGCCGTCCATTGATCAAGAGGAACTCGCCGTACGAGTCGTACGGATTCGCCTCGTCGGGGGAGACCCGCATGTACTCACGGAAAGCGCGCTCGGCCGACGCGTCGTCCTCCGCCGCGATGGCGGTGTACCCCATCAGGTTGTAGGCACCACCGAACGTCGGGTCGATGGCGAGCGTGCGCCGGAAGGAGGTCGTGGCCTCGCCGTAGCGGTCCTGGTTGAGGAGTTCCCATCCCATGTGGAAGGGAGGGTATGGGTCGTCGGGGAATGCCTCGGCGACCGCCCCCAACAGGGCCAGCTCGGCTCCGTGGTCGTCGCGAAGGTGGGCGGCCCATGCGTCGATCATTTGCCGCTCGCCAGGGGATACGCGTGCGCTTGCGGCCAGGCGCATTTGCTCATCGCGTCCCTCGGCGGTCGCGATAGCACGGTACATGTGGGCGAGGCCGAAGCCCGGGTCCGCTGCCAGCGCCGCGTCGAAGTGGGCTCGCGCGGCTGCGAAGTTGGCGTGCGAGATCCGGTCGCGACCCTGGTCGAAATGGTCGCGGGCTGCATCGGAGCGCGTCGTGATCGTCATGGTCTGCGCGCCGGCGGCGGGCGCCGCGAGCAGCAGGGCGACAACAAGAAGTCGGTACATGGGAGGAGGGGTTTTCGGTGATCGGGGTGGTGCTACTGGATGCAGTGCCGGGCTAGGTCGGAGGGTCGAGTAGGTGCTCGATCACGCTGCGAAGGCCGGCCGCGTTGAAGGGCTTGGCGAGGAAGCCGTCGGCCGGCGCGCCGTGCGGTAGGCCGTCGCTCTCCCCGCTGATGAGCAGCACGGGGATGTCGCGAGTGCGCACGCGAGCCTTAAGCGCCACGCACAGCGCGGCACCGTCCAGGTCCGGCATGCGCACGTCGCTTATCAGCAGGTCGATCGCCTCGGCCCTCGCCACGCGCAGTGCGTTGACGCCGTCGGCCGTTTCGATGACGCGCGACGCGCCCAGTCCGTGCAGGCAGCCCTTCAGATACAAGCGCATGTCCTGATCGTCGTCCGCGATGAGCACGGTCATCGCGTATAGCGGACGTGGGAGGGCCATCGAGCCGGGCGGGTGCATGCCGCTAACCTGCTCGTCGGGCGCGGAACGGCGAATGCGCCGGCGTCGCGTAGAGTTGTCGGGCCGTCACCTGGGACGTACACGCAACACGCGGCGACGCACGCGCAAGCCGCCCCGGGCACGCGAGCGGCGCCCGGTCCCGGCGTCGGCTCAGGCCCCGCGTTCGCTTACGTCCAGCGCGGCGGCGTAGGCGGAGGGCCGACAGCCGTAGCGGTCGCGGAATGCGTTCGAGAAGTGGGCCACGCTCTTGAACCCGACCGCGTAGGCGACCTCGCTCACCGAGCCAGCCCTCGCGCGGAGCAGCTCGGCGGCGCGCTCGAGCCGCATTCCTCGCACGAGCTCGGACGGCGATCGTCCGAGGAGCTCGCTCAGCCGGCGGTGCAGGTGCGCGCGGCTCATGCCGACGCCGGCCGCGAGCCGCTCGACGCTGAACGCATCATCCGCCATGTTGGCCTCGACGAAGTCTCGCACCCGCTCCACGAGGACGTCGTCGGCCGAGTGAGGCGCTACCCGCGCCGCGTGAAGCTCGGCGGCAGGCGGCCTGCCGGCGGTGGCCTCCCCCTCGAAGCGCTCGCGGAGCCGCCGGCGCTGGTCGATGAGGTTGCCTATTCGAACGCGGAGCTCCTCCGGGTCGAACGGCTTGGTCAGGTAGTCGTCGCAGTGCTCCCGCAACCCTTCGAGGCGATCCTCGGTGGCCGCCTTCGCCGTGAGGAGAATGATCGGAATGAAGCTGGTCTCGGGGTCATTCTTGAGCGCGCTGCACAATCCGAACCCGTCGAGGTCCGGCATCATCACGTCGGAGACGATCAAGTCGGGCAGAAGTCTGCGGGCCTTTGCCAGCCCGTCGACGCCGTCAGCGGCTTCTACCACGCGGTAGTTGGACTGAAGGTGCCGCCGGATGTAGGCGCGCACATCGGGATGATCATCGACGACCAGCACGGTCGTCAGATCCTCGTCCGCACTGCCGTCGCCGAAGGCCGGCGCCTCTGGCATCCCGTCGCCCCCAGGCTCCTCGGTCTGAACGGGCGCGGTCGCGATCCAGTCCTCGACGACGATCTGGTCCGCCACCTGTCCCGGCGCCAGGTGGGCGCGGCCGAGAGGCAGGGTCATGGTGAACGTGCTCCCGAAGCCCTCCTCGCTGGACACCGATAGCGAGCCGCCAAGGAGGTCGACGAGTTCCTTCGCCAGGGCAAGTCCGATCCCGGTACCGGGCTGCCTGCGGGTCGATGCCTCGTCCACCCTGTAGAAGCGGTCGAAGATGTGGGGCAGGTCCGACGGCGGTATGCCGGGGCCACTATCGCGCACGTCGACCCGAACCGCCGCCGCCTCCGGGGCCACGTTCACGCGAACGGTGCCGCCAGGCGGCGTGAACTTGACGGCGTTGGAGATGAGGTTGACCAGCACCTTCTCGAGGTGATCGGGGTCGGCCCAGGCGGTGAGGGGCCGTGGCGGCGGCACGTAGCTGAGTGTCAAGCCATTGCGCTCGGCCAGCGGTTGGAACCGTCGCAGGCAGGCTTCAGAAAAAGACCCTATGTCGAGCGGGCGTGCGTGAAGTGGCATCCTCCGAGCTTCCAGCCGGGCCACGTCCAGGATCTGGTTGATGAGGTCCAGCACGCGGCCGGCGTTCCGCCGCGCCAGGTCCACCTGCTCCACCATCGCGTCCGTGAGCGTTCCGTGCAACCCCGCCTTCAGGTCGTCGAGTGGCCCGAGCGTTAGGGTCAGAGGGGTGCGAAACTCGTGGCTCACATTCGCAAAGAACTGGCTGCGGGAGCGATCCAGCTCGCGAAGCTTCTCGGCTTCGAGGTGCTCGATTGCGAGGCGGTGCTTTAGCAGAAGGCGGTTCCGGCGGTACCAGGCGAGGGCTGCAACGGCGCCCAGCGCGAGCAACAGGTACACGCCGTACGCCCAGGCAGTGCGCCACCAGGGTGCCGCGATTATCACAGCCACCGACGCGCCCTCGGTATTCCAGAGGCCGTCGTTGTTCGATGCCCGAACGCGGAAGGTGTACCGCCCCGGCGGGAGGTTGGTGTAGGTAGCTGTGCGCTCGGCGCTGGGCACCGTCCAGTCTGCATCGAAGCCCTCCATTCGATAGGAGTAGCGGTTTCGCTCCGGCGCCGAATAGTCGAGCGCCGCGAACTCAAATGTGAACACGTTGTCCGCGAACGAAAGGCGCAACGTGTCGGTCGCCGACATCGCGCGAGTCAGTACGGCGTCTGGGGAGTGCGGTGACTCCTGCCTGCCGGCGCGGCGGAACCCGGTGATCACGACGGGGGGCACCTGCGCGTTGTCCCCCAGGCTGTCCGGGTGAAAGGCGGTAACGCCGTTGATTCCGCCGAAGTAGAGGCGTCCGTCGGCCGCACGGAAGGAAGCGCCGGAGTTGAACTCGTTGCTCTGGAGCCCGTCGTAGACGTCGTAGGTCCGGATCTCGCGGGTTCGCGGGTCGTAGCGGGCGAGGCCGCGGTTGGTGCTCAGCCAGAGGCGGCCGTGGCGGTCCGCACGCACGCCGTAGACGACGTTGTTCGGTAGTCCGTCGCGCACGGTGACCCGGGTAAACGCGCCCGTCCGCATGTCAAGGCGGTTGAGACCGCCGCCGGCGGTGCCTATCCACAGGACGCTCTCTGGCTCGCGCGGGTCCGGTGTCACCGCTCGCACCTGGTCGTGGCTGAGGCTGGCAGCGTCGGCGGGGTTCGTGCGGTACCTCCGGAGAGCGCCCGTACGGGGGTCGAATCGCACCAGCCCCTGCTCCGTCCCCATCCAGAACTGCCCGCGTGCGTCCTCGTGGATCGCGGGGTACAGTCCCTCACCCACGTCCGTCGCCGGCGAGTGCCGGTACGACGTGAAGGTTCCATCCTCGGCATCATCGAGGCGGCTGATGAAGTGGGCGGTCACGGCCCAGATAGCACCCCGTCGGTCTTCGAAAACGCCATAGACGACCTTCTCAGGCAGCCCGCTGCGCCGGGTCGGGTCATGCGCGTACTGTCGCACCCGGCGTGCCGACGCGTCATAGCGATAGAGCCCCTCGTAGGAGCCGAACCAGAGGTGCCCCCGACGGTCCTGCGCGATCGACCACACGCCGGTATTGCCGAACGCAGAGGGCTCTGTGGACGGGGCCTCGAAGCTGACCAGCGTGCGGGCCGCGCTGTCGTAGCGGTACAACACGCCTGCACTTATCCAGAGCACGCCGGCCTCGTCCTGCAAGATCGCCCGCACGCTGAACCCATCCTGCCGCGAGGTCGGGTCCGGAGGGCGACGGATGCTCTCGAATCTCGCGGTCTTCGCGTCGTAGCGGTTGACGCCGTATCCGTTGGCTCCCACCCACAGCACGCCCGTGCGATCCCACGCAAGGGTGGCCAGCGAGTTGCCACTCAGACTCTGCGCGTCGAGGGGATCGTGCAAGTAGGAGGCGTACGTACCCGTTGCCGGGTCGAAGCGCGCCAGCCCGTCTGACATGGCGAGCCAGAGCCGGCCCATCGGACCCTCACCGATCCGGTGGATGGTGCCCCATCCATAGCCCCGCCGCTCCAGAGTGTAGGGATACGACACGAAGCGAACGCCGGCCGCGCCCGCCCGAGGCCCGACCAGCCGGGACAGTCCCGACGGAGTGCCTACCCATATCGTCCGGTCGCGCGCCTCGGAGATCGCGGTTACGAAGTCGTCTATCAGGCTCGCCGGATCGCCCGGCCGGGGGCCGATCCTAAGAAACCCTCCTCTTGCGCGGTCGAGGCGGTTCAACCCCGACCCGGTTCCTATCCAGAGCGTCCCGCGGTGATCCGCCAGTAGCGAGGTGACGCGGTCGTCGCTGAGGCTGGTCGCATCGCGGGGATCGTGTGCGTACCGATGGAATGCTGCCTCCGGCATACCCGCAACCGAGGCCGCGAGCCGGTATGCGCCGCCGCCGGCGGTGCCCAGCCAGATATCGCCCCGCGCGTCCTCGACGAGCGCCGTGATCCTCAGCCTCGGACTTCTCGCATATCGAACGACTGCGCCGGTCGCCCGATCCAGTCGACTCAATCCGCCGTCCTGCGTCCCTACCCAGAAACCACCCCGAGTGTCCTCCAGCAGCGCAGTGACGTAGCTGCTCGAGAGTGTAGCCGGATCGAACGGATCATGCCGATAGACGGTGACGGCGGAGCCGTCGTAGCGGTTCAGCCCGTCCTTGGTGCCCATCCACATGAAGCCCTGTCTGTCCTGGAGCAGTGCATATACGGCATTCTGCGATAGACCATCCTCGATCGTGAGGTGATGGAATACGATGCGCTGCGTGGACACGCCCTCGAAGGTCCGCAGGCCATCGAAGGTGCCGGGCACAGGGGGGCCCTGCCCAACAACGGGCATGAGGCCATGTCCCAGCCAGAGCAATGCCACCCAGCCGGCGCGGCCCATGTATATCCTGCGATCCGGACGCGATAATGATATGGACCATTCCGCTACGGATCGCACTCCGACCCAGGGATTGCCCCAGGCGGCCCGGCCTAGCGAGTCGGAAGCTCCGCGCTGATCGCGATCTCCAGGTCGCGCGGGAGTCGGTCGCCGCTGGGGACGGTCTGCGCGCGTGCGCGGAAGGCGTTGACGGCCGTCGGCTCAATCAGGATCTCGTCGAACGACGCACCGGGAGGAGTGGACGTGACGCGCAGAACGATGCGGCCGCCGGGCTCACCGCCGACGGCGTCGATTGTGAACCCTCGGGTGGTGAGGACGTCGCGCGCCGCTTCCGATACCGCAGCGGGCGAACCTTCGAAGTAGGACCAGTCGAGCGAGTCGGGCACGCCCTCGACCTGGTCGAAGGTGGCACAGCCGGCTGCGAAGATGACGATGGTGGCCAGGACCGGGCGCATGGGGCTGGGGAGAGAGGAGGCGAACTCGCGGCAGCGACAGGGCCGGGAATCGCATCCACGCTCCCCCACTCCCGACCCGATGACGACGCCCGGCTGCTTCAACGCACCCGGCGTCGGATCCTTCCCAGCCTGGCATCGCGGTGGCAGGGGGGCACACGCGCGACGCGCCGGCGCCGCCGACGTACCGGTGCAGCCGGACGCCCGCGTTACGGCGCGGTCCATCCCGTCATCGCGAGCCAGCGACGGTCTCAGCCGGCGCGCCGGCCGCGTGATGCGCCGCGCGGGCGCGTTGGACCGGGCGGCGCGCGACCCTGCGATCGCGGCGTCGCTACACTGCTCGCGATGGCCAGGGGTTGCAGTGCGCGGCGGGGCCGTGCTTGGCGGGAGTTGTGGGGGCGCCGGCGCGATTACGGCTGGAGCGCGAACTGGCGCCCGTCAGGCGCACGTGCAGCCGCCCTGGCACTCGTCGCCGCATGCGCAGGCACCGGCCGCGAGGTCGGCGAAGAGGGCGCTGAACGCGTCGGCGGTCGCCGAGAGAGCGCCGGGGTCGAGGCAGTAGCAGGAGCGCGCGCCGTCGGCTTCGCCCTTGATCAGGCCCGCCTCGCGGAGAACTTTCAGGTGCTGTGAGACGGTCGCCTGCGCCAGGGGAAGCACGTCGACGATCTGCCCGCAAACGCAGGTGCCGCGCTGCGCGAGCGTGCGCAGGATCTGGACTCGCGCCGGGTGGGCGATCGCTTTCGCGCGCGCGGCGAGGACGTCGGCGGCGATGGCTTCGAGTGTGGTCATGTCAGCAGAGAGAGAGTGGCGGGACCGGCAAACGCCGGCCCCGCCCGGTGGTCAGCAGCCGCAGCCTCCGCCACAGCCACAGTCGTCGCCGCAGTCGCAGGCGGCGGGGATCGAGAGTCCGGTCATGGGTCTTCTGGTTGGTTGATGATCTATCGTCTATCGACGATGAACGATACCACCATACCGGCGCCCCTGTCAAGTGTGTTGAGGGATTTGGGATCGGGGATTGGGGATTGTTTCATGAAGCGGCGGCCGTGTCAGCCCAACCGCTGCCGCAATCCCCTCTCGGAGGATCTCCCCCAATCCCCCATTCCCAATCCCTCGCGATCGGGAATGGGGGAATGGCACCTACCCTACAGGTCTGCCAATCCCTGTTGCTGATCCCCAATCCCTCAAGCCGCCGCCCGTTCCTCGATGAACTGCAGCTCGTACAGCCGCCGGTAGAGGCCTCCCTGGCCGAGAAGCTCCTGGTGGGTGCCGCGCTCGCGGACCTGGCCACGGTGCATCACGAGAATCTGGTCGGCGTGCTGGATGGTCGACAGGCGATGCGCCACGACGACGGCGGAGCGGCCCTCCATGAGGACCTCCACGGCGTGCTGCACCGCCTCTTCCGTCTCGGTATCGACGCTGGACGTTGCCTCGTCGAGTACGAGGACCCGCGGGTCGTAAACGAGGGCGCGGACAAACGCGAGGAGCTGGCGCTGGCCCTGCGAGAGAGTTCCGCCGCGCTCGCCGACGTCGTACTGGTAGCCCTCGGGCAGGCGCTCGATGAACCGGTCGGCCCCGACCAGTCTCGCGGCCTCGCGGACCTCATCGTCGCGCCGGCGCGGGTCGCCGAGCGTGAGGTTCTCTTCGACGGAGCCGGCGAAGAGGAACACGTCCTGGAGCACGAGTCCGACGTGTCGGCGCAGCTCGCCCGGGTGCAGCGTCCGGATGTCCACGTCGTCGACGAGGATCGTGCCTTCCTGGATGTCGTAGAACCGCAGGAGCAGGCTGATGATGGTGGTCTTCCCCGAGCCGGTGGCACCGACGAGCGCGATAGTCTGGCCCGGCTCGACGACGAACGACACGTCACGCAGCACCCAGTTCCAATCGGGTTCCGCGCCGTCGCCGGCCGCGTCCGGGAGGCGCTCGTAGGCGAAGCTGACGTCGCGGAACTCGATGCGGCCGCGCGCCGGCTCCGGGAGCTGCGCGGGCCGGGCCAGCACGGGCAGGCGCTGGTCGTCGTCCAGAAGGTCGAACACGCGCTCGCTGCCTGCGAGAGCGCCCTGGAGCGTGTTGAGCTGGTCCGACAGGTTGCGGACGGGCTCGAAGAACATGCGCACGTACTGGATGAAGGCGACGAGCGTGCCGATCGTGACCGCCTCCCGCATGGCTTCGGTGCCGCCGAACCAGATGACGAGCCCCAGCGCGACGGAGGCGAGGACGTCGACCACCGGCCAGAAAAGCGCGAACCAGAAGACCGTCCGGATCTGAGCCACCCGGTGGTCGTGATTGACTCCCTCGAACCGGCGCTGCTCCTCAGTTTCGCGGTTGAACAGCTGTACGACCTTCATCCCTGAGATGTGCTCCTGGAGGAAGGCGTTCATTCGCGCGACCTGTGCGCGGGTCTCGCGGTATGCGTCGCGCATGCGCCGGCGGAAGAATTCTGTCGCCGCGAGCATGAACGGCATCACGGCGAGGGCGATCAGGCCCAGCTCGAAGTCGAGCGCGAGCATGAACGCGCCGATGAAAATCAGGCGGCCGAAGTCGCCGATGATCGTGACGATGCCGGCGGACAGGAGGTCGTTGAGAGCCTCGATGTCGCTGGTCGTCCGCGTAATGAGGCGACCGATGGGCGTTCGGTCGAAGAACTGGAGTCGCTGGTCGACGATGTGCCGGAAGACGCGTCCGCGCAGGTCGTGCAGCGTGTTCTGCCCGACCCACTGCGTGATGTAGACCATTCCGAACGACAGCGCGGCCTCGATGAGCAGCACGAGCGACAGGAGGCCTACGATCCGCAGCAGCCCTTCCCCGTCGCCGGCTACCACGTGCTGGTCGATGGCGACCTGCACGAGCTTGGGCCGAAGCGGCCCCAGCGCGGCGACAGCGACCGTCAGCAGGACCGCGAGGGCCACCCACCCCTTGTAGGGTGCGAGCACGCCGCCGAGCCTTGCGAGCAAGCGGCGGTCGAGCTTCGGGGCGGTAGGGTCGGGCACGAGGGTCTATGGAGTGGGCCGCGTCACTCGCGGGCGCCGGCGCCAGCCGCCCCCGCCACGCCGACGCCTAGGGCGCGCTCGCCATCGCCGGCGTCGAGAACGTAGCGCCGGAGCTCCTCGGCGGCCTCCGTGTCGGGGAAGACGGCCCGCGCCTCCGCGACGAGCGGCGCCGGGTCCGCGTAGCGAGACGAGAAATGGGTGAGCAGGAGGCGCTGCGCGCCGGCGTCGCGGGCTACCTCTGCGGCCTCGCGGGCGGTGGCGTGGCCGGTCTCGATCGCGCGATCGAGCATTTCCTCGCCGAACGTGGCGTCGTGCATCAGGATGTCGGCACCGCGGGCAAGGTCCCGCCCGCCGGGGCAGGGCCGGGAGTCGAGCACGTAGGCGAACGACGCGCCGCGACGGCCGGGGCCGACGATTCCGTCGGGCGTCACTACCGCGCCATCGGCGAGGGTGACCGTCTCGTTGCGCCGGAGCGCGTCGAACTGCCAGGTCTCGCTGATCCCGGCCGCACGGGCGCGGCCGGCGTCGATCCGGCCGGGGCGCCGGCGCTCCTCGTACCGGTAGCCGACGGTGAAAACGCGATGCTCCAGGGGGCGGGCCCCGACGGTGAACGTGTCGCCCGCGTAGACCTCACCCGAAGAGAAGGTCTCCGGGACTTCCACCAACTCGAGGGGATAGGTCAGGTCGAGCTCTGAAAGGCCGGGCAGCGCGTCCAACGCAGCGCCCGTGCCGGCCGGCGCGACGACAGTCAGCGGGGCCGCCCGGCGAAGGAGCGAGAGCGTCGACAACAGGCCCGGGAGACCGAAGAGGTGGTCTCCGTGGAGGTGCGTGATGAAGATGGCCTCTATGCGACTGCGATTCACGCCGGCGTGAAGCAGCTGGTACTGTGTGCCCTCGCCGCAGTCGAACAGTAGAACGCGGCCCTCGCACCGCAGCGCTGTCCCCGCGAGGTGGCGCGTCCGCGTTGGCGCCGCGCTGGAGGTACCCAGGGGAATCAGCTCGGTCAAGGGGAGGGAGTGGAGAGAGAGTCGAGGTGTAGGGGCGGGTCGTCCGACGCCCGTGTCAAGGGTCAAGGAGCGTGGGGCCGGTCGCGATTCCCTGGGGGTTCAAATCTGCGCCTCGATCTCCTCCTCCAGTTGCTGCTTCCGGTGCATGCTCGCGTATACGCCGCCCGTCTCGACGAGCTCTGCGTGCTTGCCGCGCTCTACGATTCGACCTTCCTCGAGGACCAGGATCAGATCGGCATCCTGCACGGCGGAAATGCGGTGGCTGACGACGACGACGGTGCGCCGGCCGTAGTGGCGTCGCACGTGGCCAAGGATGGTCTGTTCGGTGCGCGTGTCCACCGCCGACAGCGCGTCGTCGAGTATCAGGATGCGCGGCTCGCGGATCAGCGCGCGAGCGAGCGCCGTGCGCTGCTTCTGCCCGCCGGACAGCGTGATGCCGCGCTCGCCGACGACAGTCTCGAGCCCATCAGGGAACGACTCGACGTTCTCGAGGAGGTCCCCTTCAGCGGCCGCGGAACGCACGGCCTCCTCCGAGGCGTCCATGCGCCCGAAGGCGATGTTGTTGCCGACCGTGTCGGAGAAGAGGAACACGTCCTGCGGCACCAGGGCAACGGATCGTCGGAGTACCTGGATGGGCAGTGTCCGCGCGTCGTGCCCGTCGATGAGTACGCGGCCGGCGCTGGGATCCATCAGGCGTGGGATGAGCTCGACCAGGGTCGTCTTGCCGGAGCCGGTACGCCCGACGATGCCCACCGTCCTCCCCGCCGGCACGTCGAAGGTGACGTCATCCAGCACGGCCCCGCCTTCGCCGGGGTAGTGGAACGTGACGTTCTCGAACGAGACCCTCCCCCTGACGTCGGCTATCGAAGGGTCGGTATCCGCGCCATCGGCGACATCCGGTGGGGTGTCGAGAATCTCTGCGAGGCGCGCCATGCTCGCCGCCGCCTGCTGGATCATGGACACCACGTAGCCGAACGAGGCTACGGGCCACGTCAGGATCGAGACGTAGATCATGAACTCGGCGATGTTGCCCACGGACAGGCTGCCCTGCATTGCAAGCCAGCCGCCAACTCCCACCACGATCACGGTGCTGGCGCCTATCAGGGCGGTGATGACGGGACGGAACGCGGCGTCGACGCGGGCAAGGTCGAGCGTTCGCGAGCGGTACGACTCGCTTTCGTCATCGAAACGCCGGGCGAAGGACTCCTCCTGCGCGTATGCCTTCACGACGCGGATACCCGACAGGGCCTCGTTGACGCGACTGGTGAGGATCGAATACGACTTCTGCTGCCTGTCCGTGCGCTCGTTGATCAGCTTCGCGACGAAGAAGATGGCCACCGCCAGCGCCGGCATCGGCAGCAGTGCCCAGAACGTCAGGACCGGGGAGATGACCACCATCACGACTAGCGCCGTCGCGATCGCGGTGGCCGCGCGCGCCACGTACATGTACGCCGGACCGATGTAGCGCCTGACGCGCTCTATGTCGCTGGTGGCGCGAGTTAGCAGGTCGCCGGTCGGATAGCGCTTGTAGAAGGCGCCGCTCAGCGACTGAAGGTGGGCGTAGAGCCGGTTGCGGAGGTCGAACTCGATGTGCCGGCTCGCTACGACGACGGTCTGGCGCATCGCCCAGATGAACACGCCGCTGAGCAGGCTGAGCAGCAGGATGAGCCCGGCGGCGAGCACGAGGGCGCGGACGAACGTGTCGTACTGCGCCGGCGCGGCCGGCGTGCCGCTGTACAGCGCGTGGAGCTGCACCATTCGCGGAATCGCGTCGACGGCCTCGCGGACGACCACCGGCACCACCAGCGCGAAGATGGCCGACACCAGGGCGCACAGCAGCCCCGGCACCATCAGCCGCCAGTAGCGGCGGAGGTAGGGGTTGAGGCGGCGGAGGTCCGAGGGCACGGGGGGAGGTTAGGCGAAGACGAGGGAGACGAGGGAGACGATGGAGACGACGGAGCAGGGCGCAGCGGAGGGCGATCGCGCCAAGATCACTACGGCTACGCGTAGTCGGCGTGCCTGGCGCGGCTGAACCCGATGCACCATTGTTCGGGTCGCTGCATCATCCGTACGAGGCCGCTACAGGCTCGCCGACAACAGCCTGTCGGGTGGCAATGATCCGCGACAGACAGGGATCCGCACTCCGCAGCTACGTCGAGCCAGACCAGCGTTTCCTGAGCTTCGCCAACGCGTCGGTCAACTTCGCGACGAAATGCCTCGGGAATCGGCGCATCGCCCCTCCGCGAGAGCCGCGCCGATGCCTCGTGACGAAACGCCGGATCTGGCTCGTCAGCGCAAAGCGCTCCTCGCCCGGCCAGTGCTTCGACCGCCGGAAGCCGCCCCGCCTCAACTCGGTCGGCCAGGCCGTAAATGGCCAGCTCGCTGAAATGGGTATCCGCGCTTGCTCGCGAGCGGCCATTGCATGCGTGGGAGGGTGCGTCAGCACTTGACGCATTCCCGCGGCCACCGCAACCATCGTGTCCCGCGAACACGCCCGCCCGCATGTCCATCGAACTCCCGTTGTCGCTTCGCCACGGGGCCGGCCGTCGTTGTCGTCCCTCGTCTCCCTCGTTCCCCTGCTTTCCTTCGATTCCCTGTCAAACAACCATCAGCCTGATTTCCGCCCGCACCCTCTCCTTCGGGATCAGCGCCGGCCAGTAGGCAATTACTTCGCTGGGGCGGGGGCGGCCGCCGGCGAAGCCGGTGACGGCGGACGGGCCCGTGAGGATCAGCGGGGCGATCTCGCGGCCGAAGGCCTCGACAGCAGCGCGGTCCTCACCGCGGACGCTCACGCGGAGCGTCACCTCGTCGAGCTCCGGCGCCGGCGTGTTCAGTGCGCCCTCCGTGAGCGCGTCGAGACCGACGAGTTCAGAGCGGTACTCGTCGAATCGGTGGCCGAGCATGTCGAGTCGCTTCTCGAGGATTCCCGCCGCGGCGCGAGCGCGCGCGGCCGGGTCGGGCCAGCCGTACACGAGCGTGGCGGTGGCCTTCCAGCCGTCCGCGTATGCGGCGGAGACTTTCAGGAAGGCGGTGGCCGGCCGGCCCCCGATGCGGTGGACGCGCACCCGGTCGGGTCCGGCGCTTTCGAGGCGGATGGTAGTGAAGTCCGCCACGCAGTCCGGCGTGATGTACTCGGCCGGATCGCCGATCTCGTAGACGAGCTGCTCGGAGACGGTCGCCACCGAAACGAGGCCGCCGGAGCCCTCGTGCTTAGTGACCACGAACGTGCCGTCCGGGTATGCCTCCGCTATCGGGAAGCCCACGTTTGCAAGGTCCGGCACGTCCTGCCAGTCGGTGAAGTTGCCGCCCGATGCCTGCGCGCCGCACTCCAGGATATGGCCGGCGACGGTGCCCGACGCGAGCCGGTCCCAGTCGTCCCACGACCAGCCGAACTCGTGAACCATGGGCGCCAGGGTCAGCCCGGTGTCGGTCGTGCGGCCCGAGACGATGACGTCCGCGCCCTGCGCCAGCGCCTCCACGATGGGCCGGGCGCCGAGGTACGCGTTGGCGCTGACGACGCGGTCGCTTACCGATGAGAGCAGCTCGCCGGTCTCCATGTGGGCAAGGGGCACGCCGTCGGACACCAGGTCGCCCAGCCGGTCCAGCAGATCGTCGCCGGTGATCACGGCCACCTTGAGGCCCGTCGCGCCCCTGGCGCGGGCGCCCTCGACAATCGCCTCGGCGCAGCCGACCGGGTTGACGCCGCCGGCGTTGGAGACGACCCGGAAGCCCCGTTCACGGATGTCCGGCGCGAGCTCGGTGACCACCTCCACGAAGTCGCGCGCGTAGCCGGCGCGGGGGTCCTTGAGGCGCTGCTTCTGGAGGATGGACATGGTGACCTCGGCGAGGTAGTCCATCACGAGGTAGTCGATCGGCCCGCGGCGCGCCTGGTCGATGGGCGCACGCGGGAGGTCGCCCCAGAAGCCCTGCCCGGAGGCAATGCGAATGCGTTCCTTCATGTTGGGTGGCGGCGTCGGGGCAAGCTATCGTTTGCGCGTTGGGTGATGCGTGACGCGGGACGCCGGCGCCTGATGCGGGCGAGCGTTGGGTGATGGGTGGTGCAGTAGCCGGCGCCTGGTTGAGCTTGCATCGGTTCTGTGGACGCCCGATACCCCGATACCCCGATACCCCGATACCCCGATATCCCGATACCCCGATACTCCGGTACGCCGACACCCCCACATCCTGACTCACGTGGCCGAGTACGCCCTCCCCATCGCCCTCGCCTTTTTCGGCTTCATCGCTCTGGCCGCGATCCTGCTGGTGCCGATCGCGCGGTTCCTGAAGCGCGAAGAGGAGCGCGCGGAGGAGTGGACGGAGCGCCGGCTGGCGGAGCGCCGGCGCGCGGAGGCGCCGCCCGGCGACGGGGCGCCCGGCCAGGCGCCGTCGGATGGTCCGAGTGCAGGCACGGGCGGATGAACGTGTGGAGGTGTGGACAGGCTTGTTGGTGATGGGGGACGGGTGATGGGTCTGAAGAGCCGGGCTGATCCTTTTGCAGAGTAGACCGGGCTGATGGTTTACACTTTCTCAGGGCACGAGGACGCCGGCCGGCTCGTCGAAGCGGGCCAGCAGGACATCGTAGAAGTACACGCTCCACAGGCCGTCGTCGAGCTCGTCCTGCGCGGCGCCGTCGAGGGCGCGGCCGGAGGGGTCGCGGTCCACGGCCGGCGGCCGGCGTTTGGGCCGGTGCGCGTGGTGAGGCCGCGCGCGCCGCCAACGACGCGGAGGGAGACGTGTCGCGTGGCCGGCGCGGCCGGCTCCTCGGCGGTGCGCGTCGGATGGCCGCGGGCTGCGCGGCGCCGTCGAGGGCGCGGCCGGAGACGGTCCGCGGGCGGCGGCCTGCGTTTGGGCCGGTGCGCGTGGTGAGGCCGCGCGCGCCGCCAACGACGCGGAGGGAGACGTGTCGCGTGGCCGGCGCGGCCGGCTCCTCGGCGGTGCACGTCGGATGGCCGCGGGCTGCGCGGCGTCGAGGGCTCGGCCGGAGACGAGTCGCGGTCCGCGGGCGGCGGCCTGCGTTTGGGCTGATACAACGTGGGTAGGCCGCGCGCCGCCAACGACGCGGCCGGAGACGGGTCGCGGGCATGCGGGCGACGCTGCGATTCCGGCATGGGCGTCGTCCGGCGACTGTCGTTATGGGTGGGGCCCCCCTCCCCCTCCCCCCCGCCCCCACCCCCGCCCCGCCCTTACAACCTCACGTACGGCAGCATTTGCTCCAGCATTCGCGGGCCGATGCCCCGCACGGCCTCGAGATCCTCGACCCGCGCGAACGGCCCGTGGGCGACGCGGTGCTCCACGATCCGTCCGGCCAGCGCCGGCCCGATCCGGGGCAGCCGCTCCAGCTCCGACGCCGGCGCGCTGTTTATCGCAATCGAGCGCGGCGCCGGCAGGCCGGCGCGGGCGCGACGCAGCGGCGGCGGCGCGGCCGGCGCGGCTGCCGGTGGCCGCGCGGCATCCGGTGTCCGCGCGGCGAACGCCGGCGCGGCGACCTCCCCCGTCGCCGGGCCGGCGGCCGCGGAGTCGCCGCCGGCGGCAGCCGCGGCGCTGTCGATGGCGGCCAGGCGGTCGTCCGCCACCAACAGCGCCGGCGACGCCGGCGCACCGTGGGCCTGGATCTGCCGCACGGCGAGCCCGGACAGCAGCGCGCCGGACGCCACCAGGAGCGCCGTGCCTTCGGCGGCCGTGATGGTCAGGCGTTGCTGGAGACGGTACAGCCAGAGCATGCTCCGATGGGCGGGTCGCCACCATAGACGCGCGGCGGCCGGCGACGTAACCGCCGCAGCCCACAATTCTGCGGTGCGTGATCCGCCGGCGCTAGCCGCCGAGCTGCTTCACGATCTCGCCGACCTCGGCCTCGGTCGCGCGCAGCATCTTGCTGCACTGCGTGATCAGCTCGGAGGCGCGCTTCACCTTGGCCGCCAGCTCGTCGACGGAGGTCTCGCCCTCTTGCAGGTCGTTCATGATCGTCACCAGCTCCGTGTAGGCGGCGTCGTACGTGATGGCGGGTTCGTCAGGCATTCGGCTCGGTGCGGGTGACTGCGGACCAGATGCGCCCGCGGGCAAGCGTCGTCTCAAGGACCTCTCCCTCGCGGAGTCCGTCCGGGCTTCTCAAGGCGCCGCGCTGGTCGCGCGTGATACTGAACCCACGCGCCAGGACGCGCGCCGGGGCGACCAGCTCGACTGCCTTCTGCAAGTCATCTAGCCTCCTGTGGAGCTCCTGGAGGCCGTGCCGCGCTACCCGTTCCAGGGCTGCCGAGAACTCCCCAAGGCGTGCGCGCTCCACCTGCTGCAGACGGGTGAGCGGCACGGTGGCAAGGGTTTGGCGGTGCACGACGAGGTGACGATCTGCTGCGCTGAGACGAGAAGCAATCGCTCGAGCCATGCTGCCGCCGGTCGCATGTAGCCTCCCCCGGGCCTCACGGCAGAGCGTGACCGGCCGTAGTCGGAGTGACTCGGCCAGGGCTCGGTGGTGCTCGCGATGCACCCGCACGACATCGGCCACGCTTCGCTGCACGTCGAGCATCAGTGTGCGCATGCGGGTCTCGAATGCAGCGCACGTACCTATCAGGTGATCCGCGACGGCTGTCGGCGTTTTCAGACGCAGATGGGCGATCAGGTCCACGACCGATTCATCTGCTTCGTGCCCGATCCCGGCTAACACCGGGATGGGCGTGCGAGCGACCGCGCGGCAGAGTTCGAGGTCGTTGAATACCTCGAGGTCCAGGCGCGATCCGCCACCGCGGATCATAACCACGGCGTCGAAGAGCCGGTGGTCGACCTCCGCGAGCGCCCGCTGCAGATCGCGCGCGGCTGCCTCGCCCTGGACCATCGACGGAAACACGCCCACCCGGATGCGGTAGCCGTTGGCGTTCTCCTCCAGGTGCTTCATGAAGTCCCCGAACCCCGCGGACGTAGTCGATGCGATTACCGCGACGCGTTGGAGGACGAGCGGCGCCGGCACGAGCCGGTTCCGATCGTAGAGTCCCTCCGCGCGGAGGGTTGCGATCGTCTGGCGCCGGCGCTGCTCCAGTTGGCCGAGACTGAAGTCCAGGTCTATGTCCACGACGTGCAGCTGCAGTCCGTACACAGCGTGGTACTCCACAGTCGCCCGGAAGAGGATCTCGGACCCCTCGGTGAGGACCCTTCCCATCTCCGCGCCGAGCGACGCCCGGAGCCGCTCGGCCGCCGAAGACCAGACGACGGCCTCCATCGCCGCGACGGGCGGACCGCCGTTGCGGTGCTGCACCAACTTGAGGTACAGGTGCGACCGACCGCTGACCTGCGCGATCTCAGCCCTGATCCAGAAGGCGCGTCCCCCGGTGGCCTCCGCGACGCGCCGGCCAACGGCCCGGCTCACCTGGAGGAGCGTGAAGACGTGCCTGTCGGTCATCCGGAAGGTGAGGGTCCGACGGAGGCTACGCAAGGGCAGGGCCAACTGGAGGCGCCGGCCTTCAGACCCGCCCGCATTCCCCGCATCCGACCCACCCGCGTCCTTCCCGCGACATGCCCGCGGCATTGTCGACCCGGCCTCGGAAGTCGGGGAGTCGAGGGAGAGAAAAAATGTGTAGGTCCGACACCCCGATGCCCGATACCCGATACCCGATATCAGGACAGCCCGATACCCCGATACCCCCACTACCCCGATACCTCGATACACCGCTACCCAGGATGCCCGCAGCTGCCGGCGCCCGCGCCCGCTCCGCACCTCATCTCCCATTACCCATCACGTCCACGGCGCCGGCTCCGCGGGCCGGTTACGCCGCACTCAACTCGCATCCAACCCGCCAGCCATCCGATGGCCCGGGAAGGACTGGCGGGTGGACCGCTACCTTGGATAGCGGATGCGCCCTACGCAGGTCCGACCGCGTAGCCGGCGCGAGGAGAACGAACCCTATGATCGTCCGTACCGACGGCGTCGTCCTCCGCGCGTTCGACTACGGCGAGACGAGCCGAATCGCGACCGTCCTCACGCGCCGGCACGGCGTGCTGGGCCTGCTCGCGAAGGGAGCGCGCCGGCCCACGAGCCGCTTCGGGTCGACCCTCCAGGCCGGCGCCCACCTTGAGCTTGTCTACTACCACCGCGAGGGGCGCGGACTGCAGACGCTCACCGAGGCAGCCCACGCGACACGGTACCCGGGTATCGCCGGC
>Ga0307505_10000595_pt1 | contig 38149 bp, 32 predicted proteins | sample 23_S_MG_FD_202183 | JGI IMG/M metagenome (GOLD analysis project Ga0307505, IMG submission 202183) | Soil microbial communities from Populus trichocarpa stands in riparian zone in the Pacific Northwest, United States - 23_S | ecosystem: Environmental > Terrestrial > Soil > Riparian zone > Trees...
GCACCGGGAATCTGGCGACTTTCTGTAGACATAACACTTAACACTTCTTCACATGATGGAGCGCGGGTGGCTCGCCCGCAGCTTTGGGACGCGCACCGTTTGCTCCTTGCGGGCGAGCCGCCCGCGCTCCGCTGGGTAAAGAGAAGCGGCGCACAAAGTTTACCAGTGATTCGGCCTCTTTTTGATCGATTTTGTTGCTGAACGCAGGCATATTGCCGCGCACGCTGCGCCCGTTCATGATCGAGTTGAAGATGCGCTCGTCCGTAACTTCATCCTGCCATTTCGCGTCCGTAAAATCGCGCGCATGACTGAATTTGCCTTTTGAGGTCTTGGCGCGTCCATCACTGCCATGACACGAAACGCAGTACTTCCGATACAACTGCGGCGCCGTGCGCGCGTTGCTGCTGTTTGCGTTCACTGCAAAGACGCCGGCAAATAAACAGATGAACATTAGCGAGTAAAGTCGCATCATAAAAACAAGGGCTCCAGCCCGCTAGTTTTGTGTATAGTGCAAAAAATTTCAACCACAGATAGAATCGGGACAACTACCTTGACCGAAATCGAGATAAACAAGCTTCGTGAAGAGTGTGGTGTCTTCGGCATCTACGGCCACCCGGAGGCCGCGCGACTGACCTATCTCGGACTCTACGCATTACAGCACCGCGGCCAGGAATCTTGCGGCATCGTTGCGTCTGACGGCGCCGAACTCCGGCTTGAACGGAAGATGGGACACGTCTCCGAAGCTTTCGATCAGTCGGCTTTAGACCGCCTCCGTGGCGTAAGCTCCATTGGCCACGTGCGTTACTCCACTTCGGGCGAGGTTTCGATCAACGAAGCGCAACCGTTTCTGGTGACCTGCCAGCACGGTCAGATCGCGGTTTGTCACAACGGCAACCTGCCTTTCGCGAGTGACGAACGTCTGCGGCTCGAACGCGAGGGCGCGATCTTTTCTTCGACATCCGACACGGAAGTAGTGCTGCATGGTGTGGCGCGTTCGCGTGCGACGGTGCGCGAAGCGATTCCGGCGGTGTTGCGCGAAACGGAAGGCGCGTTTTCGATGCTTTTCCTGACGCCGAATGAGCTGATCGCGATTCGCGACAGCCGCGGTTTTCGGCCTTTGGCGTTGGGACGGCTCGGCGATGCTTGGGTGGTTGCTTCCGAAACGTGCGCTTTCGATCTGATCGACGCGCAGTACGTGCGCGACGTCGAACCCGGCGAGATGATCGTGATCGATCGCGAAGGTTTGCGCTCGTCGCATCCGTTACCGAAACAGCAGCACTCGATGTGTTTGTTTGAGCACGTTTACTTCGCGCGGCCGGATTCGCTTGTTTACGGACGATCGATCAATGAGTCGCGTCACAAGATGGGACGGCGGCTGGCAGTCGAACAACCAGCGGCCGCTGACATTGTGGTGCCGGTTCCGGATTCCGGCGTGGCCGCGTCGATCGGCTACGCGGCGGAGAGTGGTTTGAGTTTCCGGTTTGGCCTCGTGCGCAATCATTACATCGGTAGGACATTCATCGAGCCGCGGCAGTCGATTCGTTCTTTTGGTGTGCGCATCAAGTTGAACCCGGTGCGCGATTTGATTCAGGGTAGGCGAATCGTTCTGATCGACGACTCAATCGTGCGCGGCACGACGTCGAAGAAGATCGTGCGGATGGTCCGCGAAGCGGGCGCGAAAGAGGTTCACGTGCGGATCAGTTGCCCCCCGACGATCAGCCCGTGTTACTACGGCGTCGATACGCCAAACAAATCGGAACTGATCGCGGCGAACATGTCGGTCGAGGAGATTCGCAAGTTCATTGAGGCCGACTCGCTCGGTTACCTGTCGCTCGAGGGAATGATCGCGGCGACGGGTTTGAGCCCCGATTCGTCGTGCGTCGCTTGTTGGAATGAAAAGTACCCGACCCGCATCACGCGCGAAGCGGAAACGATGTGGGAACGCGAGCACGAATCAGTGATCGCGGAAAGCTGAACCACAGATTACGCAGATTACTCGGATGAGGATTTGAGTGGGACGAGTGAGACGAGGGTGTGGTTGTGCGGTTGCCGTGCTTCTGCTGGTGATCGTGGGCGCCGGCTTCGCAACGTGGAAGTTTGTTTTACCCTGGTGGCGGACACAGCCGCCACGCGCGTCGGGTGGTGAGCTGACGGTTCGCATCCTCGACGTTGGTCCAATTAACGGCGATTCGATCCTCATCACCGGGCCTACTGGCCGGACAGTACTCATCGACGCGGGCGACACGACCAAAGGCAAAGCGGTGGTCGATGCACTGAAGCGCAACAACATTCAGCAGCTCGACTACTTTATCGCCACGCATCCGCATCCGGACCACATTGGCGGCAGTGCTGAAGTTTTCAAAGCAGTCAAGGTTTTGAACGTGATCGACAACGGTCAAGAACCGAGTGTTCCACCTGAAAAATCCGTTCAATCCGTGTCCAAAAAAGCCGTCGCAAAGAAACCCACTGTTGCGAAGAAGCCTCCTTCAATAAGAAAGTTTTTCGACGACTACAAAGCCGCGGTCAGTGCGAGCGGCGCGCAGTACGGCACCGCCCGGCCCGGTACGAAATACGATCTTGGCGGTGGCGCGTTGCTGACTGTGCTCGCGCCGTTTGATCCGTTGTTTACCAGAGATCAAATGCGCACTGGCGGAAACGAGCCGAATGCAAATTCGATCGTGCTGCGTTTGGATTACGGATCGTTTTCGATGTTGTTGGCGAGCGATGCGGAAGAGCAGACGGAGCATCGCTTGATGACCAAAGAGTTGGACCTCCAAACGCGTGTGTTGAAGGTTGGTCATCACGGATCGAAGTATGCTTCGTCGGGAGATTTCCTGCAGCGCGTGAAACCGGAGATCGCAATCATTTCGTGTGGTGCGTGGAATCGGTATGGGCATCCCGCGCAGTCAGTGCTTGATCGATTGCGCACGGCAAACGTGAAACTCTATCGCACCGATTTGCATGGTGAGATCACAATCACCAGCCGCGGCGGTTCGAACGACATCAACGTTCAAGCAGCTAAACAACCTACCGAGGATGCGTGGGAAGGCCGTATCGCGCAGAAGGACGACTCCACGCGATCCGGATTTATTGCTTACGGCGACTTTGGACCACCACCTCGGCCCAAAAAATCTCCCAAAACAAGCGAATGATGAAACCCATTTCCTACAGCGACGCCGGAGTTGACATCGACGCGGCCACGCGCGCGACCGATCGGATCAAAGAACTCGCGCGTGCGACATTCAACGAGCGCACGCTTTCCGAGATCGGCAGTTTCGGCGGCATGTTCGACGGCGCGTTTCCAAATATGTCGCAGCCCGTGCTCGTTGCTTCAGCCGACGGCGTGGGAACGAAACTCAAGATCGCGTTTGCGACCGGCGTTCACAACACAGTCGGGCGCGATCTCGTAAACCACTGCGTTAACGACATACTCGTGCAGGGCGCGCGTCCGTTGTTTTTTCTCGATTACGTCGCTACCGGAAAGTTGTCGCCGGAAGTCGTGGCGAGTGTGGTCGAGGGCGTTGCGACCGGCTGTCGGGAAAACGGTTGCGTGTTGCTGGGCGGTGAAACGGCCGAGATGCCGGGGTTTTATGGTGAAGGCGAATACGACATTGCCGGATTCATCGTCGGCGTTGTCGATCGCCCGAAGATTATCGACGGAAAGTCGATCGAGCCGGGTGATGTTTTGCTCGCGCTTCCTTCCGCCGGTTTGCACACGAACGGCTATTCACTCGCCCGTAAACTTTTCTTTGAAGTTGCGGGCTATGAACCGCAAACGCAACTACCGGAACTGGGAATGACCGCGGGCGAAGCGCTGTTGCAGCCGCACGTCAGTTATCTGCGGACGTTGAATGAATTGCTCGATCGCGGAGTGATCAAAGGCCTGGCCCACATTACCGGCGGCGGGCTCACCGACAACATTCCACGGATTTTGCCGGAGGGAACGGCGGTGCAAATCCAGCAGGGTACATGGCCTGTGTTGCCGGTTTTCGAACTGTTCCGCCGCATTGGAAATGTCTCCGACTTCGAGATGTTCCGCACGTTCAATATGGGCGTCGGTATGGTGATCGTCTGTTCGCCGAGCAACGCCGCGATCGTCAAAGCGCACTTCGAAGCGTTCGGCGATGCGTACTATGAAATCGGAAAAGTAATTGCCGGTAATCGCGAGGTGTTCATCTGAAGAGAATCGCGATCCTCATCTCCGGCCGCGGCTCAAACATGCTCGCGCTTCACGACGCGATTCGCGCCGGAAAGATCCCAAACGCGGAAATCGTTGTGGTAATCAGTGACAAAGCCGACGCTCGCGGGCTTGCGTTGGCCCAGGAGCGTGGGATCGAAACGCTCGCGATCGAGCGCAAAGGCCGCAAACGTGAAGAACACGAAGGTGAGATTGTTGCCGCTTTGCAAGAACGGCGCGTGGATCTAATTTGTCTTGCTGGTTACATGAGGCTGTTGTCGCCGGGTTTCATCGACGCGTTTCGTGGACGGATCCTAAATATTCATCCGAGCCTGTTGCCTTCGTTTCCCGGACTCGACGCGCAGCGGCAGGCGCTCGAACACGGTGTGAAGTACAGCGGCTGCACGGTCCATTTTGTTGACGAGACGCTCGATGGCGGTCCTATCATTGCGCAACGCGTGGTTCCGGTGCTCGCGGGAGATACAGTCGATTCGCTTTCGACGAGAATTCTCGAACAGGAACACCAGCTCTACGCCGAAGCGGTCGCACTAGTACTTAGCAAGCCATCCACAGATTACGCAGACTCTGTGTAATCTGTGGATGGTTTTCGTTGGCCCAGCGACTCAGCCCGTTGAAACGCAGCCCACACTGCTTTCGACAACACAGTTCGCAAGCTACCCTTCTCCATCTGATAAATCGCTTCCGCCGACGTGCCGCCGGGCGACGTGACCATGTTGCGCAACTCCGCCGGATGCTTGTGCGACTCGCGCGCAAACAATACCGATCCAAGCAGCGTCTGATGTACCAGTTCCTCCGCCACGTGCCGTGAGAATCCCATGTGCACGCCGGCGTCGATCAGCGCTTCCATGACGAGAAAAATGTAGGTTGGACCAGTGGCGCTTAACGCCGTGGCCATATCGATCTGGCGTTCGTTTTCGACGTGAACAGCTTTACCGAGCGCTTCCAGCAGCGCGCGAACCTGTGTCTCCTGCTTTTCACTAACTGCGGGACTCGCGGTCCACGCTGTAACGCCTTCGCCGATTTGCGCGGGCGTGTTTGGCATCGTGCGCACCACGGCAGCGTGCAGCAGTCCGTCCGTAATCGTCTGCATCTTTGCGCCGGCAATGATCGAAACCACGAGTTGGTCCGGGTGGATCGCGCCCTTCAATTCGCCCAGCACCTTCGTCAGGCGCTGCGGTTTGACGGCGAGAATCACCATCGATCCGGTTTGCACAGTGTCGGAGTTCGCGTCGGGCGCGGCGGCGAGCGCTGCATCGCGATTGTGCTCAAACATCTCGATGCCGTATTTGACGTGCATCTCCTCGCGGCGAGACAGTCGCGGATGACTTCCGACTACGTTATCAAGACTAACGAGTTTCTTGCGTAGCAGTCCGGCGATCATCGCCTCGGCCATCGCGCCGCAACCGATGAACGCGAGGCGGCAATCTTCCAGCGCGCTCGCTGGATCGCGAATCAGCTCCGTTGCTGTCTCTGTAACCATAAAACTGAGGATAGCGCACCGCCGAACAGATCAGCTACTCTATCGCGCGGACAGGTGATGCAGGCCCGGAAACAATGATGACGATTGACGAACAACTCGCATACCTCGCAAAAGGGACCACCGAGATCATTCGCGAAGCTGAACTGCGCGAGAAGCTGGAAAAGTCGGCCAAAACCGGGAAACCGCTGCGCGTGAAACTCGGCGCCGATCCGACGGCGCCCGACATTCATCTCGGTCACACGGTCGTGATTCGCAAACTGCGCGCGTTTCAGGAGTTGGGCCACACGGCAATCTTTCTTATCGGCGACTTCACCGGATTGATTGGCGATCCTTCGGGGAAGAGCGCAACGCGTCCGCAACTCACGCGCGACGAGATCAACGCCAACGCCGAGACGTACAAACAGCAGATCTTCAAATTGCTCGATCCCGAAAAGACGGTCATCGATTTCAACTCGCGTTGGATGGACACGCTTGGCTCCGCTGGTTTTCTACGGCTCGCTTCGCACGTCACGGTGAGACAGATTCTCGAACGCGATGACTTCCAGCAACGGCTCGAAGCGAATCGTCCGCTCGCGCTGCACGAAGTGATGTACCCGCTCGTGATGGCTTACGACTCGGTGGCGTTGGAGGCAGACGTCGAACTGGGCGGCACGGATCAGAAGTTCAACCTGCTGATGGGCCGCAACCTGCAACGCGAGTACGGGCAGGAGTCGCAGATCGCTGCGATCATGCCGTTGCTGGAGGGCACTGACGGTGTGCAGAAGATGTCGAAGAGTTTGGGTAACTACATCGGCATCAACGAGCCGCCGCAGGAGATCTTCGGTAAGGTGATGTCGATCACTGATGATTTGATGTGGCGCTACTACGAGCTGTGCACGGATCTTTCTCCTGCTGAGATCAAAGTGTTACGCGATAATGAGCGCAACCCGCGTGATATCAAGGTTGACCTCGCGAAGAAAATCGTAGCCGACTTCTATTCCGAAACCGACGCGCGCGCGGCGGAAGAACAGTTCAACTTGATGTTTCGCAGCAAGCAAGCGCCAGACGACATCGAAGAACGAACTGTTGCGGCGGGGACATGGAAGTTACCGCGTCTTTTGGTTGAACTCCAACTCGCGCCTTCGATGGGTGAAGCGCGGAGGCTGATCGAACAAGGCGGCGTTTACATTGACGGTGAACGAGCGCCGCAGGCGGATCTTGAGTTGAGCGAAGAGCGGAGCTTGCTGCTTCAAGTCGGAAAGCGCCGGTTTGTGCGAGTAAGAACCACAAATTAAGAAGATGTCTGCGACGATAGCCAGCGAAGAGGTCCTGATCATCGAAACGCCCGAGCGCGTGCCGCTGCATTTCGCACTCGCGTCGATCGGGAATCGTTTTCTCGCCTGCGCGATCGACCACACGCTTCAGGTGCTGGTACTGGCGGTAATCTTCGTTACCGGATTGATCATCGCCAACGTTTCCAACCTTACAAACGTGATCGAGAGCGCGCCCAAGTGGGTCGTGGCGATCATGATCCTGGTGATCTTTCTGATCTTCTCGAGTTACTTCGCGTTTTTCGAATGGATTTGGAGCGGCCAAACTCCGGGCAAGCGTTGGCTGAAACTGCGCGTCATTCGTGAAGACGGGCGGCCGATCACGTTTTGGGAAGCGTGCGTTCGCAATTTGCTGCGCACCTTCGACATGATGCCGGCGCCGTTTTATTCGATTGGCTTGATCAGCGTCTTTATTAACAGCCGCGATCAGCGCGTCGGCGATTTGGTTGCCGGCACGGTTGTCGTGCGCGAACGCGAAGCCGAAGCGCCGGAGTTTGCGCAGGTGTTTGCGAGTCCGGTGAGCGATCCGGCGCTGCGCCGTTCGTTCAAACCGGTGGACTTCACGGCGAGTCTCCACAGTTTGACGGAAGGTGAGATTCAAGTGGTGGAAACGTTTTTGCGCCGCCGCTGGGATCTCGCAGACGTGCCGCGGCAATGGATGGCCTGGCGTGTTGCGTTACCGATTCTTTATAAACTTCGTCCCACCTACGACCTCAACACATTTACCTACGAAGGTTTTCTCGAAGAACTACTCCACCGCTACCTCCGCGAGCATCGCTTTAGCACGAATTGACCGTCATAGCGACGGTTTGTTAGCCTTCAAGGTTTTCTTTAGCGGCAGATTTTAAACAGGGGATGTAACGAATGAGTAAGGAAGTTTTTATTCTGGGCGGCAAGCGCACGCCGATGGGCGAATACGTTGGCGTGCTGAAGGACATTTCGGCGATCGATCTGGGCGCGGTGGCCGCGCGAGGCGCGCTTGTGGCGACACACGTCAAGCCCGAAGAGATCGATCACACGGTCATTGGTAATGCACTGCAAACCTCAGGCGACGCGATCTATGGCGCGCGTCACGTCGCACTCAAAGCCGGTGTTCCATTCGATCGGCCGGCGTTAACAGTTAATCGACTCTGCGGCAGCGGTATTCAGTCGATCGTTTCCGGCGCGCACATGCTGCAACTCGGCGAAGCGCAGACCTGCCTCGTCGGCGGCATGGAATCGATGTCGCAGGCGCCGCACGTCATTCGCGGCGCGCGTTCGGGTTTCGCGCTCGGACAGGGAAAACTCGAAGACAGTTTGATGGTGGCGTTGCTCGATACTTACTGCAACACGCCGATGGCCGGAACAGCGGAGAACCTCGCGCGCAAGTTTGAGATCTCGCGTGAGGAGCAGGACCAGTACGCATTGCGTTCGCAGCAGGAAGCGAAGTGCGCGCTCGATGCGGGTTATCTCGCGGAAGAGATCGTTCCGGTGGAAGTGAAATCGCGCAAGGGAACTCAGCTCGTCGAACACGATGATCATCCACGGCCGGAAACCACGCTCGAGATTCTCGCGAAACTCAAACCGGCCTTCGCGAAGGATGGATTTGTCACGGCGGGAAATGCGTCCGGCATCGTCGACGGCGCGGCTGCGCTCGTAATTGCGAACGAAGAGTTTGTAAAGCAACGCGACCTGACGCCGATGGGCCGGATCGTCAGTTGGGCTTACGCCGGCGTTGAGCCGGAGATCATGGGCATTGGTCCAGTTCCAGCGACGCGCGCGGCGCTCGCGAAGGCCGGCTTGTCACTCAGCGACATTGACCTGGTGGAAGTCAACGAAGCTTTCGCCGCACAGTACCTGGCTGTGGAAAAAGAGCTCGGATTGGATCGGTCCCGTACGAACGTCAACGGCGGCGCGATCGCTCTCGGTCACCCGTTGGGAGCCACCGGGACGCGGCTGGTTCTGACCCTGCTCCACGAGCTGCACCGGCGCAATGGACGCTACGGATTGGCGACGGCGTGCATCGGCGGGGGCCAGGGGATCGCGATGATCGTGGAGCGCGTTTAGCTGGTCGTTCTGTCCAACTTTTCCAATAAATCCAAATTCTTGGTGGACGTGGCCGCGGGACGTCCACCAAATCCCCAGTTAAGTATTGGCACAAGTCACCTTCGTTGGACGGGGTTGTGTCGGCACGAGTTTTGCGAATTTTCACTCGTGATAACGGACGGGTTCGCGTTGCTATTTGTCCGCTCACAAATTCACGAAGATTTAATAGCTTCAATCGGGACTTAGGCTTGCGGAGCGCGAGTCAGGCGTGATAGAAGCTGCGTCTTACTGAATAACCAATCGTCATTCCTTCTGAACTTGATTTCAGGTGTACTCAAACTCGACCAAAACATCCGCGCTGCCCTCTGGGCTGACGCGCATTGGAACGTTTAACTCATTGCTTAAGGAGTTCCCCAGTATGTCGAAGATCATTAAGTTTTCTTTTGCAGGCCTGCTGGTGCTCGCTTTCTGCGCTATCTCTTTTGCGCAGTCGACGACCACTGGTGCAATAGGCGGCGTAGTCACCAACCCAAATAAGGAGGTTGTGCCCGGCGCTGAGGTGACGGTCAAGAACCTCGAAACGAACAAGGAAGAAACGGCTACCACCGATGACACCGGACGTTTCAAAGTCGCCAACTTGCAGCCGGGGAGATACTCCGTAACGGTCAACTCGACCGGCTTCAGTCCGATGACCAGCGAGAACGTGATCGTGGAAATCGGCCGCGAGACGCCGCTGGAAGTCGCGCTCTCGGTCGGACCGGTCACCGGCTCCGTTGACGTTAGCGCTGAAGCGCCCGTCATCAACACCACGCAGCAGGACTTCTCCACCAACATCAACCAAACGTCAATCAACGAGCTCCCAATCAACGGACGCCGTTGGTCCAACTTCGCCCTGCTTACGCCGGGCGCGGTGCCGGACGGCACGTTTGGTCTGATTAGCTTCCGCGGTATTTCCGGTCTGCTCAATAACAACACGATCGACGGCGGCGACAACAACCAGGCGTTCTTCGCCGAAGAGCGCGGCCGCACGCGTATCAGCTACTCGGTCAGCCAGGCAGCCATCCGCGAATTTCAGGTCAACACTTCGAGCTACTCAGCCGAGTACGGACGTTCCGCCGGCGGCGTGGTCAACGCCATCACCAAGAGCGGCACGAACGAGTTTCACGGCGGTGTTTTCTACTATCAGCGCAATAACAAGTGGGGCGCGCGCAATCCGCTCGCTACGCGCACTGAGTTGGTCAACGGAGTCTTTACGCCGGTCGGCTTTAAGCCAAAAGACGTGCGCCATCAGTTTGGCGGCACGATTGGTGGGCCGATCGTTAAAGACAAAGTGTTCTTCTTCTTCAGCTACGACCAACAGAAACGAAACTTCCCGGGCCTTTCGATCTTCTCGAGCAACACGTTCCTGAACCTGCCCACCGCCACGCGCAACAACATCGTTGCCCGCGGTGTGACGTCCGCTCAGGTCGATAACGCTCTCAACTTCCTCCGGAGCATTTCTGGTCCGATTCCGCGCACCGGAGATCAAAAACTTTTCCTGCCCAAGATCGATTGGGTCATCAACGACAAGAATACGTTGACGGTGAGCTATAACCGTTTGCGTTGGGAATCGCCCGCTGGTGTGCAAACGCAGGCGACCAACACCCGCGCAATCGACAACTTCGGCGACGACTTCGTGGAGATCGACGCAGTCAACGTGAAGTTGGCTTCAACCATCACGCCGACGCTCTTGAACGAGTTCCGCATGCAGTGGGGCCGCGACAAAGAAACGCAGTTTAGCCAGCCACCCGCACCGGGTGAGCCGACGAACGCTGTGAACGGACGTTCACCGCAGACTTTCATCCAGAACGGTTTATCCTTCGGTATGCCGGAGTTTCTCGATCGCGCCGCGTTCCCGGATGAGCGCCGCTGGCAGTTTGCCGACACCGTCACGATGACGAACGGCAATCACACGTTGAAGTTTGGTGGCGACATCAACTTCGTCAAAGACATCATCAACAACCTGCGTTTCATCGGTGGTGAGTTCAACTACACCGGCGCCAATGGCTTGCCGGACTTCATCGTTGATTACACCAACTTTACGAGCAACGGTGCGATTCGCGCGTTGTCGAACACGCCAAACGGTAATCTCGGTCTCTGCGTCGGCTCGACCCGCCGCGCCGGCAAGTGCTACGCCGGTAACTTCAACCAGGGATTCGGTGTTCTCGGTCTCACGATGAAGACCACTGACTTCAACTACTTCATTCAGGACGACTGGCGCGTCACCCCGCGATTCACTTTGAATCTCGGCCTGCGCTACGAATATCAAAAGAATCCGGATGCGATTAATGTGAATCCGCTGTTGCCGCAAACGGCCAACACGGTTAGCGACAAGAACAACTTCGGTCCACGCATCGGTTTTGCTTACGACCTGACCGGCGACGGCAAGACGAGTCTCCGCGGTGGTTGGGGCTTGTACTATGGCCGCGTGATCAACTCGACCGTTTACAACACGCTCGTTAACACCGGCGTCGGCATCGATCGCGGCCAGCGCCAGTTCACGACCAGCGCCACCAACCTGCCGTCAGCTTGTACGCAGGCGAGCCCCGCGCTCAATGCTAATGACTGCGGACTCCTTCCGATCTATCCGAACCTGCTGCCCTCCAGCAATCCGCCGGTCGGCGCGATTCAGTTCTTCGACGATGATTTCCAACTCCCGCAGATTCATCAGTGGGACTTCATCTTCGAACGTGAGATCGCCAGAAACACGGTCGTCTCGGCTTCGTATCTCGGCAGCTTTGGCAACTCGTTGCCAAACTTCGTCGATACCAACCTGCCGCAGGCGCGCCGTCTAGTTGCGCTTAACGTTGTGGGTGGCCCGTTCGGTGGCGCCACGTATCAGACGCCGATCTTCGTCGGCAACAGACCTGACACGCGCTTCGCGCAGCTCACGGCAATCCGTAGCGACGTCCATTCGAAGTATCACGCGCTGGTGCTCCAGGCCAATCGTCGTTTGACCAAGGGCCTGCAGTTCCAGACGAACTACACGATGTCACGTGCTTCTGACCTCGGTCAGAGCTCAGTCACGTTCACGACCAACAACCTGCCGTTCAACGCCTTCGATCAGCAAGCCGAGGACGCGCTGTCGAACTTCGACCGCCGCCAGAAATTTGTGGCGAGCGTTGTTTACAGCCCGAATCCGTTTACCGATGGCGCTGCCAAGCACATCTTCAACGGTTGGACCTTTGCGCCAATCCTGAATGCGTTCTCCGGCCAGCGCTATACCGGTAACGTCGGCGGCAGCATCGCGACCACGACTTTCGGTTTCGGTACCGGGTGCGGAACTGCGAGTGCCACGGCTGACTGCTTTACGCCGGGTGGTGGTGTGAATGGTTCGGGCGGCGCCACGAGATTTGCGCTGGTTCCGCGCAACTTCTTCAAGCAGCCGAACATTTGGTACGTTGACGCGCGGCTTTCACGCCGGTTCAGCATCACTGAAGGTACGAAGCTTGAATTCCTCGTGGAAGGCTTCAACGTGTTCAACCGCACGCAAGTGACGGGTGTGCAGACCACGCTTTATAACTTGTCAGGCAACACCCTGACCTTCAACGCTCCGTTCGGAAGCACGACCGGCGCCGACAGCACCTTGTTCCGTGAGCGGCAGGTGCAGTTTGCGGCCCGCTTCGAGTTCTAAACGCGAGTTCTAAACGTTAGCCAAGCCATCCACAGATTACGCAGACTCTGTGTAATCTGTGGATGGTTTTATTTTTCAGTTTCGCCGTCAGCTTCCAGCCACGCCTTCCAACCGCCCGCCATCGAAAACACATTTGTGTAACCCATCTTTTGCAGCGTATCTGACGCCAAAGCCGAGCGATAACCGCCGCCGCAATACAGAATGAGTTCCGTGTCTTTGTCCGGGACGGTTCTTTCAATGTCGCGCTCGATGATTCCCTTGCCGAGGTGAATCGCGCCCGTTGCGTGAGCGGCGTCCCATTCGTTGTCTTCGCGAACGTCGATCAGTTTGGCGTTCTTGTTCTCGCGCATTCGCTGCTGAGTTTCGGCGACAGATACCTCGCGAACGCGTGACTTGGCGTCGTTGACGAGGTTTAGAAAGCCTTCGGTATGTTCCATGTGGTGGTCCTCATTTAGGGTGGGAGCGCGGGCGGCTCGCCCGCAGCTTCGGATGCGCATGCGGGCGGGCCGCCCGCGCTCCCACGTGGTTTTGGTCAAGCGCTGGCGAATGATTATAATGCCCGGTCTTTTAACACTTATCACTGGTCTAAGAGGGGATTCCTACAAAATTGGCAGACGAACAGTTTGACGTAACGATTATTGGCAGCGGTCCTGGAGGGTATGTAGCAGCAATTCGCGCCGGTCAGCTAGGACTGAAGGCAGCAATCGTTGAAAAGGATACCCGCCTGGGCGGCACGTGTACGCTGCGCGGGTGCATTCCGACGAAGCAGATGTTGATGTCGGCGCATATTTTAGAGCAGATGAAGCACGCGGCGGATTTTGGCGTGCAGGCGTCGGGCATTCAGCTCGCGTTTGCCGACGTGCAGAAGCGCAAAGACAAGGTCGTGCTGAAGAACTCGAAGGGCATCGAGTATCTGATGAAAAAGAACAAGGTGACCGTGTTCAAAGGCACTGGCAGGCTGGGTTTGCCGGGCCGGGTTGAAGTCACCGACGCCGAAGGTAAGAAGCAAACGCTGCAAACCAAAAACATCATTATTGCGACCGGTTCTGTAGTGCGGCCGATTCCGGGTTTTGAAACTGACGGCCAGCAGGTCGTTAACAGCGATCACATACTCGAATTGAAAGACGTGCCGAAGTCGTTGATCGTGATGGGTTCGGGCGCGGTCGGTGTCGAGTTTGCTTCGGTCTATTCACGATTCGGCGCGGAGACGACGATTGTTGAGTTGTTGCCGCGGCTGGTGCCGTTGGAAGATGAAGAAGTCTCGAAAGAGCTCGAACGCAGTTTTCGTAAACGCGGCATCAAGTCGATCGTCGACACGAAGCTGGAAAAGATGGAAAAGACGCCCACCGGCGTGAAGGTCAGCGGCAAGAACGGCAAAGGCGAGGAAGTCACGCTCGAAGCGGAGATGTTGCTGGTTGCCGTTGGGCGCATGCCTTACACGCAGGGCCTCGGGCTTGAAGGAACGAAGATCAAAGTCGAAAAAGGCTTTATTCAGGTCGACGAGTATCAGCAGACCGCGGAGAAAGGCGTTTATGCGATCGGCGATGTAGTGCCGACGCCGCTGCTCGCGCACCTCGCGTCGAAAGAAGGCATCGTCGCGGTCGAGCACATGTCCGGGCAAAAAGATGTGCGTCCGATCAATCTTCGCCTGGTGCCAAACTGCACCTACTGCGATCCGGAAATCGGCTCTGTCGGACTGACGGAAGCGAAGGCGAAAGAACAGGGCTACGAAGTGAAAGTCGGGCGTTTCCCGTTCTCGGCTTCCGGCAAGGCGCGCATCATCGGCGAAGAAGAAGGTTTTGTGAAGATCGTCGCCGAGAAGAAGTACGACGAGATTCTCGGCGTGCACATCATTGGCCCACACGCGACGGAGTTGATTGCCGAAGCGTGTGTGGCGATGCAGCTTGAATCCACCGCGGACGAGTTAGGCCGCACCATGCACGCGCATCCGACAGTGTCCGAAGCCGTGATGGAAGCAGCCGAAGGCGTTCACGATCTCGCGATCCATATCTAAACCACAGATTACGCAGATTACCCAGAACAAGTCTGCGTAATCTGTGGATGGCTTTTCTAAACGTTTCAAATGCGTATCAACACAAAATACGGTCCACCTAAAGCGACTAACGGTCAGCCGCTTACCTGCACGACTGAAACAACACTCAAATCTGAACAACTGCTCGAGCTGTATCGCTATTTAAAGCTCACGCGATTAGTCGAAGAGCGCCTGGTGAATCTTTATCGCCAGACGAAAGTCGTCGGCGGCGTGTTTCGTTCGCTCGGTCAGGAAGCGACGGCTGTTGGCACTGCTTACGCGCTCCAGCCGGAAGATTTCATCACGCCGTTGATTCGCGATCTCGGCGCGGTGCTGGTCAAAGGCATTCGCCCGCGCGACATTTTCGCGCAGTACATGGCGAAGGCGTGGGGGCCGTCCGGCGGCAGAGATCTCAACATTCACTTCGGCGATATGGAGAAAGGCTTCATTGGTCCAATCTCGCATCTCGGCGACATGATTCCGGTAATGACCGGCATTTTGCTCGGCGGGCGTATGCGTCAGAAGAACTTTGTTGGCATCGCTTATATCGGCGACGGTGGTATGAGCACGGGCGCTTTTCACGAGGGACTGAACTTCGCTGCCGTTCAGAAGTTGCCGCTGATCGTGGTCGCTGAGCATAACCAGTACGCGTATTCAACTCCGACGAGCTTGCAAACGGTTGTTAAAGATCTTGCGGAGAAGGCGTCGGGATATGGTATTCCGGCGTACATCGTCGACGGCAACGACGTCATTGCATGTTATGAAGTGACGAAGCTCGCGGCTGATTATGCGCGCGGTGGTGGCGGTGCGGTGTTGATTGAAGCGAAAACGTATCGCCGCAAGGGCCACGCCGAGCACGACGATCAACGTTACGTGGCGGCGGGCGAGGTTGAGTGGTGGGAACAGAACAACGATCCCGTGGATCGGTTTGAAAAGTATCTGCTCGAAACCGGCTTGAGCAAAGAAAAACTCGACGAAATCACTGCTGACGTCACACGCGAGATTGATGAAGATTGCACGTGGGCCGAGTCGTCGCCGATGCCCGAGCCCGAACAGGCTGCGTACAACGTTTTCGACAACAGCATCGTTCCACCGGCCTTCCGGCCTAAAGTATTGGAGTAGCCACAGACGAACACGGACAACACGGACTATTAAATCAGTCAGTGGTATCCGTGGTGTCCGTGGCTAATAAACGAATGTCAACTACGGTTAAAAAGGAACACAAATCTGCTCGTCCCGAACGCGGCGGGCAGGCAACGTTGGTCGAAGCCATTCGCCAGGGGATCTGGGAAGAGATGGAGCGCGATCCATCTGTTTTCGTCATCGGCGAAGACGTCGGCGCTTACGGCGGTGCGTTCAAAGTCACGGACGGCTTGATCGATCAGTTTGGCAAAGAGCGCGTGATCGACACGCCGATTTCCGAAGCCGCGATCGTTGGCGCTGCGTGTGGCGCGGCGTTGATGGGTATGCGGCCGGTCGCGGAGTTTCAATTTATCGATTTCATCTCCGCCGGGTTTGATCTGCTGACGAACTACGCCGCGAAGTGCCGCTATCGCTGGGGCGCTGGACTGCCGACAGTGTTTCGTGGTCCATGCGGTTCGGGCGTGCGTTCAGGCCCGTTTCACTCGCTCAACGCGGAAGCGTTTTTCCTGAACACCGCGGGACTGAAGATCGTCGAACCATCAACCGCGTACGACGCCAAGGGACTGATCAAAGCCGCGATTCGCGATCCCGATCCGGTGCTTTATTTCGAGCACAAGAAGCTTTATCGCTTGCCGCGTTTGCGTGAAGAGTTGCCGGCTGATGATTACATCGTCGAGATTGGTAAAGCGCGCGTTGCGCGTGCCGGAAGAGACCTGACGATCGTCACTTTCGGCGCGATGGTCCTAACCGCGCTCGATGCGGCTGAAGAGCTCGAACGTGAAGGTCTCGACGTCGAGGTCATCGATTTGAGAACGTTGGCCCCACTCGATAAAGCCGCGATTCTCGCGAGCGTGAAGAAGACGAGCAAGGCGATCGTTTTGCACGAAGCGTCGCGCACGGGCGGCATTGGCGGCGAGATTGCGGCGATGCTCGCGGAAGAGGCGTTTGAGTGGCTGGACGCGCCGGTGATCCGGCTGGCCTCGCTTGACACGCCGGTGCCTTATTCACCGCCGCTTGAAGACTACTATCTGCCGCAGACGAAAGATGTTGTCGATGCGGCGCGCAAGCTTGCAGCTTACTGATCCACGGATTTCACTGAAAGATCGGGATAAGACGGAGACGAGATGAGTACTGAAGTGGTCATGCCGCAGATGGGCGAATCCATCGCGGAGGGAACGATTACCAAGTGGTTGAAAAAGGTCGGCGAACGTGTCGAACGCGACGAGCCGTTGTTTGAGATCTCGACGGACAAAGTCGACGCCGAGATACCATCACCCGCTGCCGGAACGTTAACTGAGGTCCGATACAAAGAGGGCGACACGGTTGAGGTGAACACGGTCGTCGCTGTGTTGGACGGTGATGGTTCTGGTCCATCTGTTCAATCCCCGTCCCCTCAGCCCGCTGCGGTTGAACCACCACCGCCTCCAGCGCCTGCTCCGCCTCCACCTCCAGTGGAAACCAAACCAGCGCCAGCACCGCCACCACCCGCTCCGGCCGCAGCACCACCGCCGGCAGCCAAATCTGATGAGCCGACGGTTGAGGAACTGCGCCGCACGAAATCGAGTCCGCTGGTCCGTAAGATCGCGCAGGAACACAACGTCGATATTTCCAAGCTCGAAGGCACCGGTCTCAGCGGCCGTGTCACCAAGAACGACATCCTGAGCTTCATCGAATCAGGCAGCACGGCCGCCCCATCCGCAGCACCATCGGCACCAGCGGCCCCCGCGCCAACAGCGCCGGCTGCACCTGCACCATCAATGCCTGCCGAGCTTCCGGCGCCTCCGCCACCACGTCCACAGATGGGCGATCGCGTCGAGTCGATGAGCGTCATGCGCAAGAAGATCGCCGAGCACATGGTCCTGTCTCGCCGCACTTCTGCACACGTCACCACTGTTTACGAAATCGACATGACGCGTGTGGCAAAACTCCGCGAACAACATCGCGACAGTTTCTACGCGCGCACCGGGACCAAGCTCACGTTCATGCCGTTTATCTTCGAAGCCGTGAACAAAGGCTTGCGCAAGTTTCCAATCTTCAACGCCCAGGTGAGCGGCGAACAGATCATTTACAAACAGGACATCAATCTCGGCATGGCTGTGGCCCTTGATTGGGGCCTGATCGTTCCCGTGATCAAACGCGCTGACGATCTGAGTATTTCCGGCCTTGCACGCGCGGCCAACGACCTTGCCGATCGGGCCAGGACCAAGCAATTGAAACCCGATGAAGTAACCGGCGGCACGTTTACCATCACCAACCCCGGTGTCTTTGGTGGTCTATTCGGCACACCAATCATCAATCAGCCGCAGTTGGCGATTCTCGGCGTCGGTAAGATTGAAAAACGGCCCAAGGTACTGACCAATTCGGACGGCGACGACTTCCTGGCTATTCGTTGGATGGCCTACTTCGCATTGAGCTTCGATCATCGCGTAATCGATGGCGCTGATGCGGAACGCTTCCTTGCTTTTGTGAAGGAGCAGTTAGAGTCAGGTGATTTTTCCGTGTAGTTTTCGACAGATGTAAACCACAAAAGTGGAATGCTTCATTGCGATACAGTGGCGATTCGATGAAGAATAGGGCAGCCTATTGACTTGGCTCTTTGTAAGGTCTAAGAGATGTCATCCGCAAAATTTAATGAGCGGGAGGCGAGCGGCGAGAACTCGTCCAACTTGAAGAAGGCGCCTTAAGAACGCGTCAAGACTTTAGCTAAGTGACAAGGAGATAATTCGATGGTATTCACTAAACATAAATTGTTTGCCCCGGCAGTGCTTACTACCTGCCTGTTAGTCTTTTCAGCCTCCCCAATCCTGGCTCAAGATACAACCACCGCGGCCGGCTCGCGCACAATTACCAGCGGCCAGAAGATGAAGCTCAAAGGTGTGGTCACTCGACGTGACTCCGACACTTTCACAGTGCGCGATATGAATGGCGTGGACACGGTGGTGCGCCTGGATGATAGGACCAGCGTGAAGACTAAGGGTGGATTCCTTCGTGGCGGCACCAACTATGCCCAGACCAGCATCCTGCGCGGCTTGAACGTCGAGGTTGAGGGACGTGGCAATGCTACCGGTGAATTGGCTGCGGAGAAAATCAGGTTTAATGAAGCAGATATGCGCGTTGCTCGTGCGGTTGAATCACGTGCTGCGCCGCTCGAGGAAAGAGCTGATACTACTGAAAACAAACTCAGCCAGGTTGAAGCCAACGCTCAGCGCCTGTCGGGCCAGTTGGAAGAGCTAGCGGCTGTTTCAAACGCCGCGCGTGGCGGCGCCAAGGCTGCGCAAGCGACGGCTGATGCCGCGGTTGCCGGTGTCAACGCCACCAACGAGCGCATTTCGGCTCTTGACGACTACACACCGCAGGACGTTGCGGCAGTGAACTTCCGTTCCGGCAGCGCCGTACTTTCGACCGATGCCAAAGCCTCCCTTGACAGCCTTGCCAGCAAGGCGATGAACGCCAAGGGCTATGTCCTCGAAGTTTCCGGCTATGCGGACTCAAGAGGCAGCATCAATCTCAACCGGCAACTGAGCCAGCGTCGTGCTGATGCGGTCATTCGTTACCTCGTCGAGAACCACAGCATTCCGCTGCGCCGGATCGTGACGCCGTATGGCTATGGCGAAACGAATCCAGTTGCGGAGAACGAGACCCGTGATGGTCGTGCACAGAATCGCCGCGTTGAGATCAAGTTGCTTGTTAACAAGGGCCTGACTGCTCCTACGCCGACGATGAACCCCGGAACCTCCGGTAATTAACTAACTTCTAACGCTTCTGTGGAGATGCACTCATGGTGCAACTCCACGGAGGCAACGGGGCACCAAAGAGTCGTGGATCATGCCGTTAGAAAAGCGGTAGGATAAGAAACTTGCGGCCGGCAGACTGGCGGCATGACACAAGACTCGAGGGTGTCACGATGACTTTAGGAACTGAGAAAAAACTTTGGCGTCCGGCATTCCTGCTTGGAGTGCTGGCGCTTTTTCTTTGCGTCTCTCTTTCCGAAACGACCGTTCAAGCGCAAGGCGGCGTCAAGGACATGCCGCCACCGCCACCCGTCTGGAAAGCCAAACCTACTCCAACACCCAAGCCGCCCGAGCAGGAAGTGCTCGAGGTGGTGCGTGTCACTTCAAACCTCGTGATGGTGCCTGTCTCTGTGACTGACTCGACGGGCAACGCTGTTCTGGGACTCACGAAAACTGATTTCCGTCTCATTGAAGAAGGGACGCAAAAGGAGATCACCGATATCGGCGATCCCGAGCAAGTGCCGCTGTCGATTGCCTTGCTGTTTGATGTTTCGAGCAGCGTGAGTCAGAAGGGGTTCTTTGTTTCGCAACAGAATGCCGCAGCGGCGTTTTTGAAGCTCGTGATGAAGCCCTCGGACAGAGCTGCGATCTTCACGATCACTGACAAGCCAACGATGGTCCAGCCGCTTTCTTCGGCGGAAGCATCAGCGGCGAAGATGTTGACGATCCCGGCGGCAACAACGCCGGTTCCGACCGCTTTTTACGACACTGTAAACGCCGCGGCGAAGTATCTGACTGACAACGCGCCGAGTAATCATCGACGCGTCATCGTAGTTTTGTCAGACGGCGACGACAACTTCAGCGAACAGATCCGCGAGATGTCCATTGCCGAAGCGCGTGCACAGCAGAGCGGGCAGCCAACGATTGCCGGCACGCGTGCGGGATTGCAGGATCGTCACCGCCGTGCAGTGCAGAACGTGCAGCAGGCCGTACAAAAGGCCGACGTGATCTTCTACTCGGTGAATCCTGGTGGTCCGTCAGTTAAGTTGAATCAGATCAGTATGCGGGCTGAACTCGGTATGGAGTCGATTGCCGCGACGACGGGCGGCACTGCGTTCGTGCCGGAGTCGGATAAAGATCTCGATCGTGTGTTTCGGCAGGTTGCGGCGGAGTTACGTGGCCAGTATCTGCTTCAGTACTACGCGAACGCGGAAGCGCCGCCGAATCAGTTTCGGCGGATTGAAGTTCAAGTGCCGGCGCGCGGCGATGTGCGCGTGCGCGCGCGCCAGGGCTATTACCCGAAAGCGAAGTAAGACATTGGCGATTTTCGATTTAGGCGCTGGCTAAAGTGCTTCGGTTAAATCAACAATCGAAAATCGCCAATCGAAAATTCCGTTACTGTCTCATCACTACTAGTACGTCAGTCAACCGATTGATCACGGTCAACAACGTTCGTCCGCCGGCGTCGTATTGACTCGCTGCCGCCAACTCTTCGGCTTTTGCGGCGCCCGCTGCCGAACCTGCCAGTTTGATGTAAAACGGCTGCAATTCGGGCTGGTTGCGAAATTCGGTTTCCAACCGGTCGAGCCCTTCCCGAAAATCCTGAAAGCCCCTTTTCACGATCGCCTTGTTCTGCTCGTTTCGTTGAATCACGGCCGGCGAAGCCTCGTTTTTCTTGACCGCTTCATCGACTGTCGCGATGCCGCTTGCGACGCCACCGAGCAGGTAAATGAACTTGGTCATGAGCTTGATCTGATCGGCGACCTTTGTGGCGCCAGCGGTACGTGCCGCCGCGGTCTTCTGCGCCGACGACTGTGTGGGCGTTGTTTTGGTCGAGCGACGTCGCGTTTGGCCCGAAGCGGCGGTGGGCGCGATAAGAATTGCTACCAGCAAAGCAATGGCGATGCGTTTCAACATTGATTCTCCTCTTCAACTTTTCCGGGGGAGCGATTGTAGAATGACGCAGAAAGAATATAAAGTGGTTGCATGACCCGGGAAAGAAAGCTTCTGGTCCAAAGGCTCGGCCTCATGGATTACCAATCCGGCCTCGCGCTTCAGAAGGAGATCGAACAGGCGGTCAAGCTGCGCACCCAACCAGACACACTTTTGTTACTGGAGCACCCGCACACGCTCACGATTGGCCGCCGTGGTGACAGTTCGGCAGTGTTGCTGGACGCGGAACAGTTGGAGCGGCGTAACGTCACGGTGTTTGAAACCAATCGCGGCGGGAAGGTTACTTATCACGGGTTGGGCCAGCTCGTCGGTTATCCTATCGTCAATCTCAGTCCGGATCGCGAAGACGTGCATCGTTACATGCGCGACCTGGAAGAAGTCTTGATTCGCGCAATGTCGGATTTCGGTATTGAAGCGTTTCGGATTGATGGATTGACTGGCGTCTACACCGCACGCGGGAAGATCGCCGCGATCGGTGTGCATATCTCGCGCTGGGTCACGACACACGGGTTTGCACTCAACGTTAATACCGATCTCAGCTATTTTGATTTCATCATTGCTTGCGAAGGCGAACCGGTAACTTCGATGGAGCAGTTGCTCGGTTCCGAAACTCAATTAGGTGAAGTAGAAGATCGCATCGTGGCGCGGTTTGCTGAAGTGTTTGCGATGCGAGTTGAAATGGACTCATGCTTACAACTGACCTGATTCACGAAGCGCGTGAACGCATCACGCCGCGCATTCATCGTACACCGGTTGTTACCTCGCGGCAGTTTAACGAGGTGGCCGGCAAGGAAGTCTTCTTCAAATGTGAAAACCTGCAACGCGCGGGCGCGTTCAAGATTCGCGGCGCGACGAACAAGATTCGATCGTTGACTGACGACGAGAAGAGCCGCGGAATTGTGGCGTTCTCGTCCGGCAATCACGCGCAGGCGGTCGCGCTGGCGGGTCGTGAAGCGGGAGTGCGCGTGCTGGTCGCAATGCCGGAGGATGCGCCGAAGCTTAAGGTGGCCGGGACACGCGATTATGGCGCGGAGATCATCTTTTACGATCGTCATAAAGCAGACCGCGAGCAGTTTGCGCTTGACGTCGCGGAACGCGAACGTTTGGTGATGGTCCCGCCGTACGACGACTATTTGATACTTGCAGGCCAGGCGACGTGCGGGCTTGAGTTGCTCGAGGAGGTACCGGATCTCGATTGCGTGCTCACGCCGTGTAGTGGTGGTGGTTTGTTTGGCGGTGTGGCGACTGCGGCACGGATGATAAATCCTCGTATTCGTTGTTTTCCGGTTGAGCCGTCGACGGCCGACGACACGCGGCAATCGTTTCTGAAAGGCGAGCGTGTTGCGATTCCGCCGCCGCCGACGATCGCTGATGGTTTGCGAGTTCAGATTCCCGGAACGCTAACGTTTCCGATCGTGCAGCAGTTGGCTGAAGACGTTTTGACTGTTACCGATGAAGAGATCCTCGAAACGCTGCGATTTGTGCTCACGCGGATGAAGTTGCTGGTCGAGACATCGGGAGTTACCGCGGCTGCGGCCGTGATGTTTAAGAAGCTACCTGCTGATGTGCAGCGCGTTGGAGTTGTCTTGTCGGGCGGCAATATCGATCCCGATCAGCTTGCTACAGTACTCGGTAAATAATTTCGCCCGCTATAAACGACGCCAGGTTCGCGGCCACAATGGCTGCAAAATCGCGCCACATCGATCCTTTTCCAAGTCCCGCGGCGCTGCCGAAAGCCAACCAGAACAAGATGCACTCCGCGACGGGCGCGAAAGTCTCAGCGACCAACAGAAACACCGCGCGCGAGTAGTCCACCAACAACAACGGCAAGAAAAGCGTGACGATTGGATACGTGCAGGCCGTGAGCCACAGCCCGGCCATGAGACGGTGGCGTTTCGGATGTCGAGGCGAGAGGGCGAAGAAAAGAATCGGCGTCTCGATCGCAATCGTAAGCAGATATCCGAGCGGCAGAAAGCGCCAGAGTTCGAGTGGCGACATGTTAGAGTGTCTTTAGTAGAAACGGCGCTTCAGCTAGCACGTGCGCGATCGCGATGGTGAAGTAAAGGTCCCTTGTCGTCGAATAATCCGTGGCAAAACCGAGCCAGAGAATCGCGACTCCTACAAGACCAATTGCTAGTAGCGCAGTGCGCGGAAATCTCTTTTGACTCGTCTTAAACCGCCAAAATCCTGTTCCCACCAACGGAAGCGCGATGATCCAAACTCCGTAGTGCAGCATCTCGAGAAACAGGTGCACTGAGACGAGCATGTGGCTTGAGACCTGTGGCAGCAACTGTGCGCCCGAGTGTTGCGTGATGCGCCAGAAGAGCCCGTTGTCGTCGCTGAGCGGCGTTGTTTGCGACAAGTACCAGATCATCGCGCCGATTATTATCGGTAACGCACACAAGCAACGACGATAAGCGCCAACCCACGCCGGTCGCGTGCGTTTGAGTTGTCTGTCGAGAAACCAGAGCGCGACCAACGGATGCGCGTAAACGATCGCGAGACTGAAAAACTCCGGTCCCAGCCAGTTCGCTGCAGCGAGCGCGAGCAGAACAGGTGTGGTCCAAAACCAATCGACCGCTCGCTTCTGTTTCGCACGCAACCGAATCAGCACTGCAAGCCACGCAAGTAACAGCGTGTTCCAACTCGCCAGAACCACTAGCCATGTCTCGCTGGTCCAAGCGACGCTTTGATAAATGAACGGCAGCGAAACGTAAGTAACCGTCAGAATCGCAATACCGGCAAACGCGGTGATAAAGAAGTTACGCGACTTGCCGAACCGCACCGGCAAGCGCATGAGAAAGTAGCGAAACTCAAACCAGTTGTGCGGCCCCGCAAAAAGAAACACCGTGATAATCGAGACCTGCAACGGTAACCACGCCGCCAACACCGCCGCCCCAAGCACGCACAGCGAAACCGTGCCCACGAACGACCGCACACTATTCTGCGCGCGCCGTTCCGTGCCCCACTGCCTCGAAAGCGAAGTTACCTCAGAACTCATCTCATTTTCACCCGGCTTCAGCCGGGTGTCTCTGCCTTGAAGTGAGAGAGAAACCGTTTCAACGGTTTCTTCATTCGTCGCCGGTTTGTTTCGGGTTGTAGGGAATGAGCAGTTTGACGCCCGGCGTGCGATTCGGTTCGTCAGGAATGACCTCGATCACCAAATCGCCCGACGTCGCACGGCCTTGCGCGAAGTTCTTCGACAGCTTCATCCAACTGTAGTAACCCGGCGGTGGACCGGCATTTCCACGCGTGATGATTGCTGCCGCGCCAAGCACCGCAACCACCAGAACCCCCGCCGCAATCGCTTTGCGCGCCCGTCCGGCAGAAGAAGTTCTCGCCAGCCAAACACCGGCAAACGAAACTGAAAGAAACAGCAGCAGTCCCGCAACGATCGTGCGCGTCGGGCTCTGCGCGATACTCGCCGCCACTCCGGTTTGCCCGCCGGCCGCGTCCATCGCTGCACGCAGCTCCTGCAAATCTGATTGCGTCAACTGCAACCGCGCCGACCAGACCTTTCCATCCGGCACGACCTCCAGATTTCGCCGGAGCACGATTTTCGACGCCGGCTTGTCGAGTGTTTTAGGTTTGGCGATATCAGCAACGGCGGTTTGGGTTGAAAGTATGACCAGGAAAAGCAAACAAGCGACGGAAAGAAGGGTCTTCATAACGGTCTCCTTTGGGGTGGCGGGCCCTCGCGGGCTTCGTTTGGACGCATAGTGTAGAATTCCGATCAGAGGTAAATCAATTGGCCCGCGAACTTCGTGTAATCAGTAACAATCAAAAAATTCGCCAACCCAAGCCCGAATGGCTCCGGATTCGTCTCGGCGACCCGACGAACCAGAACAACGTTTTGCAACTGATCGAGGGTCTGAATCTGCACACGGTTTGCCAGGAAGCACGCTGTCCGAACATCTTCGAATGCTGGTCGGATCGCACCGCGACTTTCATGCTCGGCGGCGACATCTGCACGCGCCATTGCGGCTTCTGCGCCGTCGGCAAAGGACAACCCGGATCGCTGGACGCTGAAGAACCGCGGCACGTCGCCGAAGCAGTGGCCCATCTCAACCTCGCCCATACAGTGATCACTTCCGTCAATCGCGATGACCTGCCCGACGGTGGCGCCGCGCATTGGGCGGAAACGATTCGTGAAGTACGCGCCGCTAATCCCGAGTGCAAAATCGAAGTTCTGATTCCGGATTTCAACGGCGACGAAGCAGCGCTGAACACCGTGCTCGACGCGCAACCCGACGTGCTCAATCACAACACCGAAACCATCGCGCGGCTTTATCGACGCGTCCGGCCCGATGCGATTTACGAACAGTCACTCACACTCATACAACGTGCGGCGGCACGTCGCGATCGCGAAGGCAGCAACATGTTAACCAAGAGCGGCATCATGGTTGGTCTTGGTGAAACGTTTACGGAAGTTGTTGAACTGATGAAAGACTTGCGCGCCGTATCGTGCGACATCATGACGATCGGGCAGTATCTCCAACCGCACGCGCGGCGTTTACCGGTCGAGCGTTACGTCACACCGGAAGAGTTTGCCGAGTGGCGCGAGATCGGAATGAGTTTAGGTTTTCGTCACGTAGAATCGAGCCCGCTCACGCGTTCCTCGTATCACGCACGCGAGCAGGCTGCTGATCGGTAGAACTTTTTGGAACCAATCAACGGCCTTGTCGTTCAAGTCGAGTGCTCCCACATTCAAGGCACAAAAAAAGAAATTGACAGGTGGTCCACCTTAAGGTAGATTGCGCCATCATCACAACGCTCCCCGCGTTCAAATGCGATTCATGTCTTGATGTTTGTCTCCCCGATCTACGACAGGAAGATTTCTGAGCAACCGGGAGGTTTTTTGTATTTATTGCGGCATGTTTGAAGTTGCTTGAACTTCAAACGCAAAAGCTCCGTCGTCAGTGGTCGCTGATAACGGAGCTCCTCAACGAACCCGACCCTCTGCAGTGCTGTGCAAAGGATGAGTTCCGGGTGGACGGATTCTACTGCATGGCCTTAGAGGGCTTCAACTCAAAAGGAGCCCACTCATGGCGCGTCTCACTACTTCGTATCGTCGTCGGTCAACCCCCATTAACTGGTCCAAGGCTAAGCGAGTAACCTCTCGACGTGCGGTGAACATCGCCGTCGTCTTAGTTGTCGCAGTCTCGCTAGTCACGAACTCAACCCCAGCGGCCGCCCAAACGGTGGTCCAGGTAGCAACCGAATCCCACGCCAATCTCAGTTTCTGGTGGCTGGCGAACCAACCGCTGCGCAGGTTGACCAATTGGCTGGGTGGCGCACACCAGGCTCCAATCGCCCAGGAAAAACAGGCCGATCGTAATGCACGTGTGCACCGCATAGAACTTCTTCCGGGAGACGTAGAGGCTGAGGAAAGACAGATAATTAACTTTGCCGCAGTGGCTTACGACAAAGATGACGAGCCCGTGAGTGGTGTGGCGTTTCGCTGGAACGTGCGCGATGAAGGTCGCAATCGCAACGCGCGCATTAGTCAACGAGGCGAGTTTAGCTCCGAGGGTCCAGGGAATTTCAAGGTGACCGTCGAGGGCGCGGGACGAACTGCGAGCGTCAAAGTCAAAGTCGGCGGCGGTAAAGAACGTCGCAAAGGTGACGACAAACCTCTCGAAATCAAGACCAGCTCCAGTCGTGATTTGCCACCCGAAGCACAGGCGGCAGCCGTCAAGAGCAAACAGCAGGATACCGGCGTAAACAAGAGCGCCGCCACGGCGGAAGCGAAAGCGCGCTTTGCTCACGCTCGCGCGGCGAACGTCAAAACGAGCGCAAATCCCACGGCAATGCCGATGTGGCTCGACGACGGTTGGGGACCTGACAACTACTACTCTCTCGACGATCCGGGAAACACGCGCGGCAATCCGCCCGGCGGCACGATGGACCAAGGCGCCGGTAGCGGGAATTTCAAATTCGCGACGCCGGTCACCGCACTCGGCGGACGCGGTATGAATCTCTCGCTGGCCCTCGCCTACAACTCTCGCATGTGGAACAAAGCCGGCACCAAGATCAACTACGACATCGATCGCGACTGGCCGGCGCCTGGCTGGAATCTCGGCGTTGGCAAACTGCTCGGGCTGGGTGTTTACATCGGCGGCATGCTCGTCGATGGTGACGGTACGCGACACCCATACACCGGCACCATCACTGTTTACAACTGGGGGACGACCTTTGTTGGCAAGACAACCGATGGCAGCTTCATCGATTACACATATACCTCCGGGGCCGGTGGTCCCATCGTTTCGGCAACAGCGACCCTGTCGAATGGAACGGTAATCAACTACAACGTTCAGGGGACCGGCGCTGTCTACCCGACGATGATTACCGACGCCAATGGCAACTACGTCACCATCACGTACGTAAATAACCAGGGTCCGCGCATCCAGACGATTACGGACACGATGGGACGCCTCATCAACTTCCATTACGACACAAACAATTTACTCACGGCCGTCACCGCGCCCGGATTGGGCGGCGGCACGCGCACACTCGTGCGGCTTCATTACAGTCAATTGGCGCTCAATTACTCATTTAGCGGACTGACGCCCGTCGTGCGCGACTCATTCCCGTGGGTAATCGATGCCATTTACTACCCCGGAACCAACAACGGCTATTGGCTTAATCAAGCCGACAGTTCCTATTCGACTTACGGCATGCTGAAGAAAGTCAGTGCGCGACGCAACATGTCGTTCAGTGGTCCTGCACCGGTGCCCGTCGGTCAAGGCACGACCGGTCAAGGCACTATGACCGCGGGACAAGTGACTAACGAAGAAGTCTACAACTACCCGCTCAACCCGAGTGATTCAAGCGGGACTCAGGCCAGTGGCTTGACAGATGCGCCAACGTACACGTCGTGTGTCGAGACGTGGACGCGCGACGGGACTAGCTTCGACTCGGCAACCACCACCTACGCGGTCCAGAACAACACCACGCCGCGCACAGTTACGATAACGTCGCCGAGTGGCACCATCAGTAAGCAGTATTCCTACAACTCTCCCGGAAATTTTCTTGACGGTCTCATCTACCTCGACGAAACAATTTCCGGGACTACCGTGTTGCAAAGTAGTTCGACCTTATGGGCGCAAGGGGCCTATAGCTCACCTCGTCCGACGACCGTAACGGCAACGAACGAGCGCGGCCAGTCAACCACTACGCAATACAGCTACGGATCTGTCTACAACCAGGTCACTGACATCCGCAACTATGATTACGGCGGGACTACCTTAATCAGCTCCACGCGCACGCAGTATCAAAACAGCGCCAGCTACACTAACCGCCACATCTTCAACCTGCCGCTCGTGATTGAGATGTACGGCCCGGACAACGTTACTCGGCAAACGCGGACCGAGTATCAATACGACGGGCAACCGCTCACCAATACTCCGGGCGTCATCATGCATGACGAATCGTTCAATCCTCATGCGGAAGGAGAAACCTTCCCGGGCAATTGTTATTGGGACTGCATGGAGTGGTGCCAGTACATCTGCGAGCCGGATTACTATTGGAATCCCTACAATCCGGCGACGGATTATCGCGGGAACATTACCCAGATAACCACGTATGCAAACGCCTTGAGTCTCACCGCTCCGGTTACCGAAACGAGGCGCTATGACATCAACGGCAACCTGGTTAAGGCAAGCACTTCCTGCTGCGCGGAATCGAGTTTGACTTATGACGTCAGCAACTATTACGCCTATGCAATTGCCAAAACTTCAGGCTCGCCAACAGATGGCTTCAGTCAAATAAAGACGAGCGCCACCTATGATTTCAATACCGGTCTTGAGCTTTCTTCGACTGATGCGAATGGCCGAACCAGTACAGCCAGCTACGATTCGGTCACGTTACGCCCGCTAACAAAGACCAGTTCGACGGGATCTCACACCGATTTCTCCTACGATGATGCAGGTCTCAACGTCACACAGACAATATATTTGGAGTCGCACCCGACACACACGACGATCGCGGACCAGATCGTGAAGTACGCCGATGGACGGGGTAATGTGCGTCAGGAGAAGTCGTTGGGAGCAGGTGGTGTATGGGACATTGTCGATACGGTTTACGACAGCTCGGGCCGGGTCATACAACAGAGCTTGCCATACCGAGCCGGAGATACCATCCGCTGGAACGCACAAAGCTATGATGCCCTCAATCGCATAGCCTCCGCGCAAGCGCCTGACGGCAGCGTTACGCAAAACTTTTACAACGAAACCAGTAAACCAAGCGTCGCCTCGAGCTCGCCCGGTGAAACCGTCCGTCTTGTCGATCCCTGGGGACGCGAGCGTTGGGCGCGGAACGATTCGCAGGGCCGTTTGGTAGAGGTGGTTGAACCCGATCCTAACGGAAGCGGATCGGTGACGAACTACGGTATGGTGACGACCTATACCTACAACTCGATAGGCAAACTCACTGGCGTAACGCAGGGTTCCCAGACCCGCACCTTCAAGTACGACTCACTGGGACGTCTCTTAGCCCAAAAACTGGCGGAAGCAAGCGCCACTTTGAATGATGCGGGAACATACGTCGGCTCGGGCACGTGGAGTGACGTTTATACCTACGACGAGCGCTCAAACATGACTTCACGCACCGACGCGCGTGGCGTGAAGACGATTTACACGTTCAATAACGACCCGCTGAATCGTTTGCAGTCAGTGTCGTTCAACACTACCGGATTTGGCGACACCGCAAATCCGATACTGCCCGCGGCTACGATCACTTATCAGTACCGGACGAAGGGCAGTGCATCAGAGGTGAAAGACGTTAAGCAGATCAGCGGCGCGACGGTGGCTGGCGTCAGCACTGAGTCTTACACCTTCGACACTGAAGGGAGAATCAGTTCGCGAACCTTGACTCTGACCAGTCGCAGTTCTTATCCGTTTGTAACGGATTACATTTACGACGCGCTCGAACGGATCACGGATATCCGCTATCCGGCCGAGTATGGCAATGGAGCCCAGGGACGCAAACTCGTCCATCACAACTTCGACGCCGCGAGCCGGTTGACCGGATTGACAGTCGACGGCCAGAGTCACGCTTCAAACATGGTCTATAACGCAGGGAGCCAGGCCACCTCGCTAAACGTCGGCGTTAGCGGAGCTAATCAGATCACCGAGAATTATTCCTACAACTCGCAGACTGGTTTGCTCAGTAACCAGACAGTCACGCGCAATGGCTCTACGTTGCTCAACCTGTCGTACGACTTTGCCGGTACAAACGGGAAAGTCACTAACCAAGTCGTCAAGATCACCAACAATCTCGATAACAACAAAAATCGTGGTTACGAATACGACGCAGTCGGAAGATTAAAACGCGCCACTCGGGGACAGAACGTCAACTGGGCACAGCGTTATCTCTACGATCGCTACGGCAATCGGACCTACTCTTTCTCGCACACTGCCGAGCAGTACATTCGTAACTTCTATCTGAAGGCCCTTGTCCGCCAACCAAACTCAACCGAACTGAATAACTGGTTGAGCACTTTGCAGACAGCTTACGCACAGGGCACTTCGCAATTCTGGACTGCAATGCAGAACCTTGGCGGCGCTGTGTTCACGTCACAGGAGTACATCAATCGCGGCCGCAGCGATCACTGGTACGTGTACGACTTGTACCAGGCATATCTCTGGCGCGATCCGGATGCCGGTGGCTGGGCAAATTGGGAAGCGAATTGCGTAACGAATGGCCGCAACGCGACGCGGGCGGGGTTTGACTGGAGCCAGGAGTTTGAGATGCACGTCGGTGGCACCAGTCCATACTCTCCGGCGGGCGGCGCTGTCATTCCGCAAGATGGCTGGGGTTCGATGCACTATGACAATGCGAGCAATCGCATCAACGATTCGGGTTGGACTTATGACGCCGCCGGTAACCAGACTCGCGTCCAAATCGGCGCGGGTTGGCAGCGCTTCCAATACGACGCCGCTAATCGTCTCGTCAGAGTCAAAGCGGATGACAACACCACGGTCTTGTCCAGTGTCGTTTACAGCGATGACAACCAGCGTCTCATAAGAGAGGAAGGAGGAGTTCGTACCTACTATGCCGCCGAAGATAATTCGGTACTGGCCGAGTATGTCGAAACCGGCGCTTCAACCGTTCCGGCCTGGTCCAGGAGCTACGTCTATCTCGGGGAGAGATTACTCTCGAGTCTGTCGCCGAACGGATCGGGAGGCACAGCCGTTAGTCATCACCATCCCGATCGACTAGGAACACGGCTGGTATCCAACCCACAAAACGCGACCTCCTTCGAACAGGTCACACTGCCTTTCGGCACTCCATTGGACGCCGAATCAACCGGCACGACCAATCGGCGGTTTACGAGTTACGACCGTTCGGCAACGACTGGTCTCGACTATGCGGTGAATCGCTCCTACGACAGTCAGCAGGGAAGATTCACGCAGATCGATCCGATCGAAATGGATGCGGCCTCGCTGGCGAATCCGCAGACGATGAATCTTTACAACTATTGCGGAAACGATCCGGTTAACAACCTCGATCCGGACGGACTGTTCTTCGGGAAGTTGTTCAAATGGATCGGCAAGATTCTGAAGATCCTGGCCATCGTTGCGCTGGTGGTGATGACGCTGATCGTGTTTGCTCCGGCGTCGTCATTCCTGTTCAAAGGTGCGCTGTGGATGTTCTTCCACGTCCTCTTGCCGTTGTCACAGATTCCGGTGCTCGGTGCATTTGTCCCGATGGGAATGATGGGTAGTCCACAATGGAACCCACAGAGTAGATCCATCTTCGGCAATAGCTGGCAGGATCCGCAGGGAACCTACACGTGTCCAACACCGCCTGACTGTGAGAATTTCATTCCGCCGTTGCCACCGGTCTCGGCCGGAGACATCTATGCCAACTATTCATACTGGGAAAGAATCAAGTGGGGCTTGAATATTGGCGGCGAGAAAGCACTCAACGCGGTGGTCGGTTTTTCCGACACGATTACGTTTGGTCAGTCTCAGCGGTTGACCAAGAAATGGGCCTCGTACCTGGCCGGGTTTGACGTTTCGAAGACCGTGGAACAAGACCATCTAGAAATGCAGAAGTCGTGGTTCTATACGGGTGGCCAGGTCGCCGGCACTGCCTGGGATGTCGCAATGGGTGGTAAAACGCTCATCGCCAAGGCTGGAAAGGCAGGTTGGAGCCTCTCGGCGGGCAAATACATACACGGAGGTGGCGGAGTCAACCTGCTGAAGAATGGCGTGAGAAAGTTTGCCATCGATTACCATGCATACAAGAAGTATGGTTCGTGGGTGAACTGGTCTAGAAAGCTTCACATTCATTTCGGAAAAAACAGTTCGCAGATGGGTAAGCACCGAGCGGTGATTGACTATTTGATGTTCTGGAGGTGAGGAGTCCAAGAAAATGGAACCTGAGTTTCCGATTTCTGTTCGTTTTGAAAATGGTGAAGTCCAGGAATACGAGGATGCTTACGATTTGATTCATAACCTCGAGGACTTCGATACGGACGTCAACACGGACTGCGACGTCAGAGATGCGCGTGGCAGACCGGTCAAGCTGAAGCTGAAACTGCTCGACTTGAAAGAGCTGTCTTTGGCGTGAGCATGGTCTGAAGCCAGGCTAGGCGTTAGCGCTTTGAAAAGAAGTGAGGGAACGTTTAGTCTGGCTTCGTGAAAGCTGCCATTTTCAAACAACACGGTGGACCGGAGGTGCTCGAGTACGCGGAGGTACCAGATCCGCAGATTCGAGCAAACGAGGTGCTTGTCGAGGTGAGAGGCTGCGCGCTGAATCACCTCGACATTTTTGTGCGGCGCGGTATGCCCGGGATTGAGATTCCGCTGCCTCACATACTCGGCTGCGACGTCAGTGGCGTCGTGCGCGAAGTTGGTGAACTGGTCACCTGGGTCAAACCGGGTGACGAGGTGATGGTCCAGCCGGGAGTTTCGTGCGGACATTGCGAGGCATGTTTGAGCGGCGAGGACAATCTCTGCCGCGAGTACGACATGATCGGATATCGGCGCGACGGTGGTTACGCGGAGCTGGTCGCGGTTCCGGGCGTGAACCTCATTCCGAAACCACCGCAGTTGAGCTGGGAAGAGGCCGCGGCTTTGCCCCTCGTGACCGTCACTGCCTGGCACATGCTGGTCACGCGCGCAAACGTGCAGCCGGGCGAGAACGTTCTGGTCCATGCTGCCGGCAGCGGCGTTGGCTCACTTGCGATTCAGATCGCCAAGCTGCGCGGCGCACGCGTCCTTACCACCGCGAGCTCGGATGAAAAACTCGCCAAAGCGCGCGAACTCGGCGCGGACGTTACGATCAATTACACGCAGGAAGACTGGCCCAAGGAAGTCCGGCGGCTCACCGATCGGAAAGGCGTCGACGTTGTCGTCGAGCACACTGGCGCCGCGACGTGGCCCGGTTCGATCAGTTCACTCAAAAACAACGGGCGGCTGGTTACGTGCGGCGCAACGAGCGGTTTCGACGCGCGTACCGATTTGCGGCAGGTCTTTTATCGTCACCTGACGGTGTTGGGATCGTTTATGGGTTCCAAGGCTGAGCTGTTGGAAGCGATGAAGTTTGTGCGTGAAGGAAAGATTCACGGCGTGGTGGACCGGGTGTTGCCGCTCAGCGAGGCGCGGCAGGCACACGAGTTAATCGAGGATCGGGCGCAGTTTGGAAAGATCGTGTTAAAGCCTTAGCGGGCTGAATAATCCTCGGTGACGAAGCGCTTCTTTATTAAGCCGAGGTTTCCCTCTTCGAGATTGAAGTTCGTCCCGCCGATCACCTTCTTGCCTTCTTCTGTTGTTACCCAATCGACAACTTGCGGCGCGTTGGTGCGAAGAAAAGCGCCGTCTTCTCGATCGAGCGGTTTTCCGTCCTTACGCGAGAATACCCAAACGTAAGTGTAGCCCCCGTTGCGAATGTACTGGAGGTCTTTGGCGAAGCCGGTCAGCGGCGCTGTCGGCGAAGCCGCTGGTGTTGGCGACGATTGAGGCGCAGGTGTGTTTGCAGCGGGCGGCGTCCCGTTGCAAGCAGCCAGGAGACATAAGAACGTAAGCAAAACCAAAAGTCGATTTAACTTCATAATCAAAACGGCTCGTTCAAATCAGGCTGAAGCTTCTCGTCGCGAATATACATGATCACACACTCAGCATCCTCATAGACAATATCAAACCAGCCGCTTTCGCGCGCGTGCTGGAAGAAATCGTCGTGCGCATTATCGGAGAAAACCCAGCGAGCGCCGAAGCGATCGCGAATCAACGGCCCCGGATCGTTTTCCTGGCCCAGCGTAATCCGCTCGTAGAGTTGCGAGAGCTTGGGATTCTTGTCAAACAGATAACTCGGATCGAGACCGGAGACGTAATAGTGGGTCTCGTCGAAATAGTAGAGCCGAGGGAAGTCGTCCCAGTCAGTGTTGAAGACTAACTGTCCCGGCGGAATATTGGCCCGCATCCAGTCAGCGCCGGCTTTGTAATAGTTGTGCGATGAGCTCCGTCCGATCTCGTAAACTGTGCTGCGCAGGTTGAAAAAGAGAAACACGCCCAGCACGAGCGCCACAAAAGCGACCGCTACAGTTTTCAACACCTCACGAACGTCACCGGTGAGTCTGCGCCACCACGAATCTTCGTTATCAAGAAACGGTCTCAACTCGTCCAGCACTTCAGGCGGCAACTGCGTCAGATAAGCACGTGCGCCATCGAGCCACGGTTTCAACGCAAAACCAGCAAACAGCACTGCAAACGGCGGCCAGTATTCGGCGCCTCTCTTCCAGCGCGCGGTCATGATCATCAGCGCTGTCGAAAGCAGCAGGAAGAACAGCGGCTGCTGGTTGTTGCGGCGATCACCGGCATTGAAGGCGATATAACCCACGAACATCGCGATACACGCCACCACTGAGTTTCCCAGGAACTCCCACGAATTGTACGGGTACCACTCGTATCCGACTTTGGTGACGTACTCATCCGGCACAAGCTTGATCGTCATGTGCTCCCAAAGCTGATGGAGGTTTTGCGGGAAGTAGGGATTGATAACGAGCCCGGCCGCGCATCCGATAATTACCCAAACCAGCGGACGCCACGCAAAACGGCGCTCGGTCCAGGCGATGGCGACGACCCAAAACACCGTCGCCATTACGAGCAACAAAAACAGGTCGTACGTCCACGTAAAGATCAGCGCAAGCGGCAACAGTGGCCAGTATTTACGCTGGAAAAACAGGTGAATCGCGATGATTACGTAGATGATTGAGAGCGGCGGCGCCTTGGCCATGTTCAGGCGAAACAGAAACGGTGCGGAACACGCGAGCAGCGCGAGTAGCCACACCAGCGCATAGCGCACGCGATAGCGAAGCAGCAGCCAGTAACACGAAAGCACCGCGAGACTAGCAAACACGATCGATCCGATCTTCGCGCCGAGTCGCGGATCGCGAAACGCCGCAAACGGGATCTGCATGATGTGAAACAGCAGGTGGTGATCGACGTATTCTTTTGGCCCTAGCGTTGTGAGTGGAAGCCAGGGAAAGGCGGGCGGAAATGATCTGGCTTTAATCGACTCCCAAAGCGCGCGGGTCCATTTGATGTGGTAATACCCGTCGAAATCTCCGCAGCAGATTGAGTTCGTTGAGAATTGAAGCTGCCAAAAAATGACTGCGATTGCGACAGCACCGACGACAAACTGGATGACAGTTACGAGTCTGGGCCGGTTCACAATTGTTCGATCAAATCGAGTAGCGCGCGCGGATCGATCGGTTTAGTCATGTGGGCGTTGAAGCCAGCGTTGCTCGAGCGTTCTCTGTCGTCGAACATGGAGTAGCCAGTTACCGCCACCATCGGCACGGTTTCGTAACCCGGCAATTGTCTGACTTCGCGCGCCAACTGGTACCCATTCATGTCCGGCATGCCGATGTCGGAAATTATCACGTCAAACTGCCGTTCGCGTGCTTCTTTCAAAGCTGCGGGTGCGGAAGCTGCGGTCACTACGTTATAACCTGCATGACTCAACACCACCGCCAACATTTCAGTTACATCCGCCACGTCGTCAACTACTAAAGCAGACCTCCGCGAAAGCGCTTCACGATCCGCTTTCTGAGTGCTCGGGGCGAGCTCAGCGGAATGACTCGACTGATCGGGTACAAACTGGCTGAAGTAGTAAACAGCAGGATTAAAAAGAGGACTCACACGCGATGAATAGTGATCTCGCATCCCAGGCCTTCCCACGCTACAAAGCCGCTCGGAATTGTATGGAGAGCAGGTTTACTGTAGCTGAAGAGCCGACGCGTGTCTATAGATTCGATCGACATCCGATCAATTCGCAACGCATGAAAACATCGTGGACAGCGTGAAATTATTTTGCTACGGTGAGGCCAAACCCAGACCAACAGAAGGAGCGAACAAAATGGCGGCGAGAAAAGGATCGAAAAAGTCTAAAGGTGCGCGCAAAGGCGCCGGCAAGGGAACGAAGAAGAGCGCCGGCAAGAAGCGCGGCCGTCCGGCGAAGAAGGGAACGAAGAAGGCGGCTAAGAAGTCGACGAAGAAAGCCGCGAAGAAAGCCGGCAAGAAAGGCAGCGCCAAAAAGACTACCAAAAAAGCTGCAAAGAAAGCCGCAAAGGCTACAAAGAAATCGACAAAGAAAGGCGGCAAGGGTACAAAGAAAGGTACGAAGAAGGCTGCTAAGAAGCGATCGACCAAGTCCATCTCAGCTCCCGAGCTAGCTTCCGAGATGGAGACTTCCGCTGCTGAAGAATCCGCGGGTGGCGGTGCTGAACCCAGCGGTGAAGCTATAGGCGGTGGTGAAGATAACGCCAGCATCGGCGAAGAGTAGTTGGTTGCATGTATCCCAGCGGCAACCTGTTCATTCCGGCCGAGCACGGCCAGTTAGAAGCAATTCTAAAGGAACCTCGAACCGGGCCACATAAAGGTGTGGCCCTTGTTCTTCATCCTCACCCGCTGGGCGGCGGCACCATGCACAACAAGGTCGTGTTTCGTGCCGCGGCGGCGCTGAACGATGCCGGGCTGATCACTTTGCGGATCAACTTTCGCGGCGTTGGCCAAAGCACCGGCCAACACGACGAAGGACGCGGTGAACGTGACGACGTTCGTGTGGGCCTTGATTACCTGTCTGCAAACTATCCTGAGTCGCAGATCACGCTGTGCGGGTTTTCGTTTGGCGCGCGCGTTGGTTTGGAAGTCGGCATCGAGGATCAGCGTGTGCGGTACTTGATAGGGGTTGGCACGCCGCTCGACAAATACGATTTCGAGTTTCTTCAGGCGTGCCGCAAGCCGCTGTTGCTGGTCCACGGAGTGCACGACGAGTTTGGCGACGTCGAACGCGTGAAAGAGATGGCCGCGCGGCTCGAAAAACACACTCAAGTGCGGCTCGTAATCATTCCGAGCGCAGACCACTTCTTCGAGAATCACCTCGACGAACTCAAACGCGCGATCACCGGCTGGATCACCGAACAGCTTGCTGCCGCTTAACTTCGCCAAGAGAGTTTCGTGACGGCTTCGCCGCCGGATGTGAGATACCGTCTTGAAAATCAAGAGCCGGAGTTGAATAAAAGCTCATGATTGGGATCGAAGACTTTGCCCGACTTCAGCACGCCGAAAGCAATATGAATGAGCTTGCGCATGGCC
>Ga0307505_10000596_pt1 | contig 38116 bp, 31 predicted proteins | sample 23_S_MG_FD_202183 | JGI IMG/M metagenome (GOLD analysis project Ga0307505, IMG submission 202183) | Soil microbial communities from Populus trichocarpa stands in riparian zone in the Pacific Northwest, United States - 23_S | ecosystem: Environmental > Terrestrial > Soil > Riparian zone > Trees...
TTCGGAATGGGACACCGCCGCCGCCCAGTGCGTGCTTGAGGAGGCCGGCGGCAGGGTGACCGATCTCGCCGGCCAGCCGCTGCGCTACAACACGAAGGAATCGCTGCTCAACCCCGAATTCATTGCCAGCGGCGATCCGGCGCAGGACTGGGCCGTGATACTTGGCGCTGCGGACACGGAAGTTGACGACCTTCGCAGTTCCCTTCTCCCGCCGGGAGAAGGGAAGTTGCGCTCCTCGTAGAGCGGAACTTGCTCCGCTGTCATTGATGTTGGCGGTTCCCGCGCAGGGTGGAAAAGCAGGCGAGCGAGCTCGGTATCTACGAGATCGATCTGCGAAGGTGCGAGCCGGCAGGCCCGGCCGTTGCCGCTTCTTTTCCCTTCCCCCTCCGGGAGAAGGAGAATGCGCTTACCGCTCACGTCTTCCAGGAACAACCCGCATGCGCACGATCGACGACCTGCTCGGAATCATGGCGCGACTGCGCGACCCTGATCGCGGCTGCCCCTGGGACGTCAAGCAGAGTTTCGAGACGATCGCGGCATACACGATCGAGGAAGCCTACGAAGTCGCCGATGCGATCGATCGCCGCGACTACAAGGACCTGTGCGGCGAGCTTGGCGACCTGTTGCTGCAGGTCGTGTTTCATTCGCGCATGGCCGAGGAAGCGGGGCATTTCCGCTTCGCCGACGTGGTCGAGTCGATCTGCGAAAAGATGGTCTCGCGCCATCCGCATGTATTCGCCGATGGGCAGGCCAGCACGGCCGAGGCCGTGCTCGAATCCTGGGAGAACATCAAGCGCCGCGAACGCGCCGACGACGGCGACACCGATACCAGCGCGCTGGGCGGCATTGCGCGCGGTCTGCCTGAATGGCAGCGCGCGGCCAAGCTGCAGAAGCGCGCAGCGACAGTCGGTTTCGACTGGCCGGACCACAACCCCGTGCTGGACAAGCTGCACGAAGAGCTCGAGGAGGTCCGTGCCGAGTTCGAACGTGGCGATGCCGGGCGGCTTGCCGACGAAATCGGCGACGTGCTGTTTGTCTGCGTCAACCTCGCTCGCCATGCGCGCGTGGACGTCTCCCAGGCATTGCGCCAGGCCAATGCAAAGTTCGAACGCCGCTTCCGTGCGATGGAAGCGTTGGCCGTTGCCGGTGGCGAGACGCTCGCCAGCAAGTCATTGATTGAGCAGGACGTGTTGTGGAATCAGGTCAAGTCCGACGAACGGGCTGCGCCGCCGGTTTCATGATGGCGGTGTGACGCTCGTTGGCGACTTCGGTTAAACCATTCGCGCGCTCGTGGTATCCAATGTGGTCATGTCCCCAGGAGATCTGCCCATGCGCCTGCTGCTTGCATCCCCCTTGCTGTTTCTTTCCGCCGCGTGCGCGGCAGCATCGTGCGAGCATCGTGCCGACCGCTCGTTCGAGGTCGATCGCAGCGGCGTGCAGTCGCTGGCGGTCAGGCTTGGTTCGACTGATCTGGAGCTGCGCGGGGTTCCGGGCCTGCAACGCATCGAGGTGCGCGCCACGGCCTGCGCATCGAGCGCCGACGCGCTTGAGCGGCTGCAGGTAAGCCAACGCCGCGATGGCGATCGGGTCGAGGTCACGGCCGAAAGGTCCGGCACGACCTCGATCACTTTGTTCGGATCGACCTACGCCTACATCGATCTTGAGATCCGCGTGCCAGGCGATCTTCGCGTCGAGGTCGATACCGGCTCGGGCGATGTCGACGCCCGCAATCTGGACGCTTTCAGCTACAAGGCCGGTTCCGGCGACCTCGAACTGCGCGATGTCAGCGGCAATGTCGTCGTCGAAGTCGGGTCGGGCGATGTCGAGGCTGAAAATGTCGGCACTTTTGTCCTCACCGCGACGGGTTCAGGCGACATCGAAGTGGACCGGGTCAAAGGCGCCGTGCAGGTTGGCCGTGTCGGGTCCGGTGACGTGACCTTCACCAAGGTCGGCGGCAGCGTCGATATCGAGCGGGTCGGCTCGGGTGACGTCGTGCTGCGCGATGTGGAAGGCAACGTGCGGATCGGCTCGATCGGGTCAGGCGATGTCACCGTGAACGGCGTTCGTGGCGACCTGACCGTGCAGTCCAAGGGCAGCGGCGATATCTCCCACCGTGATGTTGGCGGCCGGATCGACGTGCCAGCCAAGCGCTGAGCCGCGCTGCAGGGTGAGCCGTGGAATCGGTCGGACGCCGGTCAACGATCGGAGCGTCCACAGGCCCTCACGCACGAACGCGGGCTCAGGCCAGCTTGAACGCGCCGTAGCGACGCAGGCGCTGGTAGCGCTCCTCGACCAGGGTCGGGACGTCGAGCCGTTCCAGCGCCTCGAGCTGTCCCAGCAGCACGGCCTTCAGGCGCACGGCCATCGATCGCGGGTTGCGATGGGCTCCGCCGAGCGGCTCGCGCACGATCTTGTCGATGAGCCCCAGCTCAAGCAGGCGCGGCGCGGTGAGTCCGAGCGCTTCGGCGGCATCGCGTGCCTTGTCGGCGCTTTTCCACAGGATCGATGCGCAACCTTCCGGCGAAATGACCGAGTACGTCGAGTACTGGAGCATCAAGGTACGGTCGCCGACGCCGATCGCGAGCGCGCCACCCGAACCGCCCTCGCCGATCACCGTGCACAGGATCGGCACCTTGAGTTCCGACATTTCCAGCAGATTGCGCGCGATCGCCTCGCTCTGGCCGCGCTCCTCCGCGCCGACGCCCGGATAGGCGCCCGGCGTGTCGATGAAGGTCAGAACCGGCAGGCCGAAGCGCTCCGCCAGCTTCATCAGGCGCAGTGCCTTGCGATAGCCTTCCGGGCGCGGCATGCCGAAGTTGCGGCGGATCTTGGTCTTGGTGTCGCGCCCTTTCTGGTGACCGATGACGACGAAACTTCGGCCGTCGATGCGTGCGAGTCCCCCCACGATCGCGGCGTCGTCGGCATAGGCACGGTCGCCGGCGAGTTCATGGAACTCCTCGCACATGACCTTGAGATAGTCCAGCGTGTACGGACGGGCGGGGTGGCGCGCGATCTGGGCGATCTGCCACGAGCTCAGGTTGCGGAAGATTTCCGCGGTGCGCGACTTGAGCTTGTCCTGCAGCTTGTCGATCTCGTCCTCGATGTTGAACGCCTGATCGTGGCTGGCATGACGCAGCTCCTGGATCTTGGCTTCGAGTTCGGCGATCGGGGCTTCGAATTCGAGGAAATTCGGGTTCATTCCGCGATGTTTGAAGGACTGGCCGCGAAGTATAGCCCGTTCGGAGCTGGCGACGAGATGAGCGGGCAGTGGGCTGGTCGGAACATCGTGCGCGTTCGACCTGCGCGGTGGCGCCGCGGGCGAATCCCCGTTCAGCCGATCGGCGGGCCGTACAGCCGCTCGATGGCGAGTACGCCATCCAGCGCATCGAGCGCCCGCAGCAGGGCCGGATTGGCACGCACGCGCCATTCCGGTCCCAGTTCGAGTTCGCCGCGGCCGCTGGCATTGCTGAAGGCGATGCGCACGGGTGTCGAGCCGCCGCGGAAAGCGTCCAGGGTGGCGTGCAGGCGGTCGGCGAAATCGCCGGCGACGCCATTCACGCGCACACGCAGCACGCGCGTGCGTTGCTCACAGGCGGACTCGATCGTGCCCACGCGTTGCGTGCGCAACTGGTAGCCGCCGGAGAAGTCGTCGATCGACAGCGTGCCCTCGAATACGAGGACCGCGTCGCGCGTGATCAACGGGGCGAACTCGGTCCACACTTCGCGGTACAGCACGGCCTCGAAGCGGCCCGAGAAATCCTCGACCTGGACGAAGGCGCGCGAATCGCCTTGCTTGCGCAGGCCCAGTACCGAGCCGGCGAGGGTGAACGCCTGGCGATCGGCAAAGCGGCTGCGCTCGCCCTGGGGTGGCCGATGGTGCTTGTCGATTTCACCGATCGGACAACTGGTCACATTGGCGAGCAGATCGCGCCAGGCATCGGTGGGATGTCCGGACAGGTAGTGGCCCAGCGTGTCGCGCTCCCCGGCGAGGCGCCGCTCGGCGGGCCAATCCTCCGCTTCGGGAAGTTCCAGTCGCATCGCCACCGGACTGGCGGCGCCGAACATGTCGTTCTGGCCGGCCTGGGCGTTGCGCGCATGCTGATCGGCGGCACGCACGGCCTCGGGCAACTGCAGCATGAGGCTTGCGCGGTTCCTTGCCAGCGCATCCATCGATCCGGACAGGATCAGTGCCTCCAGCGTGCGCTTGTTGATCTTGTGCGCATCCACGCGCAGGCAGAAATCACCGAGGTCACGGAACACGCCGCCATGGTTGCGGACCTGGACGATGTTCTCGACCGCGCCCTGGCCCACGCCCTTAACCGCGCCGAGGCCATAGCGGATCGTGCGCGAAGGTTCAGCGGGCGCATCCGCATCGAGCGCCTCGAACAGGTAACACGAGGCGTTGATGTCCGGCGGCAGCACGGTCAGCCCGAGCGCGCGCGCTTCACCGAGAAAGGTGACGACCTTGTCGGTGTTGTCCATGTCCGCCGACAGCACGGCGGCCATGAACTCGGCCGGGTAGTGGGTCTTGAGCCACGCCGTCTGATAGGAAACCAGCGCGTAGGCCGCCGCGTGCGACTTGTTGAAGCCGTAGCCGGCGAACTTCTCCATGAGGTCGAAGATCGCGTCGGCGGTGGTCTCGGTCAGTCCATCGCGGGCGGCGCCTTCGCGAAACAGCGCGCGGTGCTTGACCATCTCCTCGGGCTTCTTCTTGCCCATCGCCCGGCGCAGCAGGTCGGCGCCGCCAAGCGAATAGCCGCCGACGATCTGCGCCATCTGCATGACCTGCTCCTGGTAGACCATGATGCCGTAGGTCTCCTGCAGGATCGCCCGCGTGCGCGGATCCGGATACTCGATCGTTTCGCGACCGTGCTTGCGCGCGCAGAAACTCGGAATCAGCTCCATCGGTCCCGGGCGATACAGAGATACCAGCGCGATGATGTCCTCGAAGCAGTCGGGTCGCGCATCCTTGAGCAGGCCCTGCATGCCGCGGCTTTCGAGCTGGAACACGGCAACCGTCTGCGCGCGCTTGAGCAGTTCGAACACACGCAGGTCGTCGAGCGGCAACTGGGTGATGTCCAGTACCGACTCGCCCATGCCTGCCCGCCGGCGATTGATCGCCTTGATCGCCCAGTCGATGATCGTGAGCGTCCGCAGGCCCAGGAAATCGAACTTGACGAGGCCGACCGCCTCGACGTCGTCCTTGTCGAACTGCGAGACCACGCCCTCGCCGTTGGCTTCCGAATACAGCGGCACGAAATCGGTCAATGGCCCCGGCGCGATGACCACGCCGCCGGCATGCTTGCCGGCATTGCGCGTGAGATCCTCGAGCTTGAGCGCAAGATCGATGTGGCCGCGCGCCTCGTCGTCGGTTTCGTAGAGTTCCCTGAATTCGGCGACGACGCGGTCGGGTTCCTTGCGCGATTTCTCGCTGCGGCCGAGCGCATCCTCGAGGGTGAGGTCGAGCGGGCGCGCCGGGATCAGCTTGGCGACGCGGTCGACCTGGCCATAAGGCATGCCGAGCACGCGCCCGGTGTCGCGCAGCACGGCCTTGGCCGCCATCGTGCCGTAGGTGATGATCTGGCTGACGTGGTCGCGCCCGTATTTCTGGGCGACGTAGTCGATCACGCGATCGCGCTTGTCCATGCAGAAGTCGACATCGAAGTCGGGCATCGACACGCGTTCGGGATTGAGGAAGCGCTCGAACAGCAGGCCGTAGCGCAGCGGATCCAGGTCGGTGATGCCGAGCGCCCAGGCGACCACCGAGCCGGCACCGGAGCCGCGTCCCGGGCCGACCGGGATATCGTTGCGCTTGGCCCAGTTGATGAAGTCGGCCACGATCAGGAAGTAGCCCGGAAAACCCATCGCGACGATGACATCGACTTCGGTTTCCAGGCGCTGCGCATAGTCGGCTGGCGTGAACCCTTGCGCGGGTGGTTGTCTGGCCAGGCGCGCGGCCAGGCCTTCGCGCGATTGCGCGCGGATCCACGAGTCCAGCGTGTGCCCCTCGGGAACCGGGAAGTCGGGCAGGTGGTAGGTGCCGAAGGTCAGTTCGAGATTGCAGCGCTTGGCGAGCTCGAGCGCGTTCTCGAGCGCCTCGGGGATGTCGGCGAACAGCGTGGCCATCGCTGCGGGCGACTTGAGGAACTGCTCGCCGCTGTACAGGCGCGGCCGTTTCGGATCGGCGAGCACGCGACCGTCATGGATGCATACGCGCGCCTCGTGCGCGTCGAAATCCTCCGCGGCCAGGAAGCGCACGTCGTTGCTCGCGACCACCGGCACATCCAGCTCGCTGGCCAGGGCGACTGCGGCATTCACGAACACGTCCTCCGCAGGACGCTGGGTACGCACGAGTTCCAGATAGAAGCGATCCGGGAAACTGCGTTGCCATTCGCGCACGCATTCGCGCGCAGAAGCGTCGCGACCGGCGAGCAGGAGCCGGCCCGGCTCGCTGTCTCGGCCGGCGAGCACGATCAGTCCTGCGCCGTCGTGCAACAGCCACTCGGGTTCGACTAGGGCGAAGTCGCCATGACGGCCTTCGGCCCAGGCCCGCGATACGAGGCGCGACAGATTGCGGTAGCCGACCCGGTCCTGACACAGCACGGTCACCCGATTGGGCTTGTTGCGCTCGGCCGGATCGGCGATCCACAGGTCGCAGCCGGCGATCGGCTTGATGCCGGCCTTTTCGGCCGCGCGATAGAACTTGACGAGCGCGAACAGGTTGACCTGATCGGTGAGCGCGATCGCGGGCATGTCGGCGGCCACGCAGGCAGCGACGAGTTCGTCGATGCGAATCGTCGAATCGACCAGCGAATATTCGCTGTGGACATGCAGATGAACGAAACCCGCGGACATGGCGGCTGCGAACGAGAGGAGTCGACAGGGTAGCGGCGGGGCGGGGGGCGGACAAGCTTGCGCCGCCGGATGCGATGTGCCGTCGGACCCGACCGTGCCCGGAGAACGCTCGGTACATCAGGCCGCGGACTGGCGGACCGTCAGATTGGCGCATGCGACGGCCGGCGCACTGCCGGCGTCGCGGTGAACGCCGTACGACTATTCGGTGAATTCGATCGGGTCGTCGAGGTCCTGGCAGAAGTCCTGCTGGCTCGCGGGACTGGTGCTGCCATCGCTGAACTTCGCGCGGATCCACTGTTCGCAGCCTTCGGAATTGGTGCTGCTGTCCCAGACCAGGGTCACGGTGCGGCCCGCAGCAATGCCGCTGCCGATGTCGAAACCACCCCACTCCTGCTTGTCTTCGGAGACCTGGAGCTGGGTGATCTTGGAACTGGTCTTGTTGGTAACCTTGAAGTGCCACTCGTCCGCCGCGCTTGCGGTGATTGCCGGCAGGACGAATGCGGCGCAAAGCAGCGTGATGCTCTTGATGGACATGGAATGCCTCGGTGGGTGTGATGGCGGAATGCAGGATGGCGAGCTGCGCGAACCGACCGGGCAAGCCGGATCGGCGCGCGCACAGTCGCCACAGCAAGATGAGGGCCAAGCTGCCGCTCGCGCGGAATCAGCCGGCATTTCGCTGTCGATGCGGCGACTGTCAGCATCTGTCACGGCACTATGTGACAGCGCGTTCGAATGAGCGCGGACGCGCCGGACGTTCAGCACGTCGAACCGGCGCCGGCAGCATCAATCGCGCTCGGCGGCTTCTTCGCGACCCTGCTGGCGGATCAGCGCCTCCTGGCGTGCGTCTTCGATCGACATGCGCACGGCCTCGACGTCGGCATCGTGCTCGTCGAACACGAAGTGCCCGCTGAGCACGCTGTCGGCTGTGAGCTCACCGTGCTCGTACAGCGCCCACATCTCCTCGCCGAAATGCGTGCCCGCCAGTTCCGGTGCAAAGCGCGCCAGGCTGTCGCGGATGTTGTGCACGTCGCGCAGCAGCATCGCGCGCGCCGCATTGTTGCCGGCCGCGCTGACCACCTGCGGAAAATCGATCAGGACCGGGCCATCGGGAGCGACCAGCACGTTGTACTCGGAAAGATCGCCGTGGATGAGGCCGATGCAGAGCATGCGCACGACGTCGCGCACGAGGATCGCATGGAACTCGCGCGCTCGTGCGGGCGTCAGCTCGACTTCACCCAGGCGCGGCGCGTTGTCACCGTCGGCATCGGCGACCAGCTCCATCAGCAGGACGCCGTGGAAGTAGCCGCGTGGCTGCGGTACGCGCACGCCGGCGGCGGCGAGCTGGTAGAGCACCTCGACTTCGGTGTTCTTCCACGCGGTTTCCTGCTCGCGGCGGCCGAACTTGCTGGCCTTGCCGATCGCCCGCGCCTGGCGGCTGCCGCGCACCTTGCGCCCTTCCTGATACTGCACACGCGCCTGAAAACTGCGTTGCGCCATGTCCTTGTAGACTTTCGCGCACAGCGTCTGCTCGCCTGCCTCAACGATGTACACCGCGGCTTCCTTGCCACTCTTGAGCGGACGCCGCACGGAATCGATCACGCCGTCGTCGATCAGCGGCTGCAGGCCATGTGGGATTTTCATCGTTGCGGATTCGTCGCGATTGCAGCCCGCCATTATGCGGCCATTGAGCGTGGCAGCGGACGTGGCGATCGTGAACGGACCGTTCAGTCAGCTTTTTGACGGGTTTCCTGATCCGTTATGCTGCCCGCGTCAGGTCTGGAATCTCACGCATGCCCGCTGCACCAGTCCGACCGCCGGAAGCTGCACAGGTGCTTCCCGAGCGGACGAAAAGCCAGCAGACGCTGCCGCGGCGCACGTATCGGTTTCGCGTGCTCGGCATGGGTCTGGCCGGCCTGCCGCTGATCGCGGTGATGCATGAGATCCATGCGCACTGGCTGGTCTGGACGTGGATGGTGTGCACTTGTCTGCTCTGGCCACACGTGGCCTACGCGCTCGCGCGTCGCAGCCGTGATCCGTTCCTCGCCGAATTGCGCAATTTCGTTGTCGACTCGATCCTCGCCGGCAGCTGGGTGCCCTTGATCCATTTCAACGCGCTGCCATCGGTATTGCTGCTCACCGTGGCGACCGCTGACAAGGTCACCACGGGAATTCGCCGGTTGTGGCTGCGTTCGCTGCCCGGCATGCTCATCGCGCTGCTGGTTACCGGCGTGCTGACCGGTTTCGCCTTTCAACCGCAGACCAGCATGACCGTGCTGCTGGCCTGCCTTCCGATCATGGTCATCCATACGCTGGCCGTGAGCATGAGCAGCTACCGCCTCGTGCGCAAGGTGCAGATCCAGAACCAGAAGCTCGAAGAGCTCAGCCGCACCGATGCCCTGACCGGGCTTGACAGCCGCGGCCACTGGGAAGAGCAGGCCGGGCGCGTCCTCGAGCGTCAGCGCACCGGCAACGGCACGGCGTCGGTCATGTTGCTGGACATCGACCGCTTCAAGGAAATCAACGACCAGTTCGGACATGCAGCAGGCGACGATGTACTGCGGCGGATCGCCCAGATCATCCGTCGCGAGCTGCCCGATGGAAGCCATGGCGGGCGTCTGGGCGGTGACGAGTTCGCGGTCGTGCTGGCGGCCCCTGCGCAGACGGCCCACGTCATCGCCGAACGGGTCCGCGGCGCCGTGGAGCATCTGGATTTCCCCCCGGCCACGGACCTGCGCTGCTCGATCAGCATCGGCATCGCCGAGCCGCCCGATGAGGGCGGACTGCGCGAATGGATAGAGGTAGCCGACCGCGCCCTGTACCGCGCCAAACACGCCGGACGCAATCGAACGATGGGCTGAGGCAGGCCCGTACCCGGCCACGTGCAGGCGACCCGCGTGGTGTATTTTTCTGCCGACATCCGCCTGTCGTTGATGCCATGGCGGAGCCGCCGCGCGAGTTCCCTGCGCGCATCGCGAGGCTGCACAATAGCGGCAACGACAGCTCGCGCACCAATGGTCGCGGTGCGAATGGCGCAGTTCTGCCTCATCCGGCGTTCCCCGTAGTGCCCGCCCCGGGTTTGCCGGAAAATCGCCATGCTTTCACGTACACGTTGCTCGTTCGTGGCACTGCTGTGGGTTCTTGCGACAGCGATGCCGTCATTCGCCCAGGTGGTGCTGGCGCAGCCAAATCTCGATCTGAGGACTGACGGCACCGTGTTGGCGATCGCCCGTCAGAGCGATGGCGCGATGGTCGTCGGTGGCCAGTTCCAGTCGATCAACGGCATGCCGCGATCGAACATCGCGCGGCTGCTCGCAGATGGATCGATCGATCCATCCTGGAACCCGCACGTCGATGGCAGCGTGCTCGCCCTGACCATTGCCGGCGACGGCGCGATCTTCGCCGGTGGCTCGTTCCAACGCGTCAACGGCGTGCTGATTCCCAATCTCGTCAAACTGGCCGGGACCGGAACCGGTGCGCCCGTGCAGTCCTGGCTGCCTTCGCCCAACTCCAGTGTCCAGGCCCTGGCGGTCTCGGGATTCTCACTCTACGTCGGCGGTTACTTCACCCAGATCGGTGGCCAGGATCGCTTGCGCATTGCGCGCGTCGCCACGGTCGGCAGTGGTGCACCCGACAACTGGAATCCATCCGCAGACCAGCCGGTTCATGCGCTCAGCGTGGTCCTGGTCAGCGGCGGCAACGATCTGGTCATCGCGGGCGGCGCATTCACGAACATCGGTGGCCTGGCGCGCAACCGGATAGCCAAGTTGTCGACCGTCACGAGTGCCGCTGATCCGGTCTGGAATCCGTCGTCGAATGGTGTGGTGACCAGCGTGACCAACGACGGCACCTTCGTCTATGCCGGTGGCTACTTCACGGCCATGGGTGCGACCGGGCGCAACCGGATCGCGAAGATCGCCGTCACCGGAAGCGGCCAGCCGCTGGCGGGATTTGATCCCGGCGCCAACGATTTCGTGCAATCGGTCTCGTTGATCTCGGGCACCTTGTATGTCGGTGGCTGGTTCACGAATTGCGGGGGGCTGGCACGCGCCGGCGTCGCGCGCATGCCGGCGTCCACCGGGGTTGTCGATGGAAACTGGGATCCGGGGGTCGACGCGGGCTCGATCGTCTATGCCGTGCGCGCGCGAAGCGATGGAGTTGCCTACCTGGGCGGTTCTTTCCGCGCGAGTGCGGGACAGCCACGTTTGTCGCTGGCGCGCATCGAGGCGAATGCGACAAGCGCGATCGCGACCGACGTGGAATTTCCGGGTATGGTCCGGGCATTGGCCCGGCTCGTCGATGGCAGCCTCATTGCTGGTGGCGATTTTGCGCGCGCCAATGGCCAGCCACGCGGCAACCTGTTGCGCCTGCACGCGAATGGCACACTCGATCCGGCCTGGTCGCCGAGTGCGGATGGCCCCGTTGAGTCGCTGGTCGTCGACACCAGCGGACGCATCTACGCGAGTGGGCAGTTCCAGTCGGTCAATGCCCTGCCGCGGAGGGGAATCGTGCGCCTCGCCGCGGCCGGTAGCGGCGATCCGGATCCGGCATGGAATGCGCAATCGGATTCCGTCGTGTTCGCTCTGGCGTTGGCCGCGGATGGCTCCATCATTGCGGGCGGGGGATTCAGCTCGATCGGCGGGGCACCGCGCAGTTACATCGCGCGCCTGTCGGCAGTCGACGCACTCGCCGATCCCGATTGGAATCCGCAGGCCAACGACTGGGTATCGGCGCTCGCGGTCGGTGCCGATGGTTCGGTGTTCGTCGGTGGATCGTTTTCCGCGATCGGTGGCCAGACGCGCCAGCGCGTCGCCAAGCTGGGATCGGTGAACGGTCTGGCCGACGCGAGCTGGAACCTGTCACTGGATGGTTCTCCGCAGGAATTCGCGTTCGCCGCCGACGGATCGCTGCTCGTGGGCGGCTATTTCCAGAGCGCTGGGGGACTGCCGCGACCTGCGGGTCTCGCAAAGGTCTCGATCGATGGTACCGGCAGCGTGGACGCTCAATGGAATCCGTTGTTGGTCGGCAGTGCCGTTGCATTGGCGGTCGATTCCGACGGATCGGTGTTCGCTGCAGGATCCCTGTACGTTCCCGCAACGCTCGGACCCCAGCGCAATCTGTACAAGCTCGATCCGGTTTCCGGTGCGCGGGCTTCGGTCTGGAATTTCGAAACCAATGGCGCGCTCGCCGCGCTGCTTGTGGCCGAGGGCAGGGCACACGTCGGTGGCGCGATCACGAACGTGATGGGCGCGCCACGCGTGGGACTCGCGGCACTGGCCATCGATCGCATCTTTGCCGGCGACTTCGAATTTCCGCCGCCATAGCCCTCCCGCGGGGGCCGCACGCAGGAATGGCGCCAATGCGCCATTCCTGCCGGGAGCCTGCGCGGCAGGAGCCGTCCGGGCTGCGAAGTCCGCTACGCGGTCCATTTTGACCAGCTTCGCTGTTGTGAAGCGCTTCTGCCGCTTTTTTGCCCGTAGAACCACTACGGGCCGGCGAATCGTCAAGAAACTGTCCTCGCGCAGCGGACTTCTCGCCTCGAACGTTTCTGCCGCGCAGACTCCTGGCGGCTACGCCGCCAGTTCGCGTAACCCCGGGGTACGCGTCGAGCGCACCAGACGCCGTGTCGAACTCCATTCGTCGAGTCTTATCCGCGAGCGGATGCGCAGCAGGGTCTTGACGAGTCGCTCGACCTCGGTGTCGGCCAGTCCGGCGTTGAGCGAAAGACGGATCAGGGCGCGTTTGGCCGGCGTCGCCGGTGCACAGAAGATCGAACCGATGATGCCGCTCGCTTCCAGAGCATCGCGGACCACCATCGTGTCGGCTTCGATTCCGACTTCCATGCCCAGGATCTGCTCGCTGCCGTTGCCCAACGGGAAGCCGCCTTCGAGCAGTTCATTGCGAACATGCGCGCTGATCGCATGCAGTCGCGTGCGGCGCCAGGTTTCGTCGCGGATCACCTCGTGCGCGGCACGGATGCCGGCGAGATCGTGTGGCAGCAGGGTGGAACTGAAGATCGCCGGCATCGATTCGGAAGCGAAGAACTCGGTGAACGGTTCGCGGCAGGTGATCAGGCCGGCGCGTCCCACATAGGCCTTGGCCAGACTCGCGGTGACGAAATCCACGCGCCGCGAAAGACCAAGCGCGGCGACCAGACCCTCGCCATTCGGCCCATGCGTCCCGAGCGAATGCGACTCGTCGACCAGCAGTACGCAATCATGGGCTTCGGCGATCGCGAGGTAGTCGGCGATCGGGCAAAGCGCGCCGGTGGTGCTGTACACCGCATCGACTGCGATCACGCCGGGACCGTAGCGCAGCACCTGGCGCAGCAGGTGATCGGTATCGTTGTGATGGACAGGAATGCCCTTCGCGCCGGCGCTCTTGACCCCTTCCCACAGCGAGGCATGGCCCAGATGATCGACGTAGACGGGGGTGCGCTCGTCGGCGATCGACTGGATCAGGCCGACGTTGCCGCACCAGCCCGACTGGGCGAGTACACCGCAGTCGGCGCCGAGGTCGTCGGCCATGCGCTGCTCGAGCGCACGCTGGGTGCCACCGCCGTCCTGAAGGAATATCGCGGACATCATGGCGCCCTTGCCGTGCGTCCGCAGCGCCTGCACTTCCGCCTCGACGATGGCCGGATGCTGCGCCAGTGCAAGGTAGTCGTTGCTCGTGAACACGAGATCCTCGGCGGTGGCGGTGCGGCCCTGCATGATGTGGCGCCCGCCCCAGTTCGCGCGCTTGCGCTCCTGGTAGGCGAGCAGGCGTCTGCTGACGAACTCGGGAAGTGCGCGCACGCGACTGCAGGCGACACTGGCGTTGGAATGGTCCGCGGTTGCGGAATCGTGGGTATCGGTCAAGTCGAACATGGCAAACTCCAGTTGGTGGGGAGAGACGTCATACGGCGTCCACGCGAGCGAGAGTCATGCCAACCGGGGCGTTGGCACGGGATTCGCGACAATGGATGTCGCTGAATTCACGCAGTCGGGACATCGGGCTCTCGCCTGGCGAGGCGATGGCCGCCTTTGCGTGGACACTTTTCAGTGAGGCGCGGACCCGCCGCTGCGCTCTTGAAAGGATCCGGCGAGAGGGTCGCCTGTACACGCGGAAGTCTCGTCCGTCATCCGCAGTCCGAAGGGCGGCTGGGAGCTCGTCGGGCTTTCGCAGTCGCGGCGAAAATCCGGATGGGCGGTGACTGTTCCTTGAAGGCTCCGCGGCAAACTGCAGTTCTATTGGACAAGAAGCGGCGGACAAGTGGAGCGCGCAGTTGGATCTGCGCCCCGCCCAGTCAATGTCCGGCAGGTCGTTAGCAGCCTTTCGGGCTTTGGGGGTCGAGGCGAAAATTCGACTGCGCGAGGACAGTTTTTTGACGATTCGCAGGTCAATAGTGGGTTCTATTGACCAAGAATCGGCAGAAAAATGGACTGCGCAGACGGATTTGCAGCCCGGCCAGCCATAGTCCGACAGGCTGCTAGGGATGTTCCATGGGCGATTCGTCGACCTGCTGCAGCCAGGTGTCGTAGGACGTGATTGCCGGAATGCGAATGCGATAGCGGTCGGTTTCGCGCAGTTTGCCGAGGTAGTAGTCGGCGCTCGTTCCGCGTACGAAGCGTGCCGGAATCAACTCATCCAGTTCGATCGGTCGGCGCTCGTCAAAAGCGATCGTTCCGCGTGGAAACGCGGGAATTGCCGTCCCTTCGCGCAGCGCGCGCTGAACCGTTTCGGCGGCACCGAGATCGGCCGCGCGTTCGGCATGCGCGAAGAGTTCTTCGGGAGTCATCACGACGATGAACTCCGAGCGGCCGAAGTCGTCGAGGAACAGCAACCCGCGCGGGGCATCGTGAACGTACATCTCGATCGCCGAAATCGTGACGAAATCGTTCTGCAGCGTGGATACGATGAGCGGGTCGCGCAGGAGCGGAAAGTCACCGATCGCCAGGGTGTCGGCGAGCGTGCCGAAGCTGCGGCGGAAGTAGCTCCATTGCAACTGGAGGATGGCAGAGCGCAACTCATCGACTGCCGCCGGATTGCTCTTCTCGACAAAGCGGTCGATCAGGCCGAGGTTGAACGCTTCCACGGCGATGCCCAGGTCGGCACGGCCGGTCAGGAGGATGCGGCCGATATTGGCGAGCGGCACCTGGCGCAGGAAATCCAGACCATTCATTTCGGGCATGTGCCAGTCGGCAATGACCACCGAGATCTCCGAAAACCGGTTCGGGTCGTAGGCGATGCGGTGGATTCCGGCAACATCGAGAATCAGGCGATTGGCTTCGTCGCGCTGGCGGTAGATAAGGTCGGCGACCGGGCTCTGACGCGCGCTGGCGCGTTCGGCCGAAGCAATCGCCAGACGTGCCGAGGTGTGGCTCTCGACATGCACCCTGGGTCCGAGCAGCGGCGGCAGCAGTTCCAGATAGTGCGCGTGATCGTCGACGTGCAGCACGCGGGTCGGGAAGTAGAACGGCGGCAACGGGAATGGCAGATCCTCAAGACTCATGTCCGACCTCGCTGGACAGCATCGGCATCGCGATCGTGAACTCGGCGTAGCGACCCACTTCGGATCGGCAGGTGATGATGCCGCCCATGCGCTGCACGGCGTCGCGGCAAAAGGCCAGGCCGATACCAAGCCCGGTTTCCGGTTTTTCCGCGCCCGTGACGAAGCGATCGAAGATGCGCGGCAACATGACTGCCGGGATCCCGGGCCCGCTGTCGCGCACGATGATGCGGCCGATTTCGCTGCCGGCTTCGATGCGTATGCGGATGTCGCCCTGTCCGCCCCGGGTCGTGTGGTGGATCGAGTTCTTGAGCAGATTGAACAGGACGTTGAGCATGAGCGGCGCCGAGCCATCGAAGCGGAAATCGGCTTCAAGTTCGATCTCGACCTTGGCCCGTTCATCCGGCGATGCATACGGATACCGTCGCACTGCCTCGGCGACCACGGCTTCGGCCGACAGCGGTTCACTGATATGCGACTGTGCCGGACGGGCAGCGGCCAGCAGCATCTCGATCGTGACGAAGGCGTGATTCACTTCGGTCTGGATGATCCGGCTGCCACTGCTGATCGAATTGATCGCGGTCCGGTGTACGGGAACGACTTCAAGTCCCGCGGCGCGTGCCTTCTGGTAGCCGTCGACGATCGCATCGACGTGCTTGAGCGAGCCCATCGCGGCGAGGCGGATTGCCGCGAGCGGGGTGCGCAGTTCGTGCGCAATCGTTGCCGCGGTTGCGGTCAGGCTCTCGATTCTCGCCTTGTGCTCGATGCTGCGCGAGACATTGAAGATTCCGCCGGAAACGAGCACGAACGCCCACACCGGAAGCATGAGCTGGAACTGCGCGAGGTCGAACGCCGGCGCATGCGGAGTCACCAGATAGGCGAGCACGGCCAGTGCGGTTCCGCTGAAGACCGAAACCAGTGCAGCCTTGAGATCGAAGATGAGCAGCACGATGAACACCGCGGCAAGGTGCGACATCAGCCACACCGTGTTGAGGCTGTTCATCAACATCATGTAAGCAAAAAAATACGGCAGCGCGACGATGATCGCGAGGTACCAGTACAGTGGAATCCAGCGGCGCAGACGCGCCGGCCACCAGCGCACGAGCAGCAGTGGCAGGGCGACGAGACTGAAGGCAAGGCGCCAGCCGATCGATTCGTAGGGTTGCGGATACCACCATGTCCACACCGCGTAGTACAGCGGCGTGCCGAACACGCCCATGCCGCCCATGATCATCATCTTGGGTTCGGCGTAGTGCGCACGCATGCGCACGGAATCGAGCAGACGCTCCCATGCGAGTGCAATCGTGCTGGCGAATCCCGCTCTGCTCATCACTGATGATCCGACATCCGCAATCCGGCCTGATCGCGTACGGCGCATGAGCCGCGCGAACGCTTGGTTGCGCAGCGATCGAAGTGCGCGATTCGTGCAAGCCGCATTGCGGATTCACCAGCCAGGGCGCGCGTTCCGGGTCGCGCACTTGAAGCAATTTCGGCCGGCAGAATTTTCAGGTGAGCGGCGTCGGGCGGCATCCAGGCGATCGCCTGCATTCCTTGCGGGTGCTCATACACCATTCGCCGCTTCGCGATTCTCGAGCCATCCTCGGTATGTGGCGTACGGCGCATGCTTCCAGTACTGGGTGTGATTCAGCGTGGCGACCACGTAGTCGCCGCTGGTTCCGTGCAGCACGGTCGCGCGCAAAAGATCGTCGTTGCTCGGTGTGCGTTGCGGATCGAAGAATCCGTCGCTGCCGCCGCGCCAGTCCAGCCATTGACGCGCGCGCAGATGCTCGAGGTACCACTCAGGTGCACCGCGCCGCGCGGCTTCATCGATGTGGCGACGGTAAACCTGTTCGCTGAATACGAGCACGAGTTCCGCGATCCCTTCACCATCGATGTAGAGCACCCCGGCGGGATCGTCGCACAGGTACATTTCCACCGGCGCGATGGTCAGGTAGCGGCGCAGGGCGCCTGCTACTTCGGCGTCGCGGGTGAAGCCGAAGCGGTTGTCGCCCTCGGTTTCGAAACGGAACTGGCAGTTGCTGCCGAAGTACGCGGCCTGCAACGTGTAGACCGCATTGCGGATTTCCTCGAGAAAACTCCGGCTGGTCTTGTCGATGTAGTAGTGGATCAGTCCGTGGTCCAGTGCTCTTGTTGCGGTCTTTCGATCGGCGCGCGCGGTCAGCAGAACGCGTCCGATCGGCGTGTGGGCGATCTGGCGGCAGAATTCCAGGCCGTCCATGTCGGGCATCGCATAGTCGACGATCGCGACCGTGATGTCGTTGAAGCGCAACGGGTCGAACATCACATCGCGCATCGCCGCGACCTGGGCCTGCGAGAAATCCGTGCGATCCGCAAAGGCCCGCACGAGTTGCTGCGATGAACTGCGGCGCGCACCCGCCTTTTCGATCGCAGCCAGCGCGTTGCGCGCGGACTTGTGCCGGGCGACCAGGATTTCCGGTTCGAGAACCGATTGCAGGAGCGTGGAGTAACTCGTGTTGTCCTCGACGTGAATTACGGTCGTCGGGTGAAAAAATGGAATCAATGGAGTAACGACTTCAGGCAACATGCGCATTTTCCAGAAAGTGTCGCTTCACAAGTGCCTTGCAAGATTCTGGCCATACTCGTGCGAATGGCATGATCCTAGCAGCAATGTGCACGCCACGCCTTGCGTGGATCGCGGGAATTCGTTCAGGTTTGTCGCGAATCGGCGCCGGTCAGGGTTTTCCCAGGAGCTGCCGTACCGGTGCAAAACTGCGCCGATGCGACGGCAATGGGCCGAATAGGCCGAGGGCGCGCAGGTGTTCGGGGGTCGGATAGCCCTTGTGCCGGGCAAATCCCCAGCCAGGGTGAAGGGCGTCGAGCTCGCGCATGAGCTGGTCGCGCACGGTCTTGGCGAGGATCGAAGCTGCGCTGATGGCCGGCTCGCTGGCGTCGCCACCGACGATCGTGCGTGCCGGGCAGGGCAGATGGCTGGGCAGGCGGTTGCCGTCGATGAGGGCCAGCAGCGGCGCCGGAGTCAAGGCGGCAAGTGCCCGCGACATCCCGAGCAGGGTCGCGTGGAGGATGTTCAGGCGGTCGATCTCCTCATGATCGATGATACTGATCGCGAAGCACGCGGCGTGCTCGCGGATTCGAAGCGCAAGGATTTCGCGCCGCGACTCGCACAGGGTCTTGGAATCAGCGAGACCGGCAATTGGATGGATCGGATCGAGGACGACGGCAGCGACGACAACCGGTCCGATCAGCGGTCCGCGCCCGGCTTCGTCGACACCGGCGATTCCCGTGGTCGGGACGCGGTCTTCGGTGTGCGCGAACAGGTCACCGTTCATGGACGTGTGGATGCACGTGGAATGGCGACGAGGTCGGCAACTGCTTCGGCAGCACGTCGCGCGCCGTCGCCGCGCAGCGATTCGTGTATGCGTCGATATTCGCGGACCAGCTCAACCGGGGGCTCGCGGGTGGCAAGAAACGGCAGCAAGGCTGCGGCGAGTGCCTCGGGCGTACAGCGCTCCTGCATGAGCTCCGCAACGAGATCGCGCCCGGAAAGGTGATTGGGAAGCGAGTAGCGCTCGACCTTGAGCAATCCGAATCCCTTGACGACCATGTGGGTCAGTCGTGCCAGCCGATAGGCCACGACCATCGGACGCTTGGCCAGCAATGCCTCCAGCGCGGCCGTCCCCGAGGCGAGCAGAACGGCGTCGGCGGCGATCATTGCCGTGTGCGCCTGACCATCGAGGACCTGCATCGGCGACCCTCCGGACTCGGCCGGCGTCGCCTTGTGCAACAGCGATTCGAATGCGACCCGGCAAGCCGGATTGGCCATCGGCGCCACGACATGCAAGGCGGGAATGGATCGCCGCAGGCGTTGCACGGCTCCAAGGAAGTCCGCGCCGAGCCGGCGAATCTCGCCAAGGCGGCTGCCGGGCAGAACGGCGAGCACCGTTGCCTGCGCTGGAATGCCCAGCATCGCGCGCGCAGCGGCCTGGTCAGGTTGCAGGTCGAAGGCGTCTGCGAGCGGATGACCGACGAACCGCGCGTCCACGCCGTGGCGTGCATAGACCGCGGGTTCCATCGGGAACAGGCACAGAACGCGGTCCGCACTGCGACCGATCTTCTCGACCCGCCGTTCGCGCCATGCCCAGACCGACGGGCTGACGTAGTGGACGGTGCGGATGCCGGCGTGCTTGAGCCTGCGTTCGAGTGCGAGGTTGAAATCCGGTGCATCGATACCGATGAAGGCGGCAGGACGCAGCGCGAGTGTGCGGCGCAGGACGTCCGTTCGGACCTTCAGCAAGGCCGGCAGATGGCGCAGGACTTCGACGAGCCCCATGACGGCAAGCGCCTCGGCGGCATGCCATGCCTCGAATCCGGCCGCGATCATGCGGGGTCCGCCGATGCCGACAAAGCGCGCCAGCGGGAAGCGTTCGCGCAACGCGTCGATCAGGCCCGCACCGAGCAGGTCGCCGGAGGCTTCCCCGGCGACCAGGACGAAGAGCGGGGACTCCGGATTCGGGATTCGGGGCTCGGTCATGAAGTCGCGGGCACGCGGATGGAAGATTGGCCAAGGAGCAGGGGCTAGGGGCTAGGGCGAAAAGTTCGACCATTGAGCAAACTTGAGATTTCGAAGGCGGAGCATGGCATACGGTTCTCGAGCCCCAGCCCCAAGTCCCCAGCCCCTATCCCCTGCCTTCAACGCACCAGCGAGCGTTGGCTGCGCTCGATGAAATCCAGCATCAGTCGCACATCGGGTGCCAGTTCCGCGGCCCGGGCGAGTTCGGTGCGCGCTTCCGAAAGCGGCAGTCCGGACATGTACAAGGTGCGGTAGGCGCGCTTGATCGCCATGATGCGATCCGACGAATAACCTCGACGGCGCAGGCCTTCGGAGTTGATTCCCTTCGGTTCGGCGAAGCTGCCGGCGACGGTGACATACGGAGGTACATCACGATTGATGATCGCGCCCATCGCGGTGAAGGCATGCGCGCCGACCTGGCAGAACTGGTGCACGAGCGTGAACCCGCCGAGGATGACCCAGTCATCGACCAGGACGTGGCCCGCGAGCGAGGCCGCGTTCGAAAAGATCGTGTTGTTGCCGACCACGCAATCGTGCGCGATGTGGACGTAGGCCATGAGCCAGTTGTCATCGCCGATACGGGTAAGCCCGGTGCCATCCTCGGTGCCGCGATTGAAGGTGACGAACTCGCGGATCACGTTGCGGTCGCCGATCTCCAGGCGGGATGTCTCCCCATGGAACTTCTTGTCCTGCGGCGCAGCGCCGATCGAGGCGAACTGCCAGATGCGGTTTTCCTTGCCGATCCGCGTAGGGCCCTCGATGATGACGTGCGGACCGATCCAGGTGCTGTCGCCGATTTCGACGTCGGCGCCGATGATGCTGTAGGCGCCGATGCTGACGTTGTCGCCGATCCGCGCTGCCGGATCGACGAGGGCGGTGGGATGGATCATCCTTCTCTCCGCTCGGCGCAGAGCAGCTCGGCTTCGGCGACGACTTCGCCATCGACCTTGGCCTGACCCCAGAAAAGTCCCATGCGTTTGAGCGTGCGTTTCTGCTCGACTTCCAGCACGAGCTGGTCGCCCGGGACGACGACACGGCTGAAGCGTGCCTTGTCGATCTTGACCAGGTAGAACAGCGCGGGCTGGTTTGGATCGTTGGTCACCGAAAGCTGCACCAGCGCGCCCGATGCCTGCGCGAGGGCCTCGATCACGAGCACCCCGGGCATGACCGGATGGCCGGGGAAATGGCCCTGGAAGAACGGTTCGTTTATCGTGACGTTCTTGATCGCGGTCAGGCGCTTGCCTGGTTCGCAGGAGAGGACGCGGTCGATCAGCAGGAACGGAAAGCGGTGCGGCAGCAACTGGGTGATACGGCGGACGTCGAGCGGCATGCCCCCAGCGCTCGGCGACGTGGAATCGTTCATTGCGGATTTCCCTTGTCAGTGTCTGCGATCCGTCGCGCCAATTCGTCGAGATGCCGGAAGCGCGCCGCATTGCGGCGCCATCGGCGGCTCTCCTGAACCGGCATGCCCGACGAGTACTCGCCGGGTTCGCGGATGGAATGGGTAACCAGACTCATCGCCGTGATCGTGACCCGATCGGCAATGGTCAGGTGGCCAATTATGCCAGCCGACCCGCCAATCAGGCAGTAGCTGCCGATATGCGTGCTGCCCGCGACAGCGGCACAGCCGGCAATGGCCGTATGTGCACCGATCGTCACGTTGTGGGCGATCTGGATCTGGTTGTCCAGGCGCACGTCCTCGGCGAGCACGGTATCGTCCAGGGCGCCGCGGTCGATGGTCGTGTTGGCGCCGATCTCGCAATCGTCGCCGATGCGCACGCCTCCCAGCTGGGGCACCTTGATCCAGTGGTCGCGGTCGAACGCCAGGCCGAAGCCGTCCGCCCCGAGCACCGCGCCCGGATGGATCAGTACCCGCCGACCCAGGGTCACGTCGGCGACCAGGGTCACCCGGGCGACCAGGCGCGAGTGCGCGCCAACCGTGCAATTGCGCCCGACGATGCAATGTGCGCCGAGGATGGCTCCGGCCTCGACGACCGCGCCTTCCTCGATCACGCACTGGGCACCGACACAGGCACCTGGATCGACCCGGGCGCTGGCTGCGACCACGGCGCTCGCATGGATGCCTGGGGTGGTCGCCGGGGTGCGTTCGAACAGCGCTGCAACCTGCGCGAACGCGACATACGGGTCGCGTGTCACGAGAGCGGCGGGGCCGCCGTCGATCGCGTCCTCGCGACGCAGAATCACGGCCGCGGCCGCGGTCGTGGCCAGCTGGCCGCGATAGCGCGAATTGGCGAGGAAACCGATGTCGTGGGGTCCGGCAGTGCTCAAGGTGGCGACGCCATGGATCTCGCGATCCGCGTCGCCGTGCAGTTCCAGCCCGAAACGCGTGGCGATGCCGGCGAGGGTGAACGCCGTCGTCGCTATCACGGTTGGCTCGCCTTGGTCGCGTGCTGGCGCCTGAGGCGCTCGAGCACCTGATCGGTGACGTCGATGCGCGGGCTCGCGTAGACCACGGGGCTCGGCACGATCAGGTCGATACCCTGTTCGCGCGCGTGGGCGACCACGGCATTGTTGATCTCGCGCCAGCTGCGGTCCAGTTCCTGGTCGCTGCGCGTCTTGAGTTCCGCGCGCAGGTTGTCGCGGTTGCGACGGATCGACCGGTCCAGGGCATCGATCTCGCGACGCAGCGATTCGGCGTCGTCGCGGGTCATCATCGCGCTGTCGCGTTCATGGCGTGAACGCATGTCGGCCAGGCGCAGTTCGTCGCTGACCAGGGCCGCATCGCGCGGGGCGAACTCGCGCTCCAGTTTCTGGCGCCCGGCGACGACCTGCGGCGCGTTGTCGAGCAGGCGCTTCATGTCGACATAGCCGATGCGCACGGCGGCCGGCTGGGCACTGACCGGTGGCGCGAGCGCGAGTGCGAAAAGCAGCGCGAGCACCCGGGGCATCGCTGTCCATGGTGTGCCTGGAACCACGTTGCCCTCCCGTCAAGGTTCGTCCTGCCGCCTGCCGCTACAGTATCAGGTCAGAACTGCGGTCCGAACGAGAACTGGATGGTCTCGGTTTCGTCGCCGTCCTTCTTGCGCAGCGGCCGGGAAACGTTGACCACGATCGGACCGATCGGTGCGCGCCAGGAAAACGACAGTCCCGTCGAGGCGCGCAGGTCGCCGACCTTGAAGGCGTTGTAGTCGGCAAACACGTTGCCGACGTCGACGAACCACGACAGGCGCGTCGTGTTGTCGTTCTCCTTGACGAACGGTGTCGGGAAGATGATCTCGGCCGTGGCGACGGTCTTGAACGCGCCACCGAGCGGCTGGCGAAAGCCGAAGCTTTCGTCGACCGGGCCCAGCGTGTTGTCGCGGAAACCACGTACGTCGGCGCTGCCGCCAGCGAAGAAATTCTCGAAGAACGGCAGTCCACGCGCGACGACATCGTAGGAAACCGGCGGATCCTGGCCCTCGTCGACGATGGTGCGGTACTTGCCGTTGTAGCTTCCGCCGTAGCCGATCGACGCGGTACCGAGGAACGTCAGTTTCTCGGTGATCGGGAAATACTGCGAATAGCGGTAGTTGGCCTTGAAGTACTCCACCGTGGAGCCGGGCAAGGTCGTCTCGAACGAGATCGTCTGCAACGAACCGCGGGTCGGATTCCAGAACTTGTTGCGGGTGTCGCGCGCCCAGGACAGCTCGATGTTCCAGGTGTGGAACGTGCGGTTGCCGAGCACGTTGAGGTAGTCGATGAAACGTTGCGGCGTCAGGCCCGGATAGGTCGTGATCTCGGTCTGGCTGATGCCGAACCGCGTATTGAGGGTGCCGCTCTCGGTCAGCGGAATTCCGATATAGGTGCTGAACGCGTCGCTGTTGGTGAAGTAGCTGGCGATGTTGGCTTCGCCGGAGTCCAGTTCGCGGTGACTGAGGTCGTAGCCCAGGCCGATCCCGTCGTTGGTCAGATACGGCTCGTAATACGAGATCGCGTAGCGCTTGAGATAGGCACTTCGCTGCAGGGTGATGCCGATGCGGTCGCCGGTGCCGAAGAAGTTGTTCTGCTGCAGCGCGATGCCCGTGATCAGCCCCTGCACCTGGGAATAGCCCAGACTGAACGTGAAGCTGCCCGCCGGTTGCTCTTCGATCGCCACGTTGAGGTCGACCTGATCCTCCGAACCCGGCACGCGCGGGGTATCGATGTTCACCGTCTTGAAAAACCCCAGCCGTTGCAGTCGGATCTTCGAGCGGTCGATCGCGGCCTGCGAATACCAGGCGCCTTCAAGCTGGCGCATTTCGCGGCGCAGGACCTCGTCCTCGGTATGCAGGTTGCCCTTGAACGTGATCCGGCGCACGTAGACGCGCTGGCCCGGAATGATCTGGAAGTTGAGGCCGACCTCGCGCTTCTCGCGGTCGATTTCCGGGAGCGGATTGACCTGGGCAAAGGCATAGCCGATGTTTGCCAGCACCGCGGTGATCGCGTCGGCGGACTGCTCGACCTTGCGCCGCGAGAAGATTTCGCCGGCGGCGATCGAGAGCTGCTTGCGCAGATCCTCGTCCTTGAGGATCAGGTCACCGGTGAGCTTGATGTCGGTGACCGTGTAGATGTCGCCCTCGCTGATGTTGGCGACGACATACATCCTGCGCTTGTCCGGACTCATCGAAACCTGGGTCGAATCGACCCCGAAGTCGACATAGCCGCGATCCAGATAGAACGAGGACAGGCGTTCCAGATCGCCGGAGAGCTTCTCGCGCGAGTACTGGTCGTCCTTGGAATACCAGGAGGTCCAGTTGGTCGTGTCGGACTGGAAGTCCGAACGGATCTTCTTCTGCTTGAAGGACTCGTTGCCGACGATGTTGATGTGCTTGATCTTGGCCGGCTTGCCCTCGGCGATGTTGATCGCGACTTCGACCCGGTTGCGGTCCAGATTGACGACCGACGTTCTCACCGACACGTTGTACTTGCCGCGGTTGTAGTACTGGCGCGTGAGTTCCTGCTGCACCGAGTCGAGCTTGAGACGGTCGAAGGTCTCGCCTTCGGCGAGGCCGATGCCCTTGAGTCCCTTGCGCAGGTCGTCTTCCTTGAGGTCCTTGTTGCCGCGCAGCGCGATCTTGGAGATCGACGGGCGCTCCTTTAGGGTGACCACGAGGATGTCGCCCTGGCGCGACAGTGTCACGTCGTTGAAGAATCCGGTCTTGTAGAGCGCGCGGATCGCCTGGTCGGCAGCATCCGGCGTCAGTACGTCACCGCGTTCGATCGGCAGATAGGTGAACACCGTGCCTGGCGCGATGCGCGACAGACCATCGATGCGTATGTCCGATACCCGGAAACTGTCGAACGCATGTGCGTTCTGGGTACTGAGCCAGGCAAGCAGGAGCAGGGCGGCGATACGCTTCATCGTCACTTCCGTTGGGGCAGGGTCGGCTTGCGGCGAATGCGCACCGCTGCCGTTGTTGTTGGGCAGTACCGGCTCAGGGAATGAGCCGCAGGATGTCGTTGTAGAACGCCAGTCCCATCAGGGCAACCAGCATCATCAGGCCCACGTACTGGCCTGCGATCTGCGTGCGTTCACTTACCGGACTGCCTTTTATCAGCTCGATAAGGTAATACAGCAGGTGGCCGCCGTCCAAGATCGGAATCGGCAGCAGGTTCATGATCGCCAGCGCGAGCGAGATGATCGCGAGGAACTGCAGGAACCACGCAAGCCCGAGTTGGGCCGATCCGTTGGCGAAGCGGGCGATCGTGATCGGTCCGGAGAGATTTTCCAGGCCGGCCTTGCCGGTGACCAGCAGCTTGAGCATGTTGAGCGAGCTGGCCGTCACATCCCAGGTCTCGGTGAGCGCGCGCGGCATCGCATCGAGCGGGCCGTAGCGCAACGTCGCGTCGTGCGCGGCCTTGCTGCCGATGCCGATGATGAAGCGCGAGCTGCCGTCGGGATCGGTCGTCGTCCTTGCGGTCAGGTTCAGATCGATGCGCTCGTTGCCGCGCTGCACGGTGATCGCCAACCGTGGATTCTTTGCGGATTCCTCGGGAATCACGGTTTCGATGTCGCGAAAGCTTGAAATCTCGCGCCCGTTGATCCGCACGATGCGATCGCCGACCTCGATGCCGGCCGCTGCCGCCGGGTCGCCGGCGGAAACCCGGCCGATCTCCGGTGGGAGCATGCGCGGGGCCAGGCTCAGGCCGATGCGGTCGAACAGCTGCTTTTCGCCGACGTCGGCGCCCAGCGCGCTGAAAGCCAGCGTGCGAGTCGCCTCATCGCCCGCAGCGGTGACCACCGCGACGCTCGCATCGCTGCGTCCGACCGCGCGCTCGCCGAGCTTCTGCAGCGCCTTGCTCCACGAATCCACCGTACTGCCATCGACTGCGACGATGCGATCGCCGGCCTGCATGCCAGCCTCGGCAGCCACCCCGTTCGGTGCGGCAATGATCGGCAGGTAGTCCGGGCGACCGACCACGAACATGAGCCAGAATGCGGCCACGGCGAACACGAGGTTGAACGCCGGACCCGCGGCAGCGATCGCCATGCGTTGCAGCGGCGGCTTGCGGTTGAATGCCTGGGTGACCTCGGCCGGAGCGACGTCGCCTTCGCGCTCATCAAGCATCTTCACGTAGCCGCCGAGTGGAATCGCCGCGATCGCGAACTCGGTACCGGCGCGGTTGCGGCGCATCCACAGCGGCTTGCCGAAGCCCACCGAGAACCGCAGCACCTTGACGCCACACAGGCGCGCGACGACGTAATGGCCGTATTCGTGGAAGGTGATCAGCAGGCCCAGAGTGACGATGAGCCACCACACGGAACCGAAGAGCTCATTCATTGACGCGTCTCGATGAGGTCACCGGGCTCAGGCGCCCGGCGCGCAATGATACGTTGTGCCTGCCGTCGCGCGGTTAAATCACTGTCAAGCAAGGCGTCAAGGCCGGTTACCGGGGTCGCTGGCAACGCCTGAAGACAGCTTTCGATCGTTGTGGCGATGTCCAGGAAGCCCAGGCGACCGTCCAGGAACGCCGCCACTGCCTCCTCGTTGGCGGCGTTGAGTGTGGTCGGCGCGGTGCCGCCAGCGCGCAACGCGGCATAGGCGAGGTCCAGGCAGCGGAACGTGTCACGGTCGACGGCCTCGAAACCGAGGTTGGCCACCCGCACCAGGTCCAACGGCGCCACACTCGCGTCGATGCGCTCGGGCCAGGCCAGCGCATGGGCAATCGCCGTGCGCATGTCCGGATTGCCGAGCTGGGCCAGCATCGAGCCGTCGCGATACTCCACGAGCGAATGGACGATGCTCTGCGGATGCACGACGACTTCGATCCGGTCGGCCGGCGCATCGAACAGGAAATGCGCCTCGATGACTTCCAGGCCCTTGTTCATGAGGGTCGCCGAATCGACCGAAATCTTGCGTCCCATGCTCCAGTTGGGATGGGCGCAGGCCATGGCCGGGGTCACCGCGGCGAGCGCGGCGCGCGTCCAGCCCCGGAACGGTCCGCCCGAGGCCGTAAGCACGATGCGGCGCACACCGGCGCGCTCCAGATCCGTGCGCGCGCCCGGCAGGCACTGGAATATCGCATTGTGCTCCGAGTCGATCGGCAGCAGTTCGCCGCCCCCCTCCGTCAGCGCGGCCTGCAGCAGCGGACCGGCCATCACGATCGCTTCCTTGTTCGCGAGCAGCAGACGCTTGCCGGCGCGGGCCGCAGCCAGCGTGGACTCGAGCCCGGCAGCCCCGACGATGGCCGCGACCACGGTGTCGGCATGCTCGCCCGCCGCCGCCTCGACCAGCGCCCGTGCACCGCCGAGCACACGGGTGGCCACGCCGGCGGCCGTCAGGCGCGCACGCAACTCGGGCTCGCCAGCCGCATCGGCGATCACGCAAAGCTCGGGACGGAAGCGCATGCACAGTTCAGCCAGTGCAACGACATTGCGATGCGCGGCCAGCGCACTGACCCGGAAGTGCTGTGGGTGACGCGCGATGACGTCGAGTGTGCTCGCGCCGATCGAGCCGGTCGCTCCGAGCAGCGCGATACGCTTCATGACGGAATCGCGAGGTCGATCAGCGCCTTGCCGAGGGCGAAAACGGGCATCGCCGCGAACACGCCGTCGAGCCGGTCCAGCATGCCGCCGTGACCAGGAAACAGGGCGCCGGAATCCTTCACGTTGGCCTGGCGCTTGAGCAGGCTTTCGAACAGGTCGCCGACGATCGAGAAACCGACCACGAGCACAGCCAGCGCAAGCAGCAGGACCAGCGCCCAGCCGCGCTCGTCGAGCAGCCAGCCACAGACGAGCGCGAACACCGAGGTGCCGATGAGTGCTCCGCAGGCACCCTCGATCGTCTTGCCCGGGCTCACGCGCGGAGCGAGTTTGGTCTTGCCGTAGCGGCTGCCGGCGAAGTAGGCGAAGGAGTCGGCGACCCAGACGAGCGAGAGCGCGAACAACGCCCACACCGGACCCAGCCGCGCATGGCTGTGGATCTCGATCAGCGCGGCCCAGGCCGGCAGCAGCACGAGCAGTCCGGCGACCAGCTTGATCCCGACATTGCGTCGCGTCGGCGATGCGCCGAACGAAAAATTGCGCAACCACAGCAATGCGATCAGCCACCAGGCCAGGCCTGCGCCGATCACGATCCACCATGCCTCCGTGCCGCGCGACCACCACAGCGCGCCGAGCAGTGCAGCGGTGATCACCACGGTTGCACTGCGCGCGGCGATCGAGGTCATGCCGATCAGCCGGGTCCACTCCCACGCAGCGACCAGCCAGGCCAGGGCGACGATCACGGCGAACAGCGGTGTCGGCGACAGCAGGATGATCGCCAGCGCGATCGGGGTGAGGACAAGTCCGGTGAGGATGCGCTGCTTCATGCGATGGTTCGCTCAAGCCGTGGCGGTGATCTGGGCCGACGTCAGCCCGAAGCGGCGCTCGCGGCGCGCGTACTCGGCCAGCGCCGAATCGAGCACATCGGCATCGACGTCGGGCCACAGCGTATCGATGAATACGAGTTCCGCATAGGCAACCTGCCAGAGCAGGAAGTTGCTGATGCGCAGTTCACCGCCCGTGCGCAGGAACAGGTCGACCGGAGGCTGTCCGGCAAGGCTGAAGTGGGGCGCCAGCGTCGTCTCGTCGATCGACTCGGCATCCAGTTCGCCGCGGGCGACCGCTGCGGCAGCGCTGCGCGCCGCGTGGGCGATGTCCCAGCGCCCGCCGTAGTTGACCGCGACGTTGGCGGAAAGCGCGCGGTTGTCCTCGGTGCGTTGCATCGCCTGCTGCATGCGGCCACGCAACTCGGGCGAGAACGCGGTGAGATCGCCAATGAACTCGATGCGCACGCCGTTGGCGTGCAGTTCGTCGACTTCACGGTCGAGCGCCTTGAGAAAAAGCTGCATGAGGGCGCCGACCTCGCCTTCGGGGCGCTTCCAGTTCTCACTGGAAAACGCAAACAGGGTCAGCGATCCGATCCCGCGGCGCAGGCAGAACTCGACGGTCGCGCGCAACGCCTTCTGCCCTTCGCGGTGGCCGACCGTGCGCGGCAGGTGACGCCGCTGTGCCCAGCGGCCGTTGCCGTCCATGACGATGGCAAGGTGGCGCGGGACGCGCGCAGCAGTTTCGCTCGGTGCGGCGGATTGCATCTTGGCGACCGTCGGCGCGACTGGCTCAGATCGCCATCAACTCGTCTTCCTTGGCCTTGACCACGCCGTCGATATCCTTGACCGACCGATCGGTCAGCTTCTGGATGTCGTCCTCGGCACGATGCTCTTCGTCCTCGGTGATCTTCTTGTCCTTGAGCAGTTCCTTGACGTGATGGATTGCGTCACGGCGGATGTTGCGTACGGCGATCTTGGCGTTCTCGCCTTCGCCGGACACATGCTTGGACAGTTCCTTGCGCCGCTGCTCGGTCAGCGCGGGGATGTTGATGCGGATGACCTGGCCGACCGTGGTCGGCGTGAGGCCGAGATTGGAGGCGAGAATCGCCTTCTCGACCGGCCCGACCATGCTCTTCTCGTACGGGGTGATCGTCAGCGAGCGCGCGTCGGACACGGCCACGCTGGCGACCTGGTTGAGCGGCACGTCCGAGCCGTAGTAGGACACGTGCAGCGGTTCCACGAGCGCGGCACTCGCACGACCCGTGCGCAGGTGCGCGAGCTCGTGACGCAGCGCCTCGACACTCTTGTTCATGCGCGTCTGCGCGTCGGCCTTGATGTCTTCAAGCATGGTCGTATCCTGCGGTTTGCGAAGCCGCCGGAGTATAGCAGCGCGATCCCGGGCTGCCGCACGCGGGCGCGCGCCGAGCCCGGCCTGGCACGGCTTCAGCGCGAATGGCTGACCAGGGTGCCGACCGCCTCGCCGCGCATGATCCGCATGAGATCGCCTTCCCGCGACATGTCGTAGATGCGCAGCGGAATGCGGTGGTCGCGGCACAGCGCGATCGCGCTGGTATCCATGACCTGCAGATTGCGCTGGATGACGTCTTCATAGGTCAGGTGGTCGTAGCGCGTGGCGGTCGGATCCTTGGCCGGATCAGCCGTGTAGACGCCATCGACCTTGGTCGCCTTGAGCAGCAGGCCGGCGCCGATCTCGATCGCGCGCAGCGCGGCGGCGGAATCGGTCGTGAAGAACGGATTGCCGGTGCCGGCGGCGAACAGCGCGATACGGCCTTTTTCCAGATGCCTGATCGCGCGACGGCGAATGAAGTCCTCGCAGACCTCGTTGATCTTGATCGCGCTCATCGTGCGCGCGGTCCCGCCGGCTTTTTCGATCGCGTCCTGCATCGCGAGCGCGTTCATGACCGTCGCGAGCATGCCCATGTGGTCGCCGGTGACGCGATCCATGCCGGCCGCAGCGAGTCCGGCGCCGCGAAATATGTTGCCGCCACCGATGACCACGCCGACCTGCACGCCGGCCCGCTGCACCTCGATGATTTCGCGCGCGAGCCGGCTGATGACCTTGGGGTCGATTCCATAGTCGGATTCACCCATCAATGCCTCGCCCGACAGTTTGAGAAGGATGCGCTTGAACTTGATCTCGGGCATGCGGGCTCTCCGGGCGGCGGGCAAACTGCAGTAGTGTAGCGGTCCAGGGGCCGGGTCCACAAAAAAACCCGCAGTCGCCTGCGGGTTTCCAGTTTCGCCTCGACGGAGGACTGCTTCATTCCGGAGTGCGGCCACGGATGGCCGCCTCTGGACAATCCAATCGCGACAGGCTTTCAGCTTGACGTCAGCCCATGACATGCAGCGATCACGGACGATCGCAGAAAATCACACCAGGCCGGCCTGCTTCATGACTTCGGCGGCATAGTCCTCGACGACCTTCTCGATGCCTTCGCCCACCGCAACGCGATGGAAACCGATGACTTCGGCGCCTTCCTTGCGGAGCACTGCGGCGACCGTTTCGTTGGTGTCGAGCACATACGGCTGGCCGGTCAGGGTGACTTCGTTGACGATCTTGGAGAGCTTGCCGCTGATGATCTTTTCGAGGATCTCGGCCGGCTTGGCCTTGTCCTTCTCCGACATCTTCGCCAGCTCGATCTCCTTTTCCTTGGCAATGAACTCGGCCGGCACGTCCTTCTCGGCAACGTAGGGCGGATTCATCGCGGCGACATGCATGGCCAGGCCACGGGCCAGCTCAGGCGAACCGCCCTTGAGCTCGACAAGCACGCCGATCCGGCCGCCGTGCAGGTAGCCGGCGATCGTGTTGGCACTGTCGATGCGCACGAGGCGGCGCAACTGGACGTTCTCGCCGACCTTGGCAATCACCGCGGCGCGGGCTTCCTCGACCGTGCCGCCGCCCGGGTACGCGGCGCTCTTGAGCGCTTCGATGTCCGCTGCGCCCAGCGCGGCCCTCGCGACGTTGTCGGCGAAGGCGAGGAAGTTCTCGTCCTTGGCAACGAAGTCGGTTTCGCTGTTGACCTCGACCAGAACGGCCTTGCCGGCGTCCTGTCCAAGCACGATGCGCCCTTCGGCGGCGATGCGGTCGGCCTTCTTGTCGGCCTTGGCCAGACCCTGCTTGCGCAGCCACTCGATCGCGGCATCGATGTTGCCGTCGTTCTGGGTCAGCGCCTTCTTGCATTCCATCATGCCGGCACCGGAACGCTCGCGCAGTTCCTTGACCATTTGTGCGGTGATTTCCATCGGAGAACCTCGGTTTTTCTGGCGCGACACGGGTGTCGCGCTTGGGATGGGGTGTTACCCGGGACATGCCCGCGCGCGGCGTGCGGCTGCCGCGCGGATACGGCGAATGTCAGTCTGGCGGTGACGCATGAACCTGCCGTGGCAGGGATGTCCGCGACCCGTGGTCGCGGACATCAGCCAGCGCCTACTCGGCTGCCTGTTCGGCCGGCTTGGAATCCGTGCGCGGCTTGCCACCGCCCGGACCGCTGCGGCGACCTGCCGGCGGCGGGCCACGCTTGGCCGGTGGCTTGCCGCGCGGTGCCTGCTTGCGACGGTCGTCGGTCTTGGCGACCGGGTTGCCCTCGGCGTCCAGTTCCACGAACTCGTCGTTGTTGACTGCAGCCGCAGGCGCAGCGGCCTTGCCCTCGAGCACGGCATCGGCGACTGCGCTCGTGTACAGCTGCACGGCGCGGATCGCGTCGTCGTTGCCCGGAATCGCGTAGTCGACCAGGGTCGGATCGTAATTTGTGTCGACCACGGCAATGACCGGAATGCCGAGTTTCTTGGCCTCCAGGATCGCAATGTTCTCGTGGCCGATATCGATGACGAAAAGCGCGTCCGGCAGACGGCCCATGTCCTTGATGCCGCCGAGGGAGCGCTCGAGTTTCTCGCGCTCGCGCTCGATCTGCAGGACTTCGTGCTTGACCAGCTTGCCGAACCGGCCATCGCTGGACATCGCCTCGATCTCCTTGAGGCGCGCGATCGACTGCTTGACCGTACGGAAGTTGGTCAGCATGCCGCCGAGCCAGCGTGCCGCGACGTAGGGTTGGCCGCAGCGTACGGCTTCGTCCCTGACCGCATCGCGCGCCGAGCGCTTGGTGCCGACGAACAGCAGGGTTCCGCGCTTCTGCGCGAGGCCCGACACGAAGTTCATCGCGTCGTTGAACAGCGGCAAGGTCTTTTCGAGATTGATGATGTGGATGCGACCGCGTGCGCCGAAGATGAACGGCGCCATGCGGGGATTCCAGTAACGTGTCTGATGGCCGAAATGGACGCCCGCTTCGAGCATCTGGCGCATGGTGACCTGAGGCATGGTGTAGCTCCAATCATGGGCAGCCACGCGATATCGTTGCGCGCGGTGGTGCCCGGGGTTTAGACCTCCACGCATCCGCCGCTTGCGACCTCCTGGGAGGCACCCCGAAAGCGGTGACGATACGTGTGCGGATTCGGCGTCTAGCAGCCAGTCGGGCTTTGGCTGGCCGGGCTGCAAATCGCCTCGACCCCCAAAGTCCGACAGGCCGCTAGCGCCGTCGTGGCCTTGCGGATCGCACCGCAGGCCACATTTCGGTTTGCCGGCAGCAACTTACGATGCGAGCCGACAAATCCGTACAATTCTAGCCCGCGGACGCCCTCCGCCACAAGTCACCGTCCCAGCGAGGAACCATGTCCGTCACGATCAAGACACCCGAGCAGATCGAAAAGATGCGGGTCGCCGGCCGCCTGGCCGCCGAAGTGCTCGAAATGATCGCCCCCCACGTGAAGCCCGGCGTGACCACCGAGGAGCTCGACCGCATCTGCCATGACCACATTGTCGACGTGCAGAAGGCCATCCCGGCCAATGTCGGTTACAAGGGCTTTCCGAAGACCTTGTGCACATCGGTCAACCACGTGATCTGCCACGGTATTCCGAGCCCGGGCAAGACCCTCAAGGATGGCGACATCGTCAACATCGACGTCACCGTGATCAAGGATGGCTGGCATGGCGATACCAGCCGCATGTACTTCGTGGGCCAGCCCTCGGTGCTCGCCCGGCGCCTCGTCGAGACCACGCGCGATGCCATGTTCAGGGGGATTGCCGAAGTTCGCCCGGGCGCCACCCTCGGCGACATCGGTCAGGCGATCCAGAAATTCGCCGAGGCACAGGGCTTCTCGGTCGTGCGCGAGTACTGCGGACACGGTATCGGTCAGGTCTACCACGAGGATCCGCAGGTGCTTCACTACGGCCAGGCGGGGTCCGGACTGCGCCTGCAGAAGGGCATGACGTTCACGATCGAGCCGATGATCAATGCCGGCAAGCCGCACACGCGCCTGCTCCCCGACGGGTGGACCGTGGTCACGCGCGACCACTCGCTGTCCGCGCAATGGGAACACACGATCGCAGTCACCGACGACGGCTTCGAAATCCTCACGCCATGGCCGAACGCGGCCTGACCTCGCCGCGATGACCCGCGCGGCCGATTCCGCCACGCGCGTCCCGCCGCTGCCGCGGCTCGCGGCGCCCGCAGCGCGTGCGGGCGTGGTCGGTCCCTCGCGTCTGGCGTTGCGCCAGTATCTGCTCGACTACGAACGCGACCTTGCCGGTGCGTTCCGCGACGGCGCCGGCGCACAGGACATCGTGCATGCGCGCGCGGCCGCGGTGGAACGCGCGCTCGCCTATGCCTGGCATGCCTGGCTGGGCGAGACCACCGAGGCCGCACTGGTCGCCGCCGGAGGTTTCGGGCGCGGCGAGCTGTTTCCGTGCTCGGACGTGGACCTCCTTGTGCTCATCGTGGCGCAGCCCGATGCGCGCCTGCTGCGCGCGATCGAGACGTTTGGCGCGTGCCTGTGGGATATCGGCCTGAAACCGGGTCTGGCGGTGCGCGACCTCGCCGATTGCCGCGCGCTCGCCGCAGCGGACGTCAGCGTCTACACGAGCCTGATCGAAGCGCGTCATCTGGACGGGTCCGTGGCGCTGGCCGATGCCCTGCTTGCGGCGCTGCCCGATGAATCGCTGTGGACGAGCGAACGCTTCGTCGCCGCCAAGCAGGCCGAGCAGTCCGCGCGCCATCAGCGCTTCGGCGACACCGCCTACAATCTCGAACCGCAGCTCAAGGACGGACCCGGCGGCCTGCGCGACCTGCATACGATCGGCTGGCTCGGGCGCGCGCTGGTCGGCACGTCCGATCCGCAGGCGATGGTCGAGGCCGGCCTGCTCGATGCCGGCGAGGCCGATGCGCTGGCGTCGGCGAAGGCGACCCTGTTCCGCATCCGCCACGCGCTGCACCTGCTCGCCGGGCGCGCCGAGGAGCGGCTGCTGTTCGATTTCCAGCGTGATCTCGCCGTGGTCCTCGGCTATCGCGACGAGCACTCGGACAATCTCGGCGTCGAGCAGTGCATGCAGGACTACTTCCGTGCGGCACGGCGCATCGCCGGCGCCAACGAGGAACTGCTCGCGCGCTGCTCGGAGATGTTCGCCGCCAGTGTCGCCGAGCCGGTCGCGCTGGGTGGAGGATTCGTGCGCATCGGCGACCGGCTCGATATCGCCGGCGCGCTGGACCTGCCGACCCGGCCGCAGGCATTGATCGGGCTCTACGCGCTGATCGCCAGCGAAAAGGGAATCCGCGGCCTGCGCGCCAACGCGTTGCGCGAAGTGCGCCGGGCATTGTCCGATCCGGGCCTGGATCTCGACAACGCGGATGTGTACGCCGCACTGCGCGCGCTGATCGAGCGCGGCGCGCCCGCGGTCGAGGCGCTCTCGGCGATGGCGCGGCACGGCGTGCTCGCGCGCCTGATTCCCGGATTCGCGCGCGTCACCGGACGCATGCAATACGACCTGTTCCATGTCTACACGGTCGACGAACACACCTTGCGCGTGCTGCGTTTCATCGCGCGCTTCGCCGAGCCCGAGGGCAGGCGCGATTTCCCGCTCGCGCACGCGGTGTTCCAGCGCCTGCCCGACGTGTCGCTGCTGCTGCTCGCCGGCCTGTTCCACGATATCGCCAAGGGCCGTGGCGGCGATCATTCGGTGCTTGGCGAGGACGATGCGCGCGCGTTCTGCGCGAGGCTCGGTCTCGGCACCGCGGCGACCGCGCTGGTGGCCTGGCTCGTGCGCTGGCATCTGGTCATGAGCGTCACCGCGCAACGCCAGGACATCACCGATCCGGTCGTCGTGCAGCGCTTCGCCGCGCAGGTCGGCGACTGGGAGCACCTGGATTATCTTTATCTTCTGACCGTCGCCGACATCAACGGCACGAGTCCGAAACTGTGGAACTCCTGGCGCGATCGGCTGCTCGCCGACCTGTATTCGGCCACGCGCTATGTGCTGCGCGAGGAATCCGGCGAGCTGCCTGCGGCCGACGAGCGCGCGGCCGGGACGCGCGCGCGCGCGCAGGCCCTGCTGGGCTCCGCCGGCATCGACGCGGTGAGCGTGGCGCGCATCTGGACCGGTTTCCCCGAAGAGAGTTTCCTGCGTTACCGGCCCGAGCAGATCGCCTGGCAGACCGCGGCGATCGCCGCGTGTGCCGACGAACGGGCCACGCTCGTGACGATCGATCCGGCCGGCGTCCGCGGCACCACCGAGGTGTTCGTGCATTCGCGCGATCGCGACGGCCTGTTCGCGACGATCACGGCCGTACTGGACCGTTTCCATCTCAACGTGGTCGAGGCACGCCTGATCGGATCGCCGTCGGACATGGTGTTCGATACGTTCTTCGTGCTCGACGCCGACGGCAAACCGCTGCGCGACGCGGCGCGCGCCGACGCCGTGCAGGTCGCGTTGCGCGCGGCGCTGGCCCGGGAACTGCTGCGCGAACATCCGGTTCGCCGCGCATTGCCGCGCGCGTTGCGCCATTTCCATGTCGCGCCGCGCATCAGCTTCAGCGTCGACGGCGCGCGCACGCGCCTGGGCCTGGTCTGTTCGGACCGTCCGGGATTGCTCGCCTCGGTCGCGCAGGTCTTCCGCGAATGCGGCGTGCGCGTGCATGATGCGCGCATCGCCACGTTCGGCGAGCGGGTCGAGGATTTTTTCCGCATCACCGACGAAACCGACTGTCCGCTCGACCCGGCCGGGCAGGAGAACCTGCGCGCGGCCTTGCTCGACCGGCTCGACCTGCGCGCTGCCGAGGAGAGAACACCTGTCCATGCAATCCCTTGAGTCCCTCATCGACGCGGCCTGGGAACGCCGCGCGGATCTCGAAGCCGACGAGATCGAATCGAGCCTGGGCCCGGCCATCGAGCAGGTGCTGGATCTGCTTGAAGGCGCCGCGTGCCGCGTCGCCGAGCCCGACGGCAGCGGCGGCTGGAAGGTCAATGCGTGGCTCAAGAAGGCCGTGCTCCTGTATTTCCGCATCCGACCGAACACGGTCATGGACGGCGGTCCGATGCATGCGTGGGACAAGGTGCCGCTGCGTTTTGCCGGAGCGGACGCGGCGCGCTTCGCCGCGCTCGGCGCGCGCGTGGTGCCGGGCGCGCTCGTGCGCCGCGGCGCGCATGTCGCGCGCGATGCCGTGCTGATGCCGAGCTACGTCAACATCGGTGCGTACGTCGGCACCGGCACGATGGTCGATACCTGGGCCACGGTCGGCTCCTGCGCGCAGATCGGCGCGCGCGTGCATCTGTCGGGCGGGGTCGGAATCGGCGGCGTGCTCGAACCGCTGCAGGCGAGCCCGACGATCATCGAGGACGACTGCTTCATCGGCGCGCGCTCGGAAGTCGTGGAGGGTGTCGTGGTCGAGCGCGGCAGCGTGATCGGCATGGGCGTGTTCCTCGGCCAATCCACGCGGATCTACGATCGCGCGAGCGGCGAAGTCGGCTACGGCCGCGTGCCGGCCGGCAGCGTCGTCGTTGCCGGATCGCTGCCCGCGGCGGACGGCAGCCACAGCCTGTACGCGGCCATCATCGTCAAGCAGGTGGACGCCAGGACGCGGTCGAAAACCGGCATCAACGAACTGCTGCGGGCCTGATGCAATGACAATCGCGATTTACGGACTGGACAAGTGCGATACCTGCGGCAAGGCACGCAAGTGGCTGGCACGGCACGCTGTCGATCACGCGTTCGTCGACTATCGCGAGCAGCGCGTGGCCGCGGAGATCCTGAAGTCGTGGGCGCAGCAGCTGGGCGGTTTCGACAAGCTCGTCAACCGTACCGGCATGACCTGGCGCAACCTGCCGGCCGCGCGCAGGACGCCCGGGTCGGATGCCGAATGGACGCTGTTGATCAAGGAGTACCCTGCACTCGTGCGACGACCGGTCGTCGTGCTCGAGGACGGCACGGTCAGCGTGGGGTTCAGCGACAAGCTGTTCGCGAAGCTTGTCGGCGCCGCGCGCTAGCCGGCAACCATTGGCCCGGCGAAGCGTCGCGTGCTTGCTCTTGCTTCTCCGTGCGGGAGCGTGGAATACGTGGATGCCGTGGA